>Ga0080064_1002555_pt1 | contig 30332 bp, 34 predicted proteins | sample Subgrocontami54m_FD_69260 | JGI IMG/M metagenome (GOLD analysis project Ga0080064, IMG submission 69260) | Subsurface groundwater microbial communities from S. Glens Falls, New York, USA - GMW46 contaminated, 5.4 m (SPADES assembly) (version 2) ...
AACTCGTATCGTTCAATTGCGCCGTGACCGTGGAGGATGTCGAACGGCATATCCGCAGCCGCGGTATGCGCGCAGCGACCCTTTGGGAGCTCCTCTCGTTTGCTGCTGTTTATCCGACGCAGCAAGAGCAGTATACGATTTGTGCACTGGGTACCATCTGGAAAGACGCGCGTACGGGTAAAACCGTGCTTCCGGGCATCTGCTCGGCGTGGACTGCCCGGTGTCTGGAGCCCTTTCGCTGCGATACTGTTTTCAAGCAGGGAACGCGCTTTGCCGCGGTCCGCGAATCTCCGAAATAAGCGTTATATGCCGCCTTTTTATAAGGCGGCTTTTTTACGGTCGCCCTTGACACTCTTTTGACCCGCGGTATATACTTCATACGCATCGGAACAAGGAAGCTTTGGGATGATGCCTTAAAACATATGTAATATTATCCAACAAGACGTCCATTTCTTCCGGAAGAAATAAGACCGGGAAGATGGCTTTCACTACGCGAGCACTCGCGCAATTGAAGGACGTCTTCCCGGTTTTGTTTTGCAAAACCGACTTGTTGGAACGCGCATATACGCGCGTGCGTGCAAGAACTTTGATAATTTACGTAGCAGAACTACATAGTAATAAATTCGTACAGCGTATCTACTATGTGTACCCACCGTACACATAGCAACGTAGTAATTCTTTCTCGCTATCCCCGTGGCATATGCCCGGGTAGTTTTCTCCGCATCGTCAGGACGCGGAGGGAAGAAATAAGGTTTTAGAGCTTTTTCTAAACTTTCTTTTTGAGAGTTTGATCCTGGCTCAGGATGAACGCTGGCGGCGTGGATAAGGCATGCAAGTCGAGCGAGCCCGCAAGGGCGAGCGGCAGACGAGTCAGTATTACCTTGGTACCTACCCCCGAGACGGGGATAACACCGCGAAAGCGGTGCTAATACCCGATAGTCTCGCAAGAGTAAAGACGCAAGTCACTTGGGGAGGGGCCTCGGTCTGATCAGCTAGTTGGTGAGGTAATGGCTCACCAAGGCTATGACCAGTAGGGGGTGTGAGAGCATGACCCCCGACGAGGGAACTGAGACACGGTCCCTACTCCTACGGGAGGCAGCAGTCGAGAATATTCGACAATGGGCGAAAGCCTGATCGAGCGACGCCGCGTGGAGGAAGACGCCCTTCGGGGTGTAAACTCCTTTTCATTGGGAAGAACTTTTTGTGACTGTACCAGTGGAATAAGAGGTTGCTAACTCTGTGCCAGCAGCCGCGGTAATACAGAGACCTCAAGCGTTATCCGGATTTATTGGGCGTAAAGCGTCTGCAGGTGGTAAGGAAAGTTTGCGGTTAAAGACCCCGGCTTAACCGGGGGAGTGCTGTGAAAACTACCTTGCTAGAGGACATGAGAGGCCACTAGAACTTATGGTGTAGGGGTGAAATCCGTTGATACCATAGGGAATACCAAGGGCGAAGGCATGTGGCTGGTATGTTCCTGACACTCAGAGACGAAAGCGTGGGGCGCGAATGGGATTAGATACCCCAGTAGTCCACGCCCTAAACATTGGATGCTAGCTGTGGGGAGTATCGACCCTCTCTGCGGCGAAGCTAACGCGTTAAGCATCCCGCCTGGGAAGTACGGCCGCAAGGCTAAAACTCAAAGGAATAGACGGGGACTTGCACAAGCGGTGGAGCATGTGGTTCAATTCGACGATAAGCGAAGAACCTTACCAGGGCTTGAAATTCTGACGATTGCCTTCCGAAAGGAAGGAGTTCCTCACAAGGGACGGCAGGACAGGTGCTGCATGGTTGTCGTCAGCTCGTGCCGTGAGGTGTTCCGTTCAGTCGGGTAACGAGCGCAACCCCTTTCGTGTGTTATTTGTGTCACACGATACTGCCCCGGCCAACGGGGAGGAAGGTGGGGATGACGTCAAATCAGCATGGCCCTCTGATGCCCTGGGCTACACACGTGCTACAGTGGCAACCACAAAGGGACGCGAAGCGGCAACGCGGAGCTAATCCCAAAAAAATTGCCTCGGTTCGGATTGGAGGCTGCAATTCGCCTCCATGAAGACGGAATCGCTAGTAATCGCGGGTCAGCTATACCGCGGTGAATACGTTCTCAAGTCTTGTACTCACCGCCCGTCAAGCCAGTGAAGCCAGCAGCACCCGAAGGTCCACTTATGTGGGATCACGGTGAGGTTGGTGACAAGGGCTAAGTCGTAACAAGGCAGCCGTAGCGGAAGCTGTGGCTGGATCACCTCCTTTCTAGGGAGATTTTACCCAAGGTTGCGTCCGGATTTTTTCGGATGTCACCAAAGGACTCATCTAGAGGTGTCGATTTTTTACTTTTTGTAAATAGATAAGGTGTTTGTCGATAATCTTAAATGTCGACACCAGAAGATACGGTTACTCTTTCCATGTTTGGCCGGTTAGCCAAGCCATCCGGGCCTTTGTCCGGGGATAACGAGAGAGAATTTGGCACTTTTGCCTGCGAGCCAAAAGCGAGCAGATGCAAATACGAATAACAGTTTTGCTACGTGAATGAAACAAAGACGCCTTTACGGGCGTTTTTGTTTTTGTAAGCAAAACAGCGGCGTTGTTCGCGCCCAAATTTTTTATTTTAAAGAAATAAAAAAACGCCACATGGATTGAACCATGTGGCGGGAATGTTGATGTTTTACTCACGCCAAACGACTTCGTATAGATGTCGATCGTCTTTCAAAACATCGTAGGGGTCGCGCTCATGCGCCGATTTAATCATGCGTACAGACGCATTCTTTGGGGCTCCTACAAGCTCTCGAGCCGTTTCGGGGAACCGGGCAAGAATCTGCACCCTTTTTTCTTCCATGTTATGTCCTCCGTTGGAGCGGTTATTGAGGTACTAATCTGATGATAGCCTAAATAGTTTAGAGCAAATTGTCAATTAAAATCCATGCGGTATTTTGCTGGATGGAAATAACCCCGTACGGGGTTATTTTTGTTGTGCAAGCATTCGCATCTGTCACGCGACTACGCTACATCGCTGACAAATTTAATTCGCAGACTTCGCAAATTTCCGGAGGATTTCCGCAAATTTGCTCGTGCTGTATCATAAATTTGTAACAGCTCTTTCGCTATGTCGCTTAGATAGATCCGATGTTTGCAATAAACAAAATACTGTTTATATTTTGGTCAGATTGTTTAATATTTTTTGCCCTTGTATATCAACACGATTCGGAGGTATAATTTCTCGGAACATGAAACATAAAAATAAGATCAGTAAAAATCTATGAATCGTTTTTCAAAATTGATTTTTCTACTTCTGGCCGTTCTGATAGCAGGCGGCTTTTTCGGATATCTATTTTTCTTTGGATCGTCAGATCAGAATGTATCACCTCCAGAACAAATTGATGAACCAAAGATGCAGTTTTCAGTTTTTGTCGATGGAGCCTCTGTCTTTCCTGATAAAACGATTTTTGTGTCTTCGACATCATTACGCCCCAAAATAAAACTGTCTTTTAATAAAAATGTTGATCCGCAAACTATTGAAATGACGCTGGACGAATCTCGGGATGTTCTTGGAACCGATTTTTATGGGGAAATTTTGGAGCGCAACGAGAATTATATCCTTTTTGAATTCAGCGCAGCATTGCAACCCGCCACGCATAAGCTCGGAGTTTCTTATCGAACAGACGATGGCGTTTTGAAGAATTTGAGCTTTCCTATACAACTGGCATTTGTCGATCATTTTAGTCGTCCCCTTAATGAATCAAACTCTTGGTATGTTGCGCCAGGAAGCCCGCGAGGTTGGTTCCGGGTCGAAAACGAAAAACTCGTATCAACAAGTGCTTCTGGGGACAATCAATCGTCTTTGGCGTTTATACATACATCCGGAAAGAACTTTCAAATAGATTATCAACTTTCTCCTTTGGGAGAAATAATCAGTTCGAATTTTTACATTGCCGGCTCTAAAGCCTTTGTTGTTGGAAGTAATGGGAATACTCGCATGTGGCTATCGAGAGCCAAAAAAGATGGGGTTTTCGGCGAGCCTCAACAGTTAAATCCTTCGCATAACTATCATTTTCGTATTACGCGTGAAGGCGAATTTTATCATTGGTACCTACGGGAATTATCTCCAAATCAAGGCATTGATCCGCTTTATGTTTTTGAAGAATCGGGATTGATTCTTGAGTACCGGAATACAGAAGGGGAGAGGGCCGCTTTGGAAGACCATTTTGGTTTTGGATTGTGGCAGAACAGCGAAGGTGTACTTATAGATGATTTCTACTTCACAACAAAAGAGTAATCATGAGCGAAACAGAGGCAACAGTAAAATCAAAGAAAAAAATATGGCACGCTATTCGGGCGCATATTTCACGTAAACGTATTGTGACAAGTCTTTTTGCTTTGGTGGGGCTTGTAATTTTTGGTTTTTTAAACGGTTTTTTTGGAGAAGCCGGAGTTGATGTGTGGCGAGGATTTCAAGAACGGATTAACCCCATGGAAAGTACCTCACAGACCGAATCTTGGCGCGCAGAAGAAGAGGGCGTAGAAGATAAATTTGGGAAGGCAGAAGATTTTACAGATAAGCGCTGGGTTAAATGGCTTGGTGATCCAGTATGGTCCTTTGCCGATACTGCTAATGGAGTGGCGCTTGCCACCGTCGGGATTGGTGCGGACAAGGGGTACAAAAAGTTTTTATATGGTGTGCCTCCATTGTCACGAATCTCATTTCAGTTTCGACCTCATGGAGAAAATGCTGCAAATGTAGTTTTAAATGCTCAAGATTTTTATGAAATCATCGTGGGGGATAATGGGTACGAAGCAGTATCCTTCAAAGCTCACGGGGATTTTATAGAGTCAGTTGATTATAGGCCTCGTTTGGAATTACCCGGGAAAATTAAACCCGGATCTTTGGTTCATTTACTTCTGACGCCTGGACAATTGGTAAATGGCGATTATCTTATACAACTTGAGGTAAGTTATGTTCCTGCGGCTACGGGTGGGCAGGGTAGGAAACACGTAGAAATTCTGTATCAATTTCCGTCCTATGATCGTTCCAATAAACCTTTACAGATAGGTATTGGGGTGTATCAGTCTTTGTTTGCACCAAGTGTCAGCGCAGATTTTATCTCTTTTAAAGTCGAGGAATAAAAGTATCATTTTTCATGAAGAGAAAAATCAAAAAATCTAGGGATTTTGGAAAAGTAATGAAGTCCGAAGAAGAACTCTCTTTTGACGAAATCTCTACGTTTGATTTTTTAAGTGGGTTTTGACGGGTCTTGTTATCGTCGAGTCCGCGTGATATTAGCTATTCTAGCTGATTGACAATAGGAGAAGTCGTGGTCAATTGCATCCGGTGCGGCGGCGAGACCGTTGAGCTTTTGGCGGGGTCCTGTGGCGGACTTGGCCGGCGTTTGGGCTGCCCGAAGTGTGATCTGGTTTTTGAGCAGGTTTCGGGCGGGGCTTACACAAAACTGCGGTTTAATACGTATGTCCCGTGTCCCACGATGTCGAGATATTGTATTGAGGCCGCAAATGAGGTCTTTGGGGAGATGTTGAAACCGATCGGTTTTGACGCCCGTACCACCACCAATCTGATCGGTAAACTATCAGATTACTCTTCCGGGTATGATTATATGCGAGTTGTGGAAGTGTTTGCCCAGGTGGTTTGGTTCTTGTCTCAGCGGAGCCCAAATGTCCCGGTCCTGACGCATGAGGAAAAGATAGAGTGGCTCAATAAGCCAAATTCTCATTTCTTCGGCGCGACTCCCTTGGCGTACATCAAGGCGGGTGAGCCCCGGTACAAGTTCGTAATTGCCATGATCGCAGCGAAAAATAGAATAGAATAACAGAGCTTCTTTTTAAAGAAGCTTTTTCTTTTTATGGGACAACATAAGAAAAAATCGCCGTGAGATGATTTTATTATTTAAAGTTGACAAAATATATAATGTATTTATTATATAAAGACCGTACTTTGGCAGACGGACATGAATTCAAGGAGACAGGAATGCCGCTATCCAACCAGAAGATCCCTCTTCGCCACATGTTTCCTTCAAGCGAGGTAACGCAGGCGCGGGTTGAAGAACTCATGAAACTTGAAGAGCTTAAAGCAAGAACTGCGTTATCTGGGCTGTATAGCAATTTGCTTGCGGCAAAGGATGCCGGACAAGACGTTGAGAGTCTTATTTCTCTGGTCAATGTTTTTTACACGCCTGCCGCAGTTGCGCTGGGTAACCGTCTTAGTGCCCTGGGATATACTCAGGCTGAAATTAGTGCCGCACTCATGGTCGCCGACGGCATCCTTGTGCTGGACGAAAGTTAACAAACATTCAAGAGATGGATCATATCCATCTCTTTTTAATTAGCCGGGAAGCGGTTGTTTTTATAAATAAAAAAAGCTTCTTTTTAAAGAAGCTTTTGTGTTGGCCTATCCGTAGAAGAATGCCCAGAGTACGAGAAGCGTGGTGGGGATGGCGATCGCAAAGGCGATCGCGTTTTCCTTGTGTTTTCGCCACAACGCGAGGAGATAGTTGCCGCTCATGGTTTACCCCCAGTCCTGAGTGTTCGTTATGGGAATGAAGTAGGTGTCTTGCATGCTGGGGTGGTAGTTGCAGTTGACGCAGTAGCAACTGAGGTCCGAAGTGACCGCAAGTGGCTTGTCGCACTCACTACAACAAAGTATGTGGGTTACAAGCCGGGCGATTTCCGTTTCTTTGCACGTGGGGCAGAAGAGCGTTCTGTTGTTGCCCATACGCACATGTTTGATGCCGCATCCCGTATGGAAAAGAACTGCCTCTGATGTTTCCGTTTTCTTCCGTATATAGTAGAATCCCATCCGCTTCCTCCTTTTTTTGCGTGTATCTTCTTATATAATCCCGCAGGTGGCGCGTCAAACGTGGGGCGGGCGGGAGTTTCTTGCCCTCCTGCGGGCGTAAGTATATGGGTGGTTATCCGTCGTGGATAGTATGAATATGTTAAGATAATAGAATATGAAACAAACCTTTTCCAAACAAGCCGGTATTGTTCCGGTAATTATCGTAGTTATTATCGCGTTGGGCATCCTGGGAGGCGGCGCAGGTATTGCGGCTGTTGCCGATGGTGCCAAACCCGGTGACCCGCTTTTTTCCGTTGACATGCTCGCGGAGAAAGTAAAAGGCGTTGTGGTATTCGGTGAGGAAGCCAAAGCGAATTTCAGGACCGAAGTTGCCCAGGAACGTCTCGAAGAAATAGATGAGATGCTGACGGAGAAAGGCGTCGAGGCGCCCGGACTGCAGGAAGCGTTGGGACGCGTGCGCCAGGCAATGGCCGAGCTCGACGCGTATCTTGCCGCGCATCCGGAAGTCGCATCCCGTATCCGCTCGTCTTTGGGTGAGCTTGATGACCACATGAGCGCGATAGAGGAATCGCATGAGGAGCTCGAAGACGCATTTGAAGATGAGGACGAGGATCTTGAGGATGAAGACGGCAATGACGAGGAAGATAGTGAAGATGCAGACCAGGAAGACGGGGATGAGAACGAGGCAGATGATGATGACGATGATGATTCCGTCAGTACATCCGGTTCAACCGAGTTGCGCGTGAAGGCGGAAGCCGATATCCGTGAAGTAAAAGCGGATTTTGCCGAACTTCAGGCTGATGCGGCACTTTTTAGCATCGTGTTGCCCACAGCAAAAGTTTCTGCGTATCAGACCGCCGTGGCGCAAGCCGATGCGGCATTTGCCGCCGGGCAATACGCCCAAGTGGAAGCATATGTTGACCGCGCCGAGGAGGCTATAGACGGCATGGAGAGTCCTGTCGAAGAAGCAAAGCACAAAGCCCAGGAAGCGGATAACGATTAGTTGTAGCCAAAGAATAAAAAAGCCAGCCCGCATGTGCGTGGCTGGTTTTTATTTTGAGCCGGCGCGCCTCAGTACCACAATGACGCCGAAGATGCAGTAGAAGAGCAGGTACCAGGCGATGAGGTGGCTAAGGCCAGTCATGGCGAGGACGATAACGGGAAGAAAAAATGCGGCAACCCACGGCACGAACTCGTCTGCGATATCCATTGTTCTTCCAATTCCCGTACAAAAAAGAACAGCAGTACCGTTAAAGCATATTATGCCGTTTGCTTCAACGCTCAGTTTTTTGCGGCTCAACGGTGAAGTAGAACGGGAAAAAATTGCTGAATGCCTCGAAATGAACCAGCCAGAGGCCCGGCGCGGGAAACGTGAATGTATAGGAGAATTTTTTGTCTTCGGTGGGGAAGTCGCGCGCAACAATAATGCCGGTTTTTTGGGAGACCATCTCAACACTGCGGTCGCCATGAACGTTCCAGGCCGTCTCGCCGTTTTCATGGACGAAAATAATATTATGGGCAAGGACAAAATCTGCTTCCGTATGCAGTATGGGCTGGCCGTCTTTGCGCTCAACAATAAAATCCATGCCAATGGGCGTGCCCGCGGTGAACGTATCGCTGTTCGTGCGGATGGTCGCGGTCATCTCGTCGGTGTTGCTGACAAGTCCGTCCGTTACCGCAAACGTTTTGCCGGGCGTTCCCGCAACCTCGAATTTTGTGTCGAAGCCGTAGACGGTGTTGCCCCGGGCAAATTGCATGTGGGCGAGCCATTCGCCGGGATAGTCGAACGTTGTTTTCAGCGCCCAGAGGTTGGCATTCGGTTGATTCTTTTGTCCGGGGTGATGGTGTTGCAGCGGACTTGTAAGATCCGTTCGCACAAAATACGCATGGACGGCGGAATAGTGCATGGCCAGGTCTGGGTTTGCGGGTCGGCCGCTTTCGGCGTCTTCAATGAACCATCGGACGGAGGTTTCCTGACCGGCAATTGGTGTGGGATTTATTTCCACGCGCACGCGGAATGCGTCCACCATAACGCTTTCATGCAATGCGAGTTTTGTTGTTTTGATATCGCGAAGCGGGGATTGCTCGGGCGTCACAAGATATGGGTTGCCGGTGGCCGGGGGCGGGCGAAGCGCGCGCGCAAGGGACGAGTTTGGGAAGAAGCTGAAAAGAACCTGTTGGAATACCAGCGCGCCCGCAACAATAACAACCCCGGTTAAACCAAGGATAATGATAGTTTTTTGCAGCGGAAAAACAGGGAATTTCATACGTTACAGTAATTTTATCCTGTGCGCGTTTTTCACACAACGAAAAATTGACATATATTTAAAAACAATGCATTATATTTTTGCATGCTGGTGAGGTGTGGTACCGAAAACCATGCCGAAGTCGAAAAGTGCTGCATCGGAGAAGCTCAGGCCGGAAGGCAAAAAACTGGGTGGAGAGCAGAGAAACGCTTTTCGGCGAAAGCCCCACGTTCAGGTTGCACGCGCGATCGGCTGGCATGTCCGCGCGCATAAAGACGCCTGAATGCTTCGCACGGGCCGACTCCCGGATTTGCTCGCGGGAGAAAAAACTTCATTCACGGGACCGCATATGCGGCCCCTTTTTCTTTGACCGCCGGGGCGGGGATAGCGTATAGTTTTAGATACGAGTTCGTCCACAAGGAGAGTATCCGTGAAAGAGTGCGTTCTTTTGGAACGAGCAGAGGAACCGAAAGATATTGTGTTCGCCCTGCGCGAGGAATGCCAACTGTCCCTTGCGGATATAGCCGCCGCCCTCGGCATTACCGCATTTGCGGTGCGCACATGCGAGCGACGCGGTCGTATTAACAAAAAAGCGCGAAGTCGTCTCTATGACCTGCGCGACGCGTGTCTTGCGCTCGTACGCGTCATTGAAACGTATCGCATGCCCGTCTGGCTTTCGACATTTAATCCTGTGCTCGGCAGAAAAACTCCGCTTGAGTGCATCCGTGAAGGCAATATTGCGGATGTGAAAGAAGCCATACGCGTCCTTGCGGAACAAGAATAAAAAATATGCGTCTTTTCGCGAAGACGCTTTTTATTTGCTTTTTTCTTTAAAATATGTTTTAATAAAGCATCACAGGTTCTTGCAGAACAAGGAGATATCCGTGGCAAAGATCATTGGCCGCAACGATATCGAGATGCACGAGTTTGCCGGCCATCTGGTCGAGCGGCCCCGCGGCAACGAGACCATCGTTGAGGTTGGATCCAACGACGGGGTCGAGAAAGTCATCTCGGCCATTCAGAAGGCCGCCAACAGGGTCGCACCGTATGTGCGCAATTGTCCGCCGCATCCCTACCTGGGGCGCGCGGCAACGTACATTACCGTGCAGCCGGTTTCCGGCGAACTGCGGGAGCGCCTTCTTGCGCGTCTTGGCGACATCAAGCCGCCGTTCGTGGAGATGTACCGCGATATCGCTCGCGAAGTTGATGGGCGCATCCAGCTTGTGCTTCACGTGCCGTATCCCGGTTATCCGATCCTGCCGTGGCAGCGGGCAATCTATGACCTCAGCGGCCGCTTCATCGGGTTTGCTGAAGGATAAAAAATCACCGTTCCTTTAAAAAAGGAACGGTTTTTCTTTTTGACAGTGCAAATGCGCGCGTGGTTCAATTAGCTGGCACGTACTTTTTCAACAAGGAGTTCCAATGACGCAGAGTGCGACGGAGGCAAAAAGCCTCAGCGGATTCGAGTATTGTCTTCAAGACGCGATGGTGAAGTTTGCGCATCTTGGCCTTGTCCCGCGGGCATCGTGGGACAGTCTGGAAACAGACGATGAAAAAGTTGTCGGATACGACCAGGCTTTCGGTGGCGAGTGGATCATCAAAGAGCGTGGCGCGTGTTTGCGGTGGGTTATACGCAATGACGACGGTGACCCCGCCGATATGTTTGCGCTTCGGCTTACGCTGATGGCGGAAATTCCGCTTCATCGTGACGGAACGGAAATGCAGGAGACGGCTGCCCAGCGCCGCTGGTTTCTCACGGGTGCGCGTCTTGTCCAGGAGTTTCCTGCAACCGGTGGTTCGCTTGAGCGGTTTTCTATTCTGACCGGTTCCGTGGGAGGCAGACAGGACTTTTTCGGCGCGCTTGAGCAGTTCAATCCTTCGGCATTTTCACGCTGAAGGAGGATGTCGTGGCGGATATAAAACTTGCCGATGCCAAGGAAGCAAAAGATATCATCGGGGCTATGCGTGCCGAATGTCATTTGAGTTTACGCACCATCGCCCGCTCGACAGGTGTTTCTCTTCGCCGTATCCGCCTTGCTGCGCGCTACAATACCATTGATGACGCCGTGAAGGCGCGGCTTCTTGACCTTCAGGTCGTATGTCTGCTTGCATTGCAGGAAATAAAGCCGTATTTCATCCCCACGTGGCTTGAGAACGGCGTTCCCGCGCTTGGCGGCAATGCGCCTGCGGATTATATCCGGGATGGCAAAGCAAAAGAGGTTGAAGAACTCCTCAGAGAGCTCATTGGAGGCTCATTCAGTTGAACACGCGCCCCGCGTCTTGCGGGGCGTTTTCTATTGTGCCATTTTATAGTCAGTACTTTTAAGCGGGGTGTGCTTGTGCCCAAATGTTGTGCGCTTGAGCGTGCGTATAATCCTTCATCCATTGTCGCGTCGCTTCGGTTGGATTTTGGTTTAAGCGCTGAAGATATCGCGCTTGCAACGGGAGCCGCGCCGCGTACGGTTGTCCGGTGGGAAATGACCGGACGGGCCGTTAAGAAATACGGCGAGCTCCTTGTTGAACTCAAGAATACCGTGTTGTTCCTGGAAAATTACTTTACGCATCGCGGCGTGAACCAATGGCTTCATGCGCGCAGCCGTTTCCTTGATGACGAAACGCCTCTTGAGGCATTTGCGGAGAAGCGCGGGAAGGCCGTGCGGCAGGCAATGAGCGAGCAGGTGGGTGAGTGGGATTCCTATGTGTGAAGTGATAAAGAAGGATACTGCCCGCCAGTCTTCCGAGTGCATTGAATGCAAAGAGTTGGGATGTCCCACCGAAGGCATGACCTTCATGTGTAAGGAAGCGCGTTGCGGCCACGCAATTGTATGCGCCGGCCATGTTGTCCGTCATGAAACGAAACACGAAACAGAAAATTCGTGTTGCGGCGGTGGTTGTCCCAATTGTGGCGACGAAGAGCCCTGCGGACGTTAAATAAAATAAATCGGCTTCTCCAAGCCGATTTTTTATTGACTAACACTCCGCGAAGTTTTATGAAATATACGACACGTTCATTGTAAAGGAGCATGCTATGGAGATCGGCACGCCAAAGCGTCGTATTGTTGTGAGACCCAATTTCGAACCGGTACCGACGCCGCTTCCTGTTTTTCCTTCGCCTGCGAAGGTTCCTGTCCCCGCGAAGCCCGCTACGGCTCCGGTTGAGGCTCCAAAGCCTCCCGAGAAAGTTCCGGCATAAGCGCACAATGGCGCCCGAGGAAGGGCCGGTATTTACCGAGCCGATAATCGCCTGGCGCGTATGGCGTGTTGTGTTGAAGCAAGACAGCGATCCTCTGGTTTGGGAGCTTCAGTCCGTTTCACGCAGCGATGTGTGGCCGTTCCGTATTCGCTTTGAGGCATACGGCGACTGCCGTTTCACACCCAAGATGATCGCAACGCTTCCCATGGCCATGCGGAATATTCCGGTCCCGCATCCGGCGCCGGGGTTTGAATGCTTTTGCGGCATTCATGCATACGCCAAAGCGGAAGATGCGAGCACATATCTTGATTTCATTTCCGTGAGAGGAAAGAAGTTCGCGGATCTGTATACGCCTGTCCGCCGCGATGACGGTATTGTTGAGCGCTGTTTGGCGCTTGGCCGTGCTTCATTGTGGGGAACCGTTATTGAACATACCGGCGGATATCGCGCGCAGTATGCGTATCCGTATGATATTGCCGTCCATGGCGGCGATCGGCATGTATGCGACGCGCTGATGCGCGATTATCAGGTGGATGTACGCGTTCAAAAAATATAACCGCTTTTGGGAAAAGCGGTTTTTTCTATGCACAAAATTGATTTTTTTTGCGACCGGCGATATGCTCAAGGCACATGTCCGTTAATTATATATTCGGAGGTCCTCTCCTGTGGATGGTGTATACGCGTCTCTGCCGCGTTTCGAATCTGATGAAGCTATCCGGGCGTGGCGTGCGTGGAAGGTCAATGTCGCCATTATTGGAGTGCCGGCGGACGATATGTCGTATCGTTTGACGTCTCTGTTTAAAGGAGATACGTGGCAACCACGCAATCGTCTTGCCGCTCTGTGCCAGGACGGCACCATCAATTGGACGCTTACAAAAGATAAGAGAGTTGAGCTTGTGCTGGTAAACCGCCATGCGGCGCCAAACGAGGCGTGCAAGTGCGGTATCTATGGCGTGCGCACTAAGGAATTGCTTGAGCGGTATCTCGCAAGCACTCCCTATGATCTACAGAAGTTGCCATTCGCTTTTTCACCGAAATTGGATGCGCATGAAGTGCGCAGTCAGTCGGCCTTGACGGTATGTCTTGCCGTCGGTGTCGTTTCCCTGTGGGGAAATGTGATCGAAGGCGAGGACGGGTGGCGTGCCCAGTACGCATATCCCTATGATATTTCCGTGTATACGGATAATATGCGCGTCGCGGCATTTCTTCGTGAGCAGTATCAGGTAGATGTGCGCAGCAAAAAATGGACTCTTCGGTAGTTTTCATAGGTGTTGGTAGCAGATATTCACGTTGAACAATAACCGCGCAAAAACGCGGTTTTTTCTTTTTATATTCGGTTGACTTTCGCGAAAGAATACTGTATCACTATCGGGTTGTTCTTTCGCATAAATTAGTGAAGGCAAGGAAGAGGTCACACAATGGATCCTGGTGCCGGCGTGCGCAAGTACGTTATTGCACGAGAGGTACCCGGCGTGCTGCAAAAACCGGGCAATAGACGCAGGCTGACCAGTATTCGGTCACCGAGGGAGGGTAGGATGGAGCAGAGATTGCAGCAGAAAGTTCCCGATAGAACCGAGCCTCTGGTTGGCTGGAAGATATGGGAGGTCCGTTCATTCCCTCGTCCGGGAAGTGCGACGGCGCTCGATTATGCTCTTGTGTCTCCGGTTCAGAAAGATACGTGGGAGCCCGGAAAACGTTTTGAAGCCGGCGAGCGTTGCTATTTCGAGTGGTCGAGTTCATTCGTATACGTCCCGCGGTTCGGTATCGCGTGGCCGAAAGTTTCCGTTGTTCCGCATGCATCGCCCAACTGGAATTGCCGCTGCGGCGTGTACGCGTTCAAGGAGGAGTCCGGCGCCATAGGGTGGCTTGGAAGCACTAAAGATACTATTCACGAGCCCACACGCGATAATGCGGATATGGTTCCGCCGGTTTGCTATGCCGTTGGCCGCGTGTCTCTCTGGGGCGTTATTTATGAGCACGAAGAAGTATTCCGCGTTCAGTACGCATATCCCTACGACATCGCGTTGATGGGAGGGACGGCGGATATCGCAAATAATATCCGCAACCGCTACCAGGTCGATGTGCGTGTACCGCATAAAAAGAAATAAAAACCGTAGCCGTCATATATAATGACGGCTTTTTTTCATGCGGCATTTTTTGACGCTGGAGAAATTCGCGCCGGTATGGTACACAGTGATGACATATGAAAAGATTATTTGTTACTTTTGTCTTAATAGCCGTTTTGGGCGCCGGCGGTTTTGCCGTGCTTATGAAGGGCGGCCGCGTTAAGGACTGGCTGCTTGAGGAACAACGAAGAAGCGCTCTTCCGCCTGCCGTATCATACGATGAAGTGCGGGGAGATGAGGTCGTGGGGAACGGCTCCAGTGACCCTCTGCCGGAAAACCAGGAACCGCCGCGGGAAATAATAACCGAATTGCCGGCAAGTCAGAACCTTGCCGTGCCATTTACGCCGCAGGCGCCGTTTGCGGTATGGGACGAAATGCACGATGACGCATGCGAGGAGGCAAGCATACTGATGGTTGCGCATTACAAGCAAGGAAAACCGATTGCATCTCCGCAGGACGCCGATGCCGAGCTCGAAGCGCTTGTTGAACTTGAAATGCAGATGTTCGGTTATTTCAAAGATACGACCGCAGAGGAAACGGTCCGTTTGGCGAAAGAATATTACGGGTTTCAGAATTCCCGTCTTGTGTACGATTTTACCGTTGATGACGTGAAGCGCGAGATCGCCTCGGGAAATCCTGTTATTGTTCCCGCAGCGGGACGTATGCTGCACAACCCATATTTCCGTGGAGGAGGTCCGCCATATCACATGCTTGTGGTGCGCGGATATACAGCCGATGGGATGTTCATTACGAACGACCCGGGCACAAAGCGCGGAGAAGAATATACATATACGTTTGAGACTATTTTGGATGCGGCCCATGACTGGAATAGCGGGAATGTGGAATACGGAAAACGGGTCATGATAGTGCTTGAATAAATCTCGCGCTCACGGAACCGGTTTCCGGTGATAGTGCGTTGCGGTATTGTACGTGCCGCCCGGTTTTTTCTTCAGTAAAGGCAATAATTTTGGTAAAATGTAAATAGAGGGGCGTTAAGCCATTTGTAACTATTTGTGACAAAGCGCACTTCTTCATACGGCGTATTTGTGCCTGCCGGGGCGGCAGGCATTTTGCGGTCGGGAAAAAAGGGGTTCACCCTCATAGAACTGCTTATTGTTATGGGTATTTTATCCATACTTATCGTCCTCGTTGTTGTGGCCATTAATCCGGGAAAACAATTTTCAAGCGCCCGTAATGCCGCCCGCTCTTCGGGGGTACGCGCCATTCTCACGGGAGTTACCCAGTTGATTATCGATAACCGTGGTATATATACATGTTCTGCCGGAGCTCTGCCGGCGACTCCCACAGCCATTAAAACGGGTATCGGCGGATATAATTTGTGTCCCTGCATCGTTCCCTCATTTGTTCCACAGCTTGTCATAGACCCTTCGATCGGTACGGGAAAAGACTGCTCGGTATATGATACCGGATATACAATTTCACGCGATCCCATCAGCGGTCGTATTACCGTGGGAGCGCCGTCAGCTGAGCTGAACGAATCCATATCGCTGACATATTAAAAATCCCTCGCGTTCGTACTCGCTCATGGAGCAAAAAACGGACGGGGGATTTTTTTATTGATGCGCCGTCAGCGGGATATGCGGGCGCGTAAAAATATTCCGAGAAGAGTCACTTTTACGCCGTTTCCGGCGGCAAACGCAACAGGAATTGCCGCCAACTCAAGTGTTGGTGAAAGGATACGGGCAGCTGTAATACAAATAAGGAGGCCGCCAAGAGATGAAATAACAGGCAACAGCGTGTTCCGTTGCGCGTACAATGCTCTGCTGAGGATGTGCGAGAGGCTTTCGAGAGGAACGGAAAGAGAAAATAGCATGAGGATATATGATGTTGTGCGCATGTTTTCGGCGGTGAAGGCGCCGCCGGCGAAGAAAAAGGTGACAATGAACGGTCCGAATATATAGAGTGCAATTGCCGCAGGTATGCTTAAGGCAAGGATGCCGACGAGCGCTTTTTTGAACCGAAGCATGTAGTTTGCGCGGTCGTTTTCCGCAAACGCTTCTGCAAGCGCCGGGAATACTGCGATCGAAAATGCGATGCCGATAAGAGCGACGGGAACGCTTTGAAAATTTCGTCCGAAACTAACGGCGCTTATGGCGCCCTCTCCCGTTGTGCTCGCAACGGCAGTGAAAAACAGGAACGTGATCGGCTCGATGGGGTGTCCTATCATTTTCGGCAGCATGAGGAGGATAAATTCCTTGAATTCCGGTATTGAAAACGCCAGCGCGGGACGGAATACGGAGCGTTCCTTCCACATTCCCGCTATGCGTATCCCGGCGTGCATGAGAGCGCCTCCTATTGTTCCGGCAACGACTCCGCGGATGCCCCACGAAGGTGCGAGTAGCGCTGTTCCCGCGAGAATACCGAGGTTATAGAGAACGGGAGCCATGCCGAAATATACAAAACGGCGTTTTGCAACCAGTATTTCCCCCAATGTTATCGATGCGGCGAATATAACGGGAGGTATGCACATGAGCCGGAGAAGACGTATGTAGAGCTCGCGTGTCGTAGCATCAAATCCGGGGGCGATCATGGGAACGGTTGCGTCGGCGAAAATGAAAACGAGAGTCGATGATAGTGCCATAACAAGCACCGATGCGGTAATCGTGGTGCGGCTGAACAGCTCCGCGCGTTTTGTGTCGCGTGTCGCGGCTTTACTGAAAACGGGAATGAAGGCTGCCGCAAGTCCGCCGGCAACGAATATGTCGAGGAGAAGCTCGGGGAGTACGAAAGCGGCGTTATACGCATCCAGTTCGCTGCTTAAGCCGAACGTGCGCGCGAAAAGACGGTCGCGAAGAAATCCAAGAATATAACTTACGAATGTAAGCGCAGATAATACAAGAGCGCCTTCGGGAATGTATGAGGCCCGGTGGCGCAAATTTTTCAGAAAAAACATTAATGTTGACATAGTTGAACGCGTGCCGTATCTTTCCAGGTAGATGTCCTTTCGTTATACGAATGCGGGGTACGTTTCGTGCAGAAGATCAAGATATTTCAGTCTCTCGGAAATGTCGCTGCGCTTGAAAAAGAAATTGGCGAGTGGCTTGCCCAGAATCCCGCTATCGTTATTCATCATACCACGCTCTCAACGCCCTCTGAGGGAAAGGCGGGAGTGCGGGACACGCTGCTCATTGTCTTTATTTATTCCGATTCGCCCCGAAAGAGCAAATAATAACGCCGTTCCGCGTCATAGCGGAACGGTTTTCTTTTATATAATAAAGGTTTGCGAAACGGTTGTGTTTGATATACTATAAACACCGAATTTGAAAAACACGCGGTTTTGTTCGGGCGCGTAGCTCAGTTGGTTAGAGCACTTCACTGATAATGAAGAGGTCCTTGGTTCGAGTCCAAGCGCGCCCACTATGTGTGTGTTGCGGCGGAATATGCCGCAAATTGGAGCGGTTGAGTGGTCGTATAATAAAAATCCCGCAGAGAGGCGGGATATTTTTATGTTTGGTTCTGCCGTGGCGTCCCGTCACGATATGCGCATGGAGGGTAGGCGCAATATTGACAAAAGTATAAAAATGGTTTAATATAATAACCAGTTCCTTTCATTGAGAAAGGATGGATTCGCAAAAGGAGTTTTGCGGTGCGCAAGAAGGAGCCTCAGCCGGAGCAGGCCATGGCCGCGCAGCCGGTGCCTGAGACGTCTGGGGAGTTCCCCAATCTCGTCATGCCGACGTGGGACGATGTCCCCGACGGTGGCGAGGCAACCCTCGCGGATTCGCTGGTCGTTCTGATCAGCGATGTCGCCGAGGAAAGCACTTCCCTCGAGGAGCATGATGGTGACGAGGACGTCACCTTCGAGGTTCCCGAGGAACCGGAGCGTTCCCGCCGGGGCGACACCCTCACGGTGGAGCTCGCGGTCTGCAGGCTGCACGGGTTCGTTGCGAGCGCCGACACTGCCGAGAACAAGATCGTTCACGAAGGCCACAAGCGGATGCGGCTGGTGTTCTGCCCGCATCCCGATCCGGTCTTCGGAGGCAGGAACCACGTCGCCAAGGTCATCCGGCGCAAGCTCAAGGGCATGTCCGGCGGCCCCATCCACGCGCGTCTCGTTCACTAGAGGCGCACAAAGCCCCCGTTTTCTTTGAACAGAAACGGGGGCTCTTCTTTTTATATTTATGTTACAAGAGAAGATTTTGTATCCGTTGCAGAATATCCGAAAGGGGAGTCCCTTTTGTAAAAAAATCGGTAGCTCCGAAATTTTTTGCTGCGGTAATGTGTTCTGGCGAGTCTTCGAATGCGGTGAGTAAGATAACCGGAATGCTCGCGGTGTTTCTATGTTCTTTTATTTTTGCGAGCATGCCGATCCCGTCCAATACGGGCATTTGGATATCCAAAAGAATAATGTCGGGCAATTCTTTTTTTGCGGCCCGGTAGCCCTCCTGGCCGTCCCGCGCTTCAATAACACGAAAGCCGGCACGCGTGAGTGTCCGGCTGAAGAGATCATGTATTTGGTTGTCGTCATCTACCAGGAGTATGGTTTTTTGCTGTGGCGGCTTCGTTTGCATAGAGGTCGCTTGGTTTGATGTGGAAGAGCGCGATACTGATGCTGAGGATAAAGAATGATGTGGCATACATAAGGTCGGATACGTCCCCGTTGTAGTATGTTTCGTTGCTCGTTCCCATGGTGAAAATAATATCTGCGATGTAGAGGACGATCATTGAGACGCACATTCCCACGAATGCTTTTGTCAGTTTGCCGCCGATGAGTTTATAGCTGTAGGTGAGTACAAATGCGGCAAGTGAAAGCAACACAAGGTCGTTCATGGGGTAGATAATATTGAGGGCGCGTTCAAGCGGATCTTCGACGGTATTGAAGAATAACAGGGTCGTTTCGCATACATCGTTTTCGCATACTTGTTTCACGAACAAAAAGAAAAAATTAAAGAGTGCCGCTCCCAGCGGAATAATGGCAAATACGATCTTTCTGCCCAAGGGATCCGTTTTGAACGCCGACCATCCTACGCGAACAAGATAAATAAGTCCGGCCATGAATAACCACGTTGAGCCGAGGAATCCAACGTCTGCCAGCGACGGGTATGGAACTTCTTGAGCGCCCGTGAAATTGTAGTACGCCCACGCGAAGCCCCCCAGCGCCCAGGCTAAAAGACCGAGGCCTAGGAACAGAAATCCCTTCCCGATATGACCGCGCAGTCCCCAGCGCTGTGCCGTGGAGAGCGCGAACACGCCGCCGATAAGCGGTATGAACGCATAGAACAGGTTGAATGCGTATCCGTCGGTAGCTTGCGGCGCGCCGTTTGAGTTTAAGAAAAGCCACCAGCCAACCGTTATGACAAAAAGGGCGGAGAGAAGCGCGATCCTGTTTTTATAGTTTAAGAAGTTCATATTGTTGTGGAGGGCGGTGAACTTACTTCATTGTTATGGTGATTGGGAAAATCTTCCATTATCGGTTTAATACTCTCAAGTACGATAGTGCCGAAAATAGCCACATAGGCGCTTATTAGATCATTCAGTATTTTTTTGGGGTCGCCTTGGTATGCGACTACGGTTCCCGTTTCATCTACGGACAGGCCGGAAACGCCCCGTGCTTTTGCTATGGCAAGTTGCGGCCCCAGAAGCGATATCTGGCGCCGAATAATATTTGTATAGAGTTCTTTATAATCGAAGTGGTCACTCATGCGGGTATACGACCAGTATACAATATTTTTCTATTTTTGGGTGGGGGGTTGGGCTGCCGACACGTTTACTTTGACAAGCGGTAAGCTGAAGAAGAATGACGTTCCCGCGTTATCTTTGCTTTCGAACCATATTTTTCCGTTCATGCGTTCCATAAGCTGTTTGACAATAAAGAGGCCGAGCCCCGTTCCCTCAAAAGAGCGGGATTTTTCGGAACGCCAAAATCGTTCGAATACGTTTTTCTGTTCTTTTTCCGGAATACCGATCCCGGTATCCGAGATAACGGTGACCATAACATCATCCTGGACGTATTGCTTTATGGTAATGGTGCCGTTTTCGGGCGTATATTTCATTGCGTTGTTGAGAAGGTTCAACAATACCTCCCGCAAGCGTTGCGGGTCGGACAGGATAACCGGAGAAGAGACGGGGGGGAACGAAAGGTCAACGATCTTCTGTTTTTTCTTTGCGAACAGCGGGTCCATTTGTTTGAGTACTTCCTGGATCACTTCTCCCGAGTTGAGCGGTTTCACATCCACCATAAGCTTATTGGCTTCCGCTCGGGCCACTTCAAGGAGGTCGTCAACCAGCGCCGAGAGGCGCAGGTTCGCCGCTTTTATATTTTCGAAATCCTGCAGTACCTGGGAAGGAAGCGCCGTTTTTTCTTCACTGATCAGTTCAAGATATCCCGTGATGACGGCAACCGGCGCGCGCAGCTCATGGGCGGCAATGAACACGAATTCATCGCGCAGTTTTTGGATCTCAAGTTCTGCGCTTATGTTCCTGAATACAAAGACGATCGTTGTGGAGCCGGCGGTATCACCGGTCAGTGATGTGGTGAGTCCCACCGGTATTTTGAGGCCGTCGCGCCGTACGGCAAAAAGATAATTTTTAATATCGAAATGTTTTTCTTTTCCCGATGCGCGCACCTCGGCTATGACATGTTCAAGTGATATGGGCGCATCGTTCATATCCAACAGCGTTACGATCGTTCCAACGCGTTTTCCGACCGCTTCTGCCGGCGTGACTCCGAAGAGTTCGCCCGCCGCTTTGTTGAAGAATTTCATGATGGAGTTGTCGTCGGTAGCGAGTATCGCGTCATGCACGTTCTGCACGACACTTTCAACGGATGTGAGGATAAGCGAAAGCGTTTCTTGCGTCAGGGAGCCGGTCCGTATTTTCTGTTCCCGTTCCCAAAGGACCTGCTTCATTTCAGTGAGCGTCTCTTCTATATATTTTATTTCGGCATACGGAGACGAGATCCGCACGACGCTGGTGAGGTCGCCCGCAATGATCCGTTTCATTTCCGATTCTATCTCAAAGAGGTTTTTTACCAGAAGGAACATGAGGCTTGCGGAAATAACAATAAGTCCGGTTCCCACCGCGGCTGAGGCCTCGTGCAGGCGAGTGTCCCGCGCGTAGTAGAGGCCGTAAATAATAACTCCTATTCCGCCCAGAAGGAGGAATGTGAGAATATATATTGATTGCTGGGTCAGTTTTTTCCAAATTCCTTTCATCACAAATATTGTAGCATGTTGCGTCCATCCGCAGCATTTCGCGTGGTATACTATTAAGTAAGCATGTTTCTACATTTTTATGCCGTAGCGGAGGTGACGGTGGCGGGCATGGGCGTGTTTTTGCAAAGCCCGTTCGTATCTTTGATAGTAGCCGTGTTGAACGGCTTTTTGGCGTTTGCTGTTCTCACCCGGAATCCCCGCGCTATCTTAAACAGGGTATATGCCTTTGCCGCACTTAGTATTTTTTGGTGGGCGGCTTGCGAGTATATGTCCCGCTCTAGTTTTGCCCCGCAGCAGGCGCTTGTATGGGAGCGCATGGGAAGTTTCGGCTATATTCTGGCGCCGCTTATACAGCTTTGGTTCGCACTTTATTTTGTCGGTATAAAACGAGTTCTGCGAATTGCTTTGGGGTCATTCTTTACGATTATGTCTGTCGGGGCAATCGCGTTCGTATGGTTTTCCGACCTTGTGGTTGCCCAGATGACAAAGTTCCCGTGGGGATATTTGTCCGTTCCCGGCCCCCTGTTCCCGTACCTTTTATCTTTGTTTGCCCTGCAGGCGGGCGTTGCTATACTTTTGTACCTGCAATTTATGACCGTAACAAAAGAACGCAGCAAGCGGGCGCAGGCGCTGCTGTTGTTTGTTGGTGTTGTGGTGCCCGTAACCATCGGGTTTTATACCGATGGCATTTTGCCGCTTATTCATCAGGGCGCATATTTTGAGCTTGGAAGTCTTACAACAACACTGAATATTCTTCTTATTGCCTGGGCCATGGTCCGGTTCGGGTTTTTGGGTGTTGGTATTGAGATTGCAGCGCCGTTCGTACTCGCCACCCTCGCCGATGCGGTGTTCGTGTTGGGAGACGAGCGAAAGATAGTATATGTGAACCGCGCCGCACAAAAACTTGCTTCAGCCGAGGAAAGCGCGTTGTTCAACAGAAATATAAAGGAATTCCTTCCGGAATTACCCGACCACGCCTTTACGTCATTTTTCAAACAGGAGAGTTACCTGATGGATGCGGAAGGACACCGTATTCCGGTTATGGTGCTTTCCCAGCGCATTGCCGATCTTGCGACCGGTACGCGCGGGAACGTTATTACCGTACAGGACTTAAGCGAGATAAAAGAACTGCAGGAGCGCGAATTCCATGCCCGTTCGGATGCCGAGGCGCTTCACCGCGGCGCGGCGCTTATTGAAGCGGCAGCTGAAGGTATTTTTTCCGTAGACATGGATTTCAAAATAAATTTGTGGAATAAGGCAATGGAAAACCTTACCGGCATTCCTTCGGACCAGATAGTCGGAAAAGATGTATCGTGGGGCATGGATGTTACCGACAGGTCGCAAAAGACGATTTTTCTGAAAGATCAGGTATTCCAGAAGGTCATGGACATTAAGAAGGCGGTAAGCATTTCGTTCCTGGACGGTTATTTTCTTCTCAACAAGGAGAACAAAAAAGTTGCCGTCGCCGTGACCGCCTCGCCCCTGTATCACGATAACGGGAAAATGTTCGGTGTTGTTGCGGTGGTAAGCGATGAGACAAAAGAGTTTGAGGCGGATCGCACGAAGTCGGAATTCGTATCTATAGCGTCGCACCAGCTGCGCACGCCCATTTCCACGATGAAATGGTTCAGTGAACTGCTTATGGCGGGGGATGCGGGTCCGCTTGCAACACAGCAACAGGAGTTCATGAAGGAGATCTATGCCGGCATCGGGCGCATGGCCGACTTGGTGACCATGTTGCTGAATGTATCGCGTATCGAACAGGACAAATTGGCCGTAACGCCGGAACCGACGGACATCGCACAGCTTGTTCATAAGATAGGCGAGGAGTTGCGTTTTGATGTCAGCAAGCGCGGCTTAACGCTGGAAGTACAGGTAAAAGAGAAATTGCCAATCGTGAACGTGGACCCGCGTCTCATGCGCTTTGTTATCGAGAACCTCATGACGAATGCCATGCGCTATACGCCAACGCGCGGCACAATAACCGTATCTGCGGCGAAATCCGGGGAGTTCATTGAGGTTAATGTCGCCGATACCGGTATGGGAATCCCGCAGCAGGAACAGGAGAAAGTATTTCAGAAATTTTTCCGCGCCACCAACGCCAAGGATTCGGTTCCCGAGGGAACGGGGCTCGGTCTTTTCATCGCAAAATATGCGGTTGAAGTTTCCGGGGGGAAAATTTGGTTCTTGTCGCGTCAAGGCAAGGGTACGGTGTTTAGTTTCACTATTCCGCTTGCCGGCAGCAAGGCGAAGGAAGGCCTTAAACAACTTTCCTGAACACGCTATACTATATATGTAGGCATTCTTTGCAAATGAACGATATCTCCAAACCAATATTAATAATCGAGGACGAGCCCGGACTCCTGGAAGCCGTGCGTTTGAAACTCACAAAAGAAGGGTTTCCTGTCCTCGGGTGTACGACCGCCGAGGAAGCAGAAGAGCTTATGGCAAAAACAGAGCCGTCGCTTTTGTGGCTCGACCTGTTCTTGCCGGGTATTCCCGGTATCGAATTTTTGCAGAAACTTCGTGCCGACGAAAAGTGGAAAAAACTTCCTGTTATCGTGGTGTCCAATTCCGGCAGTCCCGAAAAAATACGGCAATCGCGCGAGCTGGGAGTGGAAACCTACTTTGTGAAAGCGGACTGGAAGCTTGAAGAAATAATAGATGTCGTTCGTACTATTCTTTCATCGAATAAAAAATAATCATGGCAGACGAAACAGCGGGACAATTGAGTCAAAACGCCCAACAGGCGGCTCCGCAACCGGAGCAGTCCACAGGCGGCATTCAGGTCCTCATTGTGGAGGACGATCCGTTCCTATCTAAAGCCTATAAGGTGAAATTTGAGCACGAAGGCATACCGGCGGATTTTGCCACGGATGGCGATATGGCACTTGCAAAAGCGCGGACGGGGAAACCGAAAGTTATTTTGCTCGATATTATGTTGCCCAAGAAGAACGGGTTTGATTTTTTGAACGAGCGTAAAACCGACGCGGCCATTAAGGACATCCCGGTGCTTATTCTGTCCAACCTTGGTCAGGAAGACGATATCAAGAAAGGTATGGAATTGGGCGCGGTGGATTATATTGTGAAGACCAGCATGAAGATACAGGACGTGGTGGCAAAAGTACGTACGTATTTGAAATAGGGGCGATGTGGACTATTCATTGTTGTTTCGCCTCAATTCTTATATAATAGATAGAGGTAGCCAATATGGCTTTATTTTTGATAATTTTTAATTAAAAACAATTAAAAAGTTTAATTATGCACACATCATTCGCACAAAAGGTCTCCCGAGGCTTCACGCTTCTTGAGCTCCTTATCGTTATCGCCATCCTCGCCATCTTGGCAGCGGTGGTTATTATCGTGCTCAACCCTGCGCAGACTCTTGCACAGGCCCGTGACGCACAAAGATTATCAGACCTCTCAACAATAAAATCAGCTATCTCGCTTTACATGACAACCGTTTCTCCGGTTGATCTGGATACGGGAGTTACGCATTGTTTGGGAGCAAACAATACAGGGAGTTTAATTTCATATAGTGAGACGCTTGCTGACGCAACCTGTTTGGTTAATGTCGCCGAAGGCGCTGATGTTGATGATGGTAGTCTATTTGCGTTCACTGGTGGCACATCCACGGATTTTTGCCGATACACGGCAACAAATACAGTTGTTGATGGTACGGGCTGGATTCCCGTGAACTTCAATAATATTACTGGCGGCACACCGCTTTCAAATTTACCGCTTGATCCGACAAATAATGTTACCGATGCCGCCCCAACAAGCACTGAATATGCGTATCGTTACGCGTGTCAGCAAGGTACGGCCTTAACTGCGGGCGCTGTCGCGCTTCCCAGTCCAGCGTTTGAACTCGATGCTGTTCTCGAAAGCACGAAGTATGCCGGAACAGATAACCTGGATGAAAAAGACGGTGGCGATAATACTGCCTATTATGAGGTTGGTACTTCTCTTCGTTTGATTGGAACCGGAACGAATTTCTAAACGGCGTTTTGAGGAAGAACGAGCTCCGCGAACGGAGCTCGTTTTGTCTTTTGGATATATTTTGTGTACTATAGATTACGTATGCTTCCCGAATCTATGTGGCAGACAAATTTATTCCCGGACGTAAGCCTGTTTTTCAAGGCACTTCCCATAATTGTGGCGCTCTTGTTGGCTGTTTTGTTTGTGGTGTTTTATGCAAAAGGGAAGGGCGCGGTTCCGCGCAGTTTTGTGTGGTTTTCAATTATCATTGGTTTCTCGTCTCTTGTTGTCGCCTCAAGCGTGCTGACGGTGTTGCAATATCAGGCATTTATGAGCGGGCCGCTGCAATACGAGCTTCCGCCACACAAACCTCTCACTGATTATTTTCTTGGGTTCGCGTTTTTCAATTTCTGGACGTATTGGGTCGTTGGCCTTGCGGTAACCGGAAGTGTGAGTCTCTACTGGTGGTTCATTAAGTTTCAAAGCAAAGGTGTGCGCATAAACACCGAAGAAATACTTATATTTATTTTGTTCGGTGGTTTATGCGGCTGGCCCCTGGTTATGGTGTATGTATTTTTCGCATTTTTGTTTTACATTGCCGCGCTTTTATTTTTGAACCTTGCTGCGAAGATGCGCGTCAAACTGCGTATCCTCGAGCGCATATGCGCGCGTTTTATGCCGAGTGACGAGATACGCGTTCCTATTCTGCCGTATTTTGTGCTCGCGGCACCGGTTGCTTTGGTGCTCGGCCCGGCCATTTTGAAAGCGCTGAACCTTACATATTTGTATATTGTGCCGCGTTTGGCATATTAGCGGTCATATTTTTATTTTTACTATAAGTTGTGGTAGCAGGAATAAAGAAAATAAATATAACCAGGATATATATTGCGCTGTTTGGAACAGCGATTTTTTTATTCGCTATTCGGTCGCTTGATGATTTTGACACTTGGTACCATTTGGCAACGGGGCGTCTGGTAAGCCAGACGGTGTCCTTGCCAATAAGCGACACATTTTCTTATACGGCAGAAGGTGCGTCATGGGTGGCGCACTACTGGCTCGCCGACGTTATTTTCTATAATATTTTTGCGACAGGGGGGGCGCTCGCCCTTATTCTTTTTATTGCGGCAATTGCGGCGTTTACATATATGCTTGCGTTGCGTATTGCTCTTGATCGCGGTTCCGGCGTTCTGGTGGGCGCGCTCGCATTGGGGATTTTTTATATATTGTCTGCGGGCGCATGGGAGGCGCGTCCCCAAGTTTTTTCTTATATATGCATGGTCGCGCTCGTATACGTTCTTGAGCGATGGCGCAGAACGAGCTTGGGCATGTTTCTTGTGTCCGCGCCGCTTATCATATTGATATGGGCGAATTTTCATGCAACCGCTTTGTTCGGCATTATTATAATGTCTGTTTACGTTCTTGATGTGGCATGTGCCGGAAGCGACAAGAGAAATGTTTTCTTGGCGATATTCGCTTTGTGTGGTGGTGCGATGTTGACGTTCGTTAATCCGTACGGGTATCGCAGCGTATTTTATTTTGCACAAGTGAAAGAAAGCGCACAATTATTGAACATTCAGGAATTTCAGCCGATCTTTGCCGCATTCGAATTTTTGGAGCCCCGCATTTTTGTTTTACTTTCAGGTATCGCCTTGGGGGTTCTTATTTTTTGGGTTTTTAGTATGTGGCGCCGTAAGCGCCTTTTGGAGGTAGCGCCTCTTGGTCTTGCGGTTTTTGCTTTTATTCTCCCGTGGTTTGCTATCCGTTTTTCTGTTTTGTTTTCCTTTATTGCGGCGCCTTTTGTTGCCGCGGTTGCGCAACAGCTTATTAACAGATATAAATTTTCTTTTAACGGCATAGTGACTAAAAACCGTATTATTAGCGCAGTGCTGGGGGTTGCGGTCGTTGCCGCAGTTTTGCATGTTCCGAAAGGTAATTTTATCAATGCCCGACAACTGCCCGTCGGTGCCACCGATTTTATTTTTCGTGAACATATCACGGGAAATATGTTCAATTCGCTTGCCTTAGGGGGATATCTTACATGGCGTCTTTGGCCCGGTACAAAAATATTCATTGACGGTCGCAATGAAGTTTATGCGGGCGAGACAACCCGCGACTATATTGCGATACGGGATGCGGATGACGGATTCGAATATCTTCTGACCGAGAAATACAAAATTAACTATGTGGTTTTAAAACTTATTCCCGCAAGTGCGGTAAGACCGTTTGCGGAGCGATTAACTGGCGACATGGATTTTAAACTTGTGTATTGGGACGATGCCGCGGTTGTTTTTGTAAAAGATGTTCCGGACAATAAAAATATTATAGATACGTTTGCGTATTCCGTAATAACTCCGTTCCGCAACCCGGCAGGTATTTCACCCGGCGAATATGAAGTTGCACAAAAAGAGCTGGAACGGGCTCATGTAATTGCCCCGGCGTCCAAGACCATTTCTTTGTACGCCACGTATCTCAGAGCCAATGTGCCGAAGGTTTATGAAAATGGAGAAGAGTATAAATAATTTAGTTTTTGGACAAAGGAATTTTTTAATATGGTATTATAAATATGTATGAATTTTGTTGAAGTAATACCTTCGGCGCGCGACCTATTCTACGAATCGTGGGAGGTTTTTGCGTGGCGGCTGCCCACAATATTGGGTTTGTTTGCCGCTGTTGTGCTGGGAATATGGCAGTTTTCGGGCGCGAAGCGCATAAAGAGTTTTGAAATATTTGCCGCGCTGGCCATAGCGGGAGCCGTGGCTTCTGTTGTTGTTTCGGCGGTGGCAATAACTTGGTTGGGATATAAAACGATAATCGGCGCGAGCACCGGGGCGTTTTCCCAGTTCAGTAATTTTACGTTCGCTGCGTTCTGGGCGCCGTGGGCCGTCGGCATTGCGACGACATTTATTTTTGCCATGTATTTGCGCAGCAGGCTGGCTGCTGCAAGCGGTTTGCATATTACAAAAGACGAGATCCTGGTGTTCACATTTTTTGGCATATTATCCGCCTGGCCCGGCACCGTTATCTATTTCTTCTTGGTTTTGGGCCTCTATGTGATCTCGGCGGCATGGCATCACACGAGGCAGAATTGGTTTATTCGCGTTATGCCCGTTTCTCTGCGTAGTGTTATCCAGCAGAGAATTGAGCCGCACCAGCCGTTCATGCCGATCCTTATCGTTGCCGCGCCCATTTCACTCTTTGTTTCAGCGGCTATTTTCAATTGGTTGCATCTTTCCTGGCTGTATCTTGTGTTCCAGTTGTAACGAGATTTCAATAATTCAAGGAAATACAGCAAATTACGCCGCTTTCGTAAAAAAGAGCGGCCTTTTTCATAATTTAGGGAAAATACCCGGAAAGGGGATAAATACTCATGCGTTTGTGGGCCCAAAACGTGATATAATAGAGGCATAAAACGGGAAGATAAAGACGCAAGATGGGCGTTTATCTTTTTCGTTATTTGCCCGTATTTTCAAGCTTAAACGTGCACATAACCACAGATGAATTAAAGAAGATCATTGTGGGTTCCGGCCTGGTGCCGCCGGAGGCTTTTGATACTGCGATAGCAGAGGCAAAGCGCAGCGATCGTACCGTGGAGAACGTTTTGCTTGGACGCGGAGACCTTTCCGAACAATACCTTGCCGATATTTTAGCCAGTTATTTCAATGTTACGGTCGCGGATCCAAAAACGGAGAAAACCAGTCCCGAAACCGTGGAGTTATTGCCGGAGGCGTTGGCAAAGACGCGCGGTGCCGCAATTTTAAGTATTGACCCCGTTACGCAAACGGTCCGTCTTGGCATGCAGGACCCGGGCGATTTGGGCACCATCTCATTTGTTTCGGCGAAACTTGGTTTACGGGTTGAGCCGTATTACATGACGCCAACCGATTTGAAATACACATTGCGCCAATACAAGAAAAAATTGGAAGAAGAGTTCACGCAAGTTATCGAAGAGAATATTAAACGCGCAAAAATAGAGGGTGGTGAAATAAATCTCGCGCGTATGGCCGAAGAGGTTCCTGTTATCCGTATTTTGGACGGAATTATTGAACATGCGGTAACGCTGGATGCGTCCGACGTTCACTTTGAGCCGCTGGAAGATAAATTGCTTATCCGTTTCCGCATCGAGGGCATCATGCGGGAAATTTTAGTGTTGCCGAAACAAATAGAACCCATCATGGTGGCGCGTGTAAAAGTTTTGGGAGACCTTGAAATAGACGAACATTCAAAACCGCAGGATGGCCGGTTCCGTTTTAAGTTGGAACAGGAAGAAATTGATATTCGCGTTTCGGTTATGCCGGTATTTTTTGGTGAAAAAGTTGAAATGCGTCTCTTGCGCGGTGCTGCACGTCCCACGAATTTGTCCGAACTTGGATTTTCTCCCCACGACCTCGGTATTTTGGGCGAGGAGCTCAAAAAACCGCACGGTATGATACTTTCCACGGGTCCTACCGGTTCCGGAAAGACAACAACGCTCTACGCTATTTTGCAGCTGTTGAATACGCCCAATGTGAACATTACGACCATCGAAGATCCTATCGAGTATTCCATTCCGCGCATCAACCAGACGCAGGTGAATGCGCGTGCCGGTATCACGTTCGCAACAGGTTTGCGTTCACTTATGCGTCAGAATCCGGACGTTATTCTGGTGGGAGAGATACGTGATGATGAAACCGCCTCAATCGCCATCAACGCGGCGCTTACCGGTCATCTCGTATTGTCTACATTGCACACTAACGATGCTCCAACGGCCGTTCCGCGTTTCATTGATATGGGCGTGCAGCCGTTCCTTATTGCCTCAACCGTGAACGTTGTTATTGC
>Ga0080064_1002556_pt1 | contig 30331 bp, 31 predicted proteins | sample Subgrocontami54m_FD_69260 | JGI IMG/M metagenome (GOLD analysis project Ga0080064, IMG submission 69260) | Subsurface groundwater microbial communities from S. Glens Falls, New York, USA - GMW46 contaminated, 5.4 m (SPADES assembly) (version 2) ...
GACGTAGCGCAGACCATCGCCAGCGGCGCGTCTTCGACCACGGCGCTCAGCGGCTCGACGGAAGAGGAGCAGTTCGGGGAGAGAAAGCCGGCGCTCGAGGCGCCGCGCGCGGGCGCTCAGCCCGGCTACCAGATGCGCGGGCGCGAGTAGCGGCTACTTGCCGCCGCGGTCCACGCTGGCGATGGTGATCTTGGCCTCATTCAGCCGCCGTGACAGGGCTACTTGTCCTGCTGTTCTTAAGTTACGTAATTGTATCCTTCCGGTCCCTCAATCATGAATCCAGGGACGGGTTCTCCCGGCGGATAATAACGAAAACAGTATCGAGTCACGTGGGCTCGCCTATAAACATCCGTGTAGTAGATGACCCCACAAACCCAAAGCGTGACAGTCTGATTGTTGATCCTAATCATTTCCGCTTCGGATATTTCATAGTGGAGAGGAATTTGGTACTTGGGGATCAATGGATAGCTATGCTTGCTCAAAACTTTGTCCAGATAATAAGGACGCGACGAAAGGAATTCATTAGCTTCGAGGGTAGTCGCTCTACCGTCTTGCTCTATTACGTATGCTGGCGTGTGGCCGACATTCTTCATAAGGAATGTAAGTCTTGTTGGCCTTCCGACATTGGTGGGAATGATGTCTCCCATGGGGTGTGGGATTACCCAAGCACGTTCTGTGTCTCTCGCTGTGCGTACTTGATGCATAACGCCATAGAACAACAAGGCCGTGAAAACGGCGATTATGGAAGTGGAGAAGGCATTAAGCCATTCCACCCAATTATGAGGGTGGGCGGCTCCATTGCTTTCTTGGGGCTTGCGCTCCTGTTCGGCAACTTTGGGGTGAGGGTTCTGCTCTACTACGACGGCTGGAGGGCCGCTCTGGGATTTGGTATCTGCCTTGGCTGCATCTTTGCTGGTGTTTTGGGCCGGTTTGCTGTGGCGTCCGGTTTCTTGTGCCTGCGTTGCTAATAGCAGCAGGACGCTGAATGCAAGAACGGGTATGCGCGGCCTATGCATCAGAGGTCAGCTCCCTAAATTCCAAGTTGTCAGCATTGAGCATCCGCTTGAGTGTGTCACGAAACAGATACGGATTTTGAGTCAATAAATAATCTCGACTAGAGTCGTACCCTTCCGAAACAGTGCCCTTCCGAAAGTCATCTGGCGCTTCTCTGAGGAAAGTTATCGGATGAAACGCGAGTATAGCGCACATCAAGAAGCGCGCTTCAGGGCAGCTTGATCCACTCGCGGCTGATGTAGTCGCCCATGGTCATGATGAGCAGGATGCCGAGCCAGAAGAAGCCGGCCAGCACGGTGACCTTGGTGAGCTTGCTGCTGTAGCGCACGTGCATGAAGTAGAGGATGACGAGCAGCGCCTTGGTGGTGGCGATGGCCAGCGCGATCACCGGATTGAGGGCGACGTGCAGGCCCCAGATATGCGTGTCAACGTCTCTTGTGGCCACCCACACGGTGAGCAAGGTGAGGGTCATCAGCGCGGCGAATATGCCGTAGTAGATTCGTCGGGAAACGATGTGTCCGGACACGGCTCTCCTCAGTAGTGGTGGTAGCGGTCGATCAAATACAGCAAGGGGAACAGATAGATCCAAACGATGTCCACAAAGTGCCAGTAGAGCCCGGTGAGCTCCACCGGACTGTTGTACTCGGGCGAGAAGTGACCCTTCCACGACTTCACCAGCAGCACGCCCAGGATGCCCAGCCCGATCACCATGTGCAGGGCGTGCATGCCGGTCATGGCGAAGTAGAGCGAGAAAAACAGCTGCGCGTTGTTGGCATCCACGCCCTTGAATCCCTTTTGGCCGGGATCGTTCAGGTCGATCTTGAACGACGCGCCGGGCACGTGGTGCTTCTCGAATTTCTCGTGATACTCGGCCGCCTTCACGCCCAGGAAGCCGGCGCCCAGCAGCATGGTGAAGCCCAGGAAGAGCACCAGCAGCTTGCGGCGTCCAGTCTGGGCGGCGTGCACGGCCAGGGCCATGGTGAGGCTGCTGCCGATGAGCAGCGAGGTGTTGATGGCGCCCCAGGTGAGATCCAGCGAGTTGCTGCCGGCGGCGAAGGCGGAGAAATACTTCACCCGGTAGACCAGATAGACGGTGAACAGGCCACCGAAGAACATGATCTCCTGCACCAGGAAGAGCCACATGCCCAGGGTGGTGGCGCCGTGCTGCTGCTCCATGGAGTCGAAGTGATGCTGCAGCGCGGGATGGGAGGCGGCTTCGGGGTTATGCGACAACGTCGTCCTCCTGGCCGCCGTGGTAGGCGTAGGCTTCCTCGACCACCACGGGCGGATGGTCGAAGTTGAAGGTGGGGGGAGGCGAAGGCGTCTCCCACTCCAGTCCCTTGGCGCCCCAGGGATTGGGTCCGGCGACCGGGCCGTAGCGCAGCGACCACAACAGATACGCGAAGGGCAGCAGATATCCCACCGCCAGGACGGAAGCGCCGGCGGTGGACATCACGTTGAGCACCTGGAACTCCTCGGGATAAGCGTGGTAGCGGCGCGGCATCCCCAGGTAGCCGAGGATGAACTGGGGGAAGAAGGTGAGATTGAATCCCACGAAGATGATGAGCGCGGCGAGCTTGGCGAAGCCTTCGGGATAGAGGCGTCCGCTGATCTTGGGCCACCAGAAGTGGAGGCCGCCGAGGTATCCCATGACCACGCCGCCCACCATGATGTAGTGGAAGTGGGCGACGATGAAGTAGGTGTCGGTGACGTGCACGTCCACGCCCAACGAGGCCAGGAACAGTCCCGTGAGGCCGCCGATGGTGAACAGTCCGATGAAGCCGAAGGCGTAGAGCATGGGCGTGTTGTAGGCGATGGAGCCTTTGTAGAGCGTGGCCGTCCAGTTGAAGACCTTGACCGCGGAAGGGATGGCCACCAGGAAGCTGAGGAGGGAGAAGACCATGGCGGCGTAGACCGACTGCCCGGAGACGAACATATGGTGTCCCCAGACCAGGAAGCCGAAGACGGCGATGGCCAGGCTGGAGAAGGCGACGAAGGGATATCCGAAGACGCGCTTGCGGGCGAAGCAGGCCACCAGCTCGCTGACCACGCCCATGGAGGGCAGGATCATGATGTAGACGGCGGGGTGGGAGTAGAACCAGAACATGTGCTGGAAGAGGATGGGATCGCCGCCCAGGCGGGGATCGAAGATGCCGATGTGCAGGCCGCGCTCCAGCGCCACCATCACCAGGGTGATGGCCACCACCGGGGTCCCCAGCACCATGATGAGGCTGGCGGCGTAGTGGGCCCAGACGAACAGCGGCAGGCGGAACCAGGTCATGCCCGGGGCGCGCATGCGGTGGATGGTGACGATGAAGTTCAGGCCGGTGAAGATGGAGGAGAAGCCGGCGATCAGGATGCCCACCGCCGCAGGGATGACGTGGGTGTTGGAGAAGGTGGTGCTGAGCGGCGCGTAGAAGGTCCAGCCGGTGTCGATGCCGCCGGTGACCAGGGAGTAGAGGGTGATGGCGCCGCCCGCGAGCAGCATGTACCAACTGGCCAGGTTCAGCCGCGGGAAGGCCATGTCCTTGGCGCCGATCATCATGGGGATCAGGAAGTTCCCCAGCACGGTGGGCACCGAGGGAATGAGGAAGAAGAACACCATGGTGATGCCGTGCATGGTGAACATGCGGTTGTAGGTGTCGGAGCTGACCAGGTCGCCGACGGGGGTGAGCAGCTCCAGGCGGATGAGCACGGCCAGGAAGCCGCCCACGGCGAAGAACAGCGTCACCGTCACCAGGTAGAGCAGGGCGATGCGCTTGTGGTCCGTGGTCAAAAGCCACGAGCGGATGCCGTAGTCGGCGTTGAGGTAGTGGGTGCGCGATTCGGCGGCTTGGGGAGCGACGCTCATTTCGTTTTCCTTGTCTGGGGTACGACGGCGGCCGGCGGCGCGGCGCCCGGCGCGGGCGCAGCCGTCTTGGAGGCTTCCAGGGATTTGATGTAGGCCAGCAGTTGCAGCAGCCCCTCTTCGCTGATCTGTCCCTGGAAGGTGGGCATGATGGGCTGGTAGCCGAAGACTACCTTGTTGGCCGGGTTGACGATGGAGTCGCGGATGTAGCTGTCGTCGGCCACTACTTTGTTGCCGGCCTGCAGGGTGACCGGCTTGCCGAAGAGGCCGGCGAGGTCAGGCCCGCGGGAGCCGGTGTCGCCGCGATGGCAGGTGTCGCAGGCCAGGTCGCGGAAGAGTTTTTGCCCGTTGGCGGCCAGCGAGCCTTCGCCGGCGCCGCCCGAGAGCCAGATCTGATATTGCGCCGGCTCCATGACCACCACCTGCCCGATCATCCCCGAGTGGTTGGTGCCGCAGTACTCGGCGCAGAACAGGTGATACGAGCCGGGCTTGGTGGCCTGGAACCAGATGGTGGTGTAACGGCCGGGGAGCACGTCCTGCTTCACGCGGAAGGCGGGGACGTAGAAGCTGTGAATGACGTCCTGGGAGATCATGGTGAGCCGGACGTCGCGGCCCACGGGGACGTGCAGCTGGTTGATCTCGCGCTGGCCGTCGAGGTGCTCGAACTTCCACATCCATTGCTTGCTCACGGCGTAGATCTGCAGCGCGCCGCGCGGCGGCCGGTTCATGCTGAAGAAGATGCTCGCTCCCCACACGAACATGACCATGGACAGACCCAGGGGGATGACGCTCCAGGCCACCTCCAGCGGCATGCTTCCTTCCATCTGCACCGGCACGGGATGCTTGGAGCGGCGGTACTTCACCGCGAAGGCCAGCACCGTCACGAAGATGAGCACGCTGAAAAAGGCCGTGACCGCCAGCAGGTAGAAGTAGAGGGCGTCCACGCGGCCGGCCATGGTGGAGGCTTCGTCGGGGAAGAGAGGGAGCGTGAAGCGCATGGCTAGCTCGGCCCTCCCCGGCGCGCGCGGGCCACGTCCCGCCGCAGCATGAGCACGATGAACCCGCACAGGCCCAGCAGCGTGGCCAGCGCCAGGGCGCGCATGGAGCCGATCACCACGTTGCCGTAGCGTCCCGTCGCCGGGTCGTAGTGGTAGCAGTAGAGCAGGATCTGGTCGGTGAAGGTTCCAATCCTGTTCTTCGAGGCCTCTACCAGGCCCAGCCGCAGGTCCTTGGGGGGATACTCGATGCCGTAGTAGTACTGCGCGATCCGGCCCTCGGGAGTGACGATCATGATGGCGGCGCCGTGCGCGAACTGGTTGCTCTGAGGGTCCCAGGCGTAGCGGAAGCCGGCGGCCTGGGTGAGCGCGTCGATGGAGGCCTGGTCGCCGGTGAGGAAGTGCCAGCCGGCCTCGGCGCCGGGACGCCCGTAGCGGGCCAGGATGGCCTGCTTCTTGGCCGCGGCCTGGGCCGGGCCTTCGCGCGCGTCAAAGCTCACCGCCACCACGTCGAATTCCTTGCCGGGGTCGAAGCTGAGGGGCTTGAGGTCACGGGCCATGCCTTCGAGCACCTGGGTGCAAAGCATGGGGCAGTCGTAATACACCAGCGCCAGGATCACCGGGCGCTTGCCGAAATAGTGGCCCAGGGTGACGCCGCGCCCGGCCTCGTCGCGGAATGCGGCCTCGAGCGGAAGCGGCTGGTTGAGCTTCTGGTCGATGCCCGCCTTCTGGATCAGCGGCGGGCGCGTATCCGCGGGCGGGGAATCGGCGGACTGCTTTTGCCGGGCGGGCGCGTAGGGCGCCGCCGTCGCCGCCAAGGATGCCAGCAGCAGGATCGCGGTCCTGGGGAAGGTTGCCGGGGTCGTCACTTCTTTTTCTCCGTAGTCTGCGCCGGTTGCGGAGGCGGGGCCGGCCACACCGGCACGCCGTGCTCCGCGATCATTTGCATGGCGCGGTCAATGGGCAGGTGGACGACGCCCGCCTGGCGATCCACCCAGCCGTAGGTGTTCAGCCGTTCATCCTCCTGGGCCCGCGCCTTCACCTGGTCGGCGGCGGCGTTGGCCTGCAACCGCGGCTGCGGGAATCGCGCCGCCGGGTTGGCGGGCGGTTTTTCATCGGCGAGCAGCGGGTTTTGTGCCGGGTCGGCGGCGGCGGCCTGCCAGTCGAAGTACTGGAAGAGCCCAAACAGCGCCGCATAGATGACCACGGCGGCCACAATCATCCAGAAGCCGAAGCGCAGAATGGCGCGCACGTTCTCGTCGCCCGAGGGCGGCGCGGGCGGACGCAGGCCGGGAATGTTCAGTTCACTCGGATCCATGAGCATGCTCCAAAACTTGCGGCAGTAAAGGATCGTTCAGCGGCACCAGCGGCCGGCTCTTGAGCTGCCGCAGGAACTCCGCCATCCACACTCCGCCTACCGCCAGGGGCGCGGCCAGGTCCAGCCAGTGGAAACGCAGGCCCCCGGCGGCTTGGGGAAAACTGGGCGTGACCAGCCAGTAGAGGTCCACGTAACGCATGGCCAGCACCGCGGCGGCCACCAGCGCCAGCGCGCGGCCCTGCCGCTTCAAGTCGCGGGAGAGCAGCAGCAGAAAGGGAAGCACGAAGTGGAAGAGGAGCAGGGCCAGGCCCACCGTCCGCCATCCTCCCGTCAGCCGCACCTTATACCAGGTGATCTCCTCCGGCAGGTTGCCCGACCAGATGATGAGGAACTGGGAGAAGCTGAAGTAGGCCCAGATCATGACGAAGGCCAGCAGCAGTTTTCCCAGATCGTGGAAGTGCGCGGGCGCCAGGACGTCCGACATGGGCGGGTACTTGGAGAGCAGCGAAGCCATGGCGATCACCAGCGCCATGCCGGCCACCGCTCCGCCGGCCATGAACAGCATGCCGTAGATGGTGGAGTACCAATGCGGGTCGAGCGACATGACCCAGTCGATGGCGGAAAAGGTCGCGGTCAATCCATAGAACAGCAACCCGATGGCGCTGAAGCCCTGCATGCGGTCGCGCACGGAGGCGCGGGGAACCTGGTCCTGCTGCAGCGACCAGCGGCTGAGCAGGTGGGCGGCGCCGCACCACAGCGCGAAGTAGAAGACGGCGCGGGCCACGAAGGCTGTCTGATTCAGGTAGGAGGCCTTGTGCTGCAGCAGCGAGTCCTGCGCCACCTTGGCGGGGTCGGCCCAGGGATAGAGCTGGTGCAGGCCGAAGAGCAGCGGGAGGAAGAGCAGCGCCAGCAGCGGGAAGACGCGCGTTGCCGCCTCCAGCAGCCTGCGGATGACGAATCCCCAGAGGCCGCCGGAGAGGTGCTGGAGCATGAGGATGGCCAGGCAGCCCAGCGAGATCCCCAGCCACAGCAGATAGCCGGCGAGGTAGGAGCGGAAGAACTGCGCCGGATCGAGGAAGGCGCCGGCGGCGCAGGCGGCGGCGGCCACCAGGCCGATGATCAACGAGCGTCGCTGGATGAGTTCTACAACCGGCGGCGCGGCAAAGTCGCCGATGGGGACCGGATTGGCGCGCTCGGCGGTCATCGTGGCGGGCCTTTCTTCTGGGTTTCGGCCGGCTTGGTTTCTGGCGCAGGTTCAAGCTGGGGCGCGGGCGGCGGCGGCGCCGGTTCTTTCATCAATTGCTGGCGCTGTACGAGCGGCAAGTCCGCGAAGGAAACGTGCTGGCTGAGTTGCAGCGCGCGGACGTAAGCGGCGATGGCCCAGCGGTCTTCCGGAGAGATCTGCGCCGCGTAGTCATACATGGCGCCGAAGCCGCGGGTCATGACGTCGAAGTAATAGCCGGGCGCCGCCGCCCGCAGCCGCGGGTCGTGAAACGACACGGGACGCCGGTAGCCGCGCTGCACCACCACTCCGAATCCGTCCCCGGTGCGCGCGTGGCAGGGCGCGCAGTAGATGTTGTAGCGCTCCTGGCCGCGCTCCAACATCAGCAGCGTCACCGGCATGGGGAACTGGGCGGCAAACTGGTCACCGGCCTTGCCGGTATAGAAGACCGCGTCCTCGCGCAACTGGCCGCGGGCCACGGCGCCGGGGACGGGAGCGCGCGCGGAACGTCCGTCGGGGAAAAAGTCGCTGGAGCGCAGCGGCGTGTACTTGGGCTGGTTGTGCATGTCCTGGCGGCATCCGGCCAGCAGCGACACGAGCGCCAGCGCGAGCCCCGCGCCCTTCATCGACAACTTCACGGGTTGGGACGGGAGGTTAATGCGGCACCTCCGCGATCTCGCGCGGCTGCAGGCTCTCCAGGAACTTCTGGGTGGCAGCGCGGTCGTACTGGGGGTCGGTGGCCTCGATGCAGAGGAAGAACTTGTCCTTGCTGGCCAGGGCGAAGCTCTTGACATTGAACACCGGATGGTAGGGCATGGGCAGGCCATTGAGGGCCAGCATGCCCAGCACCGCGCTGAGCGCCGCCACCAGCACCGTGGTCTCGAAGGTGATGGGGATGAACGAGGGCCAGGAGTTGTACGGGCGCCCGCCCACGTTCAGCGGATACGCGATGGCCGAGACCCAGTACTGCAGTGCGTATCCTCCCAGGCAGCCCAAGATGCCGCCGATGAGTACCACCAGCGGCAGGCGGGTGTGACGGAATCCGATGGCGTCGCTCAGCTCCTCGATGGGGAAGGGAGTGTAGGCGTCCATCTTGCGGTAGCCCTGGTCGTGGGCGCGGCGCGTCGCCAGCACCAGTTGGGTGGGCGAATCGAACTCCGCCATCAGGCCGTGGATGGGAGGACGCTTCATTCCTTCACCTCCGCCTCGGGCAGGATGGTGCGCATCTCGAAGATGGAGATGACCGGCAGGAAACGGATGAACAGGAAGAGCAGCGCCACGAACAGTCCCAGGGTACCCACGTAGGTGGCCCAGTCCCAGCGCGTGGGGGTGAACATCCCCCAGGAGGAGGGCAGGTAGTCGCGGTGCAGGCTGGTGACCACGATGATGAAGCGCTCCAACCACATGCCCACGTTCACCACCAGCGCCAGCACGAACAGCACGGGCACGCTGGAGCGCACGCGCGAGGACCACAGCAACTGCGGGATCACCACGTTGCAGGCGATGAGCGTCCAGTACGCCGGCCAGTAGGGCCCGGTCATGCGGTTGAGGATGCTGAACTGCTCGTAGGGATTGCCGCTGTACCAGGCCATGAAAGTTTCCATCATGTAGCCGTAGGCGACGATCAATCCCGTGGCCAGCATCACCTTGGCCATGTTCTGCAGGTGGCGCAGGGTGATGAAGTCCTCGAGGCCGTAGAAGAAACGGATGGGGATGGCCAGAGTCATGACCATGGCGAAGCCGGAGTAGATGGCGCCGGCGACGAAGTAGGGCGGGAAGATGGTGGTGTGCCAGCCGGGGATGATGGAGACGGCGAAGTCGTAGCTGACCACGGTGTGCACGGAGACCACCAGGGGCGTGGCCAGTCCGGCGAGCAGCAGGTAAGCGGTCTCGTAGCGGTGCCAGTGGCGCGCCGAGCCGCGCCAGCCCATGGCCAGCATGCCGTAGAAAATGCGGGCGTAGCGATTGGTGGCGCGGTCGCGCAGCGTGGCCAGGTCGGGGATGAGGCCGACGAACCAGAACATCAGCGAGACGGTGGCGTAGGTGGAGACGGCGAAGACGTCCCACATCAGCGGGCTGCGAAACTGCGGCCACACTCCCATGGTGTTGGGCAGGGGGAAGAGCCAGTAGGCGAGCCACGGCCTGCCCACGTGGACCAGAGGAAAGACTCCGGCACAGGCCACGGCGAACAGGGTCATGGCCTCGGCGAAGCGGTTGATGCTGGTGCGCCACTTTTGCCGCAGCAGCAGCAGGATGGCGGAGATGAGGGTGCCGGCGTGTCCGATGCCGATCCACCAGACGAAGTTGGTGATGTCGAAGGCCCAGCCGATGGGCTGGTTCTCGCCCCAGATGCCGATGCCGGTGACCACCAGGTATCCCAGGGCGTAGAGCAGCATCATGGCCACGGCGAAGGCCAGGGCGGTGGCCGCCAGCCACCCGCGGGTGACCGGGCGCTGCAGCACGATGGCGCTGATGTGGTCGGTCACCGAGCCGAAGGTGTGGCCCGGCGCGATCACCGGAGGCTGGGGCTTCTCGCCCGGCCGCAGCGCGTCCATGGAGTCTGGGCTTGCCATCCTTACTTAATGCTTCTTCTCCTTCGCCGCCGGAGCTTCCAGCTCCGGGTTGGGATTGCGGACCTCGGCCAGATACGTGGTGCGCGGGCGGGTGTTGAGTTCCGCCAGCAGGCCGTAGTTGCGCGGCTCGGCTTTGAGGCGGGCCACGCGGCTCTTGGAATCGTTGATGTCGCCGAAGACGATGGCGCCGGCGGGGCAGGCCTGCTGGCAGGCGGTGAGCACCTCGCCGTCCGCGACCTTGCGGTCCTGCTTTTCCGCCTCGATGCGGCCGCGGTTGATGCGCTGCACGCAGTAGGTACACTTCTCCATCACGCCGCGGCTGCGCACCGTAACCTCGGGATTGCGCAGCAGCTTGAGGCTTTCCGTCTCGTAGTCCGAGTACAGAAGGAAGTTGAAGCGGCGCACCTTGTAGGGACAGTTGTTGGAGCAGTAGCGAGTGCCCACGCAGCGGTTGTAGACCATGTCATTCAGGCCCTCGGCGCTGTGCACGGTGGCGCCCACCGGGCACACCGGCTCGCAGGGCGCGTTCTCGCACTGCATGCAGGGGACGGGCTGGAAGTGGATGCGGGGATTCGCCCAGTCGCCCTCGTAGTAGCGGTCGATGCGGATCCACTGCATCTCGCGGCCGCGTTGCACCTCGAACTTGCCCACCACCGGGATGTTGTTCTCCGCCTGGCAGGCGACCACGCAGGCGTTGCAGCCCACGCAGGAGTTCAGGTCGATGGCCATGCCCCAGGCGTGGTCCTTGTATTCGTAAGGCTGGTAGAGGGTAAGCGCCGGCTCCGGCTCGTCGTGCCGAGCGAAGCGCGGATCTTTGCGGTAGTCCTCCAGATCGGAGGAGCGCACCAGGTCGCGCCCTTCCATGTTGTTGTGTCCCTGGGTGACGGCCAGCTCGTACTGCTCGCCGGTGAGATTCAGCCGGACGCCGCGGGCCGACCAAGGGGCGGTGGTGGTGCGCAGGGCGTAGGCGCTGAAGCCGGCGCCGGTGCCGGCGCGTCCGGCGCGGGTGCGTCCGTACCCCAGGTAGATGGTGATGGAATCGTCGGCGTGTCCGGGCGTGATCCAGAGCGGCGCCCTCACCCGGCGGTCGCGATAGACGATCTCAACCACATCCTGGCTGTTGACTTGCGGCCCCAGGCGCTGCGCCGCGGTCTTGGGACTGATGAGGGCGGCGTTGTCCCAGGTGATGGTGGAGTGCGGCTTGGGCAGCTCCTGCAGCCAGCCGTTGTTGGCAAAGCGGCCGTCATAGACGGTGGGGTCGGCGCGGAAGACGACTTCGATCTCGCCCGGTTTCGGCGGAGCCGCAGCCGGCAGGCTGAGCGCGCCCACGGAGACTGCTTTGGGTTCGAAGGCTGTCCCGGGGATGAAGCCGTCGTGCACCCAGCGCCGCCAGTTCTGCTCGAAGTCCGGGCCGCCGCGGCGGCTGGCCCAGTACTCGCGAACCGTGTTGTAGGCGGTGCGCTCGGGTTCGTCGGTGAAGGCGCCCAGGATCTCGTGGGCGCTCTTGCCGCCGTAGAGCGGCGCGATGAGCGGCTGCTGGATGCTGACCGTGCCGTCGTAGGCGCGGGTGTCACCCCAGGACTCGAGATAATGCGCCTCCGGGACGTGCCACTGGCAGAGCGCCGAGGTCTCGTCCTCGTACAGTCCCAGGCGGACACGCAGCCCGGCGCGCGAGATGTTGGCGGCGAAGTTCAGGTCGGCGGGCGCGTTGTACACCGGGTTCCCGCCCAGAATGACCAGCAGGTCCACCTTGCCGGCGGCGAGGTCTTGCACCAGGTCGCGCAGGGAGTCGGTCTGGTTCACGGAATCGGCTTCGATGGACTCGGTGTAGACGACGGTCTTGCCCACGTTGCCCAGCGCCTGGTTCATGGCGTGGGCCAGGGCATGGACGGCGGGCGGCTGTCCGTCGCCGGCGAGGACCACGCTGGCGCCGCGGTGCGCCTGGAGGTCGCGCGCCACCGCCGCGATCCATTTGTAGTAGGGGTTTTTGGGCGAGCCGGTGATGCCTAGGTCGCCGATGCCCAGCGCGCCCGCCAGCTCGCCCGCGAAGCCCTCTACCTCCGCGGCGCGCAGCGCCATGCGGTGGTCGGCTTTGGCCCCGGTGTTCGAGGGCGTGCTTTCGACCACGTACATGCGGCTCATCTCGCTCTTGCCGCCTTCGAGCTTGCGGCGGCTGGCGAAGTCGCGGGCGTAGCGCACGAATCCGGGACAGCCGCTGGAGAGGAAGTCGGCGTCGAGCGAGACGATGACGTCGGCCTGGTCGAGCCGGTAGTGCGCGTCCACCACCTCGCCGAAGGCGAGCTTCGCGCCGGTATGCGCGTTGTCATGGTTGATAGGGTCGTACTGGTGCCATTTGGCCTGGGGATACTGGCGCAGGATGCGGCGCAACTGATCGGCCAGTGCGGGGGAGACCACGGTCTCGGTCAAGAAGCGGAGCCCCGCGCCCAGGAGCGAGCGCTGGGCCACGATGGCGCCGCGCACTCCGCCCAGGAAGGCACCCCAGGGCCGCACTTCGCCCAGGTAGAGCAGCGTCTGCGAGCGGTCGGGATCGTAGAGCGTGAGCACCGAGGCCTGCGCATAGATGTCCGTCGCGCCCAGGCTGGCAGGATGGAGCGGATTGCCCTCGACCTTGGTGGGGCGGCCCATGTTGCTTTCCACCAGCAGCGGCGTGGCCGCGCTGCCCAGGGTCATGGCGGTGGCGTAGAGCAGGGGATTGCCGGGGACGATCTCCTCCGGCGCGCGCACATAGGGGACGATGCTTTCCGCCGGCTGCTTGGTGCAGGCGGAGAGGCCGGCGAGCGCCAGCGAGGCTCCCATCAGTTGCAGAAAGTTGCGGCGCGAGACCGGGTCGCGCCACTCGCTGGCCTGGCGCGGGAACTCGCGCTCCAGCATGTCCGCGAAGCCGGGAGTACGGGCGAGTTCTTCCAGGCTGCGCCAGTAGCGCGGCCCGGTGGAGGAAGCCAGCTTGCGGCGGATCTGCTCGAGGTCCAGCCGCGGCTCGGGCGGCGGCGCCGGCGTGGGCCGGCACTTCTTCCCGGACTTTCCGTTCGCGTTTTCGTTCTTCTGGCTCAGCTTTCGCACCTCAGCGATGGCAGGTCGAGCAACTAGTGAGCCCCTCGACCCGGCGCAAGTGATACTTCTTGGCCAGGGCGCGCCCCAGATCCATCTGGCTGGTGAACCCTTGCTCGGCCGGTTGTCCCGGCACCATCAGGTTGCCCTCGAGGGTCAGCGGGTGTTCCTGGTTGGGAGGCTGGTAGGCCATGTTGAAAACCTGCGGGCGCGGCCGCAGAAACTTTTCCGGCGCGCGGTGGCACTCCAGGCACCACTCCATCTGCAGCGAGTGGGCCTGGTACATCAGCGGCATCTGGTCCACGGGCCCGTGGCAGGTGGAGCAGCCCACGCCCTTCGCCACGTGGATGCTGTGGTTGAAATAAACGAAGTCGGGGAGGTCGTGCACCCGCGTCCACACCAGCGAGCGGTCGTTGCGGAAGCTGGCACGCACCGGCTCCAGCATGGGACTGTCATTCCAGATCTGCGAATGGCAGTTCATGCAGGTCTTGGTGGGGGGCAGGCCGGCGAAGCTGGAGGTCTCGACCGAGGTGTGGCAGTAGCGGCAATCGATGCCGACGCCGGCGACGTGGTGCTGATGGCTGAAGGGAACCGGCTGCTCCGGGGCCACGCCCTGGGTGGTGACGTAGGGAGAGCGCTGCACCTCGGCGGCGGTCCAGGCCAGTCCCGCCAGCACGAACACGGCTCCATAGATGCTCAGCCGGGAGATGGTGTTGGTGCTGCGGTGAAAGATCTGCGCCATCGAGCCTTTGCACGAAACAGACGCGACGCGCGCGTCCGGTTAGTCCTGCCTTTTTTGGGTGCGGCTGCCCCACCGCCGCCGTGGCCACAAAGAAATACGGGATTATACAGCCGTCCGCGCGGAAAAGAATTCAATTGACGAGGTCCGCAGCCGGGGCTACCGTTGGCGCGCTTCGCCCTCCCTGGGTGTGTATGGCAAGCGCCCCGACCCTCGCCCCGCTCTCCGCCGTTGACGCCATCACTCCAGCGTTCCACCGGACCAAGGCGCAACTGTTCCAGCCCTTCCGCTTCGGGCGCTGGACGCGGCTGGCCTTGATCTCCCTGGTTGCCGGTGAGGTCAGCTCCAGCGGGGGCCTGGGAAACGGCGGCAACTTCAACCTTCCCCAGAGCACCGGCAGCGGCGGCGGCAAGGACAAGTTCCTCTCCTCCGTCGCGAGCGCCGACTGGACACAGTGGCAGGACTACCTGCCGCTGGTGGTGGCCGCGGTGCTGGGCGGGATGGTCCTGCTGATCATCCTTATCTATGTCTCCAGCATCTTCCGCTTCATCCTCTTCGACGCGGTGCTGACGGAGCGGGTGCGCATCCGCGAAGGATGGCGGCGCTGGCAATATCAGGGCGGCCGCTACTTCCTCTGGATGATGGCCCTCGACCTGATCAGCCTGGCCCTGCTGGGGATGCTGATCGGCATTCCCATCCTCTTTGCCTGGCGCCGGGGAATGTTCACCAACCCAGGAGACCACTGGGCCGCCTTCCTGGTGGGCGGACTGGTGATCCTGGTGGTGGGCGGCGCCCTGATGCTGGCCGGGGTGATGGTCAGCTTTTTTACCCGCGACTTCGTCGTGCCTTTGATGGCGCTCGAGGACGTGGGCGCGACCGATGCATGGCGCCGGCTCCTCCCCATGCTGCGCGCGGAGCAATGGTCTTATGCCGGGTACGTGGGCATGAAAATCGTTCTGGCGATCGGCAGTTCCATCGTTTTCGGGATCCTCAACCTGATCGCCGTTCTCCTGCTGGTGATCCCGCTGCTTGTACTGGGCGTGGTTTTCGCGGTCCTGGTTGCAGCCTTGAAGCTCGCCTGGACCCCCGTCACCGTGGTGCTGGCGGTGTTGCTCGGCGGCCTTTCCCTCTTGGGGCTGATGTGGGCGCTGGCCGGGGTCTCCGTGCCCTCCGCCGTCTTCTTCCAGTGCTACACGCTGCACTTCTTCGGGTCGCGCTATCCGCGGCTGGGCGCGATGCTGGCACCGCCGGCGCCGCCCACTCCGCCGGAGGCGGTCCCGGCGCCGGCGTAGACCAGTTGACGTTTTCCGGGTTCAGGGCTCGGACTTCTTGGGCGGCGGCGGTGGCTGTTGCTGCTGGCGCGCCTGGCGCTCCGCGGTCCAGGGCGGCACCACGCCGCACTCGCGCGCATAGACGATGATCTGCCCTAGGTGCTCCGGCGTGTGGGTGACCAGGGCGAACAGCACCTCGCGCACCGTGCTGGGCTGGCCGTAGAGCCTGGCCGGCTTTTCCAGGCCGGCGTCGGAGGTCTTGAGCACCGTCTCCCGCACCAGGCCGAACGACTGCCTCAACTGCTCCACGATCTTGGCCCGGTCGCTGGTGGACTTCTCATAGTTCTTGCGGTCCACGCCGGCGGGCGGCGGGACTCCCATGCCGTCCAGGTAGAAGAAGTTTCCTCCGGCCACGTGCAGGAAGACCTCGCTCACCGAGCGCACCTCGGGAGTGGGCCGCCAAGTGTACCTTTCCTGGGGGATGGCCTCGGCCAGGGCCACGAACTTCTTTTCCAAGGTGTCCCACTGCTTCAGGAAGTCGGCGCGAAAGCCGGATTTTGGCGCTTCCATCGCGGCGGGGACCGCGGGCGCGGCCGCGGGCGCTCCGCTCTGAGCCAGGAGCGGCGCAGCGACCAGCAGGGCCAGCAGCGCCAGTATCAAAAGGGGAGTCTTCTTCACGGTTCTCCTCCAAGAGTGCCGGGAACTCTACGCCCTGCGGCGAGGAATGGCAAAGCTCCCGGTCCTTCCCGTGAAGCGCTCCGAGCGTTTACCTGGCGTACTTGACCGAGCAGCCGTAGGGACGCGTGACCTGAGTGCTCACCGGCTTGCCCGCCGTGGTCTGCCGCAAGGCCGCCTGCACCCAGTTGGTGGCGCCGGCGATGTCCGCCGGGTCGGCCGTGGACTTGTCGTCGATGGCACCCTCGTACACCAGCAGTCCGTTGGGATTGATGACGTACATGTGCGGCGTGGTCTTGGCCTCATATTGGTGACCGATCACGCCGGTGGGATCGAGCAGCACCGCGGTGGGGGTGGAGTTCATCTTCTTCAGGTACTCGTTCTCCTGCGCCGCGGTGACGTAACCCTGCTCGCCGGGCGCGGAGGAGATCACCGTGAGCCAGATGACGCCCTTGGCGGTCCACTCCTTCTGCAGCTTCTGCATGTTGCCGCTCTCGTAGTGCTTCTTGGTGTAGGGGCAGCCCTGGTTGTGCCACTCCAGCACCACCACCTTGCCGCGATAGTCGGAAAGCTTGTGGGTCTTGCCGTTGCTGTCGGCGCCGGCGAAATTTGGGGCCGCCTCCCCCACCCGGGCGCCCAGCAGGGGCAGCGCCAGCAGCACGGCGATCACAGCGAGTGTCCACTTCGGTCGTTTCATCCGCGTCCTCCTCAACCTTTCTTGATCTTCGAATCCCTGGCTCCGGCTCCGGTCACCGGCGCGTCAATCAGGTACGCCTTTCCGGAAGGAAGCACGATAACACCTTTGAGATTGGCGATGGGCTTCAGGAGTTGCTCCGACATCTTCAGCCGGAGCCGCACGCCGCGCGGAAGAGCGATGGCCGCCTGGGGCGCGGCATTCTCGACCTGCTGCGGCAGGAGCGGGAAGAACTCAGCCTGGGCGATGGGCTGCCCGGTCTCGAGGGAAAGCACGAATGCATCCTTTTCCTGCCGCGCCCGGGCGCGCCAGTGGGCCGGCGCCGGCTGCGGGATGCGCTTGCGGGCGTCCTCGAACAGTTTGCTCGACTGTGGCGCCGCGCTGCGCTTCACCGGAATGGAAAGCGCGACCTCTGTCTTGCCTGGGATGCACACCTCGCGGCACACCACCCATTTCACCGTTCCGCCTAGGTTCACCCTTGCGCCGGGCGCGAGGCCGGCAGGCGGACGGATAGGGGCCAGCAGCAGCATCTGATCTGCGTAGCCGTAGTCCACCGAATACTTGGTCACCAGCCGCTCGGGATGAGGCCACTGGAACTCGCCGGCCTGGAATCCCGCGGGCAGATGCCACTGGACGCGCGGCGGCTCGCCCGAATCTCCGGGATTGATCCAGTAGATGTGCCAGCCTTTTTCCAGATGGAACTGCACGGCGACCCAGAACTGCTGGCCAGGAGCGATGGATTGCGGCTCTGCCAGCACGGAAACATGAATCACGGGGGCGGTGGGGAGTTGAGCTTTGGCGGGGGCGCCGGCGAGCGCAGCCAGGGCCAGCAGCAACAGCGAAATGGTGAAACGCGGCGTCAAGCTCACACTCCAGGCATTTGGAGGTCGGGCATGGGGCGGCCCGAAAACAGGCGATGGCAGGGTCTGGCCAGCCAACGCGCCCAGCGCGCCGAGCGGGCCACGCGGGCGCTGTCCGTGGCTACTCCCGTGTCGGCATACATCTGGCGGTACACCTTGGAGATCAAGATAAACGCCAGGCGGCCGCGCCAGGAGTGAATGAAGGACGAGCGTTTCCAGATGTATTTCAGGCCGTAAAAGGTGTCCCAGACGGCCTGCGTGCGGTCGCGGATCTCGTCGCCGGTCATGACCGGGTGGGGCCAGTAGAGCTTGGGCCGCAGGGCGGGCGGGATGAGCCAGCGGCGGGTGAGCGGGATGTCCCCGATCATGACGGGCTTGGCCCCCATGGCCTTTTCCCACTTGGCGAAATCCACGGTTCCGGGGAAGGGAGTCAGCATCACGAACTGCGCGAAAGCGACCCCGGCGCGTTGCGCCACAGCGGCGGTGGCGTCGAAGGTCGCGGGGCGGTCGCTGGGCAGGCCGAAGATAAAGGAACCGAGCACGAACACGCCGTGGCGGCGGAAAGTCAGCAGGCGCTCCACCAGCTCGTCTCCGGCGGCGTTGAATTCCTTGTAGATGTCCTTCAAGCCTTCGGGAGTCACCGATTCCACTCCCACCAGGGCTCCCTTGATGTGCGCCGTGCGCATGGCATCGAGGAAGTCCGGGTCTTCCGCGGCTTCCATGGTGATCTGGGTGAAGAACACCATGTCGTTGGGGAGTTGCGCCAGGCGGGACATGAGTTCAAAGCGATCGGCGCGGGTGGCTTCGAGTTCGCTGAGCCGCGCCGCGTTGTTCTGCTGCTTCGCCAGCTTCAGGTCGGTAAAAGTGACGGGATAGAAGTTGTCGTCGGCCAGCGCGACAAAGCGGAATCCCATCCGCCGCAGTTCGACGATCTCCCCCACCACCGCGTCCCAGGAGCGCTGCCGGGGCTTTTGGCCGTCGGTGCGCCACACCGAGCAGAACGAGCAATGCTTGGGACAGCCGCGCACCGTCTGCACCGAGGCCCACATGTATTGGCTCCGGGGCACCAGGTCCCAGCGGGCGGCCACGAAATCGGAGGCCTCGATCTGGCCACCCTGGTAGATCCGCTGCGGGGCGCCCTTGCAGCAGTCAGCCACCGCGGTGGACCACACCAAGTCGCCGTCGCCCTTCACCACCGCGTGCGCGCCCCCCAGTTCATGCGCCTCCTGGGGATAGAGGGTGGCGTGGATGCCGCCGAAGACCACGTACGCTCCGCGCTCGCGCGCCAGCTTGCCGATGGCGTATCCGCGCAGCGCGTTGGCGGTATGGATGCCGATGCCTACCACGTCTCCCGGCTCGATGCGGGCCGGATCGAGAGGGCTGAGCGTCTCATCCACCAGGACAGGGTCGCCATAGCTCCTGGGCGTGGCGCCGGCCAGGACGTACAGCCAGCGCGGCGTGATGACCGCCGTGCCGAACGATACGTCGCTGGGATTGACCAGATGAACCTTCACCCGGAACCTACCCTTCCTGCGCCGCCCCCGCGGGCGAGCGTGCAAAACCGTCTATGACTTGAGGGCCGCCTACCCAGTGAACCTGCCCGGGAGGACACTAGAGATGCCAGGCGCGTGTGGAGACTCGAACCGCAGACCTCCCCGACGCAGTCGGGGCGCTGTAACCAACTGAGCTATGGCGCCTGCGCCGACCCATTCTACTTGGGTGGGTGCCCTGAGACAATCAGGAAAAGGCGTAGCGGCTTTGGCTGGCCTGCGCCAGCAGAGTAAAATAGTGGAATCCGGCGTAGGCGCGTAGCTCAGCTGGTTAGAGCGCTACCTTGACACGGTAGAGGTCTGGGGTTCGAGTCCCCACGTGCCTACCATTCTCCTTTCTTAGCTGCTACTAGCGGCTAGAGATCCTTCCCCTTCGACTTCGCTCAGGGTCAGGATTGCGCCCGCGGGCTCGCGCTCGCCCGGGCGAGTCCACGCCCGCAAACCGGCTCCAGTTGCATTCCCAGGCCGAGGCGCGGAGAATCCATGCCATGGAGAGCCGCAGAAAGGCGGGAGCGTCCGCCGGGATTTCCGGCGGAGAGCCGCGGGCGGAGGCCGCCCGCTTTGCCTCGGGCGTGGTGGTGCTGGTGACGCTCAACAGCCCGCGGGAGAAGTTCTGGGGAGCGATCCTCGACATCTCGCCTGCCGGCTTGAGCGTGCGCGGACTCGACCTGAACTCCTTTGACGACTTCGTCGGCTTGGTGCGCTCGGGCGAGCCCGCCTCCCTGGGGGCGGTGTTTTTCCCCATGCACCGGGTGGAGCGGGTGGAAATCGACGCGCGCAACGGCGACATCCCCTCGCTCCAGGAACGCTTCCACTCCAAGACCGAGCGGGAGTTCACGGAGCTGGTGGGCGCGGCGCCGGCCACCGGGATCGAAGTGGGCTGCACCCTGGCCCAGGCCCAGCGCCGGCTGGTGGCGGCCACGGTCGAATCCGTGGGACGCGACCTGGCGCGCGCCGCCGCCTTGCTCGACCTGCCCGAAGACGAACTGCGGAGCTGGCTGCGGCGGTGATTGGCCAGCTACGCACCGCGCCCAACCAGCTCACCCTGCTGCGCCTGCTCTTCATCCCCTTCATCGTCATCACCATCCTGGACGAGCACTACGGCTGGGCGCTGGCGTTGTTCGTTCTCGCCGGGCTTTCGGATTTCCTCGACGGCATGCTGGCCCGCGCGCTGAAGCAAAAGACCGCGCTGGGCATGCTGCTCGACCCCATCGCCGACAAGCTGCTGCTCAGCACGCTGTTCCTGGTGCTTTCGCTGGAGCACAGAATCCTATGGAGGGTGACGGTGCTGGTGTTCAGCCGCGACCTGGGCATCATCGCCACCGCCGCGGTGGTGTGGGCCACCACCTCCATCCGCGACTTCCCGCCCAGCTTCTACGGCAAGGCCAACACCACGGCGCAGATCCTCGCGGTCTTCTTGGTGCTGCTGGATGAGGTGGTCCCGACGCATACGGTGATGTTGGGCAAGGAGGTGGCGCTGTGGGCCACGATGGTGCTCACGGTGCTCTCCGGCGTGCACTACATCTTCCGTCTGGGACTGCGGCTGCGGGCCCAGAGCCCGCCGCCGGCGGCCACTCAAGAATGAAAACCGCGGAGGACCCAGGGGACGCGGAGATTCGGGATTTCAGAAGTCACACCGCAGCCCCACTTGGTTTTGACCTGATCCAATTCCGCGTCCTCGGCGTCCTCGGCGGCCATCATTCTCACGCCCTCCGCGTCCTCCGCGGCCATCATTTACAATCACGGATTCTCTTGTAGGCCACTCTCCGCATGGCGCTGCGCCTCTTCAATACGCTCTCCGGGAAGCTGGAGGACTTCCAACCGCTGGAGCCGGGCCGAGTCCGCATGTACGCCTGCGGGCCAACGGTCTACGACTACGGCCACATCGGCAACTTCCGCACCTTCATCTTCGTGGACATCCTGGGGCGCTTCCTGCGCCAGAGCGGCTTCGAGCTCGAGGACGTGATGAACATCACGGATGTGGACGACCGCATCATCGAGAACTCGGCCAAGCTCGGCCTCACCGTCCCCCAGTACACCAAGAAATACGAAACCGCCTTCCTCGAGGACGCGGCCATGCTGGGCATCGCGCGGCCGTCGAAGCTGGTGCGCGCCACCGAACACATCGCGGACATGGCCGCCTTCATCGCCAAGCTGGTGGAGCGCGGCTTTGCCTACCGCGCCGAGGATGGCTCCTACTACTTCCGCATCGCGCGATTTCCCGGCTACGGCAAGCTCTCCAAGAAGGACCTGGCGCAGGTGCAGGACGGGGCGCGGGTGGACTCCGACCGCTTCGACAAGGAGGAGGTCCGCGACTTCGCGCTGTGGAAGGCGGCCAAGCCCGGGGAAGCTTCGTGGGAGACGCCGCTGGGCCGGGGGCGTCCCGGCTGGCACATCGAGTGCTCGGTCATGGCCATGAAGTACCTGGGCGAGACCTTCGACATCCACCTGGGCGGGGAAGACCTCATCTTCCCCCACCATGAGAACGAGATCGCGCAGTCGGAAGCGCTCACCGGCCAGCCCTTCGTTCGCTTCTGGGTGCACGCGCGCTTCCTGCTGGTGGAGGGCGAGAAGATGTCGAAGAGCCTGGGGAACTTCTACACCCCGCGCGACATCATCCTGAAGGGACACAAGCCGTCGTCGCTGCGGTATCTGCTGGCCTCCGTGCCCTTCCGCCGGCAGCTCAACTTCACCTTCGACGGGCTCAAGCAGGCGGCGCACTCGGTGGAGCGCCTGCGCAACTTCAAGCTGCGGCTGGAGACGGAAAAGCTTCCGGCGGGCGAGAACGAGAGCATCGCCAAGCTGGCCCAGGAGACGGTGGAGGGCCTGCGCGCCGCGCTGGAGGATGACCTGAACACGGCGCAGGCGCTGGCCGCCATCTTCGACATGGTGCGCGAAGCCAACGCCCAGGCCGACGCCGGCAAGCTGCGGAAAGAGGATGCCGCGCCGCTGCTGGCCGCGCTCCAGAAGTTCGATGAGATCTTCGTCGTGCTCAAAGACGATGACGCTCCCAAGATTGAGCGCGTGCGCGACTGGGCGCAGGGAGAAGGGAAGCTGGAGGGGGAAGCCGCGCCCGCGGGATTAAGCGACGCCGAGGTCGAAACGCTCATCGCCGAGCGCGACCAGGCCCGCCGCGCCCGCGACTTCAAGAGATCCGACGCTCTCCGCGATCAGCTCGCCCAGGCCGGTATCGTCCTCGAAGACACGAAGGACGGGGTCCGCTGGAAAAGAAGATGAAACCCACCACAGAGACACAGAGGCGCAGAGATTAAGATTTCCTTTTGACACGAGGGCGAGAGGTGAGCAGAATAAGCGCATGGCAAATCTACGTTCACGTTGCGCCACCAGCGTCCTCTTTTTTGTTATCGCACTCTCACTTTTATGCCCGGCTCAGGCGAAAAGCAAGAACATCAGCCAAACCAGTAAGGCTGAACAAGAGGTCCGAGCGGTAATGGACCGACTAAGAGAAGCTCAACTGCGAAACGACGTGTCTACCCTGAAACACATCTATGCTGACGACTACGCTTTAACGGAAAGCGACGGTACTATGTTCACCAAGGCAGAGCGTATCGCAGCAATCGGTAAGCTGAAGTTCGACTCGATCAAGCTGGATGATGTCAAGGTGCGGATTTACGGTAACGCGGCCGTAATGACATACCGTCCGACCGTCAAATTTCTGACGGAACCCCATGGCCCGTTTCAGTTCCAGGTGACGAGCGTCTTCGTGAAGCGTGGAGGGAGCTGGCAAGTCGTTGGCGGGCACGAGAGTTTCATTTCACCTGACGCAAAGTAAAAACGTAGGCGGTTCGCCGAAAGTATTGGGTTTTGATGCCCTGAATTGATCCGCGCAGATCCGCGGTAAGGGGTTCTAGTCGGCTTGAGCTTCTACCGCGGGCAGCTCGGGTTCGGCGGCGGGCACGGCGGCCTTGTGGATCTTCGAACTGTTCACCAGCGCCACCGCGGCGATGATGACCGCCGTCCCCGCGGCGATGTAACCATCCACGTGTTCGTGGAGCACCAGCCAGCCCAGGAAGACCGCCACCACCGGGTTCACGTAGGCGTAGGTGGCCACTTTTGGCGTGGGCACGTGCTCCAGCAGCCAGATGTAGGCGGTGAAGCCGATCCACGAACCGAAGATCACAAGATAGAAGATGGCGCCGACGCCGCGCGCCGTCCACAGGACGCGGTGGTGGTCGCCCAGGGCCAGGACGATGCCCAGGTTGACCAAACCGGCCAGGGTCATCTCCCAGGCGGTGGCGGCGAAGGGATCGATGCGCAACTGCGAGCGCCGCGAAAGGATGGAGCCGCTGGCCCAGCTCAGCGAGGCGAAGACCAGTCCGAGCGCGCCCAGGATCTGCATGTGTCCGGCGGCGGCGCCGGCAGCCAGGCGCGGCCACATCAGCACTGCCAGCCCAGCGATGCCCAGCGCGAGGCCCGCCACTCCGCGTCCCGCCAGCCGTTCGCCCCGAGGCAGGATGGATTCGATGACCGCGACCCAGATGGGCACGATGGCGACAATCAGCGCTGCCAGCCCGCTGGGGACGTACTGCTCCGACCAGGCCACCATCACGTTGCCGCCGGTGAGCAGCAGGACGCCGATGGCCAGCACACGCCCGAAGTCGCCGAGGGTGAGCGCGAGGCGCTTCCCGCGCAGCGCACACCAGCCGAGCATGGGCAACCCCGCCAGCAGGAAGCGCGAGGCCCCCATCACGCTGGGCGGGATGTGCTCCACCACGATGCGGATGCCGAGGTAGGTGGAGCCCCAGAGCACGTACACCAGCCCAAAAGCGAGGGCCACTCGGAAGCGATGCTGGCGTTCTGCGTGGGTCATGAGCGCGTTGCAACTCTAAAGTACATGAGACTCGGTGGAGCGCCCCGCCGATTCTGAAAATGTGTTCAACGGCCCCAACGCTCACGTAGAGACGCCCGTCAGGGCGTCTCAGGAACGACCGCCAAAATCAATGCTTGACGGATTTCCCGCCTGACCGTACGCTCTGAGCAATTTCAGGACGGATTTGCGCGTTGGCGCGGCCGTCCTTCGGTGTGGCTCTCCCATGTCTCTAGGCACATTCGCCGGCATGGCTTCCGCCGCGTGGCGGCCTACAAGTGTGCGGACAGCGGCTCCCGACTGCTACCGCCTGCTGTCCAATCCTTTCGCCACCTGGGGATCCCTGGCCCTGCTGTTCCTGGTTTCGCACCTGCCGCCCGGTGGAGCGGGAGTGCCGGTGTGCCTCTTCCGCGCCCTATCCGGCCTGCCCTGTCCCGGCTGCGGGCTGACGCGCGCGCTTTCTTCGCTGCTGGATGGCCGCGCGGCCGCCGCCTTCGCCTATCATCCTTTCGTCTTCATCTTGTTACCCCTGTTTGTGCTGATGGCCGCCCACAACTTCTTGCCCCAGACGGCCCGACAACGGCTCGAGGTGTTCTGCGGCGAGCACGACCGCCTGATTCGCCGGGGCTGCTACGGCTTTCTGTACTCATTTGTGACGTTTGGGATTCTGCGCACGCTCGGCCACGCATTGGTGGGAGGTTTCTAGGTGCAGGCAGACAAGGGAGTTCGTGTTGCCGGCTACCTCATTGATGTCCTACCTGCGATCATGATCGGGCTCTTTGGGCTGATTCCCTACGTTGGGAACATCTTCGCGGGCCTATTGCTGACGCCCTACTGGTTGCTGCGCGACATCACAGGCGCCAGCCTGGGGAAGCTCCTTCTGGGTACGACGGTGGTGCGGAAAGATGGTCAGCCAGCTACGGTGGGAGCCAGGGTCTTGCGCAACCTGCCGCTGGCCATTGGACCAGCGTTCCTGATCATTCCTCTTCTCGGCTATCTTGTTGGGCCACCCATCGCGGGACTAATGGTCCTGATCGAAGGGATTCTCGTTCTCACCCAGGGAGAGCGCTTGGGCGACCGGATGGCGGGCACGGCGGTCATGAAGAAAGCCGCATAGTGCTGGGGCAAGTTACGCCTCTGGGGATACGGTGCAGGGCCTTCCCTAGCTATAATAGTGGCGGAGTGGCCATGACCCAGAGCCTGCGTTCGAAGCTGCTGCACCGACCGGCGCAGTCGCGCCCCAACCTCTTCGCCGGGGACTAGTCTCTCTCCTCGCCCCGAAGCCGCCCCGAATGCAGATTGGGGCTGTCCTTCCGCCCGTCCCGCAAAGCGGGACCAACCATTTCGCGAGGAGAAAAAACATGGCTTCCAAGACCGCTACACTTTCCGGTCCCAGCATCAAGACCAAGCTGCCTGGGCCCAACGCGCAACGCATCCTGAAGGAAGACGAGCGCTGGCTCTCGCCCTCCTACACCCGCTCCTACCCGCTGGTGGCCAAGCGCGGCCGCGGCGTGGTGATCGAGGACGTGGACGGCAACGAGTTCCTCGACTTCTCCGCCGGCATCGCCGTGGTTTCCACCGGGCACTGCCATCCCGAGGTGGTGGCCGCCATCCAGAAGCAGGCCGGCGAGCTCATCCACATGTCCGGCACCGACTTCTACTACGAGAACATGATCACGCTGGCGGAGCGGCTCTCCAAGATCGCGCCCATGCCCGGGCCCCACAAGATCTATTACGGGAACTCGGGGACGGAGGCGGTGGAAGCGGCCATCAAGCTGGCGCGCTACCACACCCGGCGTCAGCACATCATCGCCTTCTTCGGCGCTTTCCACGGGCGGACCATGGGCTCGCTGGCGCTGACGTCGTCCAAGCCGCAGCAGCGCCGCCGCTTCGCGCCGCTGATGCCGGGCGTCACGCACGTTCCGTTTCCCAACCTCTACCGCCGGCCCGCGGGCACGGACGCCGCCGAGTACGCGCGCGGCTGCGCCCGCTTCATCGAGGAGAAGCTGTTCAAGACCACGCTGCCGCCCGAGGAGGTGGCCGCCATCTTCGTGGAGCCGGTGCAGGGCGAGGGCGGATACCTGCCCGCGCCGCCGGAGTTCCTGCGGGAGCTGCGCCGTATCTGCGACGAGAACGGCATCCTGCTGGTGGCCGACGAAGTCCAATCCGGCGCCGGTCGCACGGGCAAGTGGTGGGCCATCGAGCACGCCGGCGTCCAGCCCGATATCGTGTGCAGCGCCAAGGGCATCGCCTCGGGCATGCCGCTGGGCGTGGTCATCAGCCGCGCCTCCATCATGGACTGGGTGCCGGGTTCGCACGCCTCCACCTTCGGGGGGAATCCGGTGTGCATCGCCGCGGCGCTGGCCACACTGGACGTGATCGAGCGCGAGGCCATGAAGAACGCCGCCGAGGTCGGCCGCCACATCCTGGACCGGCTGAGCGGCTGGCCGGCGAAGCATCCCATGGTGGGCGACGTCCGCGGCATGGGCCTGATGATCGGAGTCGAGATCGTCCAGGACCAGAAGACGAAAGCTATCGCTCACGACGAGCGCGACCGCATCGTCGAGGCGGCGTTCGAGCGCGGCATCCTCTTCCTGGGCGCCGGCGAGAATTCCATCCGCATCGCGCCGCCGCTCATCGTCACCAAGGAGCAGGCGGACGCGGCGCTGGACGTGCTGGAAGAGTGCATCGCGCTGGCGGAGAAGAAGAAGTAGATGCCGGGAAGGCTGACTCGCCTGGCAGTTCGCGCGCTGGATGGGGCGGCGAAGCTCGCGCTTCGTCCGCCCGCCGGGGCGCCGCATCTGGCCACCGGGCGCCGCGGGGAAGAGGAAGCCTACTTCCACCTGCGGCGGCTGGGCTACGTGCTGGTGGCGCGCAACTACCGCTCCCCGCGCCAGCACGGCGAGGTGGACCTGATCGGCTGGGACGGCGACGCGCTCTCGTTCATCGAGGTGAAGACGCGCACCACGCGCGCCGTGATGCCCGCCGAGGCGGCCGTGGACGCGGAAAAGCAGCGCGACCTGGCCCTGGTGGCCCGCGAGTATCTGCGCCGCGTGGCCGGCTCGCCCGCCTGGCGCTTCGATGTGGTCAGCGTGTATCTGGACGAAGCCGGCGGCGCTCCTGAGATCACCCTATTTAAGAATGCCTTCTCGATGTCGTAAGATACTTCGGCGGCCAGCCACCTCCTGAAAGGAGCCGTTTTTGCCCGAGCTCAGGAAAGACCCCATCATCGGACGTTGGGTCATCATCTCCACCGACCGCGCCAAGCGCCCCACCGATTTCTCCCGCGAGTCCACCAAACCCAAGGGAGGCTTCTGCCCCTTCTGCTACGGCAACGAGGGCAAGACGCCGCCGGAGATCCTGGCCTACCGGCCCAATCCCGGCGGCGGAACGCCGCCCCCGGACAGTCCCGGGTGGCTGGTGCGCGTGGTGCCCAACAAATTTCCGGCGCTGGGCATCGAGGGCAACCTGGACCGCCAGGCCGAGGGCATGTTCGACCGGATGAACGGCGTGGGCGCCCACGAGGTCATCATCGAAACCCCGGACCACAATCAGACTCTGGCCACGCTTCCGGAAAAGCGCATCGAGGAAGTGCTGTGGGCCTTCCGCGACCGCATCGTGGACCTGAAGAAGGACAAGCGCTTCAAGTACATCCTCATCTTCAAGAACCACGGCGAATCGGCGGGCGCCTCTCTGGAGCACTCGCACTGCCAGCTCATCGCCCTGCCCATCCTGCCCCGGCTGGTGGGGGAAGAGCTGCAGGGCGCCAAGCAGTACTACACCCTGAAGGAGCGCTGCGTGTTCTGCGACATCATCCGTCAGGAGATGGATTCCGGCGTGCGCGTGGTGGCCGAGAACGAGAATTTCGTCACCCTGGCCCCTTACGCCCCGCGCTTCCCCTTCGAGACCTGGATCCTGCCCAAGCAGCACGAGTCGGCGTTCGAGAACTCCGCCTCCCGCATCTATGAGAACCTGGCCCGCGCGCTGAAGACGCTGCTGCAGAGAACCGACCGCGTCCTCGACAATCCCTCCTACAACCTGGTGCTGCACTCCTCGCCGGTGCAGGAAGCCACCAACGACTACTACCACTGGCACATCGAGCTCATGCCCAAGCTCACCAAGACCGCGGGCTTCGAGTGGGGCACCGGCTTCTACATCAATCCCACCCCACCCGAAGAGGCCGCCCGCTTCCTGCGCGAGGCCAGCGTGGAAACAGCGCAGCCGGTGGCGGTGTAAAGGCAGTGGTTCGTGGATAGTGAATGGACAAAGCGAGCTTGCTACTGCTTGGCGGACCTTGGACTTCCTGGTGATTTGAGGGAATGAGCGGACGAAGGGTACTGCTCACCAGCTACTAACCACTAACCACTGCTTCTCTACCCGTGGTTCTCTTTGTACTCCTCGTGCCACGCCATCTGGATGGCTTCGAGCTTGCCCTCGTTGGAGAGCTTGGGATCGGCGCTGAAGCCGGGCAGCTCGACGACGTGCTTGTGCAGGTCGGTGAAGCGGAGCGTCAGCGGGTCGAGGTCGGGGAACTTCTCCGCCAGCATGATGGCGATGTCTTCGGTGCTGTCCCAGGTCAGATCCATCGTGCCTCCTGCTTCCTAGTGTTCTGGTTCCTTGACGAAGTTCTTGTTCCACTCCGGGATCTCGATCACCAGGTCCTTGGTGCCGTCGGGGACGCACTGGCAGCCCAGGCGAGACTTGGGCGTGATGCCGGGCGCCATGTCGAGTTCGTCCATCTCGGCGTCGGTGGCTTCGTTGCACGAATCCAGGCCCTCATGGACGACGACGTGGCAGGTGGAGCAGGCGTTCACGCCGCCGCAGGCGTGGTCGAGGCCGAGGTGAAAGCCCTCGGAAATGTCCAGGATCGACCCCGGCAGCCCGTTGTGGCCGTAGGGGACCTTCTCCGGGTCAAGCTCGACCTCGGTATCCGTCTGGCCCGCGCGGATGAACTTCACCTTATACTTCCGGGTGGCCGGCGTGTACTTGGTCTCTTCGATGTATGGATTCTTGCCGCCCATGATTATTCGATCTCCGCGGGAGCGATGGGATGGGGCGCGCTCGGCCCTTCGCCCAGATCTGCCTGTGCCATCTGTGCCATGGTCTTGCCCTTGAGCGCGGAGGAGACGGCCGAATCCATCATCAGCTCGGCCAGCCGCAGCGTCGCCTGGTTCAGCTTCTCGATCGAGTCGCGGATGGCGCGGTAGTCCTCGCCCGGGCTCGTCTTCTTCAACTCCCCTTCGAGCCTTCCGATTCGCTTGCGCTCGGCGTTCTTGAGTTGCTGCCACGCCGGGTTGTTGCGGCCCTTCTCCAGCGCGCCCAGGATGTTCTCCGCTTCGTTGCGCGCCTCGATGAGCTGGCGCTGGCGGAAGTCCTCTTCGGCGTAGTCGAACGACTCCAGGATCATCTGCTCCACCTGCTCGTCGGTGAGGCCGTAGGTGGGCTTCACTTCGATCTCCGCCTCCTTGCCGCTGCGCTGCTCGCGCGCCGAGACGTGCAGGATGCCGTTGGCGTCGATGAGGAACCTCACCTCGATGCGCGGCAGGCCCGCCGGCATGGGCGGGATGCCCTTCAGGTCGAAGCGCGCCAGCGAGCGGCAGTCGCGCGCTAGCTCGCGCTCGCCTTGCAGGACGTGGATGGCGACGTTGGTCTGTCCCTCGACCCCGGTGGTGAAGTGCTCGACCGCCGAGGCCGGGACGGTGGAGTTACGGTGGATGATCTTGGCCACCACGCCGCCCAGGGCCTCGATGCCCAGCGAGAGCGGGGTCACGTCGAGCAGCAGCATGTCCTCGGTGGCCGCCGAGCCGCCGGCCAGGATGTTGGCCTGCACCGCCGCGCCCAGCGCCACGACTTCATCGGGATTCAGCTCAACGTGCGGCTCGCGCTGGAAGAGTTCCTTCACCAGCGCCCGCACTTTGGGGATGCGGGTGGAGCCGCCCACCAGCACCACTTCGTCAATCTGCGCGGGCGTGAGCTTGGCATCCGCCAGCGCCTGCTTGCAGGGGCCGACGGTGCGCGCGGTGATGGGTTCGATCAACGCGTCGAACTGGGCGCGCGTGATGGCGCGCTGATACTTCTGCCCGCCGGGGAGTTCGACCTCGACGGCGGTCTTCTCCGCGGATGACAGAACGATCTTGGCGTCGATTACGGCCTTGCGGATGGCCTGCACCGCCTCTCCGTTGCGCCGCAGGTCGAGCTTGAGGTCGCCCAGGATGTCGTCGAGGGCGATGGTGATGAGCAGGTTGTCGATGTCGTCGCCGCCCAGGTGGGTGTCGCCGTTGGTCGCGATGACCTCGAAGATGCCCTCGTGCAGCTTGAGGATGGAGACGTCGAAGGTCCCGCCGCCCAGGTCATAGACGGCGATGATGCCGTCCTTTTTCTTGTCGAGGCCGTAGGCGAGCGAGGCCGCGGTGGGCTCGTTCACCAGCCGCAGGACGTCGAGGCCGGCGATGCGCCCGGCGTCCTTGGTGGCCTGGCGCTGCGCGTCGTTGAAGTAGGCGGGGACGGTGATGACGGCTTTGGTGACCGGAGCGCCGAAGTAGCGCTCGGCGTTGCGCTTGAGCTGGCGCAGGATGAGCGCCGAGATCTCCGGCGGCGTGAACTCGCGGTCGCCCAGGCGGATGCGCAGCACCTCGCCCGGCCTCAGGCCGCCGGCCAGGCGGAAAGGGAAGAGCT
>Ga0080064_1002560_pt1 | contig 30271 bp, 27 predicted proteins | sample Subgrocontami54m_FD_69260 | JGI IMG/M metagenome (GOLD analysis project Ga0080064, IMG submission 69260) | Subsurface groundwater microbial communities from S. Glens Falls, New York, USA - GMW46 contaminated, 5.4 m (SPADES assembly) (version 2) ...
TGGTTCTCGGGGTCTTTCTGATCTCATGGGAGAAGTGGTAGGGTAGCCCCGGGAATCGGCAAAACCGTTCTCCCGGAGGTAAGCCATGCTGTCGTCGGAGGAAAACGAGCTTTTGGTCCATACCGGCCGGGGGACTCCCGGCGGCGAATGGATGCGCCGCTATTGGCAGCCGGTGGCCTTGAGCGAGGAGCTTCCCGAGAACGGGGCTCCTTTGCCGGTAAAGGTTCTCGGAGAAGAGTTGGTTCTTTTCCGTGATGACCAGGGCCGTCTAGGCCTTCTGGGACTCCACTGCGCGCATCGAGGCGCGGACTTGAGTCTCGGCCGGATCGAGGACGGCGGAATACGCTGTGTCTACCACGGTTGGCTCTATGACATTCATGGGCGGTGCCTGGAGCAGCCCGCCGAACCGCCGGGAAGCGATTTTAAAAACAAGATTCGCCATCGCTCCTATCCCTGCAACGAGATGGGCGGCTTCGTCTTCGCCTATATGGGGCCGGGCGAGCCCCCCTGCCTGCCCTTGTACGAGCCTCTTATCGCGCCGGAGAATCACCGCTTCGCCTACAAGGTTCTCCACGAGTGCAATTACCTTCAGGCGCACGAGGGAGAGATCGACCCCGCGCATCTTTCGTATCTCCATGGCCGGACGAACCAGCCCTCATGGAGGCAGAGGCCCATCAAAGGATCGGACGGCTTGCAACCCATGACGATGTATCAAAAGGACACGACTCCAAGGATCGAAGTGGAAGAAACCGACTTCGGCGTGCGCATTTATTCGCTGCGCCAGGCGGGTGATGAGCGTATTTATTTGCGGGTGACCAATTCGATTTTTCCCAACGCCAGCACGATTATCGGGCCGATGGCCGGCGATGGATACGATATGAACTGGCACGTGCCGGTAGACGACCATCATCACTGGAAATTTGTCGTCATCTTCCGCCGGAGCGGACCCCTCGAAGCGCGGGATTGGAAGAACATCCATTCCCTCCGCGCGGAGGTGACCTTGGACTATAAGCTCGTGAGGAATCCGTCCAATCACTATCTTCAGGACCGGGAGTCGATGAAGACCGGAAATTTCTGCGGCATCGGGACCAACAATCTCCCCCAAGATGGGGCGATGATTCAGAGCGCCGGGGCCATTCAAGACCGGGAAGAAGAACACCTCGGCACTACCGATAAGGCGATCATCGCCAACCGTCGCGCTTTTCTGAGAGCGATTCGTCAAGTCCAGGCGGGAGAGGAGGCGCCGCATGTGATCCGGGACGTGGAAAAAAGCCGGGTGCCTCAGATCGCGGTGATTTCTGAAATCATCAGCGCTTCAGAGGACTGGCGCGGTTACTGGAAGAAGAGCAAGAGGATCGACGAAGGACGCTAAACAAGCCCGCATCTCTGACAGCGAGTCGGGATCGAGGATCGGAAGACGCTCGACGACCGCGAGGCAACTCCGGTAATCCGCCTGCTTCAAGTACATCCCCTTCAAATTGTTGAGCATGCGCTGGAGAATCTGCCGCTTGGAGACGGCGTCGAGCAGGCCGGGATGAAATGCGAGCCGCTTTCCATGGCGTTCTCTAACCCAGCTTGCGAACTCGCCCGCGGGGGTCACTTCGCCTCGGTGAAAGGGATCGATGACGAGCTCGTCTGCGGTTTCTTCAGCCGGACACTTGACGAGAAAATGGCCCGGAAAGCCGACTCCCTGGAGTGAAAGTCCGGCTCGCCGGGCCACCTCCATATAGAGGACCGAAAGTGTGATCGGGATTCCGGTCTTACGGTCGAGCACCTCGTTGAGAAAGCTGTTCCTCGGATCGTAATAGTCATCGGAGTTGCCGCGAAAACCTTCTTCGGTAAAGAGGACCAGATTCATGGCGACGACGAGCCGAAAGGCGTTTCGCTCCTCGCCCGCGCGCCTCTCGACCCTGGCGGCGAGTGTCGCGATCTTTTCGACGCAGCGTTCGGTGTCCAGGCGTGGATAGCCGGGAAGGGCGATCGCGAGCGCAGCCCGGGCGAGATCGAGCTTTTCTTCCGGCGGGCTCACGAGCTCGAAAAAAAATCGGTGCGACGCGGCTGGATCCATCATTCATAAAGAGATCGGGCATCCCGTGAACGGATCGTCCGTCGTACGGGTTTACTTGAACTCGATCATCGGTAAGTTGGTAAATTGGAAAAGCTTATTCACCCCTCCGGGAAGCACGGTGAACTGGTGAAGGGCATATTCCTGCGCGTAGTTTCCCCCGCTGCTGACGACCCCGTCTAAGGGAATGATGACGTTGTAATTGTACATGCGGCCCGCGCTGGTCGCGGTGTAGAGCACCCCGACGTGGGTGGACGCTCCGACAATGACCGCGCTCTTGATGCCTTTCGGTTTCAGCAGCTCCTGCAGCTCTCCCCCAAAAAATTTGTCAAACCCGTTCGGGTAGATCACCGGCTCTTTATCGCGGTGTTTGAGCGGGGCAGCCACCTCCGCTTGAGGGGTCCCCTTGGGCTCCGATACCGTATAGATGATCGCGACCGAAGAGGCTCTCGCCTTGTCCAGGAACTCCCCGAGACCCGGCATGAGCTTTGAGCAGACCTGTTTGGGATCGTGGCAGCGAACGCTCAGATCGAGAACCAGAATGGCGGTCGTTTTGCTCTCCAGGCTTACGGGTTTTGGCTGCGGCCTGTTGGGCCCTTCCTGTGCCCGTGCCGGGGGAAGAAAAAGCGCGGTTGTCAAAATGGCCCCAAACGTTGCCAGAACCAGACTCTTTTTCATAAACACCTCCTTGGACGTTACTGCATGAGTCATGTTATTTTTGCAACCCCGGTAATTGCATCAGGAAATTCTGACCTTGGGGAACCAGCATGACCTGTATTTTGTCGCCCAACTTTTCCACCAGTCTATTCTGAACAAGTAATGGAGTCAGCGAAGCGGCTATTCTTTGGTTCGCCAGGGATTCCTTTTCTGCCCGTGCAAGCGCCGCGTCTCCTATGCCGCGTTGTTCTTCTATCTTCTGTTGGGCTTGGGCTTTTGAAACCTCGATCAGTTGTTTCTGTTCGAGGGCCTTTTGCGTGGCGATCTGTTTATTCTCAATGGATTTCTTGAACTCCTCTTTAAAATCCAATGGTTATAAGGCTAACCTCTTGACCGCACCCTACAATGTAGTTACGTTATCGGTATGGCCAATCTGCGGTTTGAGTGGGACGAACGCAAATCGCTACAGAATAAACGGAAGCATGGTCTCTTTTTTGAGGAAGCTGAGACCGTGTTTTCCGACGACTATGGCTTGTTGATCAATGATCCTGACCATTCGGGTGAGGAAGACCGTTTCCTGCTTCTTGGTCTCAGTGCGAATCTGCGAACACTTGCGGTAGCTCACTGCTACCGGAAAGCCGATGATGTCATACGAATCATCTCAGCTCGGAAGGCGAACCGGAAGGAACGGGACATATACAATCGGAGGTGGCGAAAATGAGAAAAGAGTATGACTTCTCAAAGGGGCGTCGGAATCCTTATGCGTCGCGGCTGAAGCGCCAGGTGACTATCCGCCTGGACGAGCAGACCATTGCGTATTTCAGGGAGGTATCTCAGGAAGCCGGGATCCCGTATCAGACGCTCATTAACCTCTATCTTCGTGACTGTGCGGCATCAAGGAAGCGGCTTTCCTTGGCGTGGAAGTCCGTAGCGTGAGACGCGCGGCGCATTGAGGGCAAGGTATTCTTGTATCATCGTGCCCAAATCATGTATTTTCTAAATAAATCATGTATTTTCTACAAGGAGAAGTTTATAGCTGTAAAAAGACATGTTCACCTGGGTAGTTAAAAAGATCGTCGGGACGAAGAATGATCGGGAACTGAAGCGCATCCAGCCGGTCGTGGGTGAGATCGGCGCCCTGGAGCCCTCCTTCGAAAAGCTGGCGAACGCGGAGCTGAAGGCCAAGACCGACGAGTTCAAGCGGCGGCTGGCCGAGGGCCGGACGCTCGACGATATCCTCCCGGAGGCCTTTGCGGCGGTCCGGGAGTCGTCGAAGCGGACGATCGGGCTGCGCCATTTCGACGCCCAGATGATCGGAGGCATGGTCCTCCACCAGGGAAAAATCGCCGAGATGAAGACCGGCGAAGGTAAGACTCTCGTGGCGACGCTCCCGTTTTACTTAAATGCCCTGGAAGGGAAAGGAGTTCACTTGATCACGGTGAACGACTACCTGGCCCGCCGGGACGTTCAATGGATGGGACCGATCTATCATCTGCTGGGCCTTTCCGTCGCTTCGATCGTTCATGAGCAGAGCTATCTCTTCGACCCGGTGTACATGACCAAGGACTACCGTTTTCTCCACCTGCGCCCGATCTCGCGCAAAGAGGCCTATCTCGCGGACATCACCTACGGGACCAACAACGAGTTTGGCTTCGATTATCTGCGCGACAACATGAAGTTCTCGCTCGAGGAGTATGCCCAGCGGGACTTGCATTTCGCCATTGTGGACGAGGTGGACAACATCCTGATCGACGAGGCCCGGACGCCGCTCATCATCTCAGGCCCCGCGGAGGAATCCACCGAGAAGTACTACGCCATCAACCGCATCATTCCGAAGCTCCAGCGCGGCGCGGTGATTCAAGGCGATCCGTCGCAGGAGCGCCGCGCCGACATCGAGGCCCAGGGCGACTACACCGTGGACGAAAAGAGCCGGTCGGTCACCTTGACCGAGAGCGGGGTGGCGAAGGTGGAGCGCTTGCTGAGCATCCATAATCTCTACGACCCGCGTCACATCGATGTCCTCCATCACGTCCAACAGGCCCTCAAGGCCCACGCCCTGTTCAAGCGGGACGTGGATTACGTGATCAAGGACGACGAGGCGATCATCGTCGACGAATTCACGGGCCGGCTCATGCCCGGCCGCCGCTGGTCCGACGGCCTTCACCAGGCGGTCGAGGCCAAGGAGGGGGTGCGCATCCGGGAGGAGAACCAGACCCTGGCGACGATCACGATCCAGAATTACTTCCGGATGTACAAGAAGTTGGCGGGCATGACCGGGACGGCGGACACGGAGGCCACGGAGTTCAAAAAAATCTACAATCTCGACGTGGTGGTCGTGCCGACTCATAGAAACATGATCCGTGTAGACCATCCGGACATGGTCTACCGGAGCGAGCCGGAAAAATTCAACGCCGTCGTCGAGGAAATCAAGGCGGGCCACGAGAAGGGACAGCCGGTTTTGGTCGGGACCACCTCGGTAGAAAAGTCCGAGCGGTTGTCCCGGATGCTCAAGAAAGACGGGGTCCGGCACAACGTATTGAACGCCGTCAACCATGAAGCGGAGGCCAGCATTATCGCGCAGGCGGGCCGCTTCCGGGCCGTAACCATCGCCACCAACATGGCCGGACGGGGGACCGACATCCTGCTGGGAGGCAACCCGGAATTTTTGGCCCGTTCCGATATGGAAAACGAGTGGATCAGCCGGGCTTCCAAGCTTCCCCTACAGGGCGCCGCGCGCTACGAAGATACCTTGCGCGAGCTCAAGGAAAAATACGAGGAAGAGGTCCAGCGCACCGAGAGCCGTTATCGCAAAGAGGTCGAAGTCTACGAGCGGCAGCGGGCGGAGGCCTTGAAAAAATCCACGGAAAACCAGCGCCGCCTGAGAGATCTCTCTCCCTTCCACAAACTCAAGGAGGACTTCGAAGAGGTCTCCTCCTCTGAATTGATCGAGGCCCTGCACGAGTTGCGCGGCATCCCGGAAAGCTATCTCAAGGCGAAGGAGAACTTCGAGACCCCTCTATTGGAATCCGGGGACGCGTCGGCCCCCGAGACCCGCGCGGCGCTGGAGGAGGCCCGGAGCGCCTTCGCGGATTCGTTGGAACAGTGGCAGCGGGAGGATGGGACCCGGCAGACGCTTATCGACGCGATGGACGAGACCCGGCGCAACTATGAGCAGCGGTTGAACGACTATGAGTTCGCCGTGTCGAACGCCCTCCTGGCGCGCGGGGAACAGGCTTCCCTGGTGGCGGAATATGAAGAGGCCCGGCAGGCCTTCGAAGAGGCGGAAGCGCGGTGCGAGGAGCTCCGCCATCCCTATGAAGCGGCGCTGCGCGAGGCGCAGAGAAACTACGAAGAAAAGCGCCAGGACTATGTCCGGGCCGTGGACGAGATCCGCGAGGAGTTGGAAAAAGCCCCCGAGGCCTATCGGGCCCGCTACGAAGAAATCCTGGAGGGATACCAAAAGCTTTGCGTCGAAGAGAAGGGGAAAGTCATCGCCGCGGGAGGACTCCATATTCTCGGCACCGAGCGGCACGAGAGCCGGCGGATCGATAACCAGCTGCGCGGCCGCTCCGGCCGCCAGGGTGATCCGGGCTCTTCGCGCTTCTCTCTCTCATTGGAAGACGACCTTATGCGGATCTTCGGCGCCGACCGGATTCAAAAGATCATGACCCGCCTGGGTATGGAAGAGGGAGTTCCGATCGAGCACGGGCTGGTCACGAGAGCCATCGAAAACGCCCAGAAAAAGGTCGAGGCCCACAACTTCGATATACGGAAGCACCTCCTGGAATACGACGACGTCATGAACAAGCAGCGGGAGGTGATCTACAATTGGCGCCGGGAAGTCCTCAAGGGCGAGAGCCTGAAGGAAGAGGTCCTCGACATGGCGGATGGATTGGCGGAAGAAGCGGTCGACCGGACCGTGGACAAGACGCTCCACCCCTCGGAATGGGATTGGCAAGCTCTCCGGGAGAGATTGCTTCACCGGTTCGCTTTGAAGATCGACTTTGGGGATAAGGAGCGAGACTCGCTCGACCTGGAGCGATTGAAGGAGGCGGTGCGGGAGCGGGTCCATGAAGCCTACGAGCAAAAAGAAAAACAGTTTGGGGAGCCGCTTTTCCACCAGTTGGAAAAGTTTATCCTTCTTCAGACCATCGACAACCTTTGGAAAGACCACCTTCTCAATATGGATCATCTCAAGGAGGGGATCGGGCTGCGCGGCTACGGGCAGAAGAACCCCCTCCAGGAATATCAGAAGGAAGGCTTCGAGATGTTCGGGGAGATGACCGAGCGGATTCACGAGGACATCGTCCAGAAACTCTTTACCGTCGAGATGGGCCGGGAGGCCATTCCGGAGGAGCTCGAGGTGCAGCAACGCCCTCAAAGAATGATTTTGAGTCACGGCGCGGAGCGAGAGGCCGCCCCTCAAGCGGTGACGGTGAAGCGCCAGGGAAGCAAGGTGGGACGCAACGACCCTTGTCCCTGCGGCAGCGGGAAGAAACATAAGCGGTGCTGCGGAAAGTAGGTCGTAGCTCGTGATCGTGGTTCGTGTTCGTCAATGAAGTCCGTTGAAAATCTGCGGTCTTCAAACTTTTCCATGGGCTAACCCTAAAAATCTACAAGATAAGAGTATGACACGAGCAGCGAGCATGATCACGATTCCAGGGTTCCAATTCGCCGCCGTCGTGAGCGGCATCAAGAAGAGCGGCAAGAAGGATCTGGCGCTCATCTATTCTGAGCGCCCGGCCACGGCGGCGGCGCTCTTCACCACGAATAGGATCAAGGCGGCTCCCGTTCTGGTGGGAATGAAGCGGATGAGGGGGCGGAAGATTCAAGTCGTGGTAGTGGCCAGCGGCAACGCCAATGCCTGCACGGGAGCCAGGGGGGTCAGGGACGCGGAGACGATGTGCAAGGACGTGGCCGTTCACCTGGGGATCGAACCCGGGCTCGTCCTGCCTTCTTCCACGGGTCTGATCGGCGTTCCGCTCCCTATGGAGAAAGTTCGGAGGGGGATTCGGGCCGCGTGCGCCTCGCTTTCTCCGGAAGGGTTTTCTCAAGCGGCGAACGCGATTCTCACCACCGACCGGTTTGTTAAAGTCGCCTCTACCACTTGTCGCCTCGGCGGCAAGAAGGTGACGCTCGCCGGGATGGTCAAAGGGGCGGGAATGATCGCGCCGAATATGGCGACCATGCTTGCCTATATCCTGACCGACGCCGCCGTGGCTCCCGGTTGTTTGGACGCCATCCTCTCACGGGCCGCGGAGGCGACCTTCAACTCCGTGACCGTGGATGGCGATACGAGCACCAATGACACGGCGCTCTTTCTGGCCAACGGCGCGGCGAAAAACCCCGTGGTCCGGCGGGGGAGCGCGGGGGAGCGGATCCTGTTGCGGGCGGCCCAAGAAGTCATGAAGCGGCTCGCCCTTCAGTTGGTGGAGGACGGCGAGGGGGCCACCAAGGTCGTGGAAATCCGCGTGGAAGGCGCCCGTTCCGCGCGCGATGCCAAGAGGGTGGCCCGGACCGTGGCGGACTCGAAGCTGGTCAAGACCGCATTTTTCGGCGAGGACCCCAACTACGGACGCGTCATGGCCGCCGTCGGTTATGCCGGTGTCTCTCTCAAGCCCGAGAAGGTGAGCGTGTTTTTCGATAGCGTGGCAGTGGTGAGAAAGGGAGTGGGCGTCAACTCCAATGAGCGGAAGGCCGCGCGCATCATGCGGCGCAAGTCGTTTCGCGTGCGGATTCAGTTGGGACAGGGAAGCGCATCGGCGTCCGTGTGGACCTCCGATTTGAGCCATGAGTACGTCCGGATCAACTCTGCATATCGGACCTAGAGATTAGAAAGAGAGGGAGCCAGATGTCTCAACCAACCGTATCGAAGTGGCAGGAGCCCGCGGATCAGAAGACCAAGGCCGGCTATGGGAAGTTTCTCCGTCCGATGACGCCTTATGACCTCTACATGGAGGCGCAAGAGATCCCGGTCTATCGCGAGATCGGTGTGCGCAGGGTGCAGGATCTCCCGCGCAAGCCGTGGAAGAAGATGGGCGGCAACGCGACGTTTATTCAACTCCAGGGGACGGAAGGGCTTTGGGGCTGTTACGTCGTCGAAGTGCCGGGGGCCGGCGCGCTCAACGCGGAGCGCCATCTCTATGAGGAGATCTATCTGGTCGTCGAAGGGCGGGGGACGACGGAAGTTTGGGCGGAAGGAAACGGCAAGAAACTCACCTTCGAATGGCAGCGGGGCTCGCTGTTTTCGATCCCTCTCAACGCGTCGCATCGGATTGTCAACGCAACCTCCAGCCCGGCGCTTCTCCTCGCGGGCACGACGGCGCCGAACATCATGAATCTCCTGTCCAGTCCCGACTTCATTTTCAACTGTCCCTATACCTTCAAAGATCGCTTCGAACCGACGGACGATTACTACAAGCCGAAGGAGGAGATTGAGCCCGACCCGGTTCGCGGCCTCGCGATGCGCGAGACCAACATCATACCGGACATCATCAACTGCGAGATGCCGCTGGACAATCGCCGCTCCCCGGGCTACCGGCGGATCGAGCCGCATATGACCGGGAATAATTTTTATCTCTGGATCGGCCAGCACGAAAACGGGAGATATTCCAAAGCCCATGCGCACGGCTCCGCCGCCGTGCTGGTCTGCCTTACGGGAAAGGGCTACACCTATACGTGGCCCGCGACCCTTGGCCCAACACCCTGGAAAGACGGCAAGGGCGACCTGGTGAAACGGCAGGATTACGAGCCGGTCGGGTTGGTGAGCGCCGCTCCTATGGGCGGGAACTGGTTCCATGCGCACTTTGGCACGAGTGCAGAGCCTTTGCGGCTCTCGGCGTGGTTCGGACCGAACGCGCCGGGGCGCGAGCGCGGCCGGCCCGGGGAGCCGCACACGGACTACGGCGCGATCGATATCAAAGACGGCGGCACCGCCATTCCATACTACGACGAAGATCCCTACTTACGTAAGGAATACGAAGAGACGCTGAAAAAAGAGGGAAATACCTCCCGGATGGACGACTCCCTCTATCACAAGCCCTGAGTCATTTTAGATTTTGGATTGCCAGACGGTTTTTCCAAATCGAAAATCTAAAATCGGCTCAGCCTGAGGCTGATCAGTCCTTTGGCTGAAATCGAAAATGGATCTCTACCTCAGCTGTCGCTTCTTCCCTCGATAACCATGCAATCCTTTACCAATCTTGGCCGCCACATCGTCGAAGAAAACGAGATCCACCTCACGAGCGTCGGAGTGGATATCGGTTCTTCGACCTCCCATCTGGTATTCTCCCGACTCGAGATGAGGCAGGAAGGGAGGCGCTACGCGGTCGTGCGGCGCGCGGTTCTCAGCGAATCGGAAATTCTCCTGACCCCCTACCTGGACGACTCGACCATCGATGTGAAGGCGCTGGAAAATTTCATCGACCGCCAGTACGAGCGCGCCGGGCTCGGGCGCGCCGACGTGGACACCGGCGCGCTCATTCTTACCGGCGTCGCGGTCAGGCGGCGCAATGCGCGCGCGATCGGGGAGATGTTCGCTCAGGAGGCCGGCCGTTTTGTGGCGGTCAGCGCCGGTGATCGCTTGGAGAGTACGATGGCGGCCCATGGCTCCGGCGCGGTGGCCGAGTCCGCCAGGTCGGGCGGGGTATGCATGAACATCGATATCGGGGGAGGAACCAGTAAAATCGCCGTTTGCGTCGACGGCAGGGTGCGGGAGACGACCGCGATCGACGTCGGCGCGCGGCTGATCGTGCTGAACGAAAATGGCGTGGTCACCCGTTTGGAAGAAGCCGGTCGTCTTATTGCTACGGCGGTCGGACTGAATCCGGCGCTGGGGCAGAAAATGGATCGGTCCAAACTCCAGTCGATGGCTTCCTGGATGGCCGACCGGCTGTTTGAGGTTGTGAGTTTGAAGTCTTTGTCGGAAGAGGCGCAAGCGCTCTTGCGTCTTCCGCCCTTGTCGTACCGTGGAAAGGTCGACGCGCTCACGTTCTCAGGCGGAGTGTCGGAGTTCATTTATGACAAAAAGCCGGGCGACTTCGGCGATCTGGGAGCGCTCCTGGCGGGCGAGGTCAAGCAGCGGGTCAGCCGCCTGGGCATCCCCGTGCTGGAGCCCGCGGCGGGAATCCGGGCGACGGTCATCGGGGCTTCGCAATATACGATCCAGGTGAGCGGAAGCACGATTTTTATCGATCCGCTCGACGCGGTGCCGATGCGCAACGTGCCCGTGGTGGTGCCGGAGATTTTGTTTGGTGACCGCGACCTGGATCCGGCGGCGGTGCAAAACGCGGTGGAGCAGGCGCTCTCGCGCTTGGATCTCCTGGAGGGAAAGCAGCCGGTCGCCATCGCCTTTCACTGGGAGGGTTCGGCGACGTTCGCGCGCCTTCAGGCATTTTGCTCTGGAGTCAAGAAAGGTCTGGAAAAGATCCTCGCCAAAGGGCATCCGCTCACGCTCGTCAGCGACGGCGACATCGGCGGCATTCTGGGCCTTCACTTCAAAGAAGAAATGAATTTTGCCAACCCGGTGATCTCGATCGACGGCGTTTTGCTGAACGAGTTCGACTACATCGACATCGGCGCGCTGATTCCATCCTCCGGCGCCGTCCCCGTGGTGGTCAAGTCGCTCATTTTCCCCTGATCCGTCGATAAGGGGCGCTTGCTGCAATCATAGCCGTCAGCTCTCAGCTTTCAGCTCTCAGCTCCGATCCCCTTTGCTGATCGCTGATTGCTGACAGCTGAATGCTAATTAGGACGGCCAGGGTTTCCAAGGTGTTGCAAGCTTACCAACGGATAATATCTTTCCCGCATCCCCGGGGACCCGATAACGGGCTGCTCCACGGCCGGAGGCCGCACGCTCAGTTCGCGGTGGGAGGGCCGAGTCTTTTTTTGAGGATTTCATTCACCATCTGTGGATTGGCCTTTCCCTGGGTCAGTTTCATCACCTGGCCGACCAGAAAGCCGAAGACCTTGTCTTTTCCGCCCCGGTAATCGGTCACCTGCTGGCCATTCGCGGCCAGGACCGCATCCACCGCGCTCTCGATCGCGCCCGTATCCGAGACCTGCGCCAGCCCTTTCTCTTGCACGATCTCCTTGGGGGATTTGCCGGTGGCCAGCATCTCTTCGAACAGCCCCTTGGCCATCTTCCCGCTGATCTTCCCTTCGTCGATCATCCGGACCATTCCGGAAAGATGCTCGGGGGGAATCGGCCAGGAGCGTATGGTGAGCTCGCTGTCGAGATTCCGCTCCTTGATCACGCGGAAAAGATCGCCCATCAGCCAGTTGCTGATGGCCTTGGGATTGGCGTGGGCCTTCACCGCCGCTTCAAAGTAGTCCGCCACGTCCTTGCGCAATGTCAGGACCTCGGCGTCGTAGGCGGGGAGTTTATAATGCGAGACGAAACGCGCCTTTCGTTCTTCCGGCAGCTCCGGAAGGCTCGCCCGGATCTCCTCGATCCAGGCTTCGTCCACGACCAGGGGGAGGAGATCGGGGTCGGGAAAATATCGGTAGTCGTGGGCGGACTCTTTGGCGCGCATCGTACGCGTGGCCTCGCGGTCGGCGTCCCAGAGGCGCGTTTCCTGGGCGAGCCGGCCCCCATCGGAGAGCGCCTCGACTTGACGCTGGATTTCATATTCCAGGGCCTTTTCCACCGCCTTGAAGGAGTTCAGGTTCTTGACCTCTACTTTGGTGCCGAACTCCTTGGCGCCTTGGGGCCGGACGGAAACATTGGCGTCGCAGCGGAAGCTCCCTTCTTCCATGTTCCCGTCGCATACTTCCAAATACATCAGCATCGCCCGCAAATCGCGCAGATAATGGCCGGCGTCCTCGGAGCTCCGGAGGTCAGGCTCGCTGACGATCTCGAGGAGGGGCACTCCGGTGCGGTTGAGATCCACGAGGCTGAAGTCTCCCACGTCGTGAATGTTTTTCCCGGCGTCCTCCTCCATGTGGATGCGCGTCAATCCGATTCTCTTCTTATCGCCGTTCGATTCGATTTCGACGTAGCCGTTCTTGCATAGCGGGAGCTCGTACTGGCTGATCTGGTAGCCTTTCGGCAGGTCCGGATAAAAATAGTTCTTGCGCGCCCAGCGGCTAGTGCGCGCGATTTCGCAATGCGTAGCCAGCCCGGCGCGGATGGCGAATTCGACGACCCGCTTGTTGAGCACCGGGAGGACCCCCGGAAATCCCATGCAGACTGGGCAGGTGTTCTGGTTGGGACCTTCTCCAAAGCGGGTGGAGCAGCCACAGAAGATCTTGGACTCGGTTAGAAGCTGGGCGTGGACCTCGAGGCCGATGACGGGTTCGTATTGCATAGCTATCAGCACTCAGCGATCAGCATTCAGCTTCTGAATAAACGAAGCGAGCATGCGCTTAACCTCAGTTACATCACTTGCGAGACTCTCATAGTCTGGTCTGTTGAGGAAGTTCAGATCACAGGCCAGAAGTAAGTGATATTCTAGCTCGCTGGCAGACCCCATCGCAATCTGGAGGAAACGTCCCAGCTCCGGGTCTCCACTTCTTCCACAGCCTTCGGCAATATTGGCGCTGATGGACACGCATGAGCGCCGAATCTGGTTTGTCAGCCCGTACAACTCATCTTTCGGAAACGTTGCTGTGGCCTTATAGACTGCCAGTGTCAGACAATGAGCCTTTTCCCATACTTTAAGCTCTCTAAAGTCTCTCATGTTTATCAGCGATCAGCCATCAGCATTCAGCAAATGCTTTTAATATCGTCCGTGACCGAGCTGACAGCTGAGCGCTGAAAGCATCATAGCTTCGGCTTCTTCTTATGCCATTCCGTCGCCTGCTCGTAGGCAAAAGCGATCCGAAGGATGGTGCTCTCGTCAAAGTGCTTGCCGATAATCTGGAGCCCGATGGGGAGACCTCCGGAGTCGAAACCGCAGGGCAGCGAGAGGGCCGGGACGCCGGCCAGGTTGGCGGAGATCGTGAAGATATCGGAGAGATACATCTGAAGAGGGTCTTCGGTTTTCTCTCCGATCTTGAAAGCGGTGGTCGGCGCCGTCGGCGTGACGATCGCGTCACATCGCTTGAAGGCCTCGTCGAAGTCGCTCTTGATCAGAGTCCTGACCTTCTGGGCTTTGAGATAGTAGGCGTCGTAGTAGCCGGCGGAAAGGGCATAGGTCCCGAGCATGATCCTCCGTTTGACCTCCGCGCCGAAGCCTTCCGCCCGGCTCCGGGTGTAAGTCTCCGTCAAGTCTTTGGCCGCGGCCCGGTAGCCATACTTCATTCCGTCATAGCGGGCCAAGTTGGAGCTGGCCTCGGCTGTGGCGATGAGATAGTAGACCGCCACCGCGTATTCCGTATGGGGCAGCGAGATTTCCTCTAGAACGGCGCCCTTTTTTTCCAGAGTCGCGATAGCTTCTCGCACCGCTTTTTCCACTTCCGGTTGCATCCCCGGGATGAAGCACTCCCGGGAGATACCGATCCGGAGACCTTTGATCTCGCCATCAAGATGATCGGCGTAAGACGGAACCGGCGTATTCACCGAAGTGGAGTCTGAAGGGTCGTGACCGGCGATCGCCTCCAACAGGAGAGCGCAATCGGTGACATCTTTAGCCAGTGGTCCCACCTGATCCAGGGAAGAGGCGAAGGCGATGACCCCAAAACGGCTCACGCGGCCGTATGTCGGTTTCAGTCCCACGACGCCACAGCAGGCCGCGGGCTGGCGGATGGAGCCGCCGGTATCCGTCCCGAGCGAGGCGATGCATTGGTCCGCGGCTACCGCCGCGGCGGAGCCCCCCGAGGATCCTCCCGGGACCCGTTCCAGGCTCCAGGGATTGCGGGTGATCTGAAAGGCGGAGTTCTCCGTCGACGAGCCCATGGCGAACTCATCCATGTTGGTTTTTCCTACGATCACGGCCCCCGCGTTCTTGAGTTTTTTTACCGCGGCGGCGTCATAGGGCGGGACGAAGTTCTGGAGCATCTTCGAAGCGCAAGTGGTCAGGAGTCCCTGGGTGAGGAAGATATCTTTCAGGGCGATGGGAATGCCCGCGAGCGGCGAGGCGGCCCCTCCTGTTTGAAACCGCTCATCGGCCCTCTTCGCCTCGGCCAGGGCGCTCTTCTCACAGAGGGTGAGATAGGCGCGCACCTTTTCCTCGGTGGCGGCGATCCTGTCGAATACCGAGCGGGTGATCTCCAGTGAAGAGACCTCGCGCTTTTTCAGCTTTTCATGGAGTTCATGCAGGGTGAGGGAGCAGAGGCTCATTCGATGATCTTTGGGACTTTGAAGAAGTTTTTCTCCCTTGCCGGGGCATTGGCCAGAAGGGCGTCCGGATCGGGTCGGTTGGCGATCCGGTCCTCGCGAAAGGCGTTGACCACATCGATGACGTGAGCGAGCGGTTCCACGCGATCGGTGTCGAGCTCGCCCAACTTCTCCACGTACCGGAGGATACGATCGAGCTGTTGCGTGAGAAGCTCCTCCTCGTCGGGAGAGAAGCTGAGGCGGGCCAGGGTGGCGATGCGCTTGATTTCCTCGGGCGTGATCGTCATAAGAATATTTTCAACATAAGCTATTTTCCTGCAATCTTCAAATCAGGCCAGGCCGTTGAAAAAGGCCCGAATGTTCGTGCTCGTGCTCGTTTCTCGTGCTCGAACAGAACATCCGAGAATCGGCCCATATCTATTTTCATTAGACGAACACGAGCCACGAACACGAGTAACGATCTTGCCGCCAATTTTTATTTGCAATTTGTCTGTCCCTGGTTAATGATAGTCGGCACTACTTAGCTCCGATCACCGATAGCGGATTGCTGTGGAAAGCCAAAGGCAAATTCTAGGCAGAGAGGGCGAGCGCATTGCGGAAAACTATCTCAAGGAGAAGGGCTACCGGCTGGTGGAACGCAACTACCGCTGTCCCATGGGGGAACTGGACCTCATCGCCCTGGATCGCCGAGTCATTGTCTTTATCGAAGTGAAGACCCGCTCGGATTTTCGCTTTGGCGTGCCCACCGAGTCGGTTCATCCCAGGAAACAACGAAAGATGATTCAGGCGGCGCTTTACTTTTTGAGCCGGCATCGGCTGCACCATCGGGAGGCGAGGTTCGATGTGGTCGGGGTGTCGTTGGCTAAAGGGCGTCCCGAGGTGGAACATGTGCAAAATGCCTTTGGAGTGGAAGACCGTTAGCCGTGTATTCGTTGATCCATTATTCGAGGAGAATCCTGGGAGTTAACGAGTCAACGAGTAACGAATAGACAAGTAACCAAAATGCTTGAAGTGAAGCTTCTACGCGAGCAGCTTGATTTCGTCAAAGAACGGATCGATGCTCGCGGAACAAAAATCGACTGGGAGGAATTCACCGGCGTGGACCACGAGCGCCGGGAGCTCTTGGCCAAGTTGGAACGGCTGAAGGAGAAAAAGAACAAGCTCTCGGCCGAGATCGGCAAGCTCAAGAAATCCGGCGGGGACGCGGGTGCTCTGATGCAAGAGGTCGAAGAAATTGCCCGTGCCATCCAGGAGGAAGAAAAGCCCCTGGCCGGGATCGAGCGGCGCTTCGAGAATTTTCTGCTCCGGATTCCCAATCTACCCCATGCAAGCGTGCCCCGAGGCGCAGGTCCTGAAGGCAACCAAGAAGTGAGGCGATGGGGCGAGATTCCGGCCTTCGACTTTACGCCGAAGAACCACTGGGAAATCGGAGAAGAACTGGGAATCCTCGACTTTACGCGGGCGGCCAAGATCGCCGGCTCCCGATTCGCTCTTTATAGGGACCAGGGGGCGTTGCTGGAGCGCGCCCTGGTCTGGTTTATGCTGGAGCTTCATACGCGTGAGCGCGGCTATCATGAGATTCTGCCGCCGTTTCTGGTCAACCGGGAAGCCATGACGGGAACGGGGCAGCTGCCGAAATTCGAGGAGGATCTTTTTCGCACCGTGGAGCCGGACCTCTTCCTCATACCAACGGCCGAAGTCCCGCTGACGAATATCCATCGGGAGGAGATTTTAGATCGGAAGGATCTCCCGCTCTTTTACGTTGCCCATACCCCGTGCTTTCGCCGCGAGGCGGGCTCCTACGGCCAGGACGTGCGCGGGCTGATACGGCTCCACCAATTCAATAAGGTCGAGTTGGTGAAACTGACCGAGCCGGAGAGTTCCTACGAGGAGCTCGAAAAAATGGTGCGGGATGCCGAGGAGGTTCTCCGGCGGCTCAAGATTCCCTATCGCGTGATGGAGCTCTGCACGGGCGACATAGGGTTTTCCGCGGCGAAGACCTACGACCTCGAGGTCTGGCTTCCCGGTCAGCAGACCTATCGGGAGATCAGCTCCTGCTCCAATTGCGAGGAGTTCCAGGCCCGCCGCGCGGGAATCCGCTATCGTCCGGATGGAAAAAGGAAGACCCTTTTTGTCCATACGCTGAACGGCTCCGGGCTGGCCGTCGGAAGGACGGTGGTGGCGGTGTTGGAAAATTACCAGCAAAAAGACGGGAGCGTCCTAGTGCCTGAAGTCCTCCGCCCTTACATGGGCGGCCTCGAACGGATCGGATAAAAGTAATTTTAAGTTGTGAATTTTTAGTTCTTAGTTACTACTCAACACTAAAAACTGAGAACTAAAAACTTGATGGTGTGCCTATTGCCTAATGCCCGTTGCCTGTTTACTATTGTCTATGTTGCGGGAGGGGTGGGTGAGCGGTTGAAACCACCGGTCTTGAAAACCGGCGTCCACTTCGTGGACCGCGAGTTCGAATCTCGCCCCCTCCGCCAGTATTAAATAGCTGTCAGCAGTCAGCCGAAGAAAAACTCTGAAAATTTAGCTGAGGGCTGAACGCTGATTGCTTCTTTGCTTCACCACGGAGAGATGGCCGAGTGGTCGAAGGCGCACGCCTGCTAAGCGTGTGTACCCTTTAAAAGGTACCGAGGGTTCGAATCCCTCTCTCTCCGCCATTTTCTATTTCGCCCCCACCGGCGAGACCAGCACTTTATCGATCCGTTTTCCATCCATATCCACGATCTCAAAACGCAGTTGGCCCCACTCGAAATGGTCGGATTCGGATGGCACGCGCCCCATCTGCGTGAAGAGAAAGCCGCCTAAAGTTTGATAGGCGTCCCGCTTCTCTCCGGGCAGGCTCTCCAGGTGAAAGATCTCCTTGAACTTGTCCACCGCCAACATCCCATCCAAGAGCCAGGATCCGTCTTCCCTCTCCACCGCCTTGGATTCCGCGGAGCCCCCGCTCACAGGGATCTCGCCCGCAATGGCCTCTAAAAGATTGTGGTGCGTCAGCAGGCCTTCGATCCCGCCGTACTCGTCCACGACCAGCGCGATGTGTTTCCCGGATTCCCTGAACGATTCCACGACCTGCAGCGCCGGCATGGTTCTCGGCAAAAACAACGGCTGTTGCAAAGAGGCTTCGAGGTCCAGAGGGTTCCCGGCCAGAGCGGCGGACAACAAATCTTTCGCCTGCACGATGCCCAGGACGGCGTCCAGGCTTGCGTCACCCACGGGGAAACGGGAATAGCCGCTTTCGATGATCTTCCGGTGGATTTCCCGCGGCGGCTCCTTGAGATCCAACCAGACGATTTGGCTCCGGGGCGTCATCAAAGCCCGCGCGCTTTTGTCTCCCAAGCGGAACACGGCTTCGACCATATCTTGCTCCGACTCATGAACGACTCCCGCCTCGGCGCCCTGTTGAACCAGCATCTTGATCTCCTCTTCCGTGACGGCGGGCTCCCGGGCGGACCTTCTGACCCATAAGCCGGCAACCGCCTCGGTCGATAAGCTCAACAGCCGGACTAACGGATAGGAGACCGTCAACAACGCCCGCATCGGAACCGCCACGAATCGCGCAATCCTGTCGGCGTGATCCAAGGCGATCCGTTTGGGAATCAATTCGCCGATCATGAGCAAGAAGTAGGCGGTTCCCAGGACTACTACGCCCACACCGATGGCGCCGCTGTAGGGCGCCAACGCCGGAACGGCGCTGAAAGAGATGGCCAGACGCTCGGCCAGGGTTCTAGCGCCAAAGGCGCCCGCCAGTATGCCGACCAGCGTGATGCCGATCTGGACGGTGGGGAAAAACCGGTTGGGCGTGTTGGCAAGCTCCAAGGCCGCCTTTGCCCGCGCGTCGCCTTTATTGGCCCAATCCTGTAGCCGTGACTTGCGCGCGTTCACCATGGCCATCTCCGACATGGCGAAGACGCCGTTGACAATGACGAGCAAGAAGAGGAACAGGACTTCAAAAACGAGGTCGAACATTCTTTCCATTCTCCTCCGGGGCTCGGATGACGGGACGCTTGGCTCGATACGCCCGAAAGGACCTTAAGATATACGACAGCCAATCCGTCCCGCAACAGAGGCAAAAAACAGATTCGCGGCGGCTTTTATCTTGAGGACATCGATCCGGCCTTTTGTATCGACCGGAGGACGCCGAGAAACTTCCGCAGACGGACCGGCGTCGGGTCATTTCCTATTCATTTCAAATAAATGACGAGGCTTGGAACAGTCTCCTCAGGTATGGCACGCGGCTTGCTTTCATCGGTTTGCATGGAAATCGGGGAACAGGTGAAAACGGCCATGGCGATCCGATCCAGGCACACCGGCACTTTTCTCCCCAGGGAAGGGACGGTCGTGAGAGAGATCGAAAATCTCGGTAGAAGGCTTATTCTGGTCGATTTCGGCGACCCATAACGGAAGAAGCGGTGGCCAAGAGAGTCATTTGCGGCCCCGATCCCGAGCGCCACGTCGAAGCGATCCGAAAATATATCGACGGCGGCTTCAGCCACGTCTACCTGCATCAGGTCGGACCCGACCAGGAAGGTTTTTTTCGGTTTTATCGCGAAAGGATTTTGTCGCGATTCTAGCCGGCGAGGATCACTCCGCCGAGAGCCACTGGAGCTGGGCCTTGGTTCCCCGCTTCTCGCACGCATTGACGAAGATTTGTTTCATTTCGTCGAGGAGCCCCGGCGGATAATCCTCGAAGTTGAGCATGTTTCCCCCGGTCCGCGTGCTCCTCATGGTGCCGTGGCTCATGCGATGGATCTTGTTCCGCTTGCTGCTCAGCTTGAGGGCGACGTATTGTCCCGGTTCTTCGCTGATCACGGCGTGCCCGTGCCACCACCAGGCAGGGGGCACGATGACGGTGCCGGGGCCCCACGGCGCGATGATCTTTTCGCCGCCGTCTTGCCACATGATCGAGTATCCTTCGCCCTTCAGCCACAGGACGTGGTCTCCGGGTCCGTGGCGATGGATGTTCGTGAAGGTCCCGCTGGGGAACGTGGTCGTGTGGCAGCCCAGGACGCCGTTCCCGAGCTCGAAGCTCATGCCGGTGCTCCCTTTCTGGCGGAGGGATTCTCGAAAGGGGAGCCCGTTGATGTCGGCGAAGAAATTACTGAACGCCAGCGACACGGGTTTTTCCCATGCGTCAAACATCTCATAGTGGACCTTGCCGGAAAAGTAGTCGTCCTCGTTGTCGTACCTTTCCGGGAAAACCGCGTCGTTGTTGAAAATAAAATCGTCGTTGCGGATCAAGTTCATCATGATGGGGGCGGTATTGATCGCGACGTAGCGCGCGGGCTCCGTCCCTGAGCCGTTGAAATGTTGATAAGAGGCATTGAGCGGGATGGTGAAAAGGCTGCCCGCCTGCCATTCGAAATGGTTTTTTTTCTTTCCCTCGTGCCATACGCTGGTGCTGCCGCGCCCTTTGAGGACGAAGACCATCTCTTCGTAGAGGTGCTTCTGAGGCTTCAGTTGCCCCCCGGCGGGAATCTCGCAGACATAGGCCGCATCGATCTCTCCGCATCCGTCGAGCACGATCATAGCGGCCTTGCCGCCGATGCGCGCCCAGGGTTTGAGCGGCTGGGTATAGAGGTTGTCCACCTTGTAGCCCCGGATGAGATCCAGCCCCTCTTTTTTCACCCACTCTTCGAAATAAAGCACATTCCATTTCACATCGGACATACGGTCACTCCTTTTTAACTCATTTTCACGCAGTGCTGCCGATACGGAACCTAACATGGGCCAAGATTTCCGGTCAAGCTATCCTAGTTCGATCCCACAACGATCTATTTCGTAGGTCTTCTCCCGAAGAACACATTCTTTTCCTTAACTTGACACTGTTTCAAAGGGCGTGATAGTTTTCTCCTGTTCTCGCTTCATGGCAAATGACGGCAACATTATTGTTGGAGTAAGGGAGGTTCTATGGCAGTGAGTGAAAGGAAACCGCGGAGCACCATGATGGCGGCGACCGGGCCGTCGCTCAAAAGCCACGATTTGCACACCTTCCTGGAGCAATACGAGAAGGCCTACCCCGATGAAGTCATACACATAGAAAAGCCGGTGAACGCAGAATGGGAGCTCACTGCCGTAGCCATGAAGCTGGAGAAGGAGAAGCGCTTTCCGCTCCTCGTGTACCACAACGTCTTGGTGAATGGAAAGCGAGCCGAGTTGCCGCTGGTGACCTTTCTCATGGCCAGTCGTCTTCGGCTGGCGCGCGCCATGGGGGTCAGCGTGCAGAACGCCGGGGTCGCCTGTTACCAGCGCGTGCAGGAGCGGATCAAGCCGGTGGTCGTCTCGCGGGAGGAAGCGCCGGTGAAGCAGGTGGTGGAAAAAGGCGCTGAAATGGATATCCGGCGCTTTCCCGCGCCCCATCATCATCGAATGGACCCGGGGAGGTATATTACCGAAGGTCCGTTTCTCACTTTCAATCGCGAGTCGCGTCTCGACAATGCGGCCATGCACCGCGGCTGGCTGGCGGACCGGGACGAGATCAGAATTCTCCTGGGCCCCAATTCCCACAACATGCACAATCTCCGCCAGTACGAGGCGGCGGGAGAGGATATGCCGGCCGCCTATTGGATCGGCCATCACCCGTTGGCTCTTATCGGCACGGAGGTTCACGTAGGGCCGGACGAAAGCCACTACGAGACGGCTGGCGCCGCCATGGGCGCGCCGCTCCGGTTAGTTCCCTCCGAGACCCTTGGGGACGACTTCCTGGTGCCGGCGGATGCCGAGGTGGTGATCGAGGGCTACATGCCGCACGGCCAACGCAAACCCGAGGGCCCTTTCGGCGAGTACACACGCTACGTGGGGCCGCAGCGTTGGGGTCCCTTGCTGAAGGTCACGGCCATCACCCGCCGGCGCGATGCCTACTGGGACGATATCATGGTGGGACACACCCATTGGCTCAGCAGCCTGCCTAAAGAGGGGGAAGTCTTGCGCGCGGTGCGAAAGTTGGTGCCGGGAACCAAAGGCGCCCACGTTCCCATGTCCGGCTGCGGCGTGATGCATGCCTACGTGCAAATCCGTAAGACCGTGGAAGGACAGGGAAAGGCGGCCGCATTGGCGGCCTTGAGCTCCACTTACGGAATCAAGCATGCTTTCGTTTTCGACGAAGACGTGGACATCTTCGATGAAAAGGAAGTTCTGTTGGCGCTAGCGACCCGCTTCCAGGCCGACCGTGGGCTCATCGTCGTTCACAATCTGAACGGCACCTCTCTGGATCCCAGCTCTCCGGACGGGACGAGCACCTCGAAAGTGGGCTTCGACTGCACCAAGCCTTTGGGCAAGCCGTTTGCGGAGCGGCTCTCGATCCCCGACGAAGTCTTGCAAAAAGTCGATCCGCTGGAGCTGGTCGGCCGGGACCGCTGGGAGCGGATTCCAACGGAGCCGTGGGGTTAATAAGGAGGAGCTATGGCCGATTTTGCTTATGTCCCTTGTCCCAGTTGCAAAAAGGAGTTCATGGTCGGCAACGAATTCTTCCGTCTTCCGCAGGCCTTCTGCCACTGCCCCTACTGCGCGACCGAGTTTCGAGTCGGGGTGGCGGCGGGAGAGGCGGGCGCGCAGGGGAAGAAGGCGAGTTCTTCCCAGACCTGAGCTCTTGCAGAGCACTTTTCTCCCGCTCCTTCGCGGGTATTCCAAAAGGCTCTCGCCCCTTTTAAATTATTAAAAGGATGCCGAGATGAAGCGGGCGTTAAAAATTGCGGCCGTTGTTCTGATTCTGGCAGTGGCCGTTCTTCTGTTGCTGCCTCCCTTCATCGATCTGGGTTATTACAAAGCTCGATATCTTCCGCTTGTAGAAGAGGCGCTTCAACGCAAGGTGGATGTCGGGGAGGTCCGCCTCCGCATTCTCCCTTCCCCCGCTATTCGGTTCTCTCGTCTGAATATCTCGGATGATCCCGCATTTTCCACTAGGGTTTTCTTTACCGCACGGCAAATGAGCCTTCGGCTCAAGCTCGGGCCCCTTCTTCGGGGCAGATTTCAGGTGGATGAGTTTGTTCTGGAGAAGCCCGTCGCGAACCTCGTCAAACGAACGGATGGCACCTTCAACTTCGCCGACCTGGGCCAGAAGAAAGGGGAGAGGGAAAAGAAAAAAGCCTCTGCTGAGGAAAAAAATCCCAAGACCGGCGCGCCTGTGCGGCTCTCCGAGCTGGTCCCGGCGCGGGTGCGTATTGAGGATGGCGAGGTCACGCTGCAAAGCAACGACCAGAAGCCGCTCAAGGTTCAGGGCATCGACCTCTCGATAGAAGATTTTTCAACCGGGCAATCTTTCCCCTATCGGGCGGCGTTGCGTCTACCGGGTCTGAAACCCGTCGTTCTGGAGGGGCTCGCGAACTATTCAGAATCCGAAGCCTCTTTCAGTTTGAAAGAGAATCACTTGAAGGTCCAGGGCGTGGATTTCGCGGTCAACGGTGCCGTCACTCGTCTCACCGCAGCTCCCCAAGCCGACCTTGCCGTATCCAACGAGACCTTTGAGAGCAAGCCGATCTTTCAATTGCTCTCGGAGACGGGATTGATGCCAAAAGGGTTGGAGATATCCGGACCGATGGGGTTACGGGTTTCCGTCAAAGGGCCCTTTGATCGTCTGACCGCCTCGGCAAACATTGATTTGAAGAAACTTCAGGTGAACGACCCCAGGGCTTTCAAGGGAGTGCTGACCGGCAAAGTCCAGTTAAGCTTGCCCCTGGGCGGGAAGGCGCCGGTGGCCCAATTGCTTCAAGGAAGCGGGAAAGTTACGGCCCGGGACGGTGTCCTGACAAACGTGGACGTTCTCTCAAAGATCCAACTCCTGACCGGTATCATCGGCGTCCCCGGGGACCAGAGCCGGGGGGCAACCACTTTTAAGAGTTTGGAAAGTGATTTCACCCTGGGAGGGGAAATCGTGGAATTCCAACGGCTCTTTCTCACCAGCCCGCTGCTCGAGGCTCGCGGCGGCGGGAAGATGGCTTTGTTTCCTCCTTCTCTGGACCTTTCCATTGAAACCGCTCTGTCGCCGGAGATATCTGCACGGGCAGGGAGCGGCAAAGCGGCCACATTTTTTAAAGATGATCAGGGAAGACTCGTGACTCCCCTTAAAGTCCGGGGCGCCGCCAATCGACCGTCCGTTGATCTGGACAAGGAAAAACTCGTCAGGAAGGGCGTAGGCCAGTTTTTGGAAAGAGGGCCGGGACAGCTCTTCGAACGCTTCTTCAAGAAGAAATAAATTCCGATAAATTAGTCGCGATCCGACTCCGGTGTACTTTTGCTGAGGACGAGGCTTTTGAGGCTCTTGCCCCTCAAGGCAGCGGCGATGGAATGGTCTACTTCCCGGATCAGCTCGTCCACCCCCGCTCCCTCATCGGGTTCACCGGCGATCCCTTGCCCATCTTTATTTCCCCTGATGGCGTCCAGGATCTGCTTGATACCGATCTGCTCGAGATCGCGGGCCGGCAGATAACTCGTTTCGTCTGCCGTTATCACCAGCAGATGACTTTGCGTGAAGGTGGAAAGAAACTCTTTGATCACATCCGGGGGCACATGCAGCCGGCGGACTAAATCTTCGACGGCCCAGGCCGGTTTGCCGGCATAGAAGTGGAGCCCGATCAGGGCCATGATCTGTAATCCGAGCCTTTCCCTCGCCGCCGGGCTGTTTTGATAATCCCCCTGCTCCTCCCAGTAGAAATCGACATGTTGATGGGCAAACGTGCGACACCTTGGAAACCCTGGCCGTCGAGAAGGCGGCGGGTGCAAGGCTTCGGCGTGAGCTCAGCCGAACGGCGGAGCGAAGGGTCGCACCGGAGCGTACGAGCGCAGGTCGTGAGGATGCGAGCCCGAAGCGACAACGCGGTTCGACCGCCCTGAGCAACTCACCGCCGAAGGGCAGCAAGCGCCCTTTATCGACGGATCGGGGCGTAAACTTGACACTGGTGGGTATAGAAGACTAAATAGAAAATGGAGGGCGGGTAAATGCCCGCTTTAAGGATCTGATGATGGAAGAGCTTGCTGTTTCCGAACCCCTGACGACCATGCCCGAAATGCCCGTGTTGGGATTTCGGAACTACTGGTATCCGGCGACCGCGGCCGCGCGAGTGGTGAAGAAGGGGCCGGTGCCGGTGCGCCTCTTGGGGGAGGACCTGGTGCTGTTTCGCGGGGAGGACGGAAAACCGGTGGCCCTGGTGGACCGCTGCCCGCACCGTGGGACGATGTTGTCGAGGGGGAGGGTGATCTTTCCCGGCACGCTAAGCTGTGGGTATCACGGGTGGACGTTCAATGGGCAAGGGGAGTGCGTGGCGGCGATTGTGGAGGGGCCGGAGTCGAAACTGCCGGGGAAGGTGAGGGTGAAGGCCTATCCGGCGGAGGAGCGGTTCGGGATCGTGTGGATCTACATGGGGGAAGGGGCGCCGCCCCCGTTGGAGGACGACCTCCCGCCCGAGCTTCTGGAGCCGGATATCCACCCGCTCTTTGCTTTCACGAATTGGAATTGCGACTGGCGGCTCGTGTCCGAGAACTATCCGGACATTCTCCACGCCCCGTTTGTGCACCGGACCCACATCGAGGTTCTCTTCAATAAAGTTCCCGCGTGGGGAAGGATTCACGTGGAGATGCTTCCGGACGGCCGGGGAATCCATGTGCGCGGGATGGGCGGCGCCATGCAGGCGGATTATCCCGGAGTGGGGAAGTTTCCCCGCCGTCTCTGGTGGCGGGTCTTGAGGCGCCGTTACAAGAGGAAGGATTGGAGCGGCGCGTCCACGGCGGGCGGCGATGTCCGGATGCCGGGCAATATCGTCGTCAAGATCAGGGAACCCTTCTTTGGGATTCATATGGCCAATATCGGTTGGCCGGTCCCGGTCGAGGAGAAACGCACCCGGCATCTGAATCTGATCGTCACCTATCCCAAGAATATCCTTCAGCGGCTGGCGCTGGACTTATGGTACCGGATCTATTTCCGGCCGGTTCACCGCCGCTTCGTAGCGCAGGACAGACGGCTCATCGAGGTGCAAAACTATCACAACCCCGAGTCGCTTTCCGCGACCGACGTGGGCCTCATTCAATGGCGCCGGCTGGCGATGAGTCTGGCGCGCAAAAGACAGTCGCAGGAATCGCTCACCGCTTCACCGTCTCAACACTGATACGGGACTCTCCTGACATCGAGCTCCGGCAGTTTCTCTCTCCATGGACGAACGTCACTCCGCCTATTCCAGACTGGCCTTCTTCGGCAGCGCCGCTATGTGGAATGTCTGCCAAAGCGCATTCCAGGTATTGCTTCCGCTCTACGCGCTCTCTCTGGGCCTTTCGATGTTGAAGATTGCCTCTGTGGTGGCGATTCCGTCGGTGGTTCAGTTTGTCGTCCGCCTGGCCGGAGGCGTGCTCTCCGATCGCTTCGGCGAGCAGCGGATTCTGCAGGGCTGCTATTTCATGATGGTCATGGCCGCGCTCTCGCTTGCGGCGGCGGAAGGGACGGCGGGCCTTTTTCTGGCGCAGACCGTTTCCCATTTCTCCCGCGCGACTTTCTGGGGCACGGCGCAATCGCTGGCGAGCCAACTGCCTGGAAGTCACAGCGGAAAAAAACTCGGACTGCTCTCCGCGTGCGCCAATACGGGCAGCCTTCTCGGCTACCTGGTGGGAGGCGTCCTTCCCGCTTATTTCGGCTACCGTTCTTCCTTTTTCATGCTCACCGCCCTGACCCTCCTGGGTTTCGCCTCCGGCTTTCTCATGCCCCGTACCAGCCCCAAGCCGAGTGACCGCTCGCTATGGGAGATCTCCACCGGCATAGTCCGCTTTCTTCGTCAGCGTCCCGCCTGGTTGGCTATCTCTGCTTCCTATTCCTCCGCCCTCCCCGCGTCGCTGGCTCAAACGATCTATCCCGTCTACCTGACCGCTCTGAGCTTCGGCACGGGGTGGGTGGGGTTGGCAGTATCGCTGCGCGCGCTGGGCGTCGTCACCGCGGCCCTGACGATAGGGCGGCTGATCACTCCGGCGCGGGAGAAGCTCATTTATGGCGTGGCCCTGGCCGTGATCGGCCTCGCCCTGGTAGGAAGCGGCTTGAGCAAGGAGCTGTTTTTTCTATGCGCGTGCATTACCGTGCTGGGCACGGCGGGCGGGGCCATGGACATCTTTTATCAGGTGCAGGCGACTCACATGAGCAAAGAGGCGGACCGCGCGGTAGCCTTTGCGGCGGTGGGAATAGGGTGGACCCTCTCGCATCTTTTCAGCCCCCTCGTAGCGGGCGCGCTGGTGGAGGCTTACGGCTTTTCGTTTGCCTTTGCTGCTGTGGGAGGGTTCATGCTCTTGGCGGCGGCCGGGACCAAACTCTGGTACCGGCTCTTGATGACCAAGGCTGCGGCGCTACAGGCCGCTTAAACCGAAGGATCGCTGCGGCTGTTCCTAGAAAAGCTTCCTGCCGTCATGTCCATATCATAATCCGTTGGTAAGGTGTTAACACCTTGGAAACCCTGGCCGTCGAGAAGGTGGTGGGTGCAAGGCGGAGCAAGGGATCGCACCGGAGCGTACGAGCGCAGTACGTGAGGATGCGAGCCCGAAGCGACAACGCAGCAAGCGCCCCTTATCGACGGATCAGGGTCCATATCCCTCTTTTGTTGTGCGGTCGGGCGTGGTATTCCCGTCTTATCTTTCGGGTTCTTCACAGAGAGGAGGCGACAGATGCTGACAGAGGAGGAAAATAATCTTCTGACGCGTACCGGGCACGGTACCCCGTGCGGCGATTTGCTCAGGCGCTATTGGCAACCTGTGGCGCTCTCCGAAGAGCTGCCGGAAGGCGGCGCGCCTTTGAGCGTCGAGGTGTTGGGCGAGGCGCTGGTGCTTTTTCGCGACGGCGACGGGCGGCCCGGCCTATTGGGGTTGCACTGCGCCCATCGGGGCGCCGATTTGAGTTTGGGCCGCGTCGAGAACGGGGGCCTCCGGTGCATCTATCATGGGTGGCTTTACGATGTTCAGGGTCGCTGCCTCGAGCAGCCGGGCGAGCCGGCGGGCAGCGATTTCAAGGACAAGATTCGCCATCGAGCCTACCCCTGCACGGAAAAGGCCGGGATCGTCTTCGGATATCTCGGCGCGGGAGAGCCGCCCCTCGTGCCGGCGTACGAGGCCCTGGTGGCTGCTCCCGAGCACCGCTACGTCACCAAGACGTTTCACGACTGCAATCATTTGCAAGCCAACGAAGGAAACCTCGATCCGGCCCATCTCTCCTTTTTGCACCGTAGACTCACCGATCCATACCATCGATCAGTCAAGGGAACAGATGGCACCCTTCCGATAGCTCTATTTATCGGCGACGTAGCCCCAACGATTCAGGTGGAAGAGACCGATTTCGGGCTCAGGATCATCACTTTGAGGAAGGCCGGAGAAGACAAGATGTATCTGCGAGTCACCTACTTCGTCCTCCCGAACCTGAGCTGCATCGCCGGCCCAACGGCAGGGGACGGTTATGACATTCACTGGCATGTCCCGATCAATGACCATTGCCATTGGCGGTACGACGTCATCTTCTCCACGAGCGCTCCGCTGAGCGCCCACGACTGGAAAAAAATCAACATGGAGCGGAACGAAAAAAACGGAGGCTATCAATGGATTCGGAACCGCGGCAACCACTGGCTCCAAGATAGAGAGTCCATGAAGAGCTGGAACTTCTCGGGGCTGGGCGGTTTTAATAACGCCCAGGACACGGCGGTCGTGGAGAGCGCCGGACCGGTTCAAGACCGCACGGAAGAGCACCTGGGAACCACCGATAAGGCGATCATCGCCGCCCGCCATCTCATCCTAAAGGCCATTCAGGAAGTCGAGGCAGGCCGCGAGCCCCCCCACGTTATCCGAGATCCCCGCGCCAACCGTTTCCCGCACATGGCGGTCATCGCCGAGGTCATCCCAGCTTCAGAGGACTGGCGGGGATACTGGAAGAAGGCAACCAGGGAGGGGCCGGCCGAGAGCAAGGCCGCTCTTTGATTTGACCAATTAGGCGTGCGGGGAGTTTGGGTTCGCTACGGCTAAAACCCAAAAGGAACTTCCTATCATTTCCTGTTACCTAGCATCTTGCTCTTATGATACTATTACGGTATCTAGAACGCTCGGCGCTCCAGCCAAAAGGGGGAATTTATGGCGGAACAGCAATCACCTACTCCGTTGCAGATTAATAGGATTTTTGAGCAGCCCGAGGGGGCGATATCATGTTATTCGGACATGGCCCAAGTTCTCGGGACTGGAAATGAAGTAGTGCTTCAATTCTACGAAACGATACCGGGTCCTCCAGGACCTGGTGGCAACATACAAATGGTTAGAAGCCGACTCAGAGCAACCATAACCATTAGCTTGCCCCATGCAGCCAATATCGGGGATTTGCTGATCAAACACGGCAATAGATCCGTCAAACCTCAACCACAGACGCCCCCGCGAACAGGAGAAAATAAATAGTGGAAGCCTCTGTTGAAGTAGTGGGAGCAAGAAAAAACATTATTGAATCCATCGTTACCAGTGGACTTCCTCCGGACCAAGTCCTACGGCATTTAGATTCATATGGCATCGACTGGTATTTAACGGAAAAGGACGACTTGCTGCTCCGATATTGGCAGATCGGCGCGGAAGATTTTGTACCACCAGAACGGATAGCTCAAATCAGGGAGACCCAAACAGTGCCGCCTGACGCGTCTGCTCTAGAATGGTTAAGCAAACACCTTACAGAAATTAAATCTCAGTTCAGTAATCGCTGGATTGCTATCCTTGACAACCAAGTGGTTGCCGATGCCGAGAATTTACCTGCGCTTATGCAAAAAACTGAAGATGCTCAAGTGCAGAATCCTTTTATCACGTTCATTCCCGGAGAGCCTATCGTCTGGGCCACTGCCTATGGAAAACAAAACATTTGAACATACAATCCGCTTCTACGCAGTCCAGACAAATATGGGCTCAACAATTTGGCTTCCGATAATTACAGTTCACCTGATACAGCCCACTGGTAATCGTGTTGCACTTCCTCTCTTGTTCGATACGGGCGCATCTGTAACCACACTACGGGAAGATTTATATCCGCTGCTCGGCGTTCAGTCTTGGAACAGTGGCGCCCTGCAAAACGTTTCAACAGCCGGAGGCCAGGGTTCAGTACAGGCCTACCAATATCAAACAACATTGGAGTTTTTTGGAAAAGTCATTCAATGCCCAGTGAATTTGCAAGTACTCCCTCGAAACCCCCTTTATATGGGGTTGTTTGGAAGGGAAGGAATATTTCAGGAATTCGGCTTCGGTTTTTGGGAAAACACCCACGAATTACACCTCACACTCACGCCATAACCACCCCATTGTCACTGTGGATTTTAGACAATCTTGTCTCTCGTCCCTCGACGAACAAAAAA
>Ga0080064_1002561_pt1 | contig 30220 bp, 27 predicted proteins | sample Subgrocontami54m_FD_69260 | JGI IMG/M metagenome (GOLD analysis project Ga0080064, IMG submission 69260) | Subsurface groundwater microbial communities from S. Glens Falls, New York, USA - GMW46 contaminated, 5.4 m (SPADES assembly) (version 2) ...
CCCGGGGCCGGGGGGGGGTGCCGCGGCCCCGACCTGAACCGCCAGGAAAAGCCCCATGATCGCCAGGGCGCCGATCAGACCCAACGGAGCCCAGAAGCTCCTTGGGCCGTTCCGTCGGGAACCTGCCAATGATGGACTGGCATGTAATCCCATGTGACCTCCCTCCGGAATATGGATGAACCGATCCGACAACGGCTGTTCTGCCCCACGTGCCTCAGGCAAACTCTTGCGACTTCCTCCTAAGAGCAACCTGGGTGCCAGCTTCACGGGGAATCAGGCCCACGATGCTCCGATTCGCTAACTCGTGACTTCTCCAGAAGTTGAGATTCACTATGCAGGTAGGACCGCTGGAGGCATGGGATCGACCTCGGGGGAGTTGCGAGAATTCACGCAGCGGAGATGCAGAGAGGTCTGCGGGTTTTTACGCAGCGCTTCGCAGGAATCTCCGGACTTTCCTATCGCTGCATCGCAGGAACGTGAGGGCTGGCCTCTGGGTGGCCTAGTCGTTCGTGTATTCCGAGGGCGTGGCAAGTTTCAGTGCCTCTGACACCGTCACCTGGAGCAAGGCGGGATCGAAGGGTTTGTCGAGTTGACCGCAGGCTCCAAGGCGAGCAGCCTGTCGTGCCGTCTCGCTGGTTGCATCCGCGGTCATCATCAGCACGGGAAGGTCCGGGTGGGTCTGACGGATCGCTTCAAGGACGGCGAAGCCATCCAGATCCGGAAGCGCAATGTCCAAGAGGACCAGGTCTGGTCGGTGTTCCAGGACCGCGGCAAGTCCCTCTTTCCCGGTGGCCGCCTCGTGGACCCGATAGCCAGCATGCCCCAAGACCACGGACACGGACCATCGGATAAGCTTGTCGTCGTCAACGACCAGAATAGTTGGTGTAGGCATCACCTGGGTCTCGATGAATCGTCCCCATAAAGCAATCGAGATGCCACGAGATCTGGCTTGCCCTGCGGTCCGGCGAAATGGGTAAAAGGAGAAGCTCTTTCCTGAGATCAGAGCGGGAAACGTGAAGCGGGCGATCAGCGCGTGGTGTGCGTGAATATCCCCAGGAGATGCGAGGAACTCCGCAGCGGGACGAAAAGGAACCAGGCGGGCGGATACCTTAGGAGGAGGACAGGAATCCGAACTTCTTCATGCGGTTCCGGAGGGCGTCCCGGCTGATCCCCAGGAGGCGCGCGGCTCGCACCTGGTTGCCCTCCGTGGCATCCAGGGCCATGCGCACGAGATCGCGCTCCACCTCCTCCAGGCGCACGCCTTCCATGGGAAAGGCCACGGGCACCGCCTTGAAAAGCGTCTGAGGCGTGGGCGTGCGTTCCGCCGGGCTGGCTCCGACCTCCGGCGGCAGGTGCTCCAGGTGCAGCACCTCGCCACCGGTCAGGATCATGGCCCGCTCGAGTACATTCCGCAGTTCCCGGACGTTGCCGGGCCAGGCATATCGCGTGAGGCACGCTTGCGCCTCCGGATGGAGATCCAGGATCTCGCGCCGCATCTCGCGGTTGAAGCGGGCGATGAAATGCTTGGCCAGGGGTAGGATGTCCTCGGGGTGCTCCCGCAGTGGGGCGAGGTAGATGGGAAACACCTTCAGCCGGTAGTACAGGTCCTTCCGGAACTCCCCCGCCTCCAGGGCCTTGGCCAGGTCCCGGTTCGTCGCGGCGATGATGCGGACATCCACCCGCAGGTCCCGCATCCCCCCGACCCGCCGGAAGGTCTTCTCCTCGATGAGGCGGAGCAGCTTGGCCTGGAGGTCCATCTTCATGTCGCCGATCTCGTCCAGGTACATGGTGCCGCCGTCGGCCTGTTCAAACAGGCCCTTCTTGAGGGCCTTGGCATCGGTGAAGGCTCCCTTCTCATGGCCGAAGAGTTCGCTCTCCAGCAGGTGCTCGGGGAGGGCCACGCAGTTCACCGCCAGGAACGGGTGCTTTGCCCGGGCGCTTTCGAAGTGGATGACTCGGGCCACGAGGTCCTTGCCGGTGCCGCTCTCCCCTTCCAGAAGCACCGTGGTCGCATCGCTCTGCGCGATCCGCTGGATGAGTGCCTTGAGGTCCCGGATGGCCCGGCTGAGGCCGACGATGTCGCCCAGGCCCGAGCCGTGGCGCAGCTCCGCCTGGAAGCGGGCCACGTCGCGCCGCAGCGCCCGGGTCTCCAGGGCCTTCCGGACCGTGAGTGTGAGCTCCTCCATGTCGAAGGGTTTGATGACGTAGTCGTGGGCGCCCAGCTTCATGGCCCGCACGGCCGACTGCACCCCGCCGTGGGCCGTGATCATGATAACCAGGCTCTCGGGATCGCCGGCCCGGAGCCGCTCCAGGATCTCCAGGCCGTCGGCATCGGGGAGGCGCACGTCCAAAAGGATTAGGTCCGGGTTCTCCGCCTGGGCCTTGGAGAGCGCTTCTGCCCCCGTCTCAGCCAGGAGGACGGTATACCCGTCGCGCCGGAGCTGTTGCTCCAGGGACCAGCGGATCAGGTGCTCGTCGTCCACCACCAGGATGGTGGCCGGCCCGGGCGTCATGAGAGCAATTCTCCAGTCGGAAGGGCAAGTGCGGCCACGGGCAGGCAGACGCGGAAGGTCGCGCCCTGGCCCGGCGGGCTCTCGGCCTCGATCCAGCCTCCGTGATCCTCCACGATCCGGCGGCTGACCGAGAGGCCCAGGCCGGTCCCCCGGTGCTTTGTGGTGAAGAAGGGATTGAAGATGTCCTGGAGGAGATGCGGGGGGATGCCCGGACCCGTATCGGTGAGGGCAACCTCTACCACCCGGTCCCTGGCCATCGGTGCGTTCCCGTCCGTGCCGTCTATCTCCCGCATGGTCGTCTTCAGGGTGATCTGGCCGCCCGTGGGCATCGCCTGGATGGCATTGAGGAGGAGATTCAGGAACACCTGCCCCAACTGTTTGCTATCGGCGTCCAGGCTGGGAATGCCGTCCTGGTAGGCCCGGACCACGCGCACCTGCTTGGCCGCCGGGTTCTCCGCCAGCAGGATCAGGACGCGATCCAGGACCTGGTGGATGTCACAGGGGCCGATGTCCGGCTTCCCGGGGCGGGCGAAAGCCAGCAGATCCCGCACCGTCTTGTCCAGCCGGTGCACCTGGTCCAGGATCTCGCCCATGATCTCCTTCCGGGGATCCGTCTCCGGCAACTCATCGGCCATCACCTGGATGGCGCCGGCGATCCCCGCCAGGGGGTTCTTGACCTCGTGGGCCAGCGAGGCGGCCAGTTCCCCCAGGGTCGCCAGGCGTTCCGCCCGGGCCAGCCGCTGCTGGTGGAAGACCTCGATCTCCGCCCGGGCCGCCTTCAGCCGATCCACCATGGCGTTGAAGCTCTGGGCCAGTTGCCCGAGTTCATCCCGCCTCCCCAGGCGAGCCCGGGTCTCCAGGTCCCCGCCCTCCACCTTGGCCATCGCCCGCATCAGGCTGCCGACCGGCCGCTCCACCAGCCGCACCATCAGGATCGTGCCGCCGGCCGCCAGGACCGCCGCGGTGAGGAGCATGGTCCAGAGCGCCGTCCCCTCCATCTCCGCGATCTGCTCCTGGGTCTTCCGGAACGACATGTCCACGTGCAGGATGCCGTTGACCGCCTCCCCGGTCCCGTGACACGCAAAGCATTCTGGCCGGTTGCGGATCTTCTTCACCACCGACTGGACCAGGCGTCCGTTCTCGTGGAGCCCGGTCACTGCGAAGTCGGGTTGGTCCAGATAGCGGGACAGGCGGTCCCGATCCAGGACCCGCCCCACCAGATCCGGCTGGGAGGCGCGCAGGATCTTCCCGTGGGTGTCGAAGATGATGATCTTCTCGATGTCCGGGTCCCGACCCACCCCTTCCAGGATGCGCTGGACGTCCTGGCTGCGCCCCTCCCGCATGACCACGTGGATGCCCCGATCAATGGCCTCGGTCAGGGCGCGGACCTTGTCCTCCGTGGCGTGGAGCATATGCTTCCGATGAACCTCCAGGGTCCACCAGGTGGACAGCCCGATCACCAGGCTGACCAGCAGGACCAGGGCGGCAACGAACTTGACCTTCAGGCTGTGGAGCACCGGCATGGGGAATCACCCGGGCGAGAACTCATGGGGCCAGCGGCAGGAGGCGCCTGATCCGGCGCAATCACCGTGGACATCAGCGGCGCCCCAGGGCCTCCCTGGTCTTGGCCAGGCCCGCTTCCAGGAGGGAGATGTGCTCGTCTTCCTCGGCGGCCAGCTCGCGATAGATCTCCCGCTCCAGTCCCTCCTCCAGGCCCTCCACCTGTTGCAGGAAGAAGGCGCGGGCCCGCCGCTCCATCTCGATGGCGCGCTCGTACAGGGCCAGCGGGCGATCGGGGGCGGGGACCTCTTCGATCTCGTCCAGGATGATCTGCCGGATCTTTGGATGGGGGGTGGGCCGGACATCCATCTCGATGTGGGCGTGGTACTTGTCCGACAGATTCTCGAGGTGTTCCCGCTCCATCTCGCTCAGGCTGGCGAAGAGCGCCCGGACATCCGGATCCGTCGCTTCCTCCGCCGCCATGGCGTAGAAGGTGTACGCGTTCATCTCCGCCTGCAGCGCCTGCCGGATCGGCTTCAGCCGGGCCGGATCCTGGAGCGCATACTCTTCCACCACCTCCAGGCTGCCCCCGCAGTTCTCGCACCGCCCGAAGGGGATGACGAAGCCCTTCGACAGCTTTCGGCACTTCGTGCACTTCCACGTGTAGTTCACGTCGGCGCAGCAGACGTAATCCTCCTCGAGGACCTGATGGCACTTGGGACAGGTGCTGGGCATCACACAATCTCCTCAAAAACGTTCGGCAGTTCGGTGGTTCGGGCGTTCGGTGGTTCAACTCCCATCGAGAACAACCGAACAACCGAACCCTCGAACCGTCGAACGCTCTTCCCGCGTAGGTCAGCCATTGGCGGCCGCGGCCTCAGCGGGCGCCTCCGCGGGCCGCAGGCCCAGATACTGGAGCATCCCCGTGGCCGCGCGCCGGCCCGCCCCCAGGGCCAGGATGACCGTGGCCGATCCGGTGACGATGTCGCCGCCGGCGAAGACGCCGGGGAGCGAGGTCATCCCGGTCTGCTCGTCCACCTCGATGTAGCCCCACTGGTTCGTCTTCAGGCCGGGCGTGCTCTTGGCGATGATGGGGTTGGCCCGGGTCCCGAGCGCGTAGATGACGGTGTCCACGGGGATCACGAAATTGGTGCCGGGCTGCTCCACCGGGGCGCGCCGGCCCGAGGCATCCGGCTCGCCCAGGGCCATCCGGATACACTCCATCCCGGCCACCCACCCCTCGGCGTTCCCCAGGATCTTCACCGGGTTGGTGAGCCACTGGAACTGGATCCCCTCCTGCACGGCGTGGTGGAGCTCCTCGGCCCGCGCCGGCGACTCCTTCTGGGTGCGCCGGTACACCACCGTCACCGCCTCCGCCCCCATGCGCAGGGCGCAGCGGGCGCAGTCCATGGCGGTGTTGCCGGCGCCGATCACCGCGATCTTTCGCCCCATCCCCACCGGCGTATCGTACTCGGGATGGCGGAAACCCCGCATGAGATTCACCCGCGTCAGGAACTCGTTGGCCGAGAAGACCCCGTTCAGGTTCTCGCCCGGAATGCCCTGGAACTTGGGGAAGCCGGCCCCGGTCCCGACGAAGACGGCGTCGAACCCCTTCTCCTGCATGAGCTGGGGGATCGTGAACAGCTTGCCGATGACCGTGTTCAGCTCGATCTTCACCCCCATCTGCTTCAGGAGCGCGATCTCGCGATCCACGATGCTCTTGGGCAGCCGGAACTCCGGGATCCCGTACTTCAGGACCCCGCCGGCCATGTGCAGCGCCTCGAAGATCGTGACGTCCACGCCCGTCCGCGCCAGGTCGGCGGCGCAGGCGATCCCGGCCGGCCCCGAGCCGATGATGGCCGCCTTCTTCCCCGTCGGTGTGATTGAGGGATTCTCCGGCTCGAAGTGCGCCATGGCATAATCTGCCGCGAACCGTTCCAGCCGGCCGATGCAGACCGGCTCCGCCTTGATCCCCACGATGCAGCGGACCTCGCACTGGCTCTCCTGGGGACAGACGCGGCCGCACACCGCCGGCAGCGGGTTGTCCTGGCGCAGGATCTCGTAGGCCCGGCGAATGTCCTGCTGGGCGATGGCCCGGATGAAGCCCGGGATGTCGATCCCTACGGGGCAGCCGGCGATGCAGCGGGGCTTCTTGCACACCAGGCAGCGGTCCGCCTCGCGCAGGGCCTCCGGCAGGGAATACCCCAGGGCCACCTCCTCGAAATTCGTGGCCCGGACCTGCGGCTCCTGCTCGGACATGGGGGTCCGGCCCTTGGGGATGGTGTGAATCGTCTTCACGGTCGTCATGAACCGGTCCTTACTCTGGAACGTGAAACGTGAGGCGTGAAACGTGATACGGAGGATGCCTCACGTTTCACGTTTCACGTTTTACATTTCACGCCTCACGTTTTACGTTTCACGCCGTTCGCCCCAAGAGCCGGCATTCCTCTTCGTACTGCTGCAACGACTCCTGCTCTTCCCGCTGGAACCGCCGCTGCCGCCGCATCAGCTCGTCGAAGTCCACCTGGTGCCCGTCGAAGTCCGGGCCGTCGACGCACGCGAACTTCAGCTTTCCACCCACGGTCACTCGGCAGCTTCCGCACATGCCGGTCCCATCCACCATGATGGAGTTCAGGCTCACCATGGTGCGGACCCCGAACGGGTGGCTCACGTCGCAGCAGACCCTCATCATGGGCAAGGGGCCGATAGCCAGGACCTCCTCCGTGTCCCGATGCCGCTCAAGGAGCATCTGCAGGACCTGGCTGACGAATCCTTTGTGCCCATAGGACCCATCGTCGGTGGCGATGTGCAGTTCGTCGCTCTGGGCCAGAAATTTCTCTTCCCAGAAGACCAGCGCCTTCGTTCGGAACCCGATGATGGAGAGCGTGGTGCTGCCCAGCTCCTTGTAGGCGCGGAGTTGCGGGTACACCGGGGCCACGCCCAGGCCGCCCCCCACGAGAATGACCTTCGACCGCTTCTGGATGTGACTGGCCTCGCCCAGCGGCCCGATGAAGTCGAGGATCGAATCCCCCTCGGCGAGGGCCATCATCTCCCGGGTGGACTTCCCCACCGCCTGGATGACCACGGTCACCGTGCCGCGCTGGCGGTCGAAATCCGCCACGGTGAGGGGGATGCGCTCGCCCTCCTCGTTGATGCGGACCATCAGGAAATGGCCGGGCTGCGCCGCCCGCGCCACGTCGGGCGCCTCGACCTCCCACAGGTAGGTCACCGGCGAATACACTTCCTTCCTCACGATTCGGTAGCCCGTACTCATCTCTCTATTTCCTGTTTATGGCCTATGGCGAATGGCGTATGGCTCGATCCGGTCATTTGCCATAAGCAATACGCCATATGCGATACGCACGCTCTGCTCATGGCATATTGCGTATGGCATGTGGTTTAGTCAACTGGCTGCCTCCCCCCACTCAGACGGCTCGTTCTAAGTCCTTCGGACCATACGCCATAAGCCATAAGCGATATGCGGTTATTTGGTCAGGAGTCCGACCGCCCGCTCGGCCGCTTTCTTGCTCTCCGTGAGGATCGCCTCGGCCAGGTCGGGATTGTGGAGACCCTTGGCCTTGACGACGAGGCCGTAGTCCTTCCGGGCACCGGCCAAGAGGTCGCTGGCGGCGGGTGTGTCCCGCCGGGCCTTCTTCGCCGACGCCAGGGCGGCCTCCCCCTTCTCCAGCGCCGCCTTCGCGGCCTTCTGCGCCCCGCCCACCTGCTCCTGCCACATGGCCACCATGTCCCGATAGCCCTTGTCGTGGCACTGGGTGCACTTCTCCGCCTGGGCCGCGACGGAATGCTTCTTGGTGAAATCGTGGCAGCCGACGCAGTCGACCTTGCCCGCCATGATGTTGGGGTCCTTCTTCACTGGGAGCGCCGTCTCCAGCGTGGCGGCGTAGAGACCCGCCTGCGCGGCGTGGCAGGTGGTGCACTTGTCGTTGGTCGCGCTGTGATGGCAGGCCTGGCATCCCTGGGCCGTGATGGTCACGGCCTTGTGCTTGTCGGGGGAGTGGCAGTCGGTGCAGACCGCCCCGTACTGGTTGAAATGCTTCTGGTGGGGGACGCTCACCCGCTTGTCGAATTTCACCTCGGGCTTGAAGACGACGCCTGCCTGGCTGTGGCACAGCGTGGCGCAGTAGCCACCCCGGATCACATTCTCCCGGGGCAGGGTGATCGGGCTCTTCCCCAGAAGCGTCATGACCCGATTGGCCGTGCCATTCACCCCTTGCAGCAGATCGGCGGCGTAGAAGACGTTGTGAACGCCCTTGCCGTGCTCCACGAACTCGTAGTTGAACTCCGCTTCTGCGAGCAGCCGTTTGGCCTCCGCCAGGGCCTTTGCGTCCTTGGCCGGTTCCCCCACGGCCTTCCGCGCCGCCTCCAGCTTGGGCTTCAGGTCGGCCAGCATGGAATCCATGGTCTGCTTCCAGGTGTCCAGCATGCCGGCGTACAACTTCCCGTGGCAGGAGACGCAGGCCGCCTCCGACGCGGCGAAGGTCTGGCCGGTGAACTGCACGCGGTGGAGATCCTCGGCCTTCGGCGTGATGTGGCAGGCCACGCAGTCCACCCGCGCCGTGTACATGTGGCTGGGGATGCTGGGCGACCCCTTGCCCCCCACTCCCAGGTACATGGATCGTTGGCCGCCATGCTTGGCCTCGTGACAGGCCTCGCAGCCCACCGCCAGGGGTTCCTTCTTGGTCTGGATCTGGTGCTTGATCTCCGTGTGGCAGCGGGTGCACTCGATGTTGTGCTGGGCCACGTGGAAGTCGTGGAGGAACGCGTGATCATCGTACTTGCCCAGCTTCTCCGGCTGGTTGTGGCAGGTGAGGCAGCGCTCCCGCGGGGCCTCGCCGTCCCCCTGGATGGCATCCAGGTGGCATTTCTGGCACTGGGTCCCCCGCTCGTCCACGAAGTCCTTGTGGTTGAAGACGACGCCGCCGGCGAGCTGGATGTTTCCCTTGGGCGGCTGGTGGCACAGGGGGCAGCCGCCGATGGGCAGGAGCTCCCGGGGCTTCTTCTGCCCCTTGAAGTGACAGAGAAAGCAGGTCGTCTCGGTCACCTCGATGTGGGTCCCCACCACGATCTGGGAGTGGCAGCTCGTGCAGCGGAGCTGCCGGCCGCGCCGCGGCTGCTCCAGGTGGGGCCGGTGGTCGAAGATGATCCCGCGCTTGAATGTGACCTTGCCCTGCAAGAGTCGGGTCGAATGACACTGGGAGCGCAGGCAACTGGCATCCTCGATCTCGGCGAAGGGCTTGCTGCTGTAGGTTTGCGTCGCCCACTTCGCCACCTGGGCCAGCGCCTGGTACTTCACCCACAGCGTATCCCGGAAGCCGGGCGGATAATGGCAGTCCACGCAGGGCACGAAGTTGTGCTTGGAGGTCTTCCAGGCCTGGTAGTACGGCTTCATGATGTGGCACTGGTTGCAGAGGAGCGGCGAGGTGCTGACCTTGTAGGCCGTGCCCAGGAGGAGGAGCGGCACGATCACCGCGATGGTGCCGAGGACCTTGAAGAACCGGGGACGGATGTGCAGGCGATCCTGCCGGCCCGGCGGGGGCACGTGCAGCCCCCAGAAGGCCATGAACTTCTGCCAGCGCGTCTCTAGGCGGAGGTCCGGATCCTGGCCGGACAGGTTCTGCCAGAGCCGTCGGACCCGTCCGGACGTATCGGGCTGAGGTGTCTCGGGCATTCCTTTCCCCCCTCCGGCGCCGGCATCCCTGTGTTCGCCGGCGACTGTAGCATCGCTCCGGAGGGGCCGCAAGCCTCATCCCCCCACCCTCGCGGGAAGGTCAGGAGAACCGCACGTTCGGACGAGGCGTCAGGACGCGGGCGGATGGCAGGCCTGACAGGCGCGGCGATCCACCGCCAGCGCCTTGTGTTTGCTGACCGAGTGGCAGGTGCCGCAGCCGACCCCGGAGTCGGCGTGCAGTTGATGCGGCAGCTTCTTGCCATCCAGCGTCACGTCCGCCTTGAAGGGCAGCCGCTGGTGGCACAGCGGGAAACAATAGGCGTCTCTCTGGCCGATCAGGTCGTCGCGGGGGATCGGCTTGGCCTTCGGATCGAGGGTGCGCAGCATGGCGTCCACCCGGGCGGCACCCGCCTGGACGAGCTTGACCGCGTACTCCACGTTGTGCTCCCCGCGGCCGTCCTTCACGAACAGATACGCCTCCCGGGCGTCCCTGAGGGCGCTGGCATACCGCTTGGGTGCGGGCTTCCCCGTCGCCTGCTTTTCCGCCTCCGCCAGGAAGCTGGCGTAGGCCTGGAGGAGCTTGGCCATGACGGCCCTCCAGTCGTCGTACATCTTGTCGTAGCCCGGACTGTGGCACGTGACGCAGGCCTCCCGTTGGGCCGTGGTCCGGGCCTCGTGGGACAGGACCGCGCCCTTTTCCGTCACGTGGATGTGACAGCCGGTGCAGCTCACCTGGGCGGCGAACATCCGGCTGGGCAGGTCGGGGATGAGCTTGCCCCCGGTCCCGATGTACATCAGCTTCCGCAGACTGTGCTGCCGGATGTGGCAGCTCTCGCACCGGACCTCCAGGGGCTCTACCAATTGGATCTTGCCGTGGCGGATGGGCCCGTGACACTCCTGGCAATCCACCTTGTGCCGGGTGATGTGATTGTCGTGCAGGAACTGGACATCCTTGAGCCGGTCCTCCCGGCCGACGTGGCAGGCGGCGCAGCGCTCCTTGGCCACCCCCGCGTCGCCCGTCACGACCTGCACGTGGCACTGGTTGCACGCCACCCCGATCTTGAGGTAGGACTCGTGGCTGAAGGAGAATCCCGCGTGCTCCACCAGCTTCTTGGGCTTCCCGTGGCAGGTCTCGCACCCGGTCACCGCCTGGCCGGGGCCGGCGCCCTTGAAGTGGCAGGTGTAGCAGACCTGTTCCGTCACCGCCACGTGCCCCTTCTGCACGATCTGGTTGTGGCAGCTCGTGCAGCGGAGCTGGATGCCCCGGGGCGTCGACTGCAGGTGCACCTGGTGATCGAACCGGATCCCGCCCCGGAAGGTCTCCTGGGCCTTGAGGAGGCGCTGCTCGTGGCAGCCGCCGGCCAGGCAGCTGCGGTCGTCCACCTCCGCCCTGGGCCGGGGATTGTAGGCCCCGCTCAGGTAGCGGATCGTGGAAGCCGCCACCGCCATGCTCCCATACGGGTGACACTGCACGCAGTCCACGCGGGCGTGGGTGGAGGTCCGCCACTGGTCCACGTAGGGGGCCATATAGTGGCAGGCGGCGCAGAAGGCGGAGCGCTGCGCGATGCGGGAAACGGCGAAGTTCAGCGCCACCGCCAGGACCACGAGGCCCAGCGCCAGCGCCGCCAGGATCCTCGCGTGCCGTCGGATCAGGTCGAGCAGATCGTGGAGAAAGGCGCGCATCCTGTCCTCTCATCAGCTTTCAGCCATCAGCGGTCAGCCTCCAGCCCGACCCATCCCCGACCCCCGTCCCCTGTCTCCGGTCTCAGGGCACCTTCTCCCCGGCCGCCGGCTGCATCCCCTCCCGGGCGGGTGGGCGGACCGCGGAGTCCGCAGCCAACGCTCCCGTTTCCGGAAGGCCTCCCGGGAGCGGCGGGCGAATCGTTCGGGCCGCCATCGCCTCTTCGTATTCCAGCGGGTGGTGCCAGCGCATCTCCTCCTCGCTGATCCTCCCGGTCCAGAAGGTCCAGTTCATGGGGAAGTGCTCGGGGTTCAGGTGGACGTTGTAGAAATGCCAGACGATGATGGCCAGCGTGGCCAGGAGCCCCTCGTCGCTGTGCGCCTCCCGGGCGATGTCGGCGGCGAACTTGGGCAGGAACCGGAGGGAGGTCTCCAGGAACCACAGGATCAGGCCCGAGCCGATCATGATGACCATGCCCCAGTACACCGCCCAGTAGTCGAACTTCTCCACGTAGCTGAAGCGGCCGAAGCGCGGCTTCTCCTCGCGCTTGCCCAGGAAGTACCGCAGCATCTGGAAGAAGTCGCGGACATCCTTGGGGGTGGGCAGGAGTCTGAGGAAGTTCCGCCGCCCCTCGCGGAACGCCACGAGATAGAACAGGTGATAGGCCCCGACCGCGATGAGGCCCACCGCCCCGATCCGGTGGATGAGGGTGCTCATCTGCACGCCGCCGACGAGGTCGAAGAAAATCTGGGAGATCCGCGCCTCGTGGAACTTCAAGGGGAGGCCGGTGATGATGAGGATGAGGCAGCTCACCATGAGCACGATGTGCTGGACCCGGATGTTCATGCTGAACCGCTCGAACTCGCGGGGCACCGGGAGGGCCGGCACCGGCACCGCCCGGGCCAGGATCTCCGCCTCCAGCTCCGCCTTGACCCGGGCGATCCGGGCCTGGATCTCCTCGGCCAGCTCGGCCTTCAGGCGGGCCACCACCCGTTCCCGCAGCTCTGCGCTCAGCTCTTCTCGCAGCTCCGCCTCGACCGCCTGCCGGATCTCGCCTTCCAGTTCCCGCTTCAGCGCGTCGCGAAGTTCGATTTCAACCGTTGGCTCAACCTGTCCGTCGTTCCGTTGTTCAGCCATGGCTACTGTGCCGTTCGGCGTCGCCGGGCGCGACGAAAGAGATCCAAGCCTATGTGGGCGGTAAGACCCACCATCACCGAGATCGTCAGCCACTTGAAGAAGAGGCTGACCCAGTAGATCGACCCCGCTTCCCTCTTCGTGGGGTCCACGTGGATCTTGCCCTTGGCGTAATTCACGTTGGCCCCCGTGTGGCACTTCCCGCACGTCTTGGGGATGTTCTCGACGTAGACCGCCGACTTGGGATCGTCCGAGGGCCGGATGTCGTGTACCCCATGGCAGCTCGCGCAGTTGGCCACCGTCTTCCCGCCATACTTGATGGCGATGCCGTGAAAGCTTCGCCCGTAGGTGGCGACCTGCTCCGTCTTGATCCCGTACTTTCCCACCACGGCCACGGAGGCATGGCAGCGGGAGCACGTCTCGGGCACCCGGGAGAAGTAGGTGGATGACTCCGGGCTCACGTGGGAGCGGATGGTGTGCTCGCCGTGGCAGTCGGTGCAGACGGCCGAGTCCTTCTTGCCGCCCAGGAAGGCCTTCCAGTGCACGCTCTCCCGGTAGTCGCCGAACACCGCCAGGTGGCAGCGCCCGCAGGTCTCGGGGATGTGCGCCTTGTTCATCTGGGAGGCGGCCTCCTTGGGGGAGCGGACGGTGTGCTCGCCGTGGCAGTCCTGGCACACCGGCGCCTTGGTGTTGCCTGACGCCGCGGCCACGCCGTGGACGCTCTTGGCGTACTCGACGTAGATGTCCGTCTGCGGCGCGCCCACGGGGTTGCCCTTGAAGTGGCAGCGGATGCAGCTCACCCGCTTGATCTCGCCCTTGTGGGGGATGGCGGTGATGTCGCTGTGACAGTCGGTGCAGGCCCGCCCAGCGTGGACGGATTCCTTGAGCTGCTTCTCGTCCACGAACAGCGAGAGCACCCGGCCACTCGGCAGCCTCTTGGACAGCGCCGGCTTCCCGTGGCAGATCAGGCACTTCGTGAGGGCCTCGGCGCCACCCGCCATGAGCAGGATCAGGATCGCCCCCGCCAGACCGGCACCCAGGCCCTTACTCCCCCACATCGATCACTCCTGCCTTTCCCATCCGGTCGTACTCCGCCCGGTGCCGCTCCTTGAGGTCCGCCAGGCGAATGCGTCCCGTGATCCAGGACCAGTCCATGGGGAAGACCTCGGGACGCAGGTGGACATCGTACAGGTGCCACACGAAGAGCAGCAGGAAGATGACGACGCTTTCCCGACCGTGCAACACGGCCAGGAGGTCGAACGCCCACTTGGGCATGACGGCCATGGCCTCGGTGGCGAACCAGAGCAGGAGGCCGCTCAGGACCATGCTGACGCTGGCGACGAAGAAAGCGTAGTACTGGAACTTCTGACGGTAGTCGAACCGGTCGAAGGCCGGACGCTCTGCTGGGCGGCCGAGATTCAGGCGGACCACCTGCCAGAAGTCCCGGGCGTCCTGGCGGCGGGGTCGCAGGTGCATGAATTGGGCATGGCCCCGTTCCGTGAACAGGATGTACAGGAGGTGATACCCGCAGACGCCCATCAGGACCGCCGCCGCCCAGCGGTGAATCAGCCCGCGGCCCTGGACTCCCCCCTCCAGCCAGAGCAGCCACCGCCCGATCCAGACGTCGTGGAAGAGCAGGCTGAAGCCCGTGATCAGCAGGACCAGGGTGCTGGCCATGAGCAGGACGTGCTGCAGCCGCTCGTTCAGCGTGAACCGCAGGACGGTTGGCCCGCTGGCGTAGGAGGGTGTCATGGCTTTCCGGCCCTTCGGTTTGATCCTGCCTGCTTCCGGTGCTGCTGCCGTCGCCGATACCCGTAGACCTCGACGGCCATGTACCCGAGGAAGCACACTATCAGGATGCCGATAAACCAGGTGTAGAACGTCCGGACGTAGAACACGCCGGGCGCGCTCTCCTTGGTCTTCTCGATGTGGACCCGCCCCTCGGCAAACCTGGCCCCCGCCCCCGGATGGCACGTCCCGCACGTGGCCGGAAGATTCGCCTTGGCAACGCGGGAGCGGGGATCGCTGGACGGCCAAATGTCGTGGAAGCCGTGGCAACTGGCGCAGTTGGCCGCCTCCAGGTTTCCGAACTTTGCCGCAATCCCGTGGAAGCTGTCGGCGTAGGTCTGTTCCCGCTTGGTCGCCAGGCCATACGCCTTGACGATTCGCTCGGCCGCGTGACAGCCCCCGCAGGTCTTCGGGATGTTCCGGGGGGCCACCCTCGAAGCCGGCTCCGTGGGGGCAGCGATCGTATGCTCGCCATGGCAGCCGGTGCAGGTCGGGGCGTCCTTGACCCCTGTGGCGAGGGCCGCGGCATGAATGCTGTCGCGGTACTCGGCCAGGATCCCCCGGTGACACCCCCCGCACGTCTCGGCCACATTTGCGCGGTGAACGGGAGAGCCGGGGTCGTCGGCGGGCTTGAGATCGTGCGTCCCGTGGCATCCCGTGCAGGTCGGGGCCACGACGAGCCCCTTCTTGGTCACGGCCTGCCCGTGCACGCTGTCGGCATAGGCCCGGATGAGGAGGACGTTCGGCATCTCCGGATGGCGGGCGGTGATCCGGGTGTCCGCGTGGCACTCCATGCAGATACGCGCCTGGCGGAGGGGCTGCACCCGGGAGGTCGGATCTCTTGCCCCGACGATGTCGTGGCCGCCGTGGCAGCGCTGGCAGATCGGCACATCGGCGTCCGCCTTGGCCAGCCCCTTCCCGTGGATGCTCTTCGCGTAGGCCTGCGCCTCCCGCTGGTGACAGGTGGTGCACTGGGCCCGCGAGAGTCTCGCGTCATGGGGGAGCTTGGCAATCCCCGTGTGACAGGCCGAGCAGGCCACCTTCGCATGGCGGGACCCCGCCAGGAGGGCGGGGTCCACGTACATGGTCCGGCCCCGCTCGCCGGGCGGGATGCGGGCGAGGGCCGGGTCCCCATGGCATCGCAGGCACTCGCGATCAGTCAGGCCCGCCGACCCCTCTCCCACGGTGGCCTCCAGGGACACGCCCCACAGGAGGAGGATCAGGATGCAGCCGCACCAGGTGGCACTGCCGACGACATATGGCCTGGAGCGCATGGCCCGCCACAGAGCCCGCTCGCCATCGGCCCTAGGCCGGACTCCATCCACCATCGCACGCCTCACGCTTCACGCTTCACGCCTCACGCCTCACGCCTCACGTTTTACGCCTCACGTTTCACGCCTCACGTTTCACGATCACAGCTCCCCCCGCTCCCGTAGCCGTTCATACTCGCGGGGATGCTCGTGACGGAGACTCTCCTCGGAGATCTTCCCGGTCAGCCAGGTCCAGTTCATGGGGTACACGTCGGGATTGAAGATCACCGCGTAGAAGTGCCAGACCAGGATGGCCAGGGTGGCCAGCCAGGCCTCGTAGTAGTGAACCAGGGTGGCCAGGTCCAGGATCCACTTGGCCAGGAACCGGAGCGTCAGGTTCTCGAACCACAGCATGAAGCCCGTTCCCGCCATGATCACGGAGCCCCAGATCACCGCCCAGTACTCCGCCTTCTCGATGTAGCTGAAGCGATCGAAGGCCGGCGGCTCGGACCGGAGGCCCAGCAGGTACCCCAGGTTCAGCAGCGCCTCCTTGACATCCTGGTACCGCGGCAGCATGGCCACAAGCTGGCTTCGCCCCCGACGCGTCGGCAAGTAGGCAAGATGGAAGAGGCAGGCCAGAACCATGACCAGGGCCGCGCCCCGGTGGATCCAGCTTCGCAGCGCATACCCCTTCTCCAGGGCCACGAACCAGGCGAAGAGCCAGGTGTCGGGAAATTTGAGGGCGAAGCCCGTATAGACCAGGACGATGAACGAGACCGCCAGCAAGCCGTGTTGCCAGCGCTCCGAGAGCGTCAGGCGCTCGACCCAGCGTTGTGCCCCGCGCGGGCTCGCGTTGAGCTCGCCGGCCTGGAGGGTGGCGGAACCGCCGCTGCGCCGGCAATACTCGCGTCGGAGCTTCCGCAGAAAGTCCAGGCCGTTGTGCACCCCCATGCCGGAGATCGTGACCACGATCAGCAAGAGGTAGAAGTTCCGGACATAAAAGAGGATCGGCTCGTCCCGGGCGGTGAGGGCCACGTGCACGGCGCCCTTCGCGAAGTTTTCGCCCGCACCGGGGTGGCACTTCCCGCACGTCGCCGGCAGGTTGTCCTTGTGAATGGCCGACCTCGGATCGCTGGAAGGACGGATGTCGTGGAACCCATGGCAACTGGCGCAGTTCGCCGCCACCTTGGATCCGCCCCGGACCGCCAGGCCGTGGAAGCTGTCGGCATAGGTCTCCAGCCGCCCGCCCGGGATCCCGTACTTCTCGCTGATCCCCTCCGCCTCGTGGCAGTTCGTGCAGGTCTTGGACACCGTGGCCACGTTCACCCGGGACGCAGGATCCCGTGACGCGCGAATGGAATGTTCGCCATGACAGTCGGTGCAGACGGGCGACTTGGTTACCCCCTGGGCCATGGCTGTCCCGTGGATACTCTCGATATACGCTCGACTCTCCCCGGCGTGGCACTTCGCGCAGGTGCTGGGGATATTCTCCCGGTAGATGGAGGACTTGGGGTCATTGGCCCGGCGAAGGTCGTGGCTCTCGTGGCAGTCGTTGCACGTGGCCGCCGGCTTGCCCGCCGCCACGGCCCGGCCGTGCACGCTCTTCTGGTACAGCTGGTACGCCTGGGGGATCGGAATGTGCCGGCGCTCCACCAGGGCGCGGTCGGCGTGGCAGCGGCCGCACGTCTCGGCCGTGCGGGCGTGAAACGTGGGCGATTCGGGGACCAGGTGGCTGCGCAGCCGGTGCGCCTCGCCGTGACAATCGAAGCACAGCGAGGCGTCCTGGATCCCCCGGGCCAGCGCCCGGGCATGGACGCTCGTGAGGTATGCCCGGGTGACCGGGCCGTGGCAGGCCTGGCAGGGTTCCGCCCCCAGCGTGGCGGCCGGAGCCACCGCGTGACTCCCATGGCAATTCTGGCAAGAAACCCTGGCCGTGCCTCCCGTGCGCCCATGGATGCTGGCGGCAAAGGCGCGGGCGGCGCCGGCGTGGCATTTCTGGCAGGAAACGGGAGGAAGTTGCTCGGGGTGGGGAACCTCGGAGATCCCGGTGTGGCAGGCCGTGCACTCCAGGCGACCATGCACCGATTTCTTGAAAAGCGCCTCGTCCGTGAAGAGGGAGACCGGCTTCCCCGCACCCAGCTTCGTCAGGTCCTTGTCGCCGTGGCAGCCGAGGCAGTCCTGGGTGGTGGGCCCCGCCGCCGCCAGCGCGCCCCCGACGATGGAGAGGCCGAAGAGCAGCCCCAGCAGGATCATCATCCCCAGGATTCGTCTCATCGCACACCAATCCGATCCAGAACTCGAAAACCGCCTGAAGGGGCAGCAACTTGTGTGCCGTCAGGCCCTCCCATTCTGGACCGATTCCCTCGCAACAGTCCGATCCTCCTGGTGATGAATTTCACAACGTTTGCCCCCATTCCACAGAAAGGCCACCCGAAAGAAACTGTCAGGAACCTGAGAAGATTCCCGCAGAGTTGTCTCACCCGGATTTGGAATTGTGCCTTTTCCCACTGATCCCGGAAGATTTCGCCGGGATCAGGCGGCGGGAGATGTCGGCTGCGCAGGCCTCTCCGGGGGAATCGGGCGGGTCTGAAAAAGCCCGAAGCCCACCCCGCCCTTCGGCGGGGTGGGCTTCGAGAAACAGGGAATTCCGGAGAACGAGGAAAGCGTCAGCCCTTCAGGTGACACTTGTTGCAGGTGGCCTGGTCCTTCACGCTGAAGGCGGCCTTGCCGTCATGGCACGTCCCGCACGCCTGGCCGGTGTTCATGTCCGCCATCTTCAGAGCGGTCCGCTGCCCCTTGGCCATCTTGAAGACCTTCGTGTGGCAGTCGGTGCACTTCGGGCTCTTGGCGGCATGCTTCTCGTGACTGAAGACCACCTTGCCCGAGCCCTTGCCATCGAAATCGAAGTCCGCGGGACCCTTGGCCTGGGCCCAGGCCTTCTGTGCCACGATGGCGCCGAAGAAGGCGATCAGCCCGATCACCGCGGCGAGAACCAGAGTTGACTTCCACGTCAGCCTCACGCGACTCACCTCCTTTCGGGTACCGAGCGCTCTCACCTCACCGCCGGCCGCCGTGTCGCAGCGTTAGACGACCGGCCTTGTCCGCATATTCACAAGAGACCGCACAGTGATCGACAGGATCACGCCAACAACCGACAACCGGACGACGCACGGCATGGAACCAGTGGGACCGAAGAGAAACTGTCGTCGCCCCCTCCCTGATCCATTGTCCGTTGCCGGTTGTCAGTTTTCAATTTTCCACTGCCTCCCGGCTGCTACCCCTGGCGCCGGTCAATCTCCCGGATCTTCAACACCAGGCCCACGATGGCCACCAGGATGATGCCCACCGAGATCCACAGTCCCCGGTGCCGGAACGTGAGGTCCTCCATCGCCTTGACGCCCTTCGCGTGCATCTTGTTGGCAATCTGGACCCCCTCGTCCGTCAGCGTCTTGATGGCGGCGGGATCGATGAGATGGACCGTCGCCCGCGTCTTGAGCAGGGCGTCGGTGGCGCCGCGCAGTTCGAACTTGGCCTGGCTGACCTCCATCCCGGCGTGCTCGGCCCGGTCCAGGGTCGCCCCGGCGCGCTGCACTGCCCCGCGCAGCTCGTCCAGCGAGGCCCGGATGGCCGCGGCCTTCTGGTACCCCGGTGATTTGGGGTCATGGCAGTTGACGCACACCGCCTTCTCGTCGGTGCCCACCATGGTGTCGGTGGTCTTCATCACGTCGTGGTTGCTGTGGCAGGTCACGCAGGGGGCCAGGCCCATGGCGGCGAAGGCCTTCTTGTGGGGGCTCTTGTTGAACAGGTCCGCGGTCAGGCTGTGGCACGTCCCGCAGACGTTGGCCACCGAATCCACGCCGGGTGGTGTGGCCCCGTGATTGCCGTGGCAGATGTTGCAGGTCGGCGCCGACAGGTCCCCCTTCTTGGTCAGGGACTCGTAATGGATGCTTGTCTTGTACTTCTCCACCACGTCGGTGGCGATCTTGTAGCCCTGCATGTACTTGGCGTCGCCGTGACACCGGCCGCAGGTGTCCACCACCTTCGCCGGATAGGTCCAGGCCTGTTGATCCTTGATGGCCCGGATCTTGTGGACGTCGTGGCAACTGATGCAGGTGGCGACCTTCTGGTCCCCCTCCCGCAGCTTCTTCCCGTGGACGCTGGTAAAGTACTCCTGCACCTGGTCCACCCGGATGGTCGGGTTGAACTTCTTCATGTAGGTGGCGTTGCTGTGGCACTTGCCGCAGAGCTGGGGGATGGCCTGGTGCTTCGGCTTGCCGATGAAGCCCTTGGCTGAATTCATGGATCCCTGGGGATCGAAGTTCTTGGGGTCGCCCCCGTGGCAGTCCTGGCAGAGGATCCCCTTGGCCAGGTGGATGTCCTGGGGAAACTTCTCGGCGGGCGGGGTCACCCGGGGATCGCCGATGCCCTGGTGGCAGTCGATGCAGGCGTTCCCCTCGGGAAGCTTCTGAGCCGCCGCCTGGCTCCCCGCAAAGAGGACCGACCCGGCGAGGAGCGCCGGAGCCATCAGGAGCCATGCACCCCGCATCCTATTTCCCCCCCGGCGCCACGTAGCCCAGGACGCTCAGGACCACGATGTAGGTCACGATGCCCACGCCGATCCAGAAGAACAGCGGGCTCTTCTCCCCCCGGGCCGTCTTGCGGTCCAGGAACGGGACCAGGAGCAGGAACAGGCCCCCCAGGCCGAAGCCCAGGACCCCTACGATCTCGCCGTCGATCGGCCCAATCTTGGCCGGGATGTACTTCAGCGTCTGGAACATGTACATGAAGTACCACTCGGGCCGGATGCCCGCCGGCGCGGGCGCGAAGGGGTCCGCCTTGACACCCAGCTCCCACGGGAAGTAGGCCGCCAGCGCCCCCAGGACCGCCAGGGCCGAGAGCCACCCCACCAGGTCGCGGAGGAGGAAGCTGGGGACGAAGGGCATGGTCCGCAGCGGCTGCCCGCTCCGCTCGATCTCCGGCGGGACGCTCATGCCTTGCTTCTGCACCAGGAACAGGTGCAGGCCCAGGATGGCCGTAGTGAGGAGCGGCAGGATGGCCACGTGAAACCCGTAGAACCGTGACAGGGTGGCCCCGGTCACGTCATCGCCCCCCCGCAGGATCCGGGCGATGAGGTGCCCCACCACGGGGACCTGCCCGGCCACATCGGTCCCCACCTTGGTGGCGAAGTAGGCCAACTCGTTCCACGGCAAGAGGTACCCGCTGAACCCGAAGAACAGGAAGATCCCGAAGAGGCACATCCCGCTGAGCCAGGTGAGTTCCCGCGGCTTCCGGTACGCCTGGGTGAAATACACGCTGAACAGGTGGATCATCATGGTGGCGACCAGCAGGTTGGACGACCAGCTATGGATGGAGCGGATCAGCCAACCGAACTCTACCTCGGTCACGATGAACTGGACGCTCTCGAACGCCTCCTCGGCACTGGGCCGATAGTACAGGAGCAGCAGGATCCCGGTCAGGACCTGGATGATGAAGAGGAAGAGCGTCATCCCCCCGAAGTAGTACCAGACCGTGTGCCGGTGAACCGGCACGACCTTGTGCCGGATCAGCTCGCGGATCCCGGAGAGATCGATCCGCTCGTCCACCCAGGCGTTCAGACTCTTGAGCACCCCGGCCAAGGAGTCCGCCAATCGCCCCATCCTCAGGCCCCCTTGCTCACCACGATCTGGTCCCCCTTCACATTGACCTTGTACGGCTCCAGCGGGCGCGGCGGCGGGCCGCTCACGTTCTTGCCGTTCAGGTCGTAGATCCCGTTGTGGCAGGCGCACCAGATGTCCTGCTTCTCCTCCCGGTACTGCACGGTGCAGTTCAGGTGGGTGCAGGTTGCGGCGAACGCTCGCAGATCCCCCGCCGGGGTCTTCACCAGGATGCCGGGCTGGCTTCCGAACTTGAAGATCCTCCCCGAGTTCGCCTTGATCTCGGAGGGCTTCCACGGGACCGGGACGCTGGCGATGGTCGGCTCGCCGCTCTTGGGCGGGATCAGGAAGCGGATGACGGGGTAGAGCATCCAAACGGCCATGGCCCCGAACCCGCTCCCCATCAAGAAGTTGACGAAGCCCCGTCGTGAACTCGCCAGCGATCCCATGCTCCCTCCGTCGAAATGACCAATGGGGTGCCGACGATGCGCGCGGCCACCAGCGGTCACATCCAGCCTATCCTGGATTGGTCATTGGTCATTGGTCATTGGGAATTGGTTATCACCCGGCCATAAGGCCGAACGCCTCCCGCGCCGCCGTAATGGTTGCGTCCAGATCCTCGGGCGTGTGGGCCGCGGAGATGAAGGCGGCCTCGAATTGCGACGGCGCCAGGCTGACCCCACGCGTAAGCATCGCGCGGAAGAAGGCGCCGTAGCTCCGCGTGTCGGCCGTCTTGGCCGTGGTGCAGTCGGTGACGGGCGTCGCCGTGAAGAACGTGGTCAGCATGGACCCGACCCGGTTGGTCCGCACGGGAATCCGGACCGCGGCCGCCGCCTGCACCAGGCCGTCCGCCAGCCGCGCTCCTCTGGCGTCCAGGTCGGCGTAGAAGCCGGGCGCCTGGAGGAGCGTCAGGGTCTCGATGCCGGCCGTCATGGCCAGCGGGTTCCCCGACAGCGTCCCCGCCTGATAGATGGGCCCCTGCGGCGCGACCTGGTCCAGGATGTCGGCGCGCCCGCCGTACACCCCGACCGGGAGGCCCCCGCCGACGATTTTTCCCAGGCAGGTGAGGTCCGGCCGCACCCCGGTGGTTTCCTGCGCCCCGCCCCAGGCGATGCGGAAGCCGGTGATGACCTCGTCGAAGATGAGGAGGGCGCCGTGGCGGAGCGTGCTCTCGCGGAGACCCGCCAGGAACCCGGGCCGCGGCGGGATGACCCCCATGTTGCCCGCCACCGGCTCCACGATGACGGCCGCGATTTCCTTCCCTCGTTCCGCAAACACCGCCGCGACCGCGTCCGGGTCGTTGTACGGCAGCGTCAGGGTGTGCCGGGCAAGATCCGCGGGGACCCCCAGGCTGTCCGGGACGCCGAAGGTCAACGCGCCGGACCCGGCCTTGACCAAGAGGCTATCAGCGTGGCCGTGGTAGCAGCCCTCGAACTTCACGATCGCGTCACGCCGCGTGAATCCCCGCGCCACCCGCAGGACGCTCATGCAGGCCTCGGTCCCGGAACTCACGAAGCGCATCCGCTCCATGCTGGGAAAGGCCGCCTGAATCAGCCGGGCCAGGCGCGTCTCCAGCTCCGTGGGCGCGCCGTAGCTCGTCCCGGCCTCGGCCGCCTTCTGGATGGCGGCCACCACCCGCGGGTGGGCGTGGCCGAGGATCATGGGCCCCCAGGATCCGACGTAGTCGATGTAGCTCTTCCCGTCCACGTCGGTGATTCGGCTGCCGCTGGCGTGGGCCACGAAGAAGGGCTCGCCTCCCACGGCACGGAAGGCGCGCACCGGGCTGTTGACCCCCCCGGGGAAAAAGCGTCTGGCGTCCTCGTACAACTGTCTGGAGCGGTCCCCCATGAAAAAATCCCCTCCCAGAGGCAGGCTGGCCGGTGGGAAACCCGGTCATTAAACGTGAGCGGTCCCGGCCCTGTCAAGGCTGGCCACACAATGTTTCGGAGGACCGAACAACACGGAAGGAGCGTCCCGTCCCCGGGTGACGGGGGCGATGACCCTCCTCAGGGATCACGTTGGCCGGGCCAGGCCGCTGCCGGCCTCACCGTTCTTGCTGCCGCAGGATACGAGCGGCGTCGCGAGCGAAGTATGTGATGATGAGGTCCGCTCCCGCACGTTTGATCGCGGTCAGCATCTCCAGCATGACGCGCTCTTCATCCAGCCAGCCGAGGCGCGCCGCCGCCTTCACCATGGCGAACTCGCCGCTCACGTTGTAGGCGGCCACGGGCACGCCGAACTCCGCCTTCACGCGCCAGAGGATGTCCAGGTAGGGAAGGGCGGGCTTGACCATGATCATGTCCGCCCCCTCCTCCAGGTCCAGCCCCACCTCGCGGAGCGCCTCGTCGGCGTTGGCCGGATCCATCTGGTAGGCGCGGCGATCCCCGAACTGGGGCGCCGACTCCGCCGCCTCGCGGAACGGACCGTAGAAAGCGCTGGCGTACTTGGCGGCGTAGGACAGGATCGGCGTCTCCTCGTAGCCCGACTCGTCCAGCGCCTCGCGGATAGCCCCCACCCGGCCGTCCATCATGTCCGAGGGTGCCACCATGTCGGCCCCCGCCTCGGCGTGGGACACGGCCGTCTTGGCCAAGAGGTCCAGCGTCGGGTCGTTCTTGACCCGGCCCCGCTCCACCACGCCGCAGTGACCGTGGCTGGTGTACTCGCAGAGGCACACGTCGGTGATGACCACCAGGTCCGAGACCGAATCCTTGATGGCCCGCACCGCCTGCTGCACGATGCCGTCCTTGGCGTAGGCCTCGGAGCCTACGGCGTCCTTGGTGGCAGGGAGGCCGAAGAGGAGGATCCCCGGGATGCCCAGGGCCGCCGTCTCCTTCGCCTCTTTCACCAGCTCGTCCACCGAGAGGTGGTAATTGCCCGGCATGGAACCGATCTCGCGACGCACGTCCCGCCCGTGCACCACGAAGAACGGCATGATGAAATCATCCACCCTCAGGTGCGTCTCGCGCACCATCCGGCGGAACGTCTCCGTCTCCCGCAGTCGCCGCGGTCGGAAGATCGGGAAATACATGGAACCCCCTCCCCGGCGTCACTTCGGAAGTGACGCCCATGCGTTCGGTGGTTCGGGGGTTCGGTCGTTCGATGGTTCCAGGAACAACCGAACTGCCGAACGACCGAACTGTCGAACGTTCTTTAGAAGGCGGGTGGGATCCGGCCGCGGTGCGGCACCGTCTCCACCCGGGCCTCGTGAGAGACGACCTGCGTGAGCAGCTCCTCCACATTCACCAGCTCCCGGGGGGCCCGGGGGTTGGGCTGGTAGGTGCAGAACGGCTCCTCCTCCAGGTAGTTTCCCGTGGCGCCCAGGGCGCGCGCCCGGCACCCGCCGCAGAGGACCCGGTACTCGCAGATGCCGCAGCGTCCCTGGAGCAGGTTGGGATCCCGGATGCTCCGGAACAGGGGCGAGTCCCGGTAGACCTCCACCAGGGAGGCCTGCCGGACATTCCCGGCCAGGAGGGGCAGATACCCGCAGCCGCCCACCTCCCCGATGTGCGAGACGAAGCAGAAGCCGAATCCGGCCATGCAGCCCCGGCTGAACCCGTGTGCCGGGTGCGAATGCTGCGGTGCCCCGGCGCCGGCCTCACGCGCCTGGCGCTTGCGCTCCTGGACCTGGACGCGCTTGTAGTGCGGCGCGCAGGTCATCTTCACCTGGATGGGCGCGGTCAGCGAGGCCTCATAGACGTAGTGCAGGACCTCCTCGTACTCCTCCGGCGTGATCTCCATCTGGACCTTGCCCCGTCCCGTGGGCACCAGCATGAAGACGTCCCAGGCCACCGCCCCCAGCTCCACCGCCAGGCGCAGCATGCTGGCCAGGTCGTGGCGGTTGTGCCGGGTGACCGTGGTGTTGATCTGGAAGGGCAATCCCCCTTCGCGGGCGTAGGCCAGGGATTGGGTGGCCTCTGCGAAGGCCCCCGGCACCTGCCGGAACGCGTCGTGGAGTTCCGCCGTGCTCCCGTCCAGGCTCACGGAGATGCGCTGGACCCCCGCCTCCTTCACTCGCGCCACGCTCTGAGGCGTCACGTTGGTTCCGCTTGGCGACATCACCACGCGCAGGCCGGCCCGGGACGCGCGCGCCGCCACGTCGAAGATATCCTCTCGCTTGAGCGGATCGCCGCCCGTGAGGATCAGGATCACCGGTTCCTGGAAGGCGGCGATGTCGTCCACCAGGCGATAGGCCTCCTCGGTGGAGAGTTGCCGGGGGTCGGGCGTGGGCTGGGCCACGGCGCGACAGTGGACACAGGCGAGGTCGCACGCCCGGGTGGTCTCCCAGGCGACCAGACGTGGGGCGCGGGCGGCATCATATCGCATGCGAGGCGTCCTTTCCATTCCGGCGGGAATGCGCGGCTATTCTAGAGAGGCTCCTCGGGAGTGGTCAACCCCTATCTGGGGATTGTCCGGCTTGGGGGAACGGCGCTCGAGGGGGATGACTGGCACCGCGCATCTCCCCGGTTCGGGGCGTGGGGACCCCCGCCTCGTGGTCGCCTGCCCTCCGAGCATCCCTGCCGCCCCGCCTCTCAGCGCGCAGCCGCCGGTGTGGGGATCTTGAGGTCGAAGGTCAGGCGGACATCGTTCTCCACCTGCTGGCCCGGACCGCGAGTCCGGTTGGTGTACCGGAGACCTATTTCCCAGCAGCAACTGCTATAGCGAAGGCCTGCGGTGTTCTCCAGAAAGGTCTCGGTCTGGGCATCATAGCGGGTCAAGAAATCTAGGAGGAGTGTCTTGGTCACGTGCATCTCGATTTTGGCCACCACGCCGTTGGCCAGCCGGTCCCGGGCGTAAGTCGAACCGACCTCCAGCGTCAGGATGTCCGGCAGGCGGAGCTGCACCCCGGTGTTGATCGCATCGGTCTGCCGGTCCTCGGTGTTGAGGGCCAGCGTCCCCCGGAAGGCCACGCCAGGGAGCGGGCTCAGCCCGGCGCTGAAGGCGAGGTTGGACAGATCCCGCTCCCGCGCCTGGGAGAACCCGGTGCCCAGCGACTGGACGGCCGTGACCGCTTGGTCCACGCGCTCGGGTGTGAGGCTCGAGAGATATACGTCCGAGAATTCCCGGGTCCTCGGCTGCAGGTTCCAGCTCTGGGCGACCTCCAGGGTCGCCACCTCGTGGCTTCGGATCTCCCCGCCCGCCTCGCGCCAGCGCGCGATCAAGCGGTTCGTGAGCTGATAGGTCACTCGGTTCTGGGCGCTGATGAAGTCGGTGGGGTCGAACTGCGGGAGCGCCTGCTGGTCCGTCCAGGGGATGTATTGGTAGTTCAGGGACGGCTCCACGACGTGCGTCAGCCGCAGGAGGCCCAGGCCCGGGTCGTCGAACCGCCGGGCGAAGCGGGAGGTGATCTGCTCCCCCAGTTCCCCCAGGGTCCGGTTGCCGCTCTCGCCGGGCCGCTCGTTCTCCGTGTAGGCCGTCTCGCGGAAGGCCGCCAGGCTAGTCGCGGTGAGCCAGGGCGTCAGCGCCACGGGCAGGCGCAGTCCCGGGTGGAAGTCGAAGCGTCCCGCATTCTCGCCCTGGTTCCGCTCGAGGTAGACCATGGAGGTCTCCCCCTCCGCCACCAGCGGCGTCTCCAGCACCCGGTCGGGGAGCCACTGGAAGCGCACCTCGGGCAGCCGTGAGGTCCGGGTCTCGGCCACGTCGGAGAGGTCCCGGGTCACGTCCACCAGCCCCAGGAGCACGTACTGCGGCGTCGCCTGGGTGACGAAACCCTTGGAGGGCAGCGTCCGCTGGGTCCGGTCGGCCACCGACGAATCCACGAAGTCCCTCGTCAGGGCGCGATCGCTCTGCACCCGGACATCCGCCTTGAAGGTCCAGGTGGGCGCCAGGAGTTGGCTGTGCAGCCACTTAAACTCCGCCCGGTTCTCCTGGGGCGCAGTGGACAGGTTGTCGTGGAGGTACCGGCCGCTCAGCTCCCCGCGGGAGTCCTCCGCCAGGATGTAGCGGTACTCCCCCAGGAACTCGAACCCACGTTTGGCGCGATAGGTCAGTGTCAGCGTGGCATCCTGGGAGGGGGAGATGGCCCAGAAGACGGGCTGTTTCATCACGAAGCCGTCGCGGTTGCCGTAGCCGAAGCGCGGGACGAGGAACCCTGTCCGCCGCGGCCCGATGGGAAGGGCGGCGATCGGTGCGAACAGCACGGGAATCCCCCGCACCCAGAACGAGGTGTTGCGAGAAACCACCCAGTCGTCCTGATAGACGGTGGCCTCCTCGGCCCGGAATTCCCAGTCGGGGGCCTGGGGCTCGGGCTGGCACAGGCGGCATGTGGTGAAGCGTCCCTGCCGGAGGTGGTACTGCCGCTCCCCCTCGCGCCGGATCTCCACGCCGCTGAACGTGACGCCGGGCGCCAGGAACGCCCGGCCGTTCGTGACGACACCCAGGTTGGTGCGGTAGTTGTACTCGATCCGATCCCCCTCCAGCCGGTTCAGGCCTTCCATGAGGATGACGTGTCCCGTCGCCACCAGCGTCTGGTCGTCCAGGTCCATCGCCACCTCGTCGGCGAACAGCGAGCGGTCCTCCAGCACGATGCGGACCCCGCCCCTGGCCACCACCTTCCGCTCCGCCTCCTGGTACTCGACGCTGTCCGCGTCCACCTCCACGGCATCCCGCAGGCGCTGGAGCCGTTCCAGATCCTGCTGGAGGTCATTGGCGGCGTGGCTGAAGGGAGCGACGAGGAGGCCGGAGACGAACATGATTGCGGCAGCGGGGCGGTATCGCATGCGGGCTCCGCGTGGGGGATGGTCAGGACCCGTTGGCACGAGGACGAGGCCTTATATCAGAGGCGGAGGTCCGAGGCAAGGGAGAAGTCAGGCGGAAGGCATCCCGGGATCAGAGGGCTTCGATCCGGACCCGTTGCCGGGCGGCATACTCAAGGATGATGGGCGGCGTGAAGGACCCGATGGGGACGAAGTGGACGGCGGGCCCGGCGCCCGCGTCGGCCGCCAGGGCCGCGCCGGAGATCACGGGCCAGGGGATTCCCAACCCGATCGGCCTGATCCTGCATCTCACCCCCGACCTGGGCGGCCACTCCCGCACCACCGACCTCACCCGCGCCATCCTCGCCGCTCTCCTCTGAGTTTACTGCACCATCCTGATCCGGGAGGATAAGCAATATGACTTGTAATGCAACGTAGTCCCCTCCTCCGTCTGAAGGCCATCGCCAAGGAGGCGAAGGAGAATGGCGACTTGGTCCGCGGCGCCCCCCACAACCCGCGGGTCAGCCGCATGGACGAGACCAAGGCCGCCCGCCAGCCCAACCTCCGCTGGCGGCCGAAGCCTTAGAACTTCCCCTCTCCCCCGATGTGTGTGGAGGGATAGGGTGAGGGGGAAGGTCTTTACAGTGTTCTGAAGCGACAAGCGCCCCGACTCCCACCTGAGAGCGGGGCGCTTCCATTCAGGCCGGACCGGTCAATTGCGGTCTTTGCCGCTCTGAAGTCTTCTGTGTGGGTTCTCGATGAGGCTTTTCTTGACTCTGGTGATGCGACGTGGTATCCGCCTGGGTGCACTCGAGGAATCTCCTGGTTGAGCCGGAACCAAGGTCCCCGCAGGGCAGCACTTGAGAAGCGGAGATAGAGCATGGCCACAAACGTGGGAAGAGACCTGCACCTGGATTCCAGGCTGCTCGCTGCCCTAGAAGCAGCTTGTGGTCGTCTCAGAGCACGGTTTCCGGTGGACCGAATTGTCCTGTACGGTTCTGCTGCCTGGGGTACTCCTGACGATGAGTCTGACGTGGACATCCTGGTTGTGCTCAAGGATCGCCCCACCCACGACACAGAAGACGAAATCTCACGCGTCATTCTCGACATCAACCTGGAGTATGACACCAACCTGAGCGAGCTCATCGTTGATCGCCAAGCCTGGGACCATGGGCTCGTTTCCGTCATGCCGATCCACGAGGACGTTGAACAGCGCGGCATCCGTCTATGACCGCCGAATACCCAAAGGCGGAGGTCGTCCGGTATTGGTGGACCAAGGCCGAGGAGAGCCTGCGTGCCGCCAGACGCGAGTTAGGAGCCGGAGATTGTGCGCTGGCCGTGAACCGCGCCTACTACGCCTTGTTCTATGCCCGTAAGCGCCCTGCTCTTCGAAGAGGGACACACATTCAGGAAGCATAGTGGAGTTCGGGCGGCCTTCAACCGCGAGATCGTTAAGGGCGGGCGGGTATCCAGGAAAAACGGGGAACTGTACAACCGCCTGTTCCGTGATCGCCAGAAGGGCGACTGCGTGTCCTTTGCAGAGTTCAATCCGGAGTACGTGGAGAGGTTGCTTCAAGGCTGTGAAGCGTTCCTTGCGGATGTCCGCCCCATGCTCAACTCTTTGGGAGCGAGAACGCAGACGAAGGATTAGGGTGGTGAAAGGAGACAAGGGAAGCAACGTCCCCTTCTTACACGCTGGCAGTATCCCGTGAGGCGGCCCCCTGAATACCACAGAGCGCACTGCATAAACGAGGAGGACGTATGGCCATCGACGTTACGAAGACCCTGCGGAAGGCTCTTGCCGAGCTTCAGACCGAGCGGGAAAAGATTTCGCAGCAGATCGCGGCGATCCAGAAGGTGCTGGCCGCAGGCGGGTCGCGGCGGCGGCCTGCTACTAGGCGCCAGGTCGCGAGCCGTGGCAAGCGGGCGCGAAACTCGATGAGCGCTGCCGCCCGGAAGGCCGTGAGCAAACGGATGAAGGTCTACTGGGCGAAGCGGAAGGCAGAAGCTGCCAAAGAAAAGGGCTCAGCCGGGAAGTAGCTCGATCTGGCCTTGCCGGAGACAGGCCGGTCTAGTGAAATGGAATGTGTCCCGGCGCCATAATAGGGGGCGTAGGTGCAGAAACAACTTAACGGTCTCCCGTGTGATAGGGGGCTTCTCCTGGATTTTGGGACCCGAAAAGATTCCTGAATGCGCTTTAGCCTCTTACCGGACGCCTAACACCAACATGTTGGTCAAACGCGTTCACGCCGCAAGCCCCAGCGTTTCGAAGGTGCGGCGCAGCTCCTGTTGGAGATTCTCATAGTGCACGTCCAGGGG
>Ga0080064_1002562_pt1 | contig 30148 bp, 26 predicted proteins | sample Subgrocontami54m_FD_69260 | JGI IMG/M metagenome (GOLD analysis project Ga0080064, IMG submission 69260) | Subsurface groundwater microbial communities from S. Glens Falls, New York, USA - GMW46 contaminated, 5.4 m (SPADES assembly) (version 2) ...
TACTACATGTTGTTGATGACCGCCGTTCCGAACTCCGAGCTATTGTGCAATCGCGTCCACGATCGCATTCAAGGTTGGGCTTGGACGCATGGCTTTCGTCGTCTTCTCCTGATCGGGATGATAATACCCGCCCATATCGACCGGTTTCCCCTGGGCGCCGATCAGCTCGCCAACAATCTTGGCCTCATTGTCTGCAAGCTGTTTGGCGACTTTGGCAAAACGCGCTTGAAGGGTCTTATCTTCGGTCTGCTCGGCCAGGGCCTGCGCCCAGTACAACGCAAGATAAAAATGGCTCCCGCGATTATCAATCTCACCCACCTTGCGGGCCGGCGACTTGTTGCCATCCAGAAACTTGGCGGTGGCCCGATCAAGCGTATCAGCCAGAATTTTTGCGGAAGGATTGCTGGATGCGCTGCTCAGATGCTCCAAAGATGGCACCAGCGCCAGGAATTCGCCCAGTGAATCCCAGCGTAGATACCCTTCTTCCTGAAACTGCTGCACGTGTTTGGGCGCCGAGCCGCCGGCCCCGGTTTCAAAGAGGCCTCCGCCGTTCAGCAAGGGGACGATCGAAAGCATTTTTGCGCTGGTCCCGATTTCAAGAATCGGGAACAGGTCCGTGAGGTAGTCTCGCAACACATTCCCCGTCACGGAAATGGTATCTTTTCCATCTTTTATCCGTTCCAGCGAGAGCCGCGTCGCCTCCGCCGGAGGCATGGTGCGGATATCGAGGCCCTTCGTGTCGTGATTCGGCAAATAGCGATTGACCTTCTTGATCAGCTCCGCATCGTGCGCCCGGTTTTTGTCCAACCAGAAGATTGCGGGTGATCCGGTGGCTCGTGCCCGATTGACGGCGAGCTTGACCCAGTCCTGAATCGGCGCGTCCTTGACCTGGCACATCCGCCAGATATCCCCGTCTTCCACCTTGTGTTCCAGCAACACCTTCCCTGACGCAGAAACCACGCGAATCGTGCCGTTGCCAGGAGATTTAAAGGTCTTGTCGTGCGATCCGTATTCCTCCGCGGCTTGCGCCATGAGCCCCACGTTGGGCACGCTCCCCATCGTTTTCGGATCGAAAGCGCCGTACTTCTTACAAAATTCGACGACCTCGTGATAGACCGGAGCGTAACTGGCGTCGGGGATGACCGCTTTGGTGTCCTGCAGTTTGCCTTCCGGATTCCACATTTTCCCCGAGTCGCGAATAACCGGCGGCATGGAGGCATCGATAATAATGTCACTGGGGACATGCAAGTTGGTGATCCCTTTATCGGAGTTCACCATCGCCATCGCCGGCCGCTTCTTGTACACCGCCTGAATGTCGGCTTCGATGGCCTTGCGCTGATCGTCCGGCAAGGTCTTGATCTTGGCGTAGAGGTCGCCGAGGCCGTTATCGGGATCGACGCCCAGTTTTTGGAACACGGCCCCGTGTTTATCGAACACATCCTTGAAAAACACCGACACCGCATGACCGAAGATCTTGGGATCCGAAACCTTCATCATGGTGGCTTTCAGATGGATCGAGAACAACACGCCCTGCTTCTTGGCGTCTTCCATCTGCGCCTCGAGGAACTCACGCAAGGCGCGGCGGCTCATGTAGGTGGCGTCGATGACTTCGCCCGCTTGAAGAGAGAGTTTGGGTTTGAGCACCGTGGTCTTGCCGTCCTGGCCGACGAACTCGATGCGCGCGTCGGTGGCCTCGGCAAGCGTGACCGATTTCTCGTTGGAATAGAAATCTCCGCCGTTCATATGGGCAACGTGGGTCTTGGAGTCCGGGCTCCATGCCCCCATTTTGTGCGGGTGCTGTCTGGTGTGTTGCTTGACCGAGAGCGGCGCCCGGCGATCCGAGTTGCCTTCACGTAACACCGGGTTGACGGCGCTCCCTTTAATCTTGTCATAGCGCGCCCTGATCTCCTTCTCGGCGTCGGTCTTGGGATTCTCGGGATAATCGGGGAGCTTGTAACCCTGGCTCTGTAATTCCTTGACGGCCGCTTGCAGTTGGGGGATCGAGGCGCTGATGTTGGGCAGCTTGATGATATTGGCTTCCGGGGTCTTGGCGAGCGCCCCCAATTCGGCCAGATCGTCCGATTGTTTTTGCTGCGCCGTGAGATGTTCAGGAAAGGCGGCGATAATTCGCCCGGCTAGAGAGATATCCCGCATTTCGACTGACACGCCGGCCGCCTTTGTAAAGGCTGCGACAATTGGGAGAAAAGAATAGGTTGCCAGTGCCGGCGCTTCATCAGTTTTCGTATAAATGATTTTGGATGCTTTTGCTGTCATAGTTTTCCCTTTTTCAGCCTCTTGTCAGTTCAACGCGTTCAGCGCCGAGCCGGCCTTGAACCAGCCGATCTGCTGTTCCGTGAAACTGTGATTCGTCTGAATGGCGATCTCCTTGCCGTCGGCCTTGTGGATGGTGACGCTCACCGGCTTGCCGGGCGCCAGCGACTGCAGGCTCGTCACGCTGATGCGGTCGGCCTGCTCGATCCTGTCGTAGTCCTTGGGATCGGCGAAGGTCAGGGGCAGGATGCCCTGCTTCTTGAGATTCGTCTCGTGGATGCGGGCGAAGCTCTTGGTGATGATGGCCTTCACCCCCAGGAACCGGGGCGACATGGCGGCGTGCTCGCGACTGCTGCCCTCGCCATAGTTCTCGTCCCCGACCACCACCGACCCGACCCCCTTCGCCTTGTAGCGCCGGGCGATCTGGGCGATCGTCAGGCCGGACTCCCCGGCCAGCACGTCCGTTCCCTTGCCGGGCTCGGACGAGAAGGCGCTGTTGGCGCCCAGGAACATGTTGTCACTGATCTTGTCCAGATGGCCGCGGAACTTGAGCCAGGGTCCGGCCGGCGAGATGTGGTCGGTCGTGGTCTTGCCCTTGGTCTTGATCAGGAGCGGGAGCTTGGCAAAGTCCTTCCCCTCCCAACGCGGGAACGGCTGCAGCAACTGGAGCCGCTCGCTGGTCGGCGGAACTTCCACGGTCAGACCATCGCCGTTGTCCGCCGGTGGAACGAGCCCTTCCTCACCCTTCGCGAAACCCTTGGCCGGCAGCTCGTCGCCCTGGGGCGGCTCGAACTTCAGCTCCTTGCCGTCCGCCGTCTTCAAGGTGCCGTGCACCGGATCGAAGGTCAGGTCGCCGGCGAAGGCGTACGCGGTGACGATTTCGGGGCTGGCGAGAAACGACAGAGTCTCGCTGATCCCGTCGTTGCGGCCGGGGAAGTTGCGGTTGTACGAGCTGATGATCGAATCGGGGCGGCCTTTCACGGCGTCCGCCCGCTTCCACTGGCCGATGCAAGGGCCACAGGCGTTGGCGAGCACCGTCCCGCCCATCTCCTCGAACGTTTGAAGAAAACCATCGCGTTTCATAGTGTGGAAGATCCGCTCCGACCCCGGTGTCACGAGGAAGGGGGTCTTGGCCTTGAGCCCGGCCTTCAGTCCCTGGCGCGCGATGTGCGCCGCCCGGCCGATGTCTTCATACGAGGAGTTCGTGCAGCTCCCGATCAAGGCGGCCTTGAGCTGGACGGGATAGCCCTTCTCCTTGGCCTCGGCCGCCATCTTGGAAATCGGCCTGGCCAGATCGGGCGTGTGCGGGCCCACGACGTGCGGCTCGAGCTTGGAGAGATCGATCTCGACGACCTGATCGAAATGCTTCTCCGGCGCCTGTAACACCTCGGGATCGGCCGTCAGCAACTCGCGGTTCGCTTCGGCCAGCCTGGCGATGTCCGCGCGGTCCGTCAGGTTCAGGTACGCCACCATCTTCTGATCGAACTGAAAGACCGAGGTCGTGGCGCCCAGCTCGGCCCCCATGTTCGTGATCGTGCCCTTGCCCGTGGCGCTGATGGTCTCGGCGCCGGGGCCGAAGTACTCCACGATCTTGTTGGTCCCGCCCTTCACGGTCAGCAGGCCGCAGATGTAGAGGATCACGTCCTTGGGCGAGGCCCAGCCCTGCAGCTTGCCGGTCAGGCGGACGCCGATCAATTTGGGATGCAGCACTTCCCAGGGCAGGCCGGCCATGACCTCACCGGCGTCGGCCCCGCCGACGCCGATCGCCAGCATGCCGAGCCCGCCGCCGTTCGGCGTATGGGAATCGGTGCCGATGATCAGCCCGCCGGGAAACGCGTAATTCTCCAGCACCACCTGATGGATGATGCCGGCGCCGGGCTTCCAGAAGCCGATCCCGTACTTCTTCGCCGCGGACGCCAGAAAGTTGTAGACTTCCTTGTTCTCGTCGATGGCGCGTAGCAGGTCCTTCTGGGAGCCGCTCTCGGCGCGGATGAGGTGATCGCAATGGATCGTGCTCGGCACGGCCACGCGCTTCTTGCCGGCCTGCATGAACTGGAGCATGGCCATCTGGGCCGTCGCATCCTGCATGGCCACGCGGTCGGGCCGCAGCGCCAGCATGGCCTTGCCGCGTTCCCAGACCTGCTGATCGAAATTATCGGCATGCGCCACGAGGATTTTCTCGGTCAGAGTCAGGGCCCGGCCGAACTTCTTTCGCGCCTTCGCCAGCTTCTCCGGCATCGAGGCGTAGAGCTTTTTCACGAGTTCCAGCGACATAGCGTTCTTCCCCTACTTTAACGGCGGCACTTCGCGCGACTACTTCAACGGCGGGACTTCCCGCCTTTTGGGCGCGGCGTAATTGACGAGATAGTCGAAGAGCCGAATGAGGCGGCTCTCCTGGCGCTTCTGATCCACCCAGTGCCCGATCAGCCCGATCGTGCGCGACAGGATGAAGAAGCCGTTCAGGCTATCCACGGGAAACCCGAGGTCCACCAGCACCGCCGCCATGGTTCCGTCCACGTTCAGAATCAGATTGTCCTTCTTCGCTGCAGTCACCTTCTCGACCTCCAGCGCAAAGTCCAGATGCGGCGTCTTGATCGGCAGGCTCTTCACGTACCCCGCGAGCTCCTTCACCCGCTTGTCGGGATTGCGGAGGCTCTTGACTCGATGGCCGATGCCGGGCACCGGGCCCACGTTCTTCTTCATGTAAGCGAGAAAGTCGTCCACCGACAGCTTGTGATCCACGGCGTACTTGAACCAGCGGCCGGCGTCGGTCACGGCGCCGCCGAACCGCGGCCCGATCATGATCAAGCCGGCGGCCACCGACTGGGACATGCCGATGCCTGCGCAGGCCGCGATGATCGTGCCCAGCGCGCCGCTCACGCAGGGGCCATGGTCGGCCGACAGCATCATGATGCGCTTCACGATCTCGGCTTCCTGCTTGGAGATCAACCGCTTGTCCCAGAGCAGCCCGATCACATGCGGGATCTCGTAGCCCTTGTTGATCAGTTCGGAGGCGGGATAGCCGTCATAGCAGGGCTCGTCGCCACGGTCATCGCTGATCGTGGTCTTGATCAGCGGCGCAACCATCACTTCGCCGCTCTTCATGCTTTCTTCGACGGTCTTGGGCAGCTTCGGCAGGTCGGCGTGGCTGAGATCCGGAATCGGCTTCACTTGGCCGCTCTTGACCAGCTCCTCGTAGGTCGCCTTGATGGCGGGCCCCAGGGCGCCGAACGTGTCCGGCACGGTCGCGCCCGCCTTCTTGAAGGCTTCCGCCTTGGAGCGCGCCGAGCCCTCGCCCTTCATGCCTTCCTTGGCGCCGGCGTGCCCGAACTTCATCCCCTTCGGCAGGCTTTCCTGGCAGAAGCCGGACACCACCGCCAGCAACTTGATCCGCCGCTTCTTGGCGCCGTACCACTCAGCGGCGCGCTCCTCCAGATCGCCGCCCATCTCGCCGACGATCACGACCGCCTTGGTCTGCGGATCCTTCTCGAACATCTCCAGATAGCTCACGTAGTCGGTGCCGGGATAAGCATCGCCGCCGATCCCGATCGCCGTCGTGATGCCGTCCGCGAACTGCGAGCAGATCCAGATGATCTCGTTGGAGAGCCCCCCAGACTTCGTGATCACCCCGAAGGAGCCTTCGCGATAGAGCTTGCAGGAGACCAGGTTGTCGAAGGCGCCGCCGATCACGCCGAGCCGGCACTCGCCGGCTGAAATGACGCCGATGGACGAGGGGCCGTTGAAGACCTTGCCGAGCTTCCGGGCGTGTCGGCCCAGCAGCTTGGCGTCCTTCTCCGGCACGCCCTCGGTGATCATGGAGACGGTCTGGATCTTGGGATCGTTCAGCGCCTCCATGCCGGCCGCGCTGGCCCGGTCGGCGCCGATGTAGACAAGACTGGTGTTGATCTGCGGATGATGCGCCGTGGCGTCCGCCACGCTCTTATAGACCGGGATCGTCACCAGGCCGTTCCCGTACGGGACTTCGTTCGTCTTGCCAGCGTCCGGCGGATAGACGAAGGCCTCCACGTTCAACTGGCACTTGATCATGTAGCAGAACTCCGCCATGCGCCGCGCGGCGTTCAACCCGGCCGCACCGCCCTGAATGACGACTCGCGTGTCCTTATTAGCCAATATGCTCATGGAACCCCCAGTTCATTTGCTCTTCCCCAACGCCATGTCGACGATATCGGTGAGCGGGGTGTGGCGGTCATAGACGTGGATGTCGAACCCTTCCTCGCGCAGGGCCTTCATCGCTTCGAGGCCCTCTTTCTCGCGGGGCCCGCCGCGGCGCACCCAGATTTTGACGCCTTTGAGCTTGCCGTCGTCCTTGGCCTTGCGGAAGCCCGCGATGATGCCGCCGAAGGTTTTCTTCACGTCGGTGAAATTGGCGATCGCGCCCCCGACGATGATGTTCTTGATCCCGGGCAGCGAGCAGACCTTCTCGGTCAGCACTTCCACGGCCCAATCGGGCGGATCGCCGGAGTACTCGGCGTAGTTCGCGAGCTTGCCGCCCCTGGCCACCACGGCATCCGAGTAATAGACGCTGGCCCCGCCGCCGGCCGGGAGCATTGCAGTGTCGCCGCCGGGAATCTCGATGAACTTCACCGATCCCTTGATCTTGGAGTCCACTGCCATGACTTCCATCTCAGGCTTCGTGTATGCCCGCCCGAACTCTGCCGCGAACGGAAAGTTCCAGTCGGTATGTCGGAACCTGGCGTCGCCGTCCAGCAGGGTCACGGCATCCAGGGCGATCAACTCGCCGTCGCTCTGCCGGGCCACGACCGGGTTCACCTCCAGATACTGCGCGTCTTCACTGTCGAAGCAGGTGAACAGCTTGCCGGCGAATGCGGCCACCTTTCTGGCGACCGCGCCCGAGAAGCCGGCCTCCTTCGCCAGCTTCTCCAACGCCTGTTGTGAGGGCTGGTCGCCGATCTCGAGGCGCAGCTTTTTGACACGATCCCAATTCGATTCCACTTCGATGCCGCCGCAATTGGCCACCAGTATCTCGGCGCCGTCGCGGGTGGATTTGACCGCCGCGTAGTACTCGTCCTTGTGGGGCACCATTTCTGACACGATCACCTGGGACACGGTGATGCTGCCCACCTGACGGCCGAGCATCTCCTTGGCGGCCGCCTGCGCCCCCTTCCAATCCAGATCGACCTTCACGAGGCCGAGCTTGAACCGCGAGCCGAGCGCCTCATGCGCCTTGACGACCAGCTTGGATTGCTTCAGCCACTCGTTCGCGTCGCCGAGCTTCTTCAGCTCATCGACCGACGTGACGACCGCGTAGTTGGGGACGAGAATGCCCCACTTTTTCATCAGCCCCATCCCGGGACCTTCAAGCACCTTTGCCATGGGGAGTCTTCTCCTTCCTGAAGGGGCAATCAATCGAGCCGCGAAGCTTGGAAGCGCTGAATAATAGAGAGAATCCTGCCTTCTGGCAATCAACCAAAAGGCCCATTTCGCCAGGACAAAGGCCCTATCGCAGGCTGGTCACGAGGGGTCGGCCAAGTTACGCAGCCGCTAAGGCAGGCAATAACTATAGGGAAAGTCAGGGCGAGGTGTCAAGAGAGTGATTGTCCCCAGTTTCCAGCCCTAACACCATCAGCAACCGGTGCCAGGGCATCTGGCCACGGGCTCTCGAGAAGCTTCTCTGAAAGACCCGGTCAAGATCCCGGTAGTAGTCAAGATAGGGCGTGCCGTTCAATACCTCCGGGGCTTGACCGTGACGGCGTAACTGCTCAGGGTGACGGAAATCATCGATGGTCGCGATCCTGCCGGACGGAGTCTCGAACCAGCCTCCATTCCAGAGGTCAAAGACCCACCAACCGTCTTCAGACTCGACAAAGGACAGGGCAACCCGTTCTTTTGCGCCGGGGGGGTGATAGGCTTCCCAGCGGCCTTCATTGCCGGTATAGGTCGTGAGCGCCGTGAAGACCTCCGCCAGTTGCCCGTCGTTTCCATAATGACGAAGCACATTGTGAGAGATATGGTCATCGATGAGCGGCCAGCCGGGCGGGATGTGTTGCACATTCTTCATCGTCCAGTCCATGAGTTTGAGTACGCGACGCTGGGGGTCCGTTTCTTCCCCTGCCGCTTCTTTCGCCCACCGCTCAAACTCGACATGCCGCAGGTAAAACTTGGCTGTTTTCTCCCAGAAAGGCATTTGATGAACGCTGACAGTGTCATCTACTCCCTCAAAACCAGTGGTCGGAACGTGTCCCACCATCACCAGCAGAATCAACAGGCCGCCGGCCCCAGCCAAGAAGCCCGCGCACGAATGGTTTCACATTATGCCTCCCCTCTTCATCATCGTTGACAGAACGGGCAGTAAAAGGAACTGCGCTCCCCTTTCAGTCGACGGATCGTCCTGCCGCAGCCGGATGGGCACGGCAGCCCGGCTTTGTTGTAGACTCGGTGCTGCTTCCGGTACTCCCCTTTTGTCCCGTCGGGCGCCAGAAAATCCCGCACACTGGAGCCGCCGGCTGCAATCGCTTCCCGAAGCACGGCACGCATGCTGTCATAGAGCCGCCTGACCGCGGGCGCCCGGAGTCGGCTCGCCGTCCGATAGGGATGCAGGCGGGCGCGATACAGGATCTCATTCGCGTAGATGTTGCCGATCCCGGCAATCACCTGCTGATGCATAAGCAGGGTCTTCAGATGCCCGCGCCGCTTGCCCACGAGCGCGCGGAATTCCTCCCAAGGCACGGTCAGCGGATCGCACCCGAAACGCCGGGCCGCGAACCGTTCGAGCCCGGACCGATCCAGCAGATACACCCGCCCGAACCGCCGGGGGTTCCAGTAATGCAGCGCCGGGACGGATCCTGTCAGCGAGAGCGTGAGATGCGTGTGCTTACGGTAGGACGGATGCAGCAGCGTGAAGAACAACAGCCCCGTCATGCCCAGCTCAAACACCAGGAAGCGCCGGTCGCTCCCCTTCTCGCATTCGAGGACCACGCTCTTGCCGAGACGGCCGGCCGACGCCAGCCGCGCGCCCCGGTACCAGGAGCGGGTGGACAGCCCTTCACGGACGATGTCATCCCGCCCGACCAGACAGTCCGTGATGACGGCACCGATGAGCCGTTCCCGCAGTCGGCGCGCGACCGTCTCTGCCTCGGGCAACTCAGGCATGTCACGTCTGACCGTTGCGCTTGCCCCGTAGCGTCTTGACAAAGGAGATCGTGGCTTCCAGGTTCGGCAGCGGCGTCGCCCCCGGGCGTCGCGCGGACACCAGCGTGACCGCTTCCTGGTACGGCATGCCCTTGACCAGGCACAGGTAGGCGATCACGACCGAGACGGACCGCCCTATCCCGGCCCGGCAACAGACCATGAGACGGTTTCCCTTCTCATGCTGCTCCAGCCACGCCACCGCCTCATCAAGCTGAATGGGGTCGGCCTCGGAAAATTCCTTGAGGGGAATCCAGGCGTACGTCCGCCCATCCGGCGACGCGATCTGATTTTCGGCCGCGACGTTGAGTACCGCCGTCATGAGCCGGGCCGGCTTGGCCGCGTCTTCGGCATTGCCGACGGCCAGATACTCATTAATCAGATGCATGGGACGGTGATTATAGCCAAGGGCCGCCGGAGTGACAAGGCGCCGCCTTCTAGATTCCCCCCACCGCATAGCGCAGGCGCGCCTCGGCGATCTTCGCGTCGTATTGGGTCTCGGCCAGTCGGGTCTCTGCCGTGGTCACCGCCACCTCGCTCTGAGTCACTTCCACGATCGAGCTCAGCCCCAGCTTATATCGTTGGCCGGCGAGGAAAAGCGCCTCGCGGGCGATCACTACTTGTTGTTCCGCCACCTTGATTTGCGGGAGCAACGTCACCACATCGAGAAAGCTGTCCTTGACCTGCAATTGGACATCCTGGGCGACCGTGCGATAGATGGCCTGGGTCTCCCGTTGCTGGGCCGTCGCTTCGGCCACCTGATTTTGAATGAGAAAGCCCGTGAAGATCGGAACCGAGACTACGCCACCTACTCCCCACCAGCCGCCTTCCTGAAGGTTCGGGCGGTTGGAAATGTGTTCCGTATCCCCCGCGCCTCCGACCACCTGGATGGTGGGAAGGTTCGTGGTGTTGGCCGCTCGGATGCGATGTTCCGCCGTCCGAATCCGATCCTTGAGCGCCAACAGTTCGGGTCGCCGGTCCATTGCCTCTCCCACCAGCGCATCGAGGGTACGGGGAGGTTCCACCGTAACCGGCAGATCTTCCAATGAATACGTGGCGGCCCCCTCGACCCCCATCGCGTTGGTCAAGTCGGCGAAGGCCGCCACGAGATCATTTCTGGCGCGGATCGCGAAGAACTCCGCATCGGACAGTTGGACTTGAACTAATCCAAGATCAAGCTTTGATTTCAATTGATTACGATATAAAATCTCAACTTGAAGTTTAATAACATCGCGCTCCCGTACGGTCTGTTCGGCGATCTCAACCAGCCGCGTCCGCTTCAATATGGTGAAATAGGCGCGCTCCACGCCCAACACCACCTGCGCCCGGCGTGTCAGGGTCTCCTTCTCGAACCTAGCCCTGTCGGACCGCTGAGCATCCACACGCGACGCAGTCTGGCCGAAGTCATACACCGTCTGGCTGGCCGCGACGCCGACGGTCATGTCGCTCTGGTTGGGCGAAATCAAAGACCCCGCCGGACGAAGGAACGCGTTGCTGCGGAGGGCGCCATTGCTCTGGATCGCAGAGCCTCCGACCTGAGGATAGTACGGCGCTTTGGCTTGATTAAATCGCGCCTCGGCCCCCTGAACCGCGAACTCGGCCGACTGCAACGCCGGATGGATCCTCAAGGCCGTCTGGATCGCTTCCTGGAGCGTCAAGCTCGGCGGTGTTTCCTTCGGCGCGGCCGGCTGCCCCCACGCCGCGCCTCCAATGGCCACAAAGACCGTCATTCCGAGCGTTGCCATCAAGACTCCATATCGCATCTCCTGCCCTCCCTCATGAAACCAGTTGCGCGCACATCAGGTCGTAACGGCGTGATCTGCGCCGGCCGGAACGATCAGGACCGACTTCGTCGCATGCACTAATACCTTGCGTGAGACATTTCCAAGCAACCATCGTTTGGCCAATCCGTGAATCCCACGAGCCCCCATCACGATCAGATCGATGTCCTCCATCTCCGCATGGGCAAGGATCTCCGCCGCAGGGTCGCCCTCCACAATCCGGGGTTCGACCGCAAACCCACGCGTGGCCAACCGGCGTTCCACTTCGCTCAAATACGCTGATGCAGACTCCTGCGCATGACGCCGCGAGGATTCGGGAAGAAGCTCGGCGAGCAGACGGGACGGGCTGACTGTCAAAGCCAGAACCGGACACGGAGGGACCAGCGATTTTTCGGCAAGAAATTCCACGGCACGATCGGCCCCCTGGGAACGATCGACCGCGAGAAGAATTTTCCGGATAACCGGCAATTCGCGCTTGATGATCAGAACGGGGCAGATGGACTCGTGCGCCACCCGATAGCTGACGCTCCCCAGCAAGAGCGACTGTATTTCGCTCAGGCCCCGTGAACCGAGAACGATGAGATCGTGCCGGGATGAGGCTGCTGTTTGGAGGATTACCTCAGCCGCCCGTCCTTCTCGAATGGAGACACGGACATTCCGGCAGGACGTCGAGAGGAGAGCCTGTACCTTTGGAAGAAACTGGTTCGCTTCAGTCTCCAACAAGGACCGTATCTTCTTGTGATACCAATCAATGAGTGCGGCTGAGAGATGCGGGTGTGGCGTGGCTTCGAGGTCCAGGACGTGCAGGACCTCTACCTCGGCACCAGTGAAGCATTGACAGAGCGCCCGCCCTGCCTGCTCGGCATGGAACGACTTGTCGATGGCCAGCAGGACCTTCACAGAGTTAGTACTTCTGCCTGCTCGGCTGTCCGGAAGGAAGGCTGTACGGAGACGCCTTGACCGGCATTCCGTCGGACAACTGGCTCTTGCCCACCACGACGACGTCCTCGCCTCCAGTCAATCCCGATGTAATCTCGATCCAGACGCCGTCGTCAATGTCCGTTTTGACACGGACCTTGCGTGCCACGCCCTGCTCAACCACGAAGATCGACTGGGACGAATTATCCGAGACCAAAGCAGAGGGAGAAATAACCAACGCGTCCTTGTGCCGTCTGAGAGCAAGAACTACTTCCGCATACATTCCGGGAGTCAAGGCGTGACCGGGGTTGCGAATGTCAATCTCGACCAGCATGGTGCGAGTGGCAGGGTCCAGGGACATGGTAGAGCGGGTAACGACGGCCTCGATCCTTTTCTCCACAGGGGCTTTGAGAACAATGGTGGCTGGAGTCCCTCTTTGGACGAAAGACGCATCCTCCTGGGGCACGTTGATGTAGAACCGCAGCGTCGAGATATCCATGATGGTGAACAAAGGAACGGCCTGGGTCGCAGAGGCCGTCGCCACCTGAATCATCGCGCCGGGATCCGCAAACCGGGCCGTCAGGATCCCATCATAAGGCGCCCGGACCTTGGTGTAGTCCATCCACGTCCGCCTCTGCTCCAGAAAATGCTGCGCGGCCTTGGCCGACGCTTCCGCCACATCCACATCCTGCTTGGCGATGACGTCGGGCGCCTCCTTCAAGACCTGCGCGAGCCGTTCGTACGTCACCTTCTTGATGGTGTAGTCCGCCAGCGCCTGCTCGTATTGTTGCTCGATTTCCGGTGCGTCAAGTACCGCCAGGACCTGTCCCTGTCTGACCCGGTCCCCTTTATCAAAGTGGATGGACTTCAGATAGCCGGAGACCTTGGCGTAGATCGTCGTTTGGTACAGCGGTGAGACGGTGGCCGGGATCCGTAGCGTTGCGGCCACGTCGCGCCGGAAGGGCTTTGCAACCTGGACTTCGGGAAGGCGGGGGTTGTCCTTCGCCGAGACGGAAGGATTGCCGCCTCCTGCGGGTGGCTTCTGCACCCAGAGCCCCACCGCCAGCAAAGCAAGCAGGCTGACCACCAGCAAAAAGACTTTCACGCGGACCCCATCTGCCTGCGGGCGGTCATGCTGTACAGGATGGGAACAAACAACAAGGTCATGACACTGGAAACCATCACCCCACCGATCACGGCCCGGGCCAGGGGAACGTTGGCTTCCGCCCCTTCGCCGAATCCCAACGCCATGGGCAGCAGACCCAGGCTCGTCGCCAGCGCCGTCATCAGGACCGGCCGAATCCGCAATCGACCCGCCTGAACGATCGCCTCGAGGACCGGCATGCCTTCCCGCAGGAGACCGTTGGCAAAGTCCACCACCAGGATGCTGTTCGACACGACGATGCCGATCATCATCAAAGACCCGATGAGTGATTCCAGATTGACCGAGGTGTTGGTGAGCAACAACATCCACACGACGCCGATGAAACCCAACGGCACGGCCATCAGAATGACGAGCGGGTCGAGATACGACCGGAACAGCCCCACCATGACGAGATACACCAGAACGGCGGCCAGCGGCAGCGTCACCGCGAAGCCTTTGATGGTCGCCCGCATGCTGTCGAGCTCTCCTCTCAGTGTCATCGTCACGTCCTTGGGCAACGTCAAGCCGGCGAGCTTTTCCTCGACCCGGCCGGCCACAGCCCCGAGGTCATTGCCGGCGACGCCGAGCATCACATCCATCGTCCGCTGCAAGTCGTAGTGATCAATCGTCTCCGGACCGGTCTTCCGCTCCACCGTCACCACGTCCTTCAGCAGAACAGGAAGCCGGCGACTATCCCCGGAGAAATGGCCCCCGGAAGGCAACGTCGGCATCCCCGTAAAGGGCGTGTTCTGCAACGAGAGCGTCGATCCTCCCAGTCGGCCGGACCCGACCACCGTGATGGGTAGATCGGTAATACGCCCCCCCATCAGCGGCGTCAGAAGGAAATCCTCGAAGCGCGTCAGGTTCTGCTCGGCGTATTGCGCCACCACGAAATAGGCGTTGTTCGACTTGGGGTCGATCCAGTACCCGGGGTCGCCGCTGATATTGGAGCTCAACCCCGTGACGACCTCCGACAGAATCTGTTGCTCCGTAAGGCCCAACAAGCCCGCCCGGATATGGTCAACGTTCAAATGAATCTCCGGATAATCCATGCCCTGCCGGACCCGCACATCGAGAGTGCCGGGAACGGCAGCCACAACGTCCCGTATTTTTCCGGCCGCCTCGTTCAAGTCGGCGAGCTTCGGCCCGCTGACCTTGATATCGACCGGCGCGGGAAGGCCGGCATTGATCACGTCGCTGACGACGCCGCCCGTCTGGAACGAAAACTTCAGCCCGGGCACATCGCGACGGAGATCGGCGCGGATCCGATCAATGTAGTCATCCGTCCGCCCTGTATGTCCCTTCACAAGACTGACGAGCACGAACGCCTGGTGCGGGCCGGTGACCGGAGTATAGAGCACCATCCACCCCTGGGGTAGCCCGATGTTGGACACAACCTGATCGAGTTCATGACGGGGAATGACCTTGCGGATCACTTCTTCGACCCTCCCCACGATGGCTTCCGTCTTCTCCAGTCGCGTCCCTTCCGGCGCCGCGACATGCAGGATGAATTCGCCGGCGTCCACCTTGGGGAAGAACTCCGTGGCCAGCCTGGGCGCCTGGGCCATCGACACGACAAATACGCCTGCGACGACTGCGATCACGATCCCCTTGTGAGCCAGTCCCCACCGCAGGAACGCCACATAGGCGTTCACAAAGCGCTCGAACGGATTGAACTGTCGCCATGCGGCGGCCACCGTCCCCAACATGGAGGAAGGCGCCTCGGCTTCAGAATGGGAATGGGCATGCTCGTCTATCCGATGAAAGGCCGCAAGGGAGACCGGCGCGACCGTGAGCGAGACAAGATACGACGCGCTCATGGCATAGGCCACGGCCAGCGCCAAGGGCACGAACAGGAACTTGATCGTTCCCGTGAAAAACACGATCGGCAGGTACACGATCAGAATGCTCACCGTAATGACCAGCAAGGGAAGCGCGACTTCAGAGGCCCCATCCGCCACGGCTTCCCGCACCGGTTTGTCCATGGCTATATGCCGATGGATGTTCTCCAGCACGACGATGGAGTTGTCCACCAAGGTCCCGACCGCCAGAGCAATCCCGCCCAACGTCATGATGTTGATTGTGTGGCCGGTAAAGTACAGCAAGACCAACGCCGAGGCGATCGAGAGCGGGAGCGCCAGGGCAATGATGAGCATGGACCGGACGCTGCCGAGAAACAGCAGGATCATCAGGCAGGCCAGCCCTCCGCCCAACAGCATTTCATGCTGAACGGTCGAGAGCGCCTGCCTGATATAGAGGGACTGGTCGAAGATCAGCTTCAACTGCATATCGGTGGGAATCCCCTTCAGCTTGGGCAAGGCATCCCGGACCCCGTCGATGACCGCGAGCGTGTTCGCCCCCGCCTGCTTCAGAATCGGCACGTACACGGAGCGGCGTCCGTTCACCCGCACCGTGTTCACCTGAACCGCCGTCGAGTCAGCCGCCGTGCCCACATCTTTGAGATACACCGGCACCCCGTTGATCACCTTCACCGGGAAGTCGTTCATCTCCTTCACAAGTGAGACAATGCTGTTGCTGTAGACGTTGTAGTCGAAGTCCCCGATCTTGACGTTCCCGGCCGGCACCAGGAGATTCTCCGCATTGACCGCCGCGATGATGTCGTTTGCGCCGAGCCCGCGGGCCAGCATCTTCTCGCGATCCAGAAACACCGTGATCTGCCGCACCGCCCCGCCGAACGTCGGCGGAAGAGAGACGCCCTGGACCGTGCCCAACTGCGGGCGAACCGAAAAGTAGGCGATGTCCCGGACCTCCTTTTCGCTGAGGGTCGCACTGCTCAATGTGAGGTTGGCGATCGGCAGGTTGGTCGCCCCGAACTTGATGATCGTCGGCGGAAACATGCCCTTCGGCATGAAGCGGAGGGCCGAGTAGGTCAGGCTGGTGATCTCGGCCAATCCCGCATCCACGTTGTAGTTCGAATGAAAATAGATCTTGATCAAACTCACGCCCGGCAGCGAGCGCGATTCGATGTGCTCGACGTAGCTGGCCTGCAGGTAAAGCTGCTCGAGCCGCAGCGTGATCGCCCCTTCCATCTCGGAGGGGCCCATCCCCTTATAGAAGGTCGCCACCGCCACCACCGGCACGTTGATCTCGGGAAAGATGTCCCGCACCATCTTCTGGTAAGACACCACTCCCAGGATGACGACGATCAGACTGATCGCGACAACTGCGTAGGGATTCTTCAGTGAAGCGCGTACCATCAGACTCCTGACTTTATTCCTGCTCGGGACAGAGTGGTATTATGCCCCGGCACCGGCCAAAATCCTAACAAATTTAGCAGGTTCGTACAAACCCAAGGCGGGCAGAATAAATCATCGCGCTAGGAGTGTCGTCACTTCGCGAACAGCATCTTGAGCGCTATCGCGAGCATGGCAACCCCAAAGGTCCTCTCCAAGACGACATTGGACAACCCAGTCGCAAGTTTTGCACCAAGGAAACCGCCAAGAAAGAAACCAATACAGACAAGCATGGCAACTTCGAAATTCACATAATCGTGTTTAAAGTACGCCCAAGCAGCGGGGAGTCCTATTGGCGGCACCAGCAACGCCAGTGTCGTCCCTTGGGCCTTGTGCTGCGAGAAACCGAACAGAAAAACCAACGCGGGGACAATGATGACTCCCCCACCGATGCCGATCAGCCCGCTCAGCATTCCTGCAATCAAGCCGAGAAGCACATAGAGTAAATCCTCAGTCATACGTGACCTCCTCCCCCATTCGAACCCATAATGCCGGTTCACACCAACCTCGTCCTATATAGCCTGATTTGCGCCTCTCGCCTAAAACTTCACGTGCGCGTTCCATTGAGCGGACGTTTCGCTCCGCCATCCGCCTGGCCGTAACTCCATTTTCTCTTTCTCTTGGGGTTTCATCGGCCCCTTGGGCGCTTGCGTTCGGGGAAGTTCCTGTACTGTCACACTCATCTTTCTGTGCGAGCCCTCCCGCAGGACATCCAGCTCGATGGTCTGGCCCGTCTTCATTCCCTTGAATACCTGTGCGAACAGCTCAGGCCTTGTGACATCATGGCCATTGACCACTTGGATAATGTCACCGCCCAGCACGAACGATCCTCCTTCGAGCGTCACATCCAACGTGCCGGCGCGCAGCCCAGCCTTCTCGGCCGGACTGCCTTCGTCGACTTCCTCCACCAGAAAACCCGTTGCCAGCGGCAAGGCGAACAGGTCCATGACTTCCTCGGGGAGCCAGGTCCCGGTGAGGCCAAGCCACGGACGGGCGACGTGCCCATGAGTCCGCAACTCGGCCATGATCGACTTGGCGGTATTGATCGGGATGGCAAAACCGATATTTTGCGCTCCCATAAGGATGGCGTTGGTAATGCCGATAACACGGCCTTCCATATCCACCAAAGGTCCCCCGCTGTTTCCGGGATTGACGGCCGCGCTGGTCTGCAACACCTGCCCTCGCGCTGCCCCTCCCGCTCCCGCATTCGGAGCTGTACCAAACCCGCTGATTACCCCGGTCGTGAGGGCATAGCCCAACCCGAACGGGTGCCCGATTGCCAAGACCTTTTGCCCGACCTGCACCCTGTCGGAATCCCCGAGTAGGGCTGTAGCGCGGCTCCCCTCAGGAAGCCGCACGTGAAGCAAGGCAATGTCAGAAACCCGGTCGCTGCCCACCACCTCGGCTATCAGCCGTGTGCCGTCATGCAGCATCACCATGATTTTGGAGGCCCCTTCAACCACGTGAGCGTTCGTGAGGATCGAGCCCTGTTCGTCCAAGAGCACGCCCGAACCGACACCGCCCATCTGACCCCCGGACAGGTGACGCTGAGGCCGGTAGGCCGAGGCGATGAGGACCGTCGCCGGAGCCACCTCTTTGTAAACCCGTACGACAGGCTCCTCTTCCGAGTCTTTGGCCGCCGTGTCCGCATGGAGATCATACGGGACCAGCACGGCCGCCATGACCGACAGCAAGAGTGCAACAGGAGTGATTCTCTGATGCAGTGCTCTCATGAGTGTTCTCCTTTAGACACTGCTTAATCTTCTCCGATTCTCTTCCGCATATATCATCGGGCAAGACCCTGCCGCATCTGCGGCAAGCAACTTCATCAACCCAAGAGAATCACCATTGCGGTTTTTCAGGATCACCGGGTCCTGAATGTTCCCGCAACAGAGACACCGCCAGCCTGGGATGCTGAAATACCCGCCGTCCTGAAACCAATCGGCAAGATGTTCACGCACCATCAGTCCTCGACACCGTGGACATCGCATGGCCGTCTCCTCCCCGAAATAGATGCACCTAGCGCCGGATGTACACCTGCCCCCCCACCTCCTTCGGATGCAGGTGGTCATAAATTCGAAACGCGCTCTGATCGGTCCCGATGGAATCCAGATCGGTCACGGAAATCTTAATCGTTTTGACCTCGCCGGGCTTCAGGACTTCTTTCACTTTGAACTTGTCGATCGCGAACCCATGCTCCTTGGAAGTATGGTTGGTCACGATCAATTCCAGGGGCCGTTGCTTCACCTTCTCATCCACGACAATGACAGATGGCAGGATGAAACTGACGCGGTCCTCGGAGAGGATGGCGACATGGAACTCTTTGGGCTCGCCACCCAGCATCTCGTCCGCATGAGACCGAACCCCCAAGCCGATCAGCATGAGAACTACGCCTATAGATACTGCAATCGTTCTTCTGGTCATAACGCACCTCCTTCTTGTGTTTAAAAGCATTTGGCAGTGATGTCCTCGTCTTACGACTTCGCTATCACTCGGGTTTCAGGCGACACCTTGCTAGCGCCCGGAGAACACAAGCTCGTTCGACGGCCGCGCGCACGGTTTGAAGGAGCTGCATCGGGCCATAGGGCTTCTGAATCCATGCAAACGCGCCACAGCGCAAGGCCTGCATCGCTTTCTCAGAAGGTTCCCCGGAGATCATCACCACCGGCGTATCCGGCCAGCCGCCTGTGATGATTCTCAACAGCTCGAGGCCATCCATGCGGGGCATCCCCCAATCCGTGAGCACAGTCTCCCACTCCCCGTTCCTCAACTCCCTCACGGCCTCCGCTCCATCCGCCACACCTTGGGCTTCATAGCCGGCGTGCGCCAGTTGTTCACATATGACCCCGCGCAACAACATATCGTCTTCCACCACCAAGACTCGTGGACGGGATTCCATAACAGCTGCTCCCGCACATTGAACCGTCGTGCCGGCCAGCGCCATGCTGCGACGGATCTTGCAAAAACGAGGTATCGGGAAACCTCTCGCCATTTCACCAGCAATCGCCATGCCACCAACGACAGGCACAAGATGTCGACTCAAGTGCTTGTTTCAACAACACGGCATGCTTGCGACTCGGAACTGATCCCCGGCAACAGGACGATCTTGGATGACAAGGTGGCACCGCATGACAAAGTGTCATGTCCGGCGAACGTAATGGTGTGTTACCGAAAGCGGAAGGCCGTCCCATGATGGCCGTGAGAGGATGGATCAACTTGCTATGAGGAAGCGACTGCGCGTGAGTCCGAAGATCCTGAACGGTTACCCTTCGGCCTGAGTCTTCCGTTCCAACCCGTAGCGGTCGATCAGACGATACACCGTCCGCCTGCTGACCCCCAGAAGCCGGGCGGCTTGCTCCTTATCGCCTTTTGCCGACTCCAGTACGGCAAGCACACGCTCCCGCTTGAGCGCATCAAGCGTGTCGCCCTCGATATCCATGTCCGGGAGATTTTCAGCGGCCGGCTGAACCACCTCTGGCGGAAGGTCATCCACCGAGAGAATCGTATGGGTGGCCAGTGCCACAGCCCGCTCGATCACATGCTCCAATTCCCGCACATTCCCGGGCCAGGGATACTGGCTCAAGGCCTCCATGGCCTCGGTCGTCAAACCGACGATAGGGGTCTCTCTTTCGGTTCCGTATCGGGCGAGAAAAAACTCCGCCAACAGGGGGATATCCTCCGGGCGTTCACGGAGCGGGGGCAATTCAATCGTCACCGTATTGAGCCGATACAGCAAATCCTCCCGAAACTGTCCGGCCTTGATCGCTTGCGGAAGGTTTCGACGCGATGCCGCGATTATCCGCAGGTCCAGAGGAACCGACTCATTACTCCCGACGCGCCTGATCTCCCGCTCCTGGAGCACCCGCAGCAGCTTCGCCTGGCCGGCAGATGAGAGGTCTCCCACTTCGTCCAGAAAGCACGTGCCGCCGCTCGATTCCTCCAGCAATCCGCGACGAAAGGCGTGCGCCCCTGTAAACGCGCCCTTGATGTGGCCAAACAATTCGCTCTCGATCAGCGACTCGGGGATTGCGCTGCAATTCACGGCGATAAAAGGACTCGCGGCCCGCGGGCTGTTGTCATGAATCGCACGGGCAACCAACTCCTTACCGGTGCCGCTCTCGCCTTGTATCAGCACCGCCGTCCGGCTCGGCGCCACCTTGCCGATGAGTTTAAACACCTCCACCATCTTGCGACTCTGACCGAGAAGGGACACAGCACGCAGGCGCCCGCTATGGGCGCTCCGGAGATAGCGGTTTTCGCATACCAGACGCCGGTGTTCTACGGCCCGCGTCGCCACCATAACCAGCTCGTCAAGGTTGACCGGCTTGCCGACGTAATCGAACGCGCCTCGTTTCATCGCCTGGATCGCGGTTTCCACCGAACCGAAGGCAGTCAGAAGAACCACGGGCGTGTCCGGAGCAACCTTGCGGAAAGACTCAAGCACATCCATCCCGGACAACGGAGTCATCTTGATGTCGCTGAAGACCGCGTCGTATTCGCGGCGCCCTCCTTTATTCAGCGCTTCCTCACCGCTCCCCGCCAATTCGACCAAAAACCCGGCACGACGAAGCGCCTCTCCCAGCATCTCGCAATGGGTCTGATCATCGTCCACAACAAGGATCCATCGTTCAGCGTCCATCGCGACCCTCTTCGGACCACATCGGGAGGTCAACTGTAAACATCGTACCACACCCCACTGTGCTGTGAACCGCAAGCCTCCCGCCACAGGAAGACACGACCCTCCGTGACATTGCCAATCCCAGGCCGGTTCCTCCTTCTGCATGGCGCGTGGTAAAAAACGGCTCGAATATCTTCCCGATGCCCTCGATGGGAATGCCCTTGCCGGTATCACATACGATGAGACGGACTGCGTCCTTCGTTAATTCAGGAATTCCGGACAGGACTACCGTTCCTTCGATAGCCCCGTCCGAAACCCGACAGGTTTTGACCTTGAGCTTGCCACCATGGGCCATAGCCTGTATCGCATTGGTGAGCAGATTTGAGAGCAGGCACTGAAGGCCCAATTGATCACCGGCAACCGGAGGAAGCGGACTCGCCAGTTCGGCCGTGACTGTGATGTTTCGGCTCGGCAGTCCAGGAGCGATCAACGCCAGCTCTTCACGAACGATGGCGTTAAGATCCACCAGTGCGGGTCGAAGTTGGACCTGTGTCGAGTCAAGGATGTGCCGAATGGTTCCAATCATCCGATTGATCTCGGAACGGATGATGGCTAGCCTTCGATCCTGGTCCTCTCGCTCCGCATCCCCGCTCAGCATCTGGAGATGCCCCGAAATCGCACTGAGCGGTGTGCCCAGTTCGTGCGCCACCATCGCCGAGAGCTCGCCGAGGGCTGCAAGCTTCTGCGCACGCTCCACTTGAATTTGAGCTTCTATTAATCTCATGTTCGTGTGACGAAGCTCGTCTGTCGCCTGGTTGACTTTTGCAGTCAATGTCTCGTTGAAGCTCCGGATCTCATCGAGCAGTTTTGCTTTGACTGCAACGACCTCCCGGATCTGGCCCAACATATTATTGAACTGAAGCGCGAGTTCCTGGATGTCCCGGGGTCCCGTCACTGGAGCCTGAGCCGCAAGATCTCCTTCTTCAGCGCGCTGCATAGCGTGGAGAAGCTGACGGATAGGCGCGTGGACTTTCATCCTGATCAGGACCAGGAAGACCAGACATGTCACGGCAACGGCGCCGATCGTGACATAGCTGGCCCACCGCTGCTCCTTCTCGATGAGACGATCGAACTTTGAGATTGAGAAACGCCCGCGGAGCGCCCCTACGACATGATCATTGCGTGTGACCGGAGCGGTGATTATCCAGGCCCGTTCGCGGCCCGAATCATCAAAGTGACTGATCGGATGGCCGGCCGCGATCTCCTTGCGCTCCGATAAGGGCAAGACCTGGGGAGTTTCTTGGGGAAGGGTGCTGAGGATCAGGCCGGCAGAATCAGGCGAAAGCTCGTAATAGCCCAGACTGCGAATGCCAGGGCGAAGGTCAAGGATGTTCCGAAACGCCGCCCGCAATGCCGGCAGGTCATGAGCGCCTCCCGAAGAGCCGATAAGCCGGTTGACTGTGCCTGCCACGTGCAGAAATTCCGCATACCGATTCTCGGCAGCCACATTCTCGATCACCACAGCCGTAATGTGGTTCACAATGAGGATGGCAAGACCAACTAAAATGGTCCCGGCGGCCATCACCCATAACAAAATTCCTCCTGACCGCCGTGGCTGCATCCTTTCCTTTAGGACTTGGGCTTGAGACAAATTATGATGGATCCAATCTCTCTCGAAGGTGCATCACCAGTTGATCTGCTGCTCCGGAAAACGTTTCTTCTCCTAACGCAACATAGGGGTCACCCTCCACAAGTTTAAACGGCCCTCCCCATCTTGTGATTGTTCGGTAAAAGATACGAGGATACAGGATGTCCTTCACCCCATCATACCTGTCCTCCATGTCGTAGTCCTCTTGTCCGACTTCAGTCAGCAGAATGCGCCCAGTCGTCAGATCCACCAGGGCCAGATCCATTCTGACGAAGAGCTGGACCTCGAAGAGCGGGTACGGCAGCATTACCTGCGCCGACTGGGATGTGGCGACCACGACAAAAAGCTTGCTGATCTGAGTCTCCTTTGCCGCTTCCCGTAAGCGATCTAGGGTTAGAGCTGCTAGCCCGTCGCCCGGCAAGGTGAGAGACGGCACGAATTGCTTGATGTCCACTTTCCGGGTGTCTTGGAGTCCCTTTTTAATTCGGTCCGCCAGCCTTTCCCGAAGGGTTTGAGACGGGGCGGTCGGTTTCACGAACTCCGTCTCAGGCATGGCCAACACCAAACCCGCGCGAATGGGGGTCGCTAATTGTTGCGGTTGTGCAGCAGGAGTTGGCATTCCGGACAAGTAGTCGCCAATCCGACTCGCCGGAGTAATCGCACAGCCGCCTAAGCCGATCATCGCGGCCAAACCAGCCCCAAGCAGCACGACGATCAGACTGATCGCGACAACTGCGTAGGGATTCTTAAGCGAGGCTTTGACCATGCTCCCATATCCTAAAAGAACACATAAAAGTGTTGGGATGAGAGTTTACCCCATTCTGCCAAAATAACGGCATAGATTTTCTCTAACTCTCTGCCAGTCGTGGACGGCGTGCAAAGGCGGTATACAGACCGTCAAATAATGCAACGCCTCGCGATTCGAGTTCACTATCTGAGAGCCCAGCCAGCAACCAACCCTTAAGCACGATGTCTATTCCCCCGATCTCTGGTCGCGCATAACGGCCATCCCGAATGTCCATGTCATGGATAATCTCCGCGACCAAACGCAGAGCAGGCTCTTTCAGGCTGAACGCAGAGATCATGGTTTCAAATGTGCAGAGATCGCCCGTGTGTCCGAATTCCGCCCCACGCATATCGAATGCAATTTCATCGGGCTCGGGCTGCGTGGAGTAACGGATCACAGCTTTCGGATCGATAAATTGACGAATGAGCCATGCGCACGCGAGCCGATCCACATGGGGGCGCGGCCTGGTGACCCAGCGCTTGTCCCGGTAATCCGAAAGCGTGACGGGGGAAACCCTCAGAGCCGACGATGTGCCTTGACGGAGAGCTTGTTGAATACCACGAAGCGTGAGGGCTACAGTTGATCCTTCAGGGGACTCGAAGAAGTCCACTTGAGCCGCCTCCGCATACTTTTTTCGAAGCTTCTCAAGAAGCTCTGCACTATTTTTCGATTTCTTTGTAGAACGGAGATCCTTCTCTAACTCTGCCGCTTCAGTCTCAATCATCGAATATTTCTTCCTACAAGAATCTCGGAAAAGCTCGATGATCTGCGGGTCAGACAGTCCTTCAAACCGCTCGACACGCATGACCACAGCTTCCCCTTTTGCCTGCTGCACCTCCTGCGCCAGCCACTGGAAGACTTCTACGCACTCATCCCGATCAGGAAGAACATAAACCCCTGCCTTGGGCGTGATCGCCCCTAACCGCTGCAACCGACGCCACAGCGTAACCCGTGGACTTGAAGACGATTTGGACGGCAACGAATAGGAAAACACTACCCATCCCATAAGATGAATAGCTTAACGTGTATTGCATAAATTTGCAATAGATGTTACAAAAATATACGACGCACGAGCAATTCCAGGCGAATGGAGGCCTTATGCGCCACTGCCATGTCCTGCAAAGCCGCAACAGTCTTTAGAATCTCATTAATTAGGAGAGGCTCCTCCAGAAAAGCAATGTGCAACAAGACGATGTGGTGCATCTTCGTATGTTCGCTGATGGCGAGCACCCACCAAGCATTGGCGATCCCGCCGCTTGTCTCCGGTGATGTCCCAACCGCCGGCAAGGGAACCTACGAACTATTCATGGGCTACTTGCTCGAAGAGAAGAGTGCGCTAAAGACGCACACACTTCCATTCTCGGAACTCGTATACGGCTTCAGTGACCGGCAAGAATTCACACTCGAAGCGCCGCTGCTCATTCGTGATGGGCCTGCTGATTCGGCTCTGGGATTCGGTGAGGTCGTGCTTGGGACCAAGTATCGTTTGCTTGGGAACCCGCGGACGGACTCCGGGCTCAGCACCTCATTAGAGGTCAAGTTACCAACGGGCAACCGCGCACGAGGACTCGGATCGGGAGCAATTGATGTTGATTTGCGGGCACGGGGAGGCTGGGAAATTGGCCGCGAAGTCGTTTACCTTAATCTTGGCCATACTTGGGTGGGAGAAAACGGAAATGAACGGCAAGAGAACACTTGGTTCTATTCAGGGGTGTGGGACCATCCACTGAATCCAAAGCTGCGTCTGCTGACAGAGGTCTATCGCAAAACTTCTCCCGATCCAGGTGGCCCCACTCGCCTGGCAGCCACGATTGGCATCAAGTGGCTCGTGTGGTCTCAGCAACAGTTTCACTTTCCCCTCGGTAGGAGCCTGCGCGAACACACAGAAGGCGGTCCGAATCTACGGCTATATGTGGGCTGGCGCTGGGATTTTTAGATGAACCGCACTCACCACACCCCCTTCTAAATCACCCGTCGGTCGAGGCTGCGGTATTGGATGGCCTCGGCGACGTGCGCGGCGGCGATCGACTCCTTCTGTTCCAGATCGGCGATCGTCCGCGCCACTTTGAGAATCCGCATATAGGCCCGCGCCGACAGCCCCAGGCGCGCCACGGCCTGCTCGATGAGCGAGCGGCCGGGCCCGTCGATCCGGCAATGCTTTTTGATCTGGCCGGGACGGAGGTGGGCATTGCTATTCGTCCTGGTTCCCTTGTAGCGCTCGACCTGGCAGGCGCGGGCGGCTATCACACGTTCCCGGATCGTCGCGGACTCCTCTCCCCGCCCATCCGCGGACAGATCCCGGAACGGCACCGCCGGCACTTCCACGTGCAGATCGAGACGGTCCAGCAAAGGACCGGAGATCCGCGTCCGGTATCGCTGAATCTGAATGGAGCTGCAGCAGCAGGGCTTGACCCGATCGCCCAGATACCCGCAGGGGCAGGGATTCATGGCGGCCACCAGCATCACGCGGGCGGGATAGGTCAACGCCGCCGACACCCTGGTGATGCAGATGGTGCCGTCCTCCAGCGGCTGGCGGAGACTCTCCAGCACGTTGCGGCGGTACTCGGGCAATTCGTCCAGGAACAGCACCCCGTTGTGCGCCAGCGAGATCTCGCCCGGCCGCGGCACCGTCCCGCCCCCGACCAGCCCGGCGTCCGAGATCGTATGGTGGGGCGCCCGGAACGGCCTGACGGACACGAGCGACTCGCCGGATCGAAGCGTGCCGGCCACGCTGTGGATGCGGGTGCATTCGAGGGCCTCATCAAAGGTCATCGGCGGGAGAATGCCGGGCAGCCGCTGCGCCAGCATCGTCTTGCCGGACCCCGGGGGCCCCACAAGCAGCAGGTTATGTCCGCCGGCCGCCGCCACTTCCAGCGCCCGCTTGGCATGCTGCTGGCCGCGCACGTCCGAAAAATCGCCCGCCCCGTTCGAATCCGGACAGACCTGTGCGGGCGCCCGTTCCTGCCTCGCCAGGACCTGCGCGCCGGTGAGATACTCGACGACCTGGGGAATGGTCGCGACGGGATAAACCGGCACGTCTTCCACGATGGCGGCTTCCTCCGCATTCTCGGCCGGCACGAGCAATCCCTTGATCCCGCGTCCGCGGCAGGCCAGCGCCATCGACAGCATCCCGTGGACCGGCTTGATGCCCCCCTCCAGGGAGACCTCTCCCACCATGACGAACTCCCGCAGCGCCTCAGGAGGAATTACGCCTTCCGCCGCCAGAATCCCGACCGCCATGGGCAGGTCGAATCCGGCGCCTTCCTTACGCAGATTGGCCGGCGCCAGGTTGATGGTGATCTTCCGCTGGGGAAAACCGAAGCCGCTGTTGCGGAGCGCCGAGCGTACGCGGTCGCGGCTTTCCCTGACGGTCGCGTCCGGCAACCCGACCACCGTGAACATGGGCAGACCCATCGCCAGGTCCACTTCCACTTCGACGGAGTGGGCCTCCAGCCCGTTGACGGCAACGCTATGAACCTTGGCCAGCATAATGTCTCCTTGTGCCTCCTGAAGGTGAGACACGGCCGGCCGGGAAAAGGTACAATTAAAAATGATGTCTCGTCTCCTCGCGCTCGCCATCGCGTGGCTCCTCATAACAGTCCCCGCCGCCGGAGAATCCAGCCGCCCCCTGGTGGGGCACGTCATGGCCATGCTGGCGGTCTTTGAGCAGGCCGAGACGCTTCCCCCGGAGGCCTCCCCGGAGGCCAACGCACTGATCCATGCCCTGATTCAGACGCAGGCGGCCCTGACCAAAAGCGCGAACCAGGCGACGCGCAAGTGGTTCGCCGACGCCCTGCACAGAAGCCACTCTCCCGGCGCCGAGCCTATGATCCAGGATGGCCTCACCTCGCGCGCCCTGGAAGCCATTCTCACCCATGCCGTCTCGCACCCCCCGTCGGCGCGGCCCGAGGTCCAGGCCGGCCTGATGGAATTCAACGTGCGCCAAGCCGATCTCGATCTCCTGGCGCGCGTCTACTGGAACGCGCGCGATCGGCTCGGCGCGAACGGCCAGGACATTCACCGGATCTACGAGGCGCAACGGCAGGCTATGCCGTTGCGCTGACTCTTTTATTCAACGCCGGTGATCTGCTATGATCAGACGCATAACGCGTCGGGAGACGGGAACAGAAGGAGGGACCCATGGCGACCAAAGCCTATATCCTGATTAAGGTCAAGGCGGGCAAAACCAAGGACGTGGTGAAGGCCCTGAAGGCGCTCCCCGGAGTCCAGCAGGTGCACCCCTGCTTCGGCCAGCCGGACGTCTTCAGCTTCATCGAGGTGAAGGACGAGAAGTCCCTGTCCGACGTCGTCATTTCGAAGATCCACACCATCGATGGAGTGGAAGAGACCGACACGCACATCGTCGCCGAAGCCTGAGCCTTCATACCAGACGAGCAACCACACGTGCGCACCATCAGCCTGATGCGAGGGCCGTTTCAGTTGTGCGATCTGTGCTACGACACGATCGTTTCGGAACATCTTGTGGACGCGCGCAACGTCGCGTCCGATCACGACGCCGTCTTCGACAACGTCTGTCCCAACTGCTACGACCGGAACAGACCTTTGATTGACGACATGCTGGGCAGCAGCGAATAAGCCGACCGCGGCTGGAACGGAGACAACTATGGCCTTGAACAAGGAATTCAACCCTTTGAGTGAAGTGCCCGGTCTGAAAAAGATGAGCCCCTTCGTCATCATAGCGGCGATTCTTTTCTTGTTCTGGGTCTTCTCCCCCTTCGTGATCGTCGGGGCCGGCGAGCGAGGGGTTGTCTTCAACCAACTCCACGGCGTGGAACAGATGATCCTCGGCGAAGGGTTCTCCTTCGTCATTCCCGTCATCCAGCGGGTCGTCAAGATGGACGTCCGCATCCGCAAGTCGGACACCCGGGCCACCGCCGCCTCCAAGGACCTCCAGACGGTGGCGACCGAGATCGTATTGAACTTCCATCTGTTCCCGGACAAGGTGAACAAGATCTACCAGGAGATCGGCCCGGAATACGAGAAACGCATCATCGATCCCGCCGTGCAGGAGATCGTCAAGGCCGTCTGCGCCGAGTTCACGGCCGAAGAGTTGATCACGAAACGCCAATTCGTCAAGGACGAGATCAAAACCTCCCTGCATAAGCGACTGATGACCTCTCACATCTCGCTCGACGAACTGAACATCACGGATTTCCAGTTCTCGAAAATCTTCAACGAGGCGATCGAGTCCAAGCAGACGGCCGAGCAGCTGGCCTTGAAGGCCCAGCGGGACCTGGAACGGGTCAAGATCGAAGGGCAGCAGAAAGTCGTGCAGGCGAAAGCGGAGGCCGAATCCCAGCGGATCCAGAAGGAAACGATCAGCCCGATCATCCTCCAGCTTCGCGCGATCGAGAAATGGGACGGGAAATTCCCCCAGGTGATCGGGGGCACCGGCGCCATGCCGTTCATCAATCTCGACGCCGGGAGCACAAAGAAATAACCCATGACGCCTCCACAGCCCAAGTATGACCGGAAGGATATCGGGTCCTCCGCGGTCCGCGTTCCCGCGGCCGGCATGCCCGACATCCTGGATGTCGCGACCGACCCCTACGCGCCCACCAAGACCGCCAAGCATGTGTTCATCAGGGGGTTCCAGGCCTGGCCGCAGAAGGGCGGCCCGTTTCCCGCCGTGATCCTCCTCCACGAGTGGTGGGGGCTCAACAGTCACATCCAGGACCTTGCCTTTCGGCTGGCCCAGCACGGCTACGTGGCGCTCGCCGTGGACCAGTACAGCCGGATCGGAGGGGCGGTCACCAGCGATCCCGAGACCGCCGCCCAGCTTATGAGCAAGGTGAAGACCTCCGAGCTGATGCAGGACCTGGGCGCGGCCTGCGAATACTTGAACTACCAGGAGTATGTGAAAAAGAACCGGTTCGCGGCCCTCGGCTTTTGCATGGGAGGGTCCCACGCGCTCAGTTGCGCCTGCGCGAGGCGCCAGTTGCGGGCGGCCGTGGCGTTTTACGGGAAAGTTCCCCTTGGATCTCTGTCCACCCTGCAGTGCCCCGTGCTGTACCATCAAGCGGAACACGACGACTGGATCACCCAGCAGGAAGTGGACCAACTGGCACAGACGCTGGCCGCCAGGAAAGTGGTCTGCGAGGTCCACCAATACCCCGGCACCTCGCATGCCTTCTTCAACGACACGAGACCGGAAGTCTACAATGCCGAGGCGGCTGCGGAAGCCTGGGCGCGAACCCTGGCCTTTCTGGACAAATACATCCTGGCCGATCACCTCGGGGTCCGGCCGCTCCCCGACTCTCAACGCGTCAGGTAAGAACGGAGACCAGCGCTGACCTGTCCATTCTGCAGGATCGGCGTCTTGCCGGGACTCCCGGATCAATGCATAGCATGTCTCTCTCGCATCAACTGCAGCGCCACTTCCTGACGGGCCTGGTCGTCATCGCGCCCGTCTGGGGCACGTTCCTCATCCTCACGACGCTGTTTACGACCCTGGACGGCGCGCTCGGCGACCTGCTGGGGCCGGGCGTCAGTTCCTCGATTCCGGGGCGTGGCGTTCTCGCGCTGTTTCTGGTCGTACT
>Ga0080064_1002564_pt1 | contig 30130 bp, 26 predicted proteins | sample Subgrocontami54m_FD_69260 | JGI IMG/M metagenome (GOLD analysis project Ga0080064, IMG submission 69260) | Subsurface groundwater microbial communities from S. Glens Falls, New York, USA - GMW46 contaminated, 5.4 m (SPADES assembly) (version 2) ...
CCTGAACATGTTGTTTTCCTGCGAGCATGTTCAAGCGGCAGAATCTTACAGAAGGCAACAAAGGGAACGAAGGCTCCGGGGCCTTCGTTCCCTTCGTTGCCTTTTGTTCAAAGGATTGGGGTTTGGTTGCGGCTGCTATGAAGCCGCGCCAGGAAATCCGTGGTCTCAACTGCGTTTTCTAGGATAAGTGACCAGCATCCTTTGTTGTGGGCGCGGTGCCCCCACCGCGCGGGACCTCGCCGGCGAATGCCAACTCGCGGGGTGCCGCCTCCGCCCAGCCTTCGGCGCGCCACTGGCATTCTGCCGCGTCGAAGCCCGCAGGGCGAAGACGGGGGGCACCCCGCCGACAACTGCACGGATTGATGACGTTTTGTAGAGCGCGCTCGGCTACCGGGATCACCTCACCCGCGGCGGATTTCGGAGCCTTGGAAGCGGATCTGGATCCGGAAGACTTTCTTGATCCGCGAGCGGATCTCCCCGGTTTTCAAATCCACCTTTTCCGGGATTTCGATTTTGTGAATATCGACCACGGCATGGTAGCCGCGCTCTGAAAACACGTCGATGAGCATCGCGAGGGCCAGCGGATCATCCAGGACCTTGTCCTCGCGGTTGATCAGCGCGACGCCGGAGATCGCATGGCGGATCACGATCGGCACGATCTTCTTTTCGATGAAAGCGGTAATCTGGGCGAACAGTTCGCTGTGCTCGAGTTCGTAGGTGTCCAGCCGTTTGACCAGCTCCTGGCGGGCGTGGACGATGATTTCGCTGGCGACCGGCACGCCGCGCAAACGATCGACCGTGCGCGGATCCAGCTCGAGGGTGCTTTGGTATTCGAGTTCGCGGAGGATGTTCTGCTCCACCTCCTCGATCGGCCCCTGCGCGTTGATGAAATGGTAATGGAAGATCTCCTTCAGCGACTGCAACGCCTCCCAGGTCTGCTCCTTGAACACGCGGTAGCGCCGCCGGGCGAGCGCCTCGTCGTGATCCGTCGGCCGATCCTCCCGCAACTCGCCGATGCCGGTGCGCGCGACCTCCTCGTTGTGCAGCCGGGTTTCGCGGCCGCGCTTCAACTGGCGGGTGATCGACTCCTTCTCGTCGACGAACAACACCATGATGTGAATCGTCGGCTGGCGGAAATGGAGGCTGAGCGGCGTGTGGTAGAACTCGCGACGCAGGGCGTGCATCTGGTCCACGAGCAGCTTCAAGCACTCGACCTGGACCTTCGTGCGCGGGAAGCCGTCCAGGATGACGCCATCGCGGTATTCGGTCTTCAGCAGCTCGCGCAGGAGGAGCGAAACGACCTCGCGGTCACCGACCATGTTGCCGGCGTCCTTCAAGGCCCGCGCCTCCGGTGAATCGAGCAGCGCGCTGATCACGACCGGCGCGCAGGTCAGCCCGCGCGTGCGGGCAATGAATGCCGTATTCGTGCCCTTGCCGGCGCCCGGCGCACCGCCGAGCAGGATGATCTCCTTGGGAAACCGCAGGTTCTCGCGCCCGAAATCCGCGTCCAGATCCTGCCACACGGCATCAAAGATGAGATGCGCGTCCTTGATCTCCAGGTCGGTGAGCTTGCCCGCGGTCGGAAGCGGTGGGTTGGACAGGGCAGGGGGATTGGACATGGCGGCGGAGCGGGGCGAGAGGACTAAAGGGTTTATGAGTGAGTTCGACACAAGAAAAACCGGCTCGCCGGCGGGCAGCCGGGATCGAGTTTTCGCTGTCTCCCTACCCAATATTCCCGATCGGTTCGTGCAAATCGCCGCTCGGAAAGGCGCCCGGGCCGCGATTTGCACGGATTAATGGGGGGCCTGGGACGCCCGGAGACCACCCGGTGCCACCAAATCATTCTGGTGCACCGCGTTCGCGCAAAGCGTGATCGTGTGGCATGATTTTCGCGGTGAATGCGGCCGCCATCACGAACCATCGTTTGCTCCATTTTTCTCCGTCCGGGTCGACGTCGGGCTGCGCGCAAATTCCCGCAAATTGGCGTGCGGTCCGCGCTTCGGCTTCGCCAATTTTTTTTTCGCGCTGCCGGAACCGGCCGGCGCGAGCTGGGTCAGTAAGGCCAACAATTCACGCGGGCCTAGCCTGCGGGATTGTTAAGTTGAAGCTGGACCTGGCGGGCTCGCGCAAGCGAGCCCGCCTTGGTTTTGGGTCAAGACTGCCCGCCAGCGGTGTTCCTCCCTCCCCATGCGCATTCTGATCGTCGACGACGAAGCGGGCATTCGCAAAACCACTCGCATCGCAATCGAAACCGCCGGGCATCAAGCCGCCGAGGCGCCGAGCGCGTCCCGCGCGCTCAAGGCGGTCGAGGAGGAGCAGTTCGATGTCGTGTTCCTCGATCTCAAGCTGGGCACCGAGGACGGGCTCGAGCTGCTGGCGAAGCTGTTGAAAAACCAGCCGGCGCTGACCGTCGTGATGTTCACGGCCTACGCGAACATCGCGACGGCGGTCGAGGCGATGCGCCGCGGCGCCTACGATTTCGTGCCGAAACCGTTCACGCCGGATCAGATCCGCGGCATCCTGGCGAAAATCGAGAAGACCCGCGTGCTGCAGACCAAGGTGCGCAGTCTCGAGAACGAACTCGCCACGGAATCCGTGCCGGTGGATTTGGACTCGGAGGACCCGGCCACGCGTCACGCCATCGAGGTGGCTTTCAAGGCGGCCGACACGCCGGCCAACATCCTGGTGCTCGGCCCGAGCGGCACCGGGAAAAGCGTGCTCGCGCGCGAAATCCACCGGCGCAGTGCGCAGCGCGACGCCGCCTTCGTCACGGTGAGCTGCCCCAGCCTCTCGCGCGAGTTGCTGGAAAGCGATCTGTTCGGGCACGTGAAGGGGTCGTTCACCGGCGCCGTGGCCGACACGATGGGCAAGGTCGCGGCGGCCGACGGCGGCACGTTGTTCCTCGACGAAATCGGCGAGATGCCGCTGGAAATCCAGCCGAAGCTGCTCCGGCTGCTGCAGGAGCGGGAATACGAGCGGGTCGGCGAGGCGAAGATCCGCCGGGCCAACGTGCGGGTGATCGCCGCGACGAATCGCAACCTGGCCGACGACGTGAAGGCGGGGAAGTTCCGCGAAGATCTTTTCTACCGGCTGAACGTGATCAGTGTCGCGCTGCCGGGGTTGCGCGACCGGCCGGCGGACCTGGTGCGGTTCGCGGAGAACTACCGGAAATTCTTTTCCCTGCGGCTGGGCAAACACATCACCGGTTTTTCGCCCGAGGTGATGGCGGCCTTCGCCGGCTACCGCTGGCCCGGCAACCTGCGCGAGTTGCGCAACGTGATCGAGCGCGCGGTGATTCTCGCGGCCCGCGAGACGATCGAGCTGAACGACCTGCCGGACGAGTTCGGCACCAGGTCGGAGCCGGGCATCGCGGTCGGCTCGCGCGTGACGATCGACGCGCTCGAGGCGGAGCATATTCGTCGCGTGCTCGCGATCTCGCGCAATCTCGAGGAAGCGGCCCGCACGCTCGGCATCGACCCGGCGACCCTGTATCGGAAGCGCCAGAAACTCGGTTTGCTGTAGGCCGGCCGTTCGCCGCCATGAAGGGAGAGCGGAAACTCGATCGAACCTAGCCGGGTCACACGGGATTGCCCTTTCGCCCGGCTCCCTTCTCGCTGCCTCTGCCCACGCCGGCGCCCACCCATGCTTCGGACGCGACTTTACCTTGGACTGCTGCCGCTGCTCCTGCTGATCGTCGCCACCGGCGGATACGCCATTCATCGCGTGCGAAACCTGTCCGGTTCACTCTCGCGCGACCTGGTGAACAATTACCGGGCGGTGCTCGCCTGCCAGCAGATGCGCACCTCGGCGACTTTGATGACGAGTGCGCTCGCCCCGCTGGTGCTGGGCGAGGGCGAGCGGCGCGTCTTCGAGGACCATCGCAGTGCGTTCAAGCGGGAACTCATGGCGCAGGCGTCGGCGTCGACCGGTTCGTCGCGCGCCAACTTGCTCGCAGCGGTCGATGCGGCGTTCAGCGAACTCTCGGCGATCGGCGAGCGGCAGTTCCGCGCCGGTGACGGTACGACCCGGACCGAGGGATTGCAGGCCGCGAACGCCGCGGTCTTTCGCGTCTACCAGGCGATCGAGAACCTCACGAAACGCGACTTTGCCGCCGCGCAGCAGACCGTCGCGCGGGTCGAGCAGCTCGCGACGGGAACCGAGCGGGTGATGCTGATCACGATTGCCGGCGGTTTCATCCTGTCGCTGCTGCTGGCGTGGCGGCTCGCGAATTCGCTGCTGGAACCCATCCGCATGTTCACCGCGTCGGCGGTCGCGCTGGGCGAGGGCGACCTCGACCGCGAAGTGCCGGAGCTGTCGCGCGACGAACTCGGGCAGCTCGCGCGCGCCTTCAACACGATGGCGACGAAGTTGCGCTCGTACCGCGACGCGACGCTCGCGCGCGTGCTGCGCGCGCAGCGCACGATGGAGGCGACGCTCACCTCGGCGCCGGACCCCGTCTTCGTGATCGGACGCGACGGCACGCACGAGGTCCGCAACCCCGCGGCGGAGCAGCTGGCGCAGGGGCCGGACTTCGCGCACGGTTTTCCGCCGGCCATCGCCGATCTGGTGGCGCGCGTGCTGGCCACGGGCGAACACTACATTCCCACGGATTACGCCCGGGCGGTGACGTTTCGCGTCGGTCGCGAAGATCGGCACTACCTCCCGCGCGTGCTGGCGATTGGCGACAAGCTCACGGAGTTCAGCGGCGCGGCGATCATCCTGCAGGATGTCACGAAATTCCGGCTGATGGACGATGCGAAGACGAACCTCGTGGGCACGGTCAGCCACGAGTTGAAGACGCCGCTCACCAGCCTGCGCATGGCGCTTTACCTCCTGCTGGAACAGAACCTCTCGGCGCTCTCGAAGCAGCAGCGGGAACTGCTGGAGGATGCGCGCGACGACGCGGATCGGCTGCTGCGGATCCTGGATACGCTGCTCGACCTGACGCGGCTGGAGAGCGGGGCTTCGCCGCTCGAGCGCACCGAGGTCGGCGTCTCGCCGTTGCTGCGACGGATCGCGGGTGCGGCGCATCCCTTCATCGACAGCGCGGGCCAGCGGCTCGCCGTGGTGATCGCGCCGGAACTGAGCGGCGCCAACCTCAATGTCGACGAGGCCCGGATCACGCACGTTTTCATGAACCTGCTGACGAATGCCTCGAAGTACACCCCGCGGGGCGGCTTCCTCACCTTGAGCGCGGCGCCGGAGGAGGGCGGGTTCATTCGTTTCAGTGTGCGCGATCAGGGTCCGGGCATCCCGCCGGAGAGCATTGCGCGAATCTTCGAGCGGTTTTACCGTGCACCGAATCAGGAGCAGCGTTCCGGCGCGGGCCTCGGCCTGGCCATCGCGCGCGAAATCATCGTGGCCCACGGCGGCTCGATCGCGTGCACGAGCGTCGAGGGCGAGGGCAGCGAGTTCTATTTCGTGCTGCCGCGGTAGGTGCGGGCTCTGGGCGGTCAATTTCGGCTCGCGGATGTAGGGCGGGGTCTCCTGACCCCGCCGAGATGTGAGTGCGCAAGGCAGCGGCGGCGGGGTCGGGAGACCCCGCCCTACAAGCCTGCGCTCGCCTCGCAACCCGCCGGCGGAGCGGGGCGTATGCCCCATGCCCAGCGGGCACCGATTGGTCCATCATCCGGTCATCCCGCGCCATCGCGCGGCACCCGTTTGTTCTCAACTCAAATCAAGGAGATCGCACACTCATGAAAAACCGCCAAGACACCGGCACCTCAGCCGAGACCCCCGAGCAATTGATCGAGCACATCAGCCGCTTGATGGCAGAAGCCGAAGCGATGATTGCCGGACCGCACACCGACCAAGCCGGCGGAAAGCTGGCCAACATCAAGGACCGGCTCGAGGCCGCGCGCGAGCAGCTCAGCGACGTGTATGGCCGCGCCCGCGACCAAATCACCGACGCCTACGGCCGTGCCCGCAAGGGCGTGGTCACCGGCGCGAAGTACACCGACGAGACGATTCGCACGCATCCCTATCAGACGATGGCCATCGCGCTCGGTGTTGGCGTGCTCGTCGGGTATCTGCTTCGCCGCAACAACAACTCGTAGGCCGGATGGAGCCGTCGGCGCACAGCTCGGTGGGCTTGCTGGGGAGCTTGCGCGGCTTCGCCGACGGTCTGCTGGGCTCGGCGCACGACCGGCTCGAACTGCTGGCGGTCGAGTGGCAGGAGGAAAAACTTCGGCTGATTCAGATTGTGGTCTGGCTCAGCGCGATTGTCCTCCTCGGTTTCCTGGCGATGGCCTTCGTGAGTTTCGCCCTGGTGGTCTTGTTCTGGGAAACGGCGCGGCTGGCCGCAATCGCCGCGGTGGCCGGCTTCTATCTCGTGGGCCTCGTCGCGCTGATCTTCGCCTTCCGGCGGTACCTGCGAAAGCAGCCGAAGCCGTTTGCGGGCACCCTCAGCGAGCTGCGGGAGGACCGCGAATGTATCCAAGCGGACAATTGAGCGAGCTGGCTGCGCGCAAGACCATCCTGCAGGCGAGGATTGCCGTTCGCCGGTGGGAGTGCGCGGTCGCTGCGGTGGAACTCGCGCGGCCGATCGCAGCGGTCGACCGCGGTGTGGCGGCCTGGCACCAGCTTTTGCCCATCGTCAAACTCCTCGCGGTACCCGTGGGGGTCTGGCTCGCGCGCCTTTCGCAGCGGTCCACCCCGCCCGAGCCGGAGGCGAAGAGGAACGGCAAGGTCGCCGCCGCGCTGGCGGCCCTGCCCCTGATCCTGCAAGCCGTGAAGCTCGTGCAGGAATTCCGCGCGATCCGGCAAAGCCGGGCGAGGGTCTGAACCGCGTGTGGCGTGCGGCATGCCCGCAGCGATCATGGTCTTCGCGCGGGCGGGCCCGCCTGGGCTGAGGCTGGTCAAGGGCATTTGGATCGCGCGAAATCAGGCGAAACCGCGGCGCGTTTCGTGGGTCGTAGCGGACAGGTCAACGCCCGCGATTCCGCCATGCAACCGAAGCCTCCCGCCGGCCTCCCCGGCAAAGCGCGCGAAACCCTCGCGAAAATTCTCGATCACGTTTGGCGTGAAGAGTGTTCGTTGTCGGCGACGACGCGCCAATACGGCTGGAACGTAAGGGGACCCAACCTCTACAGCCTGCACCGCCTGTTCGAGGAGCAGCGCCGCCAGCTCGACCAATGGCTGGCCCAGGTGGGGCAGCTGGCGGCATCCGTCGGCTTTGGTCCGCGTGAATCCGCCAGCGAAATCGGCCGCGCGGGGGCAGCCACCCAGCCCACCCCGGCCGCGGTGCCGCCGCGAACCATGATCGGCGATCTGCTGGCGCGACACGAGGAGATGGCGCGCCGGCTGCGACAGGACATCGCAAGGCTGGGTGACCCCGCCACGGCGGAGTTGCTGACGCGGTTGGTGGAGTTTCATGAGACGACCGCGTGGATGCTCCGGATGGTGAATACCGGGCCAGGTTCCGATCAACCGGCGTAAGAATTCATTTTTTCCGGCGCTCCGGGGGGAACGGGGCCGGTCTATGAGGGCATGAACCAAGCCGTCTTGGTCATGTCGCGGCGGGTCGGGCGCGCGTTCCCTGGAACGTTGGCACTCGATGGCCGAGCGAACGATCAGGCGGCCGATCGGAAACCTCAACTCCCTCGTCTCATGTTAAACTACGCCATTATCTTTCTCATCATTGCGATTCTCGCGGGTGTGCTCGGCTTCGGCGTCGTCGCCGGCACGGCTGCGATGGTCGCCAAGGTCTGCTTCGTCGTGTTCCTCGTGCTGTTTCTGTTTTCCCTCCTCGGTGGGGGACGACGCACCCGGCTGTAGCGATTGACGTCGCTTGGCTGGTTGGCGGGCGCTGCGGTGCGAGACACCGCGGCGCTTTTTTTTTGACTGGAGGCGGCGCGCCCCCGCGCCGGAAAAAACGTTTCGGGCCAAACCGAACGTCATGGATCGGCGCAGTTGCAGGCGGGGCGCCCTCACCTCGCGAGTGGGCAAGCCGGCTCGACGGTAGGGCGGGACCGCCGGGCCCGCCGCGATTATGCGTCGGTGTCGCGCACGGACCACGGCGCGCCCAGCGGTCGCGCCCTACCTTTTGGGACGCCGGCTCAGAGCGCCCCGATCGCCTCGTCGAGCACGGCGAGCAGAAAATCCGCGTCGGCCTGCGTGATGTTCATCGGCGGCGCGAAACGGATCGTCTGGCCCCAGAGGCCGCCCTTGCCGAGCAGGAGCCCGAGTTCGCGCGCGTTTTCGACGGCTTGCGCGCATTCCTCCTTGCCCGGCTGCTTCGTCGCGCGGTCCTTCACGAATTCGATCCCGAGCATCAGGCCCTTCCCGCGGACGTCTCCAATCACCTTATACTTCGACTTCAACCGATCGAGACCGTTCAGGATGTAGTGGCCGAGCTGCAGGCAGTTCTCCTGCGTCTTTTCTTTTTCGATCACTTCGAGCACGGCCTTGCCGATGGCGGAGACGACGGGATTGCCGCCGAAGGTGTTGAAGTGGACCTTCTGCGCGAGCGTCGCGGCGATTTTCGGCGTCGTGACGACCGCCGCCAGGGGTGCGCCATTGCCGATGCCCTTGGCCATGGTGACGATATCGGGGACGACGCCCTGCGTCTCGAAGCCCCAGAAATGCGTGCCGGTGCGGCCGAAGCCGGTCTGCACCTCGTCGGCGATGCAGACGCCGCCGGCGTTGCGCACGTGTTCGTACACGTGCTTGAGATAACCATCTGGGAACACGACGAAGCCGCCGACGCCCTGGATGGACTCCGCGACGAAGCCGGCGATCTTGCCCGGCGTGGCGTAGTCGATCAGGTTCTTGACGTCGTCGGCGTACTTGCGCCCCGCCTCGGGGTCGTCGTAGCCGTACGGGCCGCGATACGGATACGGCGCCACGGCATGGTGCACGCCGAACGAATGCGGCACGTTGAATTTCCAGCTGCTGTGGGCGGTGAGGCCCATGCCGCTCGCGTTGCCGCCATGGTACGCGTTCCGCAGCGCGATCATGTCGTAGTTGCCCGTGTAGAGCCGCGCCATCAGCAGCGCGAGGTCGTTCGCCTCGGAGCCGGAATTGACGAAGTAGCACACCTTCAGATCGCCGGGCATTTTCGACGCGAGTTTCTCCGCGAACTCGACGATTCGCGGCTGGAGGTAGATGGTGGTCGAGTGCTGCAGCGTTTCGTTCTGCTCGCGCGCGGCGGCGACGACATGCGGATGGCAGTGCCCGACGCTGACCGTGACGATGCCGCCGAGTCCATCGAGGTAGCGCTTGCCCGTGTCGTCCCACACCCACTGCATCCTGCCCTCCACGATCATGATCGGTTTCTTGTAGTACAGGAAGAGACCGGGGCTGAGGTACTGCTTGCGCAACGCCAGCACCTGCTCGGCGGAGGGCCCGCTGTAGGGCTGGGGCTGATGCGACGTGGCGGGCAGCGGAACGGATTTGAGTTTGCGGGCGGCGGTGGCGGGCGGAGCAGGCGGAGGTGGCACGTTCATGGCGACCGAAGTTAAACGGCAGAGGGACCGATGGCACGGTCAAAGATGAATGCCTCACGCCCAGATCGCGCAGGCCGCCCCGACTCAGCCTTTGCGGCCATCGCGCCCCGGGCGTGAGGCAAGAAAATCATCAAAGGTTCGGGGCGAGCTTTCGCAGCGCGAGGTAGACGGTGAACGCGAGGCCAAAGCCGACGAACCACGCGTAATTATACAGGCCGAGCAGCAATGGCGACAGATGCGTCGCGTCAATCAGCTTCACCGTGGCGAAGAATCCCGGGAGGCTCGGCAGCACCGCGGCGACCAGCGCGACGAGGGCCACCACGCTGAAGCCGTGGGTATAGCGGTGGGGACCGTCGGGGCTGTACAACGCATACACGCTCAGGCGGCACCGGCGATGGACGAAATAATCGGCGATCATGATGCCGCCGATCGGCCCGAGCAACGCGCTGTAGGCGATCAGCCAGAGGAAGATGTAGCCGTTGGGATCCGCCACGAGTTTCCATGGCATCATGGCGATCCCGATGACGCCGGTGATCAGGCCGCCGGTGCGGAAGGAGATTTTGCGCGGGGCCAGATGCGCGAAATCATTCGCCGGCGAGACGACGTTGGCCGCGATGTTCGTCGCCAGGGTGGCGATGCAGAGCGCGAGCATGGCGATCACCAGCAGCACGGGATTCTTGAAACGAGTCAGCACGTCCACCGGATCCCAGATGGTCTCGCCATAGATGATGGTCGTCGCCGAGGTGACCGCGACGCCGATGAAGGAATACAACGCCATCGTCAGGGGCAGCCCGAGCGCCTGGCCGAGGGCCTGATCGCGCTGCGATTTCGCATAGCGTGAAAAATCGGGGATGTTCAGCGAGAGCGTCGCCCAGAATCCAATCATGCCGGTCAGCGCGGGGAAGAAGAACGTCCAGAACTGCCCCGCCTTCGGCTGCCCGGGATCGAAGGCCGACGGCTGGGACAGGATCGGGCCAAAGCCGCCGGCCGCACGATACGCCCACCACAGCAGCAGCAGGCCGAGCGCGATGAGCAGCGGCGCCTTGATGTTCAGCAACACGCGGATCGTTTCGATGCCGCGGTAAATCACCCACATGTTGATCCCCCAGAAGAACAGGAAGCAGAGGAGTTGTGCGCCGGTGATTCCGAGGAAGTTGTTGGTCGAGCCGCTGGCGAGCGACGGCCAGAACACCGCGAGGATCTTGTAGATCGCGTTGCCGCCGATCCACGACTGGATGCCGAACCAGCCGCAGGCCACGAAGGCCCGCAGCAAGGCCGGCACGTTGGCCCCCGTCGTGCCGAACGCCGCGCGGCAAAACACCGGGAAGGGAATGCCGTACTTCGTGCCGGCATGGGCGTTCAGGATCATCGGCACGACCACGATCGCGTTGCCCAGGAAGATCGTCAGGATCGCCTGCGACCAGTTCATGCCGCCGCCGATCAGCGAGGACGCCAGCATGTACGTCGGGATGCACGCCGACATTGAGATCCACAGCGCGGCGAAACTCGCCAGTCCCCATTTGCGGCCGCTCGCCGGCACGGGGGCGAGGTCCGCGTTGTAGAGGCGCGACTCGTGAAGTTGCGCGAGCTCGGCTTCGACGTCGGGCGCGTTGTGCGCGAGGCTGGCAGGTGGGGTGGGCATGGGAAAAAGCTCCAAGGTGCGAATACCAAGCTCCAGAGAAACTCCAGTTCTCAGAGCTCAATCAAGGCAGGTGCCGGTTTGAGTTTGGAGATCAATGCATCTCTGGGGATTGGAGCTGGGAACTTCCAGTGAGCTTTGGGTTTTCGACGTTCGATCTTCACCACGGATCGCACGGATGGTACGGATAAGAAGTACATTGCATCCGTGTTCATCCGTTCACTATCCCTGAACATGTTGTTTTCCTGCGAGCATGTTCAAGCGGCAGAATTTTACAGAAGGCAACAAAGGGAACGAAGGCTCCGGGGCCTTCGTTCCCTTCGTTGCCTTTTGTTCAAAGGATTGGGGTTTGGGGTTGGGGTTTGGTTGCGGCCTCGCCGCGCCAAGAAATCCGTGGTTGTTGGTCTGGAGCTCCGTCGCGCTAGAAATGACTTGGCGTTCTCTGCAGAAATTTTCCGCGGCCCGGCGTGCCGACGAACTGGCCGTCGCGCGCGGCGACCTGGCCCCGCACGGTGACCACGCTGGCGCGGCCTTCGAGTTTCCACCCTTCGAACGCGCTGTAGTCGACGTTCATGTGCTGGGTTTGCACGGAGATGGTGCCGCGATAACTCGGATCGAAGACGACCAGATCGGCATCGGCGCCGGGCTGAATCGCGCCCTTGCGCGGAAAGAGGTCGAACAGCTTCGCAACCTGCGTGCTGGCGACGTTCACGAAGGTGTGCAGGTCGAACTTGCCCGCCTTCACGCCGTAGGTGTGGAGCAGGTTGATGCGCTCCTCCAGCGACGGGATGCCGTTCGGGATTTTGGTGAAGTCATCCCTGCCCATCGGCTTTTGCTTCTGGAAATCGAACGGCGCGTGATCCGTCGCCACGGTTTGCACCAGTCCGTCGCGCAGCCCGTTCCAGAGCACCGCCTGGTTGCGCGCGTCGCGGAGCGGCGGCGACATGACGTACTTTGCGCCCTCGAAGTTCGGCCGCTCGGCGTAGCTCTTGTCGAGGAGCAGGTATTGGATCAACGTTTCCACCGCCACGCGGACTCCGCGCTGCCGGGCGGCCAGCGCGGTGCTCAACGCTTCCTTGCAGCTCAAGTGGACGATGTAGGTCGCGGCTCCGGTGAGCTCGGCGAAGGTCATCAGGTGATGCACACCCTCCGCCTCCACCGCCGGCGGCCGGCTTTCGTGGTGCTGCCCCGGATCGGTCTTGCCGGCCGCGAGCAATTCCCGGCAGCGCTCGGCGACCAGCGTTTCGTTCTCGCAATGCGCGGTGACGATGACGCCGAGTTCCTTCGCGAGCTTCAGGGTCCGGTAAAGTTCGGTGTCGTCGACGCCGAACGCGCCCTTGTACGCGAGGAAGATTTTGAAGGATGAGATGCCGCGACGCACGATCTCGCGCAGCTGCGCCGCCGAAGTGTCGTCGAACTTCGTGACGCCCATGTGAAACGTGAAGTCGCACGCGGACTTTCCCGCCGCCTGCGACATCCACAGCTCGAACGACTGCAGCGCGTCATCCTTCCGCGAGGGGCAGCACATCTCGATCAGCGTCGTCGTGCCGCCCACCAGCGCCGCTTTCGACCCGGTTTCATAGGTGTCCTTGGAGAACGTGCCCATGAACGGCAGGTAGATGTGCACGTGGGGATCGATGAACCCGGGGAAAACGTAGCGGCCCGCCGCATCGATGACCTCGCAACCGGGCGGCGCTGCGATGGCGCGATCGATCTTCGTGATCGTCTCGCCCTCACAGAAGATATCGGCCCGGTAGCGCGAGTCCGCCGTGACGATTTCGCCGTTTTTGATCAAAAGTGACATGTGACGTGTGACAAGTGACGAGTGGAAGTCAGACCGGGCTGGAGAGTTTTCTGCGGAGGCCGTTCAGCATGCGCCGTTCTTCTTCGAGCAGGCTCAACGCGTTGGTCGCCAAGTCTGGTGCCAAAAAGCCAAGCTCCACCGCCAGGTGAAACTGCGTGAATAGCTCCGCAACCGAGCCCTCGGCATGCGAGATGAACTGAACGAACTCACCGGTGGTATGGCGCGCCTGCCCTTCCGCAATGTTGGATGGGATCGACACTGCCGCTCGACGCATTTGCGATACCAGACCGAATTTTTCGTCCGTGGGAAAGTTGCGGGTAATCGAGTAAGTGAGTTTTGCCAGTTCGATCCCCTTTTGCCACACCACGAGATCGCGGAAGCCTTGTGCCGGCGGATTCTCGAATCGCGTGGCCGTTTTCATCTCGTCACATGTCACAGTTCACACGTCACTCCCGCTACTTCTTCCACACGTCCCCCACGTCACCGCCGAACCAGCGCGTCGAGATTACTTTTTGCTGCGTGTAGAACTGCACGGCTTCGCGACCCTGGATGTGGAGGTCGCCGAAGAACGACTCGTCCCAGCCGGTGAAGGGGAACATCGCCATCGTGGCCGGGACGCCGACATTGATGCCGATCATGCCGGCCTTCACCCGATGCTTGAATTCGCGCGCGGCCGCACCGCTGTTGGTGAAGATCGCGGCGCCGTTGCCGAAGGCCGAGCGGTTCGCCTGCTCGATCGCCGCGCCGAGATCGTCCATCCGCATCACGTTCAGCACGGGACCGAAGACTTCCTCGCGCGCCAGGGTCATGTTCTCGCGCACGCCATCGACGATCGTCGCGCCCAGGTAGAATCCGCGGGGCGCGTCCGACACCTTCGCGCTCCGGCCGTCGGCGATCACCCTGGCGCCTTCCTTTTCGCCGGTCGCCAGCAGGCTCATGACGCGATCGCGATGCTGCGCGGTGATCAGCGGCCCCATGTCGGGCTGCGGCGTCGGCTGATCCGTCCGGCCCACTTTGATCGCCTTGGCCGCGTCCACGAGCGAAGGCAGCAAGCGCTCCGCCGCCGGGCCGACCGTGATCGCGGTCGAGCCGGCCATGCACCGTTCGCCGGCACACCCAAACGCCGCGGTCGAGAGTGCCTCGACGGTCCTGGCCACATCGGCGTCGGGCATGATGACGATGTAGTTTTTCGCGCCGCCGTTCGCCTGCACGCGTTTGCCGTGCTTCGTCCCCGTTTCGTAGATGTACTTCGCGATCGGCGTCGAACCGACGAACGAAACCGCCTTCACTTTCGGATGCGTGAGCAGTGCGTCGACCGATTCGCGTCCGCCGTGGACGAGGTTGAAAACGCCCTTGGGGCAACCCGCCTGTTCGAGCAACTGGCCGAGCAGCACGGCGGTGAGCGGCACCTTTTCGCTCGGCTTCAGCACGAACGTGTTGCCGCAGGCGATCGCCAGCGGGTACATCCAGAGCGGCACCATCGCGGGGAAGTTGAACGGCGTGATGCCGACGCAAACCCCGAGCGGCTGCAGCAGGCTCTCGCAGTCGACGTTGCGCGCGAGGTTCCCGAGCGTGTCGCCAAACAGCAGCGAGGGCACCCCGCAGGCGTACTCGATGTTCTCCAGCCCGCGAAACGCGCTGCCGCGCGCCTCCGCCCACGTCTTGCCGTGCTCGCGCGTGACGCTGCGGCAAATCGCGTCGAAGTTCTGTTCGACCAGCTGCCGGTACTTGAAAAACACGCGCGCCCGCTCGACCGGCGGCGTTTCGCGCCAGCCCGGGAACGCCGCCTGCGCCGCCTCGACGGCCGCCGCGACGTCCGCGCGCGTGCCGACGGGACACTCGGCGATCACGTCGCCGGTGGAGGGATTGAACACCGGCGTGGCGGCGCCGTTGTTCGGCGTGCGCCACTCGCCGCCGATGTAGTGCGGGCAGGGAAGAAGCGTGGTGGTCATTGTCGGTTTAACCAAGGAGACACAGAGGCACGGAGCCGGAAAAATTCAGAAGAGTGCCCGCGAATCACGCGAATCGACGCGAATTTCAGAGGAGAGGGACAGGGCATGGTTTGCGCGGTGCGCTCTCACTTTTCAGTGGACCGAATTCTCTCGACGATCTCATTCGCGTTTATTCGCGTCCATTCGCGGGCTACTGCATTGCTCCTTGTTCCGGCTGAGATAGTCAGGACTATAATAGGTCATCCTATGCGATCCGGCGAATGCCATCTTTCAGGACCGGAACATCGAAGTTAATCAAGAGACCGAGAGTCTCCGTGTTTCCGTGGCGTAAAAATGGACTCACGCCTTCGACAGCGCGTCCGACTGTTTGACGAACTCGTCACCGGTCCATTCCGCGTCGCTCTTGACGACCTTCGCCGCGGCCGCCGCTACGGTGGCGGCGATTTTCTGCGCGGCCTTCCGCTCGGTCTGCCGTTTCACGAGGTCCGCGTGCGTCGTGAAGTAAGGCAGCGTCTTGCCCTTGAAATCCTGCAGCGTCTCGAACTTGTGCTTCGCCATGAACGCGAGCAATTGCTCGCACATCGGTTTCACGTGCTCGTAGCCGAACTTCATCACGCCGGTGCAGACCTGGACCGTGTCGGCGCCGAGCAGGATGAACTGGGCCGCGTCCTCCCCGGTCTCCACTCCACCGATACCGGAAAGCGAGCGGTCGGGGAATTCCGCGCGAATCATGGTCGCGAGTTCCATCACCATCCGCAGCGCAATCGGCTTCACCGCGCGGCACGAGTAGCCGCCCGGCGTCGTGTAGCCCTCGACGCTTGGCTCCGGTCGCAGCGTGTCCAGGTTCACGCCCATCACGCTGCGGATCGTATTGATGGCGCTGAGACCGGTGGCGCCGCCGCGCAAGGCGGCGCGGCCCGGGTCCTCGATGTGGGTGATGTTCGGCGTCATCTTTGCCCAGAACGGTTTTTTCGCGGCGCTCTTCACCCAGCCGCAAACCTCCTCGAGAATGTCGGGGTCCTGGCCCATCGCCGCGCCCATCTTGCGCTCCGGCAATCCGTGCGGGCAGGAGAAGTTAAGCTCGAACGCGTCGACGCCCGTGTCCTGGCAGCGTTCGACGATTTCGATCCACGCGTCCTTGTTGTACTCCTCCATGATCGACGCGATCAACGCGCCCGGCGGCTGCGCGTCCTTGCAGCGCTTGAACTCGTCCAGCCAGAGGTGAAACGGCCGGTCGCTGATCAGCTCGATGTTCTCCCAGCCGATCACCTCGCCACTGGCGGCGTGCAGCTTGGCGTAGCGCGGCGTGACGTTGACGACTTTCGAGGCATCGAGGCTGATGGTCTTGGCGATCACGGCGCCCCAGCCTTCGCGAAAAGCACGCTGGATCACGCTGAGATTCGTGCCGGGCGGGCCGGAGCCGATCACGAACGGGTTGGGAAGCTTCAGACCGTCGACAGTGGTGGCAAGGGTGGGCATGGCGGGATGATTTGGGCTAGCAGCCTGGGTGGGTGGATTGCGCCGGCCACGCGCGGGAAAGCAAAACGGCGCGTGGCCTGCGTAGAATTACGAACTGCGGGTAGGGGAATGCTGGATTGAATGTGATCTTGGGCTTCCTACTTTCCAAGTCACAAAGCGGGTTCAAACCCTTTGATTTCCATGATTCCAAGCACGGCAGCGGCAGGCCAGCGCGATTGCGCCGGGAGGTGTCGTTCTGACAAATTCTGGAGGGACGACCTCCGTGTCGTCCGCGGCCCGCACAGAGGCGGGCCCTCCAATAATGACGCCGCCCTGCGCGGTTGCGGCCGCTCCGGCGCGAACAGGGCGCCCCCCAAGGGCTGACTTGGTTTGCCCATGGATGGCTCGCTCAATCCCCAGCGCACGGTCGCTGAACTGAAGGACCTGCGGAACCTGACCGGCGATGCAAACGGCGCGCAACGCGTCGCCTTCACCCCGACATGGCTGACCGCGCGGGCATGGCTGCGGGAAAAACTCGAGGCGCTGCCGGTGGAGGTCGGCACGGACGCCGCGGGGAATTTGTGGGCGACGCTCCGCGGCGCGTCCGAACGCGCGCTGCTCATCGGCGGCCACATGGATTCGGTGCCGAACGGTGGCTGGCTCGACGGCTGCCTCAACGTCATGGCTGGCGTGGAAATCCTCCGCCGGATCAATGCGCAATATCAGGGCAAGCCGCCGGTCACCGTGCGGCTCGTCGACTGGGCGGACGAGGAGGGCGCGCGGTTCGGCAAGAGTTTGTTCGGCTCGTCGGCCTGCTCGGGCACGCTCGACGTCGAGGAAGCCCGCGGGCTGAAGGACCGCGAGGGTATCACGTTGCCGGATGCGTTGAAGCAGGTCGGCATTGACTTTGCCCGCGTGAAGGAGAGCGGCCGCGAGCTCGGGACGGCGGCGGCGTACATCGAGCTGCACATCGAACAGGGCCCCGTGCTGCTCGACCTCGACCTGCCGCTGGGCGCGGTCCTCGGGACGTTTGGCGTCGAGCGGCACGCCATCACCTTCCGCGGCCAGGCGGCCCACTCGGGCAGCACGCCGATGAACCGCCGGAAGGACGCGTTCCTCGCCGCGGCGAAGATGAGCCCGGAAATCTACCGGATCGCCGAGCGCAGCGGCAACGGCGTGTGCACGATCGGATCGTGCACCACGAAGCCCGGCATTGTGACCAGCGTGGTGGAGGAGTGCCGGATTACGCTCGATCAACGCCACCTCGATCCCGCGGCCCTGGCGCGAATGCTGCGCGAGGCCCGCGCGGCGGGCGAGCGGTTCGCCCAGGCGGGCAACGTGAGCGTCGGCTGGGAGCGCCTCTGGCACATCGAGCCGCGGCCGTTTCATCCGGAGCTGGTTGTGATGTGCGACGAGGCGATCCGCGAGACTGCGGGAAAATCCCACCGCCTGCCCTCCGGGCCGTTGCATGATGCCGCGGAAGTGGCCGGCGCCGGCGTGCCGACCGTCATGATGTTCGTCCAGAGCCTGCACGGCATCAGTCATAACAAGATCGAGGATACGAAGGAGGCGCACCTCGAGCTGTGCGTGACGGCCTTCGATCGACTGGCGGAAAAAACGATGACGTGGATCAACCAGGGCGGCGGGAGGCGCAGCGCGCAGTGAATCGCGTGGCATTTTTGATTCCGACGCTGGCCGACCTCGAAGGGAGCTCCCTGTGGTCGGCGGCGGTGAATCGGGAGTCGGCCGCGCTGGCGGCCACCCTCGTCGCGCTGGCGGGGGTGCAGCTCTGCTGGCGCGGGCCGCGTTACCGGATGTCGATGGAAGAACGCGCGAAGGACGGCGCGCTGACCAACGAACAGGCGCGGCGCAAAATCCGATTTATGGGGTGGTTTGGACCAGCGCTGGCGCTGACGGGTTGCGCGCTGCTGGCTTTTGCGGTGCTGCGCTAGCGCTGTCTCCCGTAGCACGGTCAACCTGACCGTGCTCGAGCCTTCCCGGTAGCCGAACGCGGTCAGATTGACCGCGCTACCCAAAACGTGCGTTCGCTCCAGGAGGTTTTGCAGTGCTGTTATATAGGTTGGAAGCTATCCGAAAACGGGCGATGACACCGATGGTAGGTGGCGCGCTCGCCGCGCAACGTGGCGCGACGAGCGCGCCACCTCCAGGCAAATGCGAATTACGTGGCTCCCGTGGCCGCGGCTTCGCATTCGAAAACCTCCGCTGGCTGCTTACTCGTCCTGCAGTCGCACCGGTTTTCCCGGGCGGGCGGCCGTCAATTCGCCGGCGCGGATCACCGGCACGCCGTTGACGATCACGTCGCTGAACCCGACGGCGTAATGGTGCGGGTCATCGAACGTCGAAGGATCGGAAACTTTTTCGGGATCGAAAACCACCACGTCCGCGACGTAGCCCGCCTTGAGTTCGCCCCGGTTCTTCAAATGGAACGTGCGGGCGGGCAGCGACGTCATCTTGCGCACGGCGTCCTCCAGGCCGAGCACCTTGAGTTCGCGGACGTATCGGCCGAGCACGCGCGCGTTGTTGCCATAGCCGCGCGGGTGGGGCACGCCGTCGCCGAACCGGCGCGGGCCGGCGTCCGACGCGATCATCGTCTGCGGCAGCACGAGGAATTTCCGGAGATCGTCCTCGTTGATGCCGTGAAACACGCCTTGCGCGCCGCCTTTTGCGACGATCTCGAGCACGAGCTCGATCTGATCGTCGAGCGAATCCGACCCACGCACGAATTTCGCCGCCTCGCGGACGCTTTTGCCGTTGAGCCGCTGGTCCGGCTTGTAGCTCGCGATGACCGCATAGCCATAGTCGCCGCGATTGCTCTTCCGCAGATCCTCTTTCATGTCCGCCACGAGCCGCGCCTTCTTCTCCGGATCGGCGATGCGCGCGGCAAATTCCTTCGTGCCGCCTTCGCGCACCGTCGTCGGGACCAGCGTGGCGATGCCGGTGCTCGACGCCGTGTAGACGTATTGATCGTGCGTGATCGGCAAGCCTTCGGCCCGCGCCTTGTCCAACAACGCGATGACTTCGTCGGTGCGGCCCCAGGCGTTCGGTCCGGAGAGCTTGATGTGCGAAACCTCCGCGCGGATCTTCGCTTCGCGCGCGATCCGGATCAGTTCGTCCAGCGCGCCGAAAATCTCCGCGTTTTCATGCCGCATGTGGCTCGCATAGATTCCGTCGTGTGCCGCCGCGACCTTCGCGAGTTCGATCAGCTCCTCCGTCTTGGTGAACGTGCCCGGCAGGTAGATCAGCCCGGTGCTCAAGCCGACCGCGCCATCGCGCATGGCCTGGGCGACGAGCCCGCGCATCTTTTCGAGTTCTGCGGGCGTGGCGGGGCGCATGAAACTACCGCCCATGACCTGGCCGCGCACGCTGCCCTGGCCGATCAACGTCGCGACATTCACGCCCACCCCGGTCCGCCTGATCGCGTTGAAATATTCCGCGATGTCGGTTTTCGAGCCGCCGCAGTTGCCGCTGACGATCGTCGTCACGCCCATGCGCAGGAAGTTTTCCGCGGCGGGCAGCTCCGTGATATCTTCCGAGTGCGTGTGCACATCGATGAACCCCGGCGCGACCACGCGACCGGCCGCCTCGATTTCCGTCGCCCCTTGGCCCGGCACGCGGCCCACCGCCGTAATCCGGCCGTTCTTCACCGCCACGTCGCCGGCGATCGCTGCGCGGCCCGTGCCGTCGATTAATCGTCCGCCGCGGATGACGAGGTCGTAGTCCTGGGTGAAGGCGGTCCCACCGCATAACAGGGTCAGGCCGAGGAAACAGGTGAAGCGGGGCATGGCGAACCTCTAGCGCGGCGCGCTGCGGAAACGGAGGATTTTCTGCAGAATTTCTCTGCTGCCTCTGCGACCTCCTCTGAAATAATGGATTGGATGGCCCGTCCCCCCACGTTTCGCGAAGCCTGCCGATTCTGGTGCAAACTCGGGTTCATCAGCTTCGGGGGCCCGACCGGCCAGATCGCGATCATGCACACGGAGCTGGTCGATCGAAAGAAATGGATCGACGAGTCGCACTTTCTGCACGCGCTGAACTACTGCATGCTGCTGCCGGGACCCGAAGCCACGCAGCTGGCGACGTATTGTGGCTGGCTGCTGCACGGCACCTGGGGCGGCATCGTGGCCGGCGCGCTGTTCGTGTTGCCGTCGGTCGTCCTGCTCTGGGCATTGAGCTGGATTTATGTCGCGCACGGCAACGTGCCCTGGATCGCCGCGATTTTCTACGGGCTGAAGCCGGCGGTCACGGCGATAGTCGCCGTCGCCGTGATCAAGATTGGCCGTCGTGCGCTGAAGCAGGCCTGGCTGTGGGCGGTCGCCGCCGCCGCCTTCGTGGCGATCTTCTTCTTTCGCGCGCCATTTCCGGTGATCATCGCGGCGGCGGGTCTGCTGGGGTTTGCCGCCTCGAGGTGGAGCCGGTCGGGCGCCGTTTCCCCGATGATCACGTCAACGCGGCGGGTTGAAAGTGACCGGCCGGCGAACCGCGCCACGTGGATTCGGGCCGCCCGGGTCACGGCGGTGTGCGTCTCGCTTTGGGCGGCGCCGGTGCTCGCGGCCGGGATGCTCCTCGGCTGGGATCACGTGCTCGTGCGCGAAGGCGTCTTCTTCAGCAAGGCAGCGATGGTGACGTTCGGCGGTGCGTATGCGGTTCTCCCCTACGTCGGGCAGGAGGCGGTCGAATCGTTTGGCTGGCTGACGGCGGCGCAGATGGTCGATGGGCTGGGACTCGCCGAGACGACGCCAGGACCGCTCATCATGGTGGTGCAGTTCGTTGGGTTTCTCGGCGCGTGGCATCAACCGGCGCCGATGACGCCGCTCGCCGCCGCAACACTCGGCGCGGCCATCACGACCTGGACCACGTTCGTCCCGTGCTTTCTCTGGATTTTCCTCGGTGCGCCGTACGTTGAACGGCTGCGTGACAGCCGGCTGCTGAGCGGTGCGTTGACCGCCGTCACGGCGGCGGTTGTCGGAGTCGTGCTCAACCTCGCGGTGTGGTTCGCGCTGCAGATCTTGTTTCAGCGTGCGCCGGGCATGCCCAGGGTCGACTGGTTTGCCGTCGTAGTCGCCGCGGCGGCTTTCGTTGCCCTGCAGCGCGAGAAGGTCGGCGTCGTTGGGGTCGTCCTCGGTGCGGGATTGCTCGGCCTGGCCTGGCGGCTGCTTTGACCTTCCTGATGCCGTGGTTCCGCTTCAGAAGAGCTGCACGGGCCGGCTATGCATGGCCCAAACCGCCTCGGCATAGGTCGCACCGCAGGAGCTGCCGCGGTAGCGCGCCAGGGCGGTCTTGCTCTTCACCGCCGGATCGATTTCCGGCGTATCCGGGGACTTGTTGCGCACAAAAGCCATGAGCTGCTCGAGCCACTCCATCGCGGCGGGCCAGACCGCGGTGACATCGACGAAGGTGTTCGGTTCGAAGCCGATCGTGTGGCCCGGGCCGTTGTCATAGAGGTAAATCTGGTTCGGCGCCTTGACGTTGGCGTTCACGATCCGTCCGGCGAGTTTCAGCGCCGCCTTGCTGATCGCGGAAGCTGCCTCGTGGTCGGGATGCCGGTCGTTCGCCCAGAGCATGAAGGCCGTGTCGGGCTGCAGCTCCGCCACCACTTTCGCCACGGCGAGTTTCGTCTCCTCGTTGAGGTGAAATCGGCCCGAGGCGAAATCGAGGAACCGCATCTCGATGCCATGGAAATGCGCGAGCTCGCGGCTGACCTCGAGCAGGCGTTGCTCGCGGCCGCCCTGAACCGGCGGCCAGTTGCGGTAGTCGCCGATCAGCGACAGCACGACGACACGGTGACCCTTCTGCACGGCCTGCAGCAGGATTCCGGGAAGGCCAAACACGCAGTCGTCGTAGTGCGCGCCTAACGCCAGGATCGTTCGGGGCATGCGGGAGGTTGAACCGCCGCCGCACCGACGGCACGGCAATTCTGCCTCAGCGAGCGTCCAGCAAGGTGGGGCTGGCTCTCCGAGCCGGCCTGAGTTCCCGCGCTGGTTTCGTCCGCCACCAAAGGCGAATCACCCGGGAACCCCGGCCGGCTCGGAGAAGCGGCCCCACCTCGGGCACACTTTTTCGACGGCCTCTCAGGCACCTGCCGCCACCGCCGCCGAGGTCTCGCCGCCGAGCGGGCTCCGTCGTAACGATCGCGCTACTGCTGCGCCGCGACCGAGCGGATGCGCAACGCGACCTCTTCGGCGCCAAATGGCGGTTCGAAACTCGCATCACCGCCGGCGTGATGCATTGCACGTCGCGCGCTGATCTCGCCGCTCTGGACATCGATCCATTCGACCTGGTACCTGGCGGCCGGCAGGGCGATCGCCACTGCGCGCAGCGGATTTCCCTTGAGATAGATCGCGTATTGGCGACCCGGTTCGGTCAAGGCCTGGACGCGTCCTTTGTCCGGCACGCCGGTTTTCACGACCGAGGGATCGGGATGCATGCGCGTGAAATCGAAGCTCCGCATGAACTCCGCCAGCACGCGGATCTGCCGGCGCAGTCCGGCATTGCCACCGCCCGGCGTCTTTTCCGGATACGCGAACGTACCGTCCTCGTGGCCGGCGGTGAACGAGTAGTCGAGGTGGTTGAACAGCGCGCCGCCCGCGAGCAGGAATTCCCACGCTTCCATCCGGTAGTGCGCGTCGGCGGTGCCCTTGAATCCGGTCTCGTTGTCGCCGATTGGTTTGTTGAGCGCGTAGTTCATCGCGACGGTCTGCGGCGGGTTCGCGTAGTGAAAGTTGAACACGGATACCGCGGGCGGCGGGTTCTCGATCCGCTGCTTTCCATTCGCGATGTTCTGCGTGATCAGGTGCGGCCAATGCCCCGGACCGAGGCTGCGCTCGGCCTCGGCGACGACCGCGGCCATGTGCTGCTCCCACTCGGGCGCCACCAGTCGCGGCTTGCCGGTGTACGGTTCATTGCAGACTTCCCACATCACGTTGTCGGCGTCGCGCAGTTCGGAGACGATCTTCCGCACCATCGCCTCCTGCACGGCGAGCAAACCGCCGTGCCGGTCGAGCGTGTACACCTCGCCTCGGGCGACCGTGCCGACGCCGTTGACGTTGTTGGCCGCATTCATCGGGCTGCGCAGCCACATCTCCTCCCGGTAGAACGGGCAGAACAGCGTGAACTCGACGACAATCCCGCGGCGGCTCGCCTGGGCGACGAGAGCTTTCAGCCGCTGGAAATACGCCGCGTCCCACTTGGTTAGATCGAATTTGTTGCCGCCATTCGCGTAACCCGGCGCGTCGCTCCGAGCCCACGGCGCGATTAACTTGCCGGGCAGGGGTGCGAGCGTGTTGTTGGTGATCTTGAACGCCGTGGGATCCTCGCAGTACGCGCCGGAGAAGACCCGCGTGAGGTTCAACCCGTCGCGCGCCAGCGTATCCAGGTACTTCGCATAATCGAAATCCAGGTTGAGCAACGCCCCGTAGTGTTCGGCCGAGGTGATCAACACCGTCGGCTGCCCGCGCCACAGGAAATAGTGCGGGTTGCCCGGATGGAGCCGGATCGGTTCGGCGGCGGAGAGACCGACGGCGAAGACGCTGAGCAGTACGGCGAGGGCGATAACACGGGGTTTCATTCGGCGCGGTTTGCTGTTTTGCTGAGCCTTGCTGGCTTTGCCTCAGTTGTCACTCGTCACATGTCACTCGTCACTCGCCACTGGCCGCCGGGACTTTTCATGGTCCGCGGCATGATGAGCGTGCCGCACGTGCTGGTCGACGCCGACGGCGCGGTGCTGCTCGACACGGGTTTTCCCGGCGACGCGGGCCGGATTCGTCGCGTACTCGCCGCGGCGGGGCGGGGGCCGCGCGACGTCCGGGCCATCCTGCTGACGCATGGCCATATCGACCACGCGGGCAATGCCGCCGAACTGCAGGCCTGGACGGGCGCGCCGCTCTACGCGCACCACCTCGAACAGCCGCATCTCGACGGCACGTTTCCCTACGGCGGGTTCGCCCGGGTGACCGGTGGATTGGAAGCGGTGGGACGCGCCGTGACGCGTTATCGCCGGGCGGAAATCGACGTGGCGATCGGCGACGGCGACGCGCTGCCGTTTTGGGGCGGGCTGCGCGTCGTGCATCTGCCGGGCCACACGCTCGGCCACTGCGGGTTTTATTCCGCGAAACACGATCTGCTCTTCAGCGGCGACCTGTGGGTGCGGTTCATGATGCGGACCCAGGTTTCGCCGCGCATCTTTTCCGACGACGTTGCCCAGGTGCCGGCGAGCATGCGCAAGGCGCGCGCGCTGGGGGCGCGCTGGGTGATTCCCGGGCATTACGACGTGCCAAACGCGACGCGGCTGAGGCGCCGGTTCGAGGAGCTGTGCGAGGAACTCGAGCGCGCGACGCAACCGCGCGTAGTCTGAGCCAGGAAAGTGCCGTCAGCTCGAGGTGGAACGCGACCTCCGGGCGCGTTCTTCGGGCGGACGCGGCGCGACGGCGCCTCTCCGCGGTGGAGGCTCTCCGAGCCGGAGCGCCGGACGTCGCCGTCCATCTTTCGGTGTTCGCCGGTGCGAGTGAAATTAGATCCCAACTGCCAGGAAACAGCGCCGTTCGTGTAGCGGCGAGCGCCAGCGAGCCGAGAGCGGGCAAGACGACTCGCTGGCGCTCGTCGCTACAAGCTGGTTTCTTCCTGTCGCCGGCAAAGCCCCTTTTGCGGTTGGAGCCGCACACTTCCGGTTGAGAGAGCCACTGCTACCAGCCGGAGAAGGCGGGGCCGGCACCGCCCCACGGCGTGCGGCGATTCTCCCGGAGGCTCGATTGGAGGAATGCGCGCGCCGTCTCGACCGCCGATTCCATTTCGTCGCCGTGCGCGAGCCGGGTGGCGATCGCGGCTGACAGGACGCAGCCCGTGCCGTGGGTGTTGCGGGTGACGATGCGTCGCGACGTCAACCAGCGTACGCGGCCATCGGTCGTAACGAGGCAATCACGGACCACATTTTCCCGCGGCGCGTGGCCGCCCTTCAGCAGCACGGCGCAGCCAAACTTCTCCATCAACCCGACGGCGGCGGCCTCCGCCTCGGCCAGGCTTCGAAGGCGCCGGTCCGCGAGGGCTTCCGCCTCGGGCCAGTTTGGCGTGACCAGGGTCGCGCGCGGCAGGAGCCCGCGCGCGAGCGCCTGGACTCCCCGCGTATCCAGGAAACGGGTGCCGCGCGTGGCCCCCATCACCGGATCGACGACCAGCGGCAGCCGGGGAAAACGCGCCAGCGTGCGCGCGATCGTTCGCACCGCGGCCGCTCCGGGGAGCAGCCCCGTCTTGATCGCCGCCACCGGCAGGTCGCTCATCACCGCCTCGATTTGCTGCGCGATCAGGGCCGGCGCGACCGGACGCCACGCGGTGACGCCGCGCGTATTTTGTGCGGTGATCGCCGTAATCGCCATGCCGGCGAAACCGCCGAGGGCGTGAATCGTGCGCGCATCCGCCTGCACGCCGGCCCCACCGCCGCTGTCGGAACCGGCGATGGTGAGCACGCAGCGCGGCGGAGTTGCTCTCATGGGGATCGCATCACGCGCCGCGGAGCCACGCGTTGATCCCGCCGCGCAGGCTCGTCACGTCGCGAAAGCCGAATTTCTCCCGGAGGATCCGGGCCGCGTGCAGGCTGCGCACCCCCGCCGCGCAGTACACGACCGTGGGCGTGGCCGGGTCGAGGCCGGGTGCGCCAACCTGGGGCAACTGGCCGAGGGGCACGTGGACGTCAGGGGCGATGATGCCCAGCGCGCGCTCCCACGGCTCGCGCACGTCGAGGACCTGCGGCCGGCGGCTTTGCGCCAGCGCGGCCCGCAATTCTCCAACGTCGATCTCTTCGGCCCACGGCGCCGGGGCCGCGCAAACCTCGCCGTAATGCTCCGGCGGCAGTTCGCGGATCGCGCGGCTGCGCGGATCGACGGCCAGCTTCACCGTGCGCGTGCTCATCGCGAGCGCATCGAGCAGGAGCAGCCGGCCGGCCAGCGGCTCGCCAATCCCGCTGAGCAGCTTGATGACCTCGCACGCTTGCGCGGTTCCGATCAGTCCCGGCAGCACGCCGAGCACGCCGGCGTCGGCGCAATTCGGCACGGTGCCGGCCTCCGGGGGTTCGGGAAACAGGCACCGATACGTCGGCCCGCCGTGCCAGTTGAAAACGCTCAGCTGGCCCTCGAAACCCTGAATCGCGCCGTACACAAATGGCCGGTCGCCGAGCACGCAGGCATCGTTCACGAGGTAGCGGGTCGCGAAGTTGTCGGAACCGTCGAGCACGACGTCGACGCTGCGCACGAGTTCGAGCGCGTTGTCGCGCGTGAACCGCTCGGCATGGGTCTCGATCGCGATCAAGGGGTTCAATGCGTGCAGCCGGCGCGCGGCCGCGACGACCTTGAGTTCACCTTCGTCGTCGCTCGTGTAAAGGACCTGGCGTTGGAGATTGGATACGTCGACCCGATCCGCATCGATGATGACGATTCGCCCCACGCCGGCCGCGGCGAGGTACAGCAGCGCGGGACAGCCCAGTCCGCCTGCGCCGACCACGAGCGCCGAACCACCGCGCAACTTCTCCTGCGCGGCCGGCCCAAAGCCGGCGAGCGAAAGGTGCCGTTGATAACGGGCGAGTTCTTCAGGCGAAAAGGTCATCGCGAAAGTAGGGCGGGCTTCAACCCGCCTTCTGCCTCGACCGGAGAGCGGGCTGAAGCCCGCCCTACTTGCTGCCCATCGTACGTGGCGTCCCAATCCTTCCAGACTGGCTCGTAACCGGCGCTGCGTAGAAAAGCCGCGACCTGTTCTGGACTCCGCGCGTCGTCGATCGCGAACTGTTCGAGCGACCCGGACTCGCTGGCGTAGCCGCCGGGATTGGTCTTCGAGCCGGCACTCATGCTGGTGAACCCCAGCCGGAAGGCGTGGTTGCGGAACCGCTCGCTCTCGCGCGTCGACAGCGAAAGCTCGACCTCCTGGCTGAACAAGCGGAACGCACACGAGGCCTGCACGAGATCGCGTTCGCCGAACGCCGTGACGGCGATCTCGCTGCCCTCGTGCGGCCGCAGCCGCGGAAACGAAATGCTGTAGCGCGTCCGCCAATACGTCTTCTCCAGGTAGCGCAGGTGCAGCCCGACGAACCAGGCCTCCGCCCGCCAGTCGCTGAGCCCGTAGAGCGCGCCCAGCCCAATCTTCTTCACGCCCGCGCGACCGAGCCGGTCGGGCGTATCGAGCCGGTAGCGCAGATCGGCCTTCGGTCCCTTGAGGTGGTGGATCGGATACGTCGCGGGATCGTAGGTTTCCTGGTAAACCAGCACCGCGCTCAGGCCGTCGCGGACGAGCGCGGCATAGTCGGCTTCATCGAGCGGCTGCACTTCCATCGAAAGGCTCGGAAAGTGTGGCCGCAGCACCCGCAGCGCATTCGCGATATAGTCCACCCCGTAGCGCGTCGATTCGCCCGTGACGAGCAGCACGTGTTCGAACCCGTGTCGCCGCAGGACGGCGGCCTCGGCGAGCACTTCGGCGTCGTTCAGGGCCTTCCGGGGAATGCGGTTTTGCGCGCTGAACCCGCAATAGGTGCAGATGTTCGCGCACACATTCGTGAGGTACAGCGGCGCGTAGAGCTGCATCGTCCGGCCGAATCGCTCGAGGGTGCGCTGGTGGCTGAGTCCAGCCATCTCCTCGAGAAATGGCACTGCGGCCGGTGACAGCAGAGCGGCGAGATCGTCGAGGGTGAGTCCGCGGCCGACGCGGTCGAGCGCGGCCCGAACGTCGCTCGACGATTTCGCGGCGATCGATCGCCCGATTTCGGCGAAATCGTGCTGTTGCCAAAGAGAGTGAAAGCTCATCCGCGTAGCGCCGGCATCTTGCCGGCATCCTTGTCGGTTGGCCGGCTGGAAGCCGGCGCTACTTCCTGCCCGAGAAACGCCGTCAGCGGTGACGTCGCGCTCGCTTCGACCGCGCCGTGCTTCACTGCTGTCGCTGCGCGCGGCAGACCGGCTTCGTAGGCCAGCCGGCCGGCTTCGACCGCCCGGCGAAACGCGTCGCCCATGGCGACCGGGTCCGCGGCGGCGGCGATCGCGGTGTTCACCAGCACGGCATCGGCGCCCATCTCGAGCGCGGCGGCGGCGTGCGAAGGTGCGCCGAGCCCGGCATCGACCACGACCGGCACCTTCGACTGCGCGATGATGATTTCCAGAAAAACCCGCGACTCGAGCCCGCGGTTGCTGCCGATGGGTGCGCCGAGCGGCATCACCGCGGCCGCCCCGGCTTCCTCGAGCTGTTTGCACAGCACGGGATCGGCGTGCACATAGGGCAGCACCACGAAACCGCGCTTCACCAATTCGCGCGTGGCGGCCAGCGTCTCGAGCGCGTCGGGCATGAGATATTTCGGGTCCGGGTGAATCTCGAGTTTCAGCCAGTTGGTCTCCAGCGCTTCGCGCGCGAGTTCCGCCGCGAGAATCGCTTCCTTCGCATCGCGCACTCCCGAGGTGTTGGGCAGGAGCCGGTAGCGCTCGGGTTCGAGGTGATCGAGGATGTCGTCGGCGCGGCCATCGGTGTGCACGCGGCGCAGCGCGACGGTGGCGAGTTGCGTGCCGGTCGCAGCCAGGCTCGCGCGCATCACGGCGCCCGAGCTGTATTTGCCCGTCCCGACGAACAATCGCGACGTGAACTCCACGCCGGCGATGATGAGATTCGATGTCTTCATGAACGTAATTCAACGCGCGGCCCTTCCGGGCGTTTGTCATCTAATAGATGACAAACCGATTCTGTCCGCGCCGCGCTCATCGGCGTGGGCGCGCAAGCCCAGGCGGCGGTGAGCCGGCGAAAATTTTCCTCGATCGCGCCCCCGCGAAACAGCGCCGACGAAACGGCCGCACCGGTCGCACCGGTGCCACGCACCGCCGGAAGGTCGTCCGCTTCGACGCCGCCGATTACCCACGCGGGCAATCCGTCGAGCTGCGCGAGAAGCGCGCGCACGCCGTCCGCGCCAAGGATCGGCGCGAGATTCTTTTTATTTGCGGTGAACCGCCACGGACCGACACCAACGTAATCGAGGCAGTCGCTCGCGCGGGCTTTCGCCGCGTCGGCAGCGTGGTTGACCGTGCCGCCCAAAATCCGGTTGACGCCCAGTCGCGCTCGCGCACTTCGCCACGCTTCGTCCAGTTTGCCGAGGTGCACGCCGTCGGCGCCGGCGGCGAGCGCGATGTCGACGCTGTCGTTCACGATGCAAACCGCGCCATGCTCGCGGCAGATCGCGATGACGGCCCGGGCGGTGGCGAGCCACGCGTCAGCTTTCGCGCCTTTCATGCGCAACTGAATCCAACGCGCGCCCGCGGCGCAGAGCCGGCGCGCCTGCTCTTCATGCGAGAGCGGCAACGCGTCCTGCGTCAGGCACATCAGCGGAAACTGTTTCGCGCGATCAAGCATGGCTCAGCCCGGTGGCAGCCGAGGTTGCGAGACTGGAACGTGTGCCGTCCCGTCTCCTCACGTCGGTTGCCGTGAAAATTGCATTCTTGATTTCGAGAAACGCGCGCACCGGATCGGCATTCAACCAAACCGCCCCGAGCACGGCGACGCCGTCGAATCCGAGCGCCAGCGCTTGTGGCGCGGTTTCCGCCGTGATGCCGCCGAGCGCGAGCACGGCCGTGCGACGCTCGTCGGTCGTCCGATGCGCGAGCAGCGCGGCAAGTTCGTCGTGCGAAGACTTTCCACATGGGCCATGGCCGGGTTTCGAAATCGAGGGAAACACCGGGCTGAAGAAAACCGCGTCGGATCGACCGAGCGCGCTTCGGAGCGTCGCGAGATCATGGCAGGCTCGGCTGGGCGTAGCGCGGGCAATCTGACCGCGCCCCCCCTGTCGGGCAGGGCCGCTCCGGGTGGG
>Ga0080064_1002567_pt1 | contig 30112 bp, 31 predicted proteins | sample Subgrocontami54m_FD_69260 | JGI IMG/M metagenome (GOLD analysis project Ga0080064, IMG submission 69260) | Subsurface groundwater microbial communities from S. Glens Falls, New York, USA - GMW46 contaminated, 5.4 m (SPADES assembly) (version 2) ...
CCCGAGGCCACGATGACGGGGTTGCGCCTGGCGCGCGGTTATCCCGGCCGCAGCCGCGTCGTCAAGTTCGAGGGCTGCTATCACGGCCACGCGGACAGCCTGCTGGTGAAAGCCGGCTCCGGAGCGCTCACTTTCGGCCAGCCGAGTTCGTCCGGCGTCCCGCCCGAAATTGCTGCCCATACCCTGGTGCTCGACTATAACGATGCCGGGCAACTGGCGCGCAGCTTCGCCGAATGCGGCAAGGACATTGCTGCGGTGATCGTGGAGCCGGTCGCGGGCAACATGAACCTGATCGCGCCCAAGCCCGAATTCCTGCGCGCCATGCGCGAACTCTGCACCAAATACGGCGCGGTGCTGATCCTGGACGAAGTGATGACCGGCTTTCGCGTGGGCTTGACCGGCGCGCAAGGACGCTACGGCATCCAGCCCGACCTCACCACGCTGGGCAAGGTCATCGGCGGCGGCATGCCGGTAGGCGCTTTCGGCGGGCGGCGCGACATCATGCAGAAAATCGCGCCGCTCGGGCCGGTCTATCAAGCGGGCACGCTCTCGGGCAATCCGGTAGCAGTCGCCGCCGGCCTGGCCACGCTGAAGCTGGTGCAGGCTCCCGGCTTCTATGAAAAGCTCGGCGCCAGCACGCGTGCGTTGACCGAGGGCCTGGCCGCGGCAGCAAAAAAGAACGGCGTGGTGTTTTCAGCGCAGGCGATCGGCGGCATGTTCGGCCTCTATTTCCGCTCCAGCGTCCCGCAAAGCTTTGCCGAAGTCATGCAGTCCGATAAAGAGATGTTCAACCGCTTCTTCCACGCCATGCTCGAGCGCGGCGTGCATTTTGCGCCATCAGCCTACGAAGCGGGCTTCGTCTCCGCGGCACACAGCGAGCAGGACATTGCCGAGACCATCAGCGCTGCCGATGCCGTATTCTCACGCTTGGGCAAATAGAAAATCCTGAAAGCGGCGAGCACGCGCGCTGCTACAGTCAAATGCCCCGATTTGGGGGCCAAAAAAGGGGACCCTAGAATATGGCCGACCTGCGCGTGAGCAGTAGAGTTGACCAAGACGTAAAACCAAGCGAAATCTGGGCCTGGGCGATGTACGATTTCGCCAACTCCGGCTATACCACGGTAGTGCTCACCGCGATTTTTAACGCCTACTTCGTCGCGGTAGTGGCGGGCAACGCGCCCTGGGCGACCTTCGCCTGGACCGCTACCTTGTCTCTGTCCTACGCCCTGGTGATCATCACCGCCCCGGTAATCGGCGCCTATGCCGATCTGCGCGCCAACAAGAAGCGGCTGCTGTTTTTCACCACCGTCGGCTGCGTACTCGGCACCGCGGCCCTCGCCCTGGCCGGCCCCGGTAATCTGGTCATCGCCGTCGTCTGCGTGGTCATATCGAACTTTTTCTTTGGCACCGGCTGCGATCTGGTGGCGGCGTTCCTGCCGGAACTCGCGCGCGGCAGGGATTTGGGCAAGGTGTCTGGCTGGGGCTGGAGCCTGGGCTACATCGGCGGCTTGCTTACGCTGGGCGCCTGTCTCGCTTACGTATCCTGGGCGCAAGCCACCGGCCGCGAGGCGGCGCAGTTCGTGCCGGTGACCATGCTCATTACTGCGACCCTGTTCGCGTTGGCGAGCCTGCCGACCTTCGTCATCCTGCGCGAACGCGCTACGCCGCAGCCGCTGCCGGCAGGCGCGTCGCTGGTCGGATCGGCATTCGCGCGTCTGGCGGACACCTTGCGCCACGCGGCGCGCTATCAGGACCTGCGCCGTTTTCTGGTTTGCATCGTGTTCTACCAGGCCGGAGTGCAGACAGTGATTACCCTTGCCGCGATCTACGCCGAACAGGCGATGGGGTTCAATACCCGGGACACGCTCATTCTGGTGCTGGTGGTCAATGTCACCGCTGCGCTGGGCGCGTTTTTTCTCGGTAACGTGCAAGACCGAATCGGCCACGTCCCCACCATCGCGCTCACGCTCGCGGGCTGGATCGCGACCGTGCTGATTGTTTGGGCGGCCGACACGCGAGAGCTGTTCTGGATCGCGGCCAACCTCGCCGGGCTTTGTCTGGGTGCCTCGCAGTCGGCGGGCCGCGCGCTGGTCGGCTATTTGAGCCCCAGGGCGCGCCGCGCCGAGTTCTTCGGGCTGTGGGGGCTGGCGACGAACCTGTCTTCCATCCTCGGCCCCATCACCTACGGTGCGGTAAGTTGGATGTCGCAGGGCAACCACCGCCTCGCCATGCTCATCACCGGCGCCTTCTTCGTGGTCGGATTACTAATTTTGCATGGTGTTGACGCGCACCGCGGCCGGCGCGCTGCGCTGAAAAAAGCCTGATCATCGCGATGCTGGAGCGCGCGCAGAAAATATTTTTCCTGCCCGCCGATTGCGCACCGAGAGCCACCCCCCCGGGGGAGACACAGCATTTGCTTACGGCTGCTCCGGCTTAGGGGAAAACTATGTGGGGACGCGCCCCCTCCTCTGTGGTGACTGGTCCTTACGGCAGCTCGGCGGCGGGTATGCGCGCGCGTATGGTTTCGCTGTAGCGTTGCAGGAATTCGGAGTCGCGGTTGCGCTCGTAATAGAGCGGCCGCGGCAGCATCGCCGCCAGCCGCGCCGCCTGTTCGGCGTTCAAGCTGGCTGCGCTGACGTTGTAATAATGCCGGGCCGCGGCTTCGGCGCCGAAGACGCCATTGCCCCACTCGGCAACATTCAGATAGATCTCCAGAATGCGCTCCTTGTCCAGCAGCATCTCCAGCATCCAGGTGATCACGGCCTCCTGCCCTTTGCGCCACAGGCTTTTCTCGCCGGAGAGGAACAGGTTCTTGGCCAGTTGCTGGCTGATGGTAGAGCCGCCGGCGACCACTTTTCCCCTTCTCTGGTTTTTCTCCAGCGCTTTCTGTATGCCCTCCCAGTCGAAACCGTCGTGCTCGGAGAACTTGGCGTCCTCGGCCACGATCACCGCGCGTTTCAACTCGTCGGATATGCGCGTGTAACTTGCCCACTGTTGCTTCAGCTTCGCCTTGGAATCATTTTCGCGCAGGCGCTCCAGGCGCGCCTGCATGAAGCTGGTGTTCTGGGGGTTGTGTCCGGCCCAGTACCAGATATGCGCGGCAAACCAGCTCTGGTACAGCAGCAGGGCGATGAACAATACGCCCAGCGTGTAGCAGAACGCATTCCATAGCCAGGTCAAAGCACGCTTTATCGCGCGCGCCATGCTCAAGCTGTTGCTTGCCGAAGCAGCTTCAGTACCGGCGCCGTGTCCGGACGCAGGCCGCGCCAGACAAAGAACGACTCCGCCGCCTGCTCCACCAGCATACCCAGGCCGTCCGCGAGCGCCGCCGCACCCTCGCCGCGCGCAAAGGCGAGAAAAGGCGTGTCATCTCTGCCGTACACCATGTCGTAAGCCAGTGCGCCGGGCGCGAACACACCCGGCGGCAGCGGCGGCAGTTCCCCTGCCAGGCTAGCCGAGGTGGCGTTGACGACGAGATCGAACTGCCTGCCGGCGAGCGCCGCATAGGTGCCGGCCTCGAGACCGCCGCCAAAATTTTGCGCAAGCAGCTGCGCTTTGCCGAGGGTGCGGTTGGCGAGCACCAGCCGCGCCGGTTGCTGCTCGAGCAAGGGCTTGATCACGCCGCGCGCCGCGCCGCCTGCGCCGAGCAACAGCACGCGCCGGCCGGCGACGGTGCAGCCGAGATTGCGCGCGAGGTCGTTCACCAGGCCGGCGCCGTCGGTATTGTCGCCAAATATCGCGTTGCCCTCGAATTTGAGCGTGTTCACCGCCTGTGCCGCGCGGGCACGTTCCGACAGCAGGGTAGCGAAGCGGAACGCTTCGCCTTTGAACGGCAGTGTGACGTTGAGACCGCGCCCGCCGCGGGCGCGGAATGCGCTGGCAGTCTCTATGAACGCGTGCGTCGGCGCGGGCAACCGCTTATAGGTCAGATGCTGCCCGGTCTGGCGCGCAAACGCGGCGTGGATCCGCGGCGATTTGCTGTGCGCGACCGGGTTGCCGATGACGGCGTATTGGTCCGGCATGGCGGGAAATCACTCCCCAAATAATTTATCACCCGGCGCGAATGTCCAGGTACGGGTGATGACGAGAATGTCGGTGTCGCGCTTGATATTGGCGGGGAAGCCGGCGTAGGGCGAGGCCATTTTCACGATGCGCTCGGCCGCGCGGTCGAGAATCTGGTGTCCCGAGGAACGCTGCACCTCGACTGTGTCGAGGTTGCCGTCGGCCTTGATCGAAACGGTAAGCACCAGGCTGCCATAAATCCGGCCGCGCGCGCTGTCTGGATAATTCAGGTTGCCGATGCGCTCGACCTTGAGGCGCCAGTCCTCGACGTATTGCGCGAAGCGGTATTCCCGCGCGCGCGAGCCTATGAATTCCTTTCTCGGGCGCTTGTTGTATTCCTCGCTCTGACGCGAGATCTGCGCCTCCAGGCGAGCGATCGCGAGCGCGCTGGTAGCGAGGTCTTGGCCCGACGCCTGGCGTTGTGGCGCTTCCGCGGTGGGCGCCGCTTTGGGCTGCTCGGTCGCGTTCACACTTTTCGCCGCCTGCAACCGGGTCATCATCTTCACCTGTTGCGCCTCGAGTTCCTGCACCCGGCGCGCTGCGCGCTTGGCATCGGCGCCGGACTCGGCCTGCTTCAGCACCGGCAGCGGCGTCTTGGCGCGGCGGTTTTCGTCGGTATTGCCGCCGCCGTCGAGATTGGCCTGCGCCAGCACGTCGGCCTTGACCGGTTTGGCGCGGGTTTTGCTGTTGACCAGCACTACCTCCAGCGGCGGCAATATGTATTTGTCGCTGATGATGTCGGGCAGCTTGAAATGGATGGACAGCGCCACCGCGTGCAGCAGGATGGATAGGCCCAGCGCGAGAGTGAAACTGCGCGACGAAGGATCCATGCCAGCCATGAACTCAGGCCAGCGCATGCGCTTGGAAGCGAGCGGATAAACGCCGTGCAATCAGACCTCAAACACTAGTAAAATCAAAGTATTTTATGCTTTTCGAGAGAATTCATGTTAACTTTCGGCTGCGTCGGTGCCCGGATACGCTGGACTGGAAAACGGGGTCATCAGACCGGACCACCGCTACTGCCTGCTTCGATAAATCCTCGCGCGCTGCCGCACTCTCCTGCTCAGACATTCGCTAGCCCTCAGCCGGTCCCTTGTATCGGGCTTTGACCGAGTTATCGATCAGGTCTATCCCTTCGATTTCGAGCAGTACCCGGCTGCCCATTTCCAGTTCCGGCAGCGAGGGCACGCGGACATACAGCGGAATCCGCTCGAACTTGACCAAATTATCGCGCAGCACCTGCGCCTTCGATAGCGTCACCTGCTCCTGCAGCAGCCAGCGCAAGCACCAGTAATGCTCCATTTTCCCCTGGAATTGGTCGTAGGCAGCGTAGGTCAGTTCAAACTCGCGCATCGCCGCGAGCAGATCGGGCGAATTTTTTCCGAACGGAGGCGTCGTGCCCGAAAGGCAGGCGAGCAGTTGCCACTGGTTTAGCAGATCGATGTAGCGGCGCAGCGGTGAACTCGCCCAAACGTAGTGCGACACGCCCAGGCCCTGGTGTGGAGAGGCTACCGTAGTCAGGCGCACCTTGCCGTTGGATTGCGCACGGTAGATCGCGGGCACGCCGCGGTCGGCGAGCAGCCTGCCCCAGTTGTTGTTGGCGCTGATCATCAGTTCCGACACCAGCTTGTCCAGCGGTGCGCCGCGCTTGCGCTCGACGATGCTGACGCGCTCATTTTCGACGTAAAAGTTATAGTCGATGCGATCCTGGTGCGCCGCGGGCTTGCCGCGCACCGCCTCCAGTTCAAGCGCGAGCCGCCACAGGAAAAACAACTCGGCCTCGAACGGCAGTTCACCCCGTTCTTCTCCTGCGAGAAAGGCTGTGTCCAGTGCCTCCACCTGATGATGGCGCAGGTTGGCGGCGATCTTCACGCGCTCGATGCGCGTTTCCTGCCCCTCCACCACATGCGACAGCGGATTGATGTCCAGGTACAACGACACGGCCGGGCATTCCCGTCCTTCGGCGAGGGTATAGCGCTCGATTACCTGCGGCGGCAGCATGGTGATCTTCTGCCCCGGAATGTAGGCAGTGGACAGACGCGCGCGCGCGATCTCGTCCACCGCCGACCCGGGTGCGAAACCCAGCCCCGGGGCGGCGATGTGAATGCCGACGCGATAGCGGCCGTTGGCAAGCCGGGTCAGGGAAAATGCATCGTCGATTTCGGTGGTGCTGGCGTCGTCTAGGCTGAACGCTGCGACGTCGGCCAACGGCAGGCTGGGCGGCCCGTCTGCGGCGATGCTCTCAAACACCCCGCTATCGCGAGGAAAGTACTCGAATAGAAACGCCTCCAGATGGTAATCGTGGCTGGAGGGCAAAGCGCCGGCACGCTCGATGAGCTTTGCGGCCGACAGACCGCTCGCTTCGCAGGCCAGTTCCAGGGCCTTGGTCTCGATTCGATTGCGATCGGGCCGGTACAACAACTGCGGCAATATGGCTTGTAGCGCGTCGGGCACGATGCCGCGCTGCAGTTCGTCCGCCCAGGTGTGGATTTGCTCCTCCTGCAGTCGCTTTTTCTCCACGCTCGCAAGCGCTGCCTTGAGAGTGTCGGCGGGCGCGGCGCGAAAGCGGCCCTTGCCTTTGCGGTAGAAGTACATCGGCGCTGATTGCAGCTTGATCAGGATTGCCGCGGCCTCCAGCGCATTGGGCGCATGGCCGCAATATTCGCGCGCCAGGTCGGCGAAACCGAACTCCGCTTCGCCGCAGCATTGCCACAGGAAATCGGTATCGATCTCGGCCGCGAGCGCTTCTGCCTTACCCATGAGTTCGGCGAGCGGCGGCGCCTGGAAGCGCAGCAGCACGCTCGCCGCCTTGATCTTGTTTCTCTTGCCGTGCGGTGCTTCCACCTGCAGCGATGCGTCGCTTTCGGCGAGCACGGCGCCGACCTTGAAAGAGCCGGTCTCTTCGTACAGCACGTTCATGGGTTCAAGGCCGAAGGAGTAGGGTTGGTCGAGCGCCGCCACGGCGCCTGACGGGCAGCTTGTGCGGCGCGGCCCCCGCGCCGCGTCGGTTTGAGCGCAGCAGCCTGAAATTATACTCTAGCCGCACCCCGCCGCTGTGATGCGTGCTCGCGTATATTGCTGGCACAGTCATTCAGCTTCCAGCCGTGGCTGGGCGAGTACACTATGCGAAATTTGGCCCAGCTGGGCTGGAGCGCGGCGGAATTCGCGCACTTGCAGCGGAAAGAAAACCTATGAACGCAATCGATGTAACCATTACCGAGGTTGGCCCGCGCGACGGGCTGCAGAATACCAAGAGCTTCATGCCGACCGCGGCGAAGCAGGCTTGGATCAGCGCCGAGGCCGCCGCCGGCGTGCACGCGATCGAGGTCTGCTCCTTCGTGCCGGCCAAGCTCATCCCGCAGTTCGTCGACGCCGAGGAAGTGCTCGCGTACGCCAATGCCATCCCCGGCTTGACACCGGTGGTGCTGGTGCCCAACCTCAGGGGCTGCGAGCGCGCCCTCGGCGCCGGCGCGCGCCGCGTTACCGCGCCCATTTCCGTGTCAGAGGCGCACAGCATGAGCAACGTGCGCAAGACCACGGCGCAGGCGATCGAGGACTTTACCCGGATGGTCAAGCTGGTGAGATCGCAACCGAAGGGCCAACGGGCGCAGCTGGTGGGCGTCTGCTCGACTGCATTCGGCTGCTCGCTGCAGGGCGCGGTGGCGGAAGACGATGTGGTGCGCGTCGCGGTGGCGTTGCGCGAGGCCGGGGCCGATGCCATCAGCCTGGCCGACACCGTGGGCTACGCCAACCCGGGACAGGTGAAGCGCCTGTTCCAGAAAGTGCGCAAAGCCATCGGCGAGGACTTCAATATCGAAGCACACTTCCACAACACCCGCGGCCTTGGGCTTGCCAACGCGCTCGCCGCCTACGAGGTGGGCGTGCGCAATTTCGACAGCACCCTGGGCGGCTTGGGCGGCTGTCCCTGGGCGCCCGGCGCCTCCGGTAACGTGGTCACTGAGGATCTGGTGTTCATGTTCGAGTCCATGGGCGTGAAGACAGGCATCGACATGGGCAAGCTGATCGAGGTACGCAAGACTGCGTTCGCCACCCTGCCGGACGCCGAGCTTTATGGCCACCTTTCCACGGCCGGTCTGCCCAAGGGCTATCAACCGTTGGTGCGCGCGGCGTGAGTCGCCCGGAATCTTGGGTCTGAGGAGACTGCCGCCGCCCGAGGCGTGACTCAGGCTCGGGTCAGCCCCGCGAATTCCAGCATAAGCGGGATGTGCTCGGGAAAGCTCGCCAGGCTGTGGTCGCCGCCTGCGATTATGATCTGCCGCGCACCTTCGTATTTTTCCACCGCTGAGCGATAGTCGAGCACCTCGTCCCCGGTTTCCACCAGCAACAAGTAGCGCTGCGGACGGACGCTGGGCAGGTAGAGCTTTTCCCACTGCCGCAGGTGCTCTTCGGTGAGTTCATATTGCCGCCCGGTGTGGAGGTTGCGCTGCACGCCGAGATACGCGCGCAGATCCTCATACGGAGACACGGCAGGATTGATCAAAATGGCGCGAAGATCGTGGCGCTCGGCGAGGTAGGTGGAGTAGAAGCCGCCGAGCGAGCTGCCGATGAGGGTGATAGCGTCGCGCGGGTGTTTCGCAATCTCGGCCTCGACTGCGGCAATGGCGCGCTTGGGCTCGTGCGGCAGCGCCGGGCAGCAGTATTGGTCGCCCAGGGCGCGCTTCTCCATATAGCGTTTGAGCACCTGGGCCTTGTGCGAGCCGGGCGAGCTGTTGAAGCCGTGCAGGTAGATCAGCATTTCAAGCCGGCACTCAGGCGATCCAGCAGTTTCTGGTGAATGCCGCCAAAGCCGCCGTTGGACATGACCAGCACCTGGTCTCCGGGCTTGGCTTCGGTCGCGATGGCGGCAACCAGCGTATCGAGATCGTCATGGCAGGCTGCTTTGGCGCCCAACGGCGCGAGCGCGCCCGCGGGATTCCAGCCCAGGTTGGCGCTGTAGCAGTAAACCAGATCGGCCTCCGCGAGGCTGCCGGGGAGCGCGTCCTTCATGACGCCAAGTTTCATGGTATTGGAGCGAGGTTCGAGTACAGCGAGGATGCGCGCCTTGCCGACCTTGAGCCGCAGGCCGGCCACCGTGCTCGCGATCGCCGTGGGATGATGGGCGAAGTCGTCGTAGACCGTGACGCCTCCTGCCGTGCCGCGCAGCTCCATGCGGCGTTTGACGCTGTCGAAACGCCCTAGCGCTTCGCAGGCTGCGCCCGGGGCCACGCCCGCGTGACGGGCGGCGGCGATGGCGGCCAGGGCATTGGCGCGATTATGCTGGCCCAACAATTCCCAACGCACCGTGCCCTGCTCTTGTCCGGCCAGACTGACGCGGAAGGCGTCGACGTCCACCGCTTCGGCCTGCCAACCGCCGCTGACGTCAAAGTATTCGATGGGAGTCCAGCGGCCTTGACTTAGTACCCGTGCCAGAGCCTGATCAGCACCGTTCGCCACAAGCAGACCCGACTTTGGAACGGTTCGAAGGAAATGATGAAATTGCTGCTCGATAGCAGCAAGATCGCGAAAGATATCAGCATGATCGAACTCCAAGTTATTCAAAACCGCGGTTTTTGGGTGGTAATGGACAAACTTGGAGCGCTTGTCGAAAAAGGCGGTGTCGTACTCGTCCGCCTCGATCACAAAAAAAAGGGAATCGGTCAGGCGGGCAGATGTTCCGAAGTTTTGCGGCACGCCACCGATTAGAAAACCGGGACGCTTGCCGGCCGCCTCGAGGATCCAGGCGAGCATGGCAGACGTGGTGGTTTTTCCATGGGTCCCAGCGACTGCGAGCACCCACTTCGCGGGCAAAATGTTCTCCGCCAGCCATTGGGGACCGGAGATATAGGGTTCGCTGCGGTCGAGGATTTCCTCTACCAGGGGGGTACCGCGGGAGACGACATTGCCGATCACCCACAAGTCAGGTCTTAAGCTGATCTGGTCTGCGCCGTAGCCTTCGATCAGGTCTATGTCTTGGGCCTTGAGTTGGCGGCTCATCGGGGGATACACTTTGGTGTCGCAGCCGGTGACCTTGTGGCCCGCCTGCCGGGCGATCACGGCGATACCGCCCATGAAAGTGCCGCAGATGCCGAGGATGTGGATGTGCATGAACAGTACCGTGGGTTTCTTCCGGGATCTGTCACTCCATTGAAGCGGGGAATCCGCTGTTAGACGCAGATTTCCCGGCCTTCGGCCTCGAAATGACACTGCCCGGGAGTTTACCGTATTTCGGTTGCCACCCCGCTGCGCTATCATTCCTTTCCGCTTACGCGTGGAGCGCTGGCATGCCCAAGGAACAGAAGTCCAAGCAACAAAACATGCGTACTCGGATCGCTGCGGTCGCGGCGCGCATCATGGCTGAAGACGGCATCGAGGATTTCGCCATGGCCAAGCGTAAGGCGGCGCGCCAACTCGGCGCCGGTGACACCCAGTCCTTGCCCAATAACGACGAGATCGAGACCGAACTGCGCGTGTACCAGTCGCTGTACCAGCGCGAAGAGCAGCGCGAACGCCTGCGCTATCTGCGCAGCCAGGCGCTGGCGGCGATGGAGCAGCTCGCGGATTTCAAGCCCTACCTCACCGGCCCGGTATTGAAGGGCACCGCCGGGCGCTACGCCGACATCGACCTGCAGGTATTTGCCGATAGCGGCAAGGAGCTGGAGATTTTTCTGCTAAACCGCAACATTCCCTACGAAACCTCGGAATCGCGTTATTACAGCGGGAATCAGGCACGGGCCGTGAGCGTGCTGTCTTTGGACTGGCGGGGCACGCCGGTCCGGGTAGCCGTCTACTGGCCCGACGACGAACGTCGCAGCGTCAAGACCTCGCCTCTGGGCCGGCCGCTCGAGCGCGCCGGCCTGGACGCGGTCCGGACCCTGGTTGCCAACGGTGAATAGGCGCCTTAAGGCCAGCCTATTTCTGGCGGTAGCGGTACTTGCCGGCGCCGCCTATTTCTATTTCAGCCGCGGGAGCCTGACTTCCCCGGTAGCCGACGGTGCGGCCCAGAGGTTGATGCTGGCATCGCTCTCCGACCCCAGCGGCAAGTCACAGACGATGTCCCAATGGCGCGGCAAAGTGCTGGTGGTGAACTTCTGGGCGACTTGGTGCGCGCCCTGCCGGGAGGAAATCCCGGTATTGATGCGGGTACAACACAAATATGCATCGAACGGCGTCCAATTTGTTGGTATCGCCATAGACAATGTAGCTAAAGTACGATATTATGCAGAGGAGATGCGCATTGACTACGTTCTGCTGATCGGTGGCATGGAAACCTTGGGTCTAATTAAGGACTTAGGAAATCGTGCTGGGGTCCTGCCCTTTACGGTAGTGCTGGATCGCACCGGAAAGGTGGTATACGCCCACGCCGGGGCGCTGACCGACGCTTTATTGGGCGCGGTACTGACTCCGTTGGTCTAATGCAGCCGATTGCAGAACTCGATTAATTCCTTTAACTTCTTCGAAAAACTGGACAATTAGCCGGTATTTACGGCAAACTTTCAGATATGCCGAAAACAACATCCGGCGCGGCAGCGCTTAAGACCACGGCCCGCACAAAGCGAGGTGCGAAGAGAATACTAGTGCTACACGGGCCTAATCTGAATCTATTGGGCAGCCGCGAGCCGGAGATCTACGGCCGGAAAACCCTGGCAGATATCAATCGGCGCTTGATTGCGCAAGGCAAAGCGGCAGGCGCCACGGTAACCTGTTTCCAGAGTAACCAAGAGGGAGCGCTCATCGACCGAGTGCAGCAATCCAAGAAAGAGCAGGTCACCTCTATCATTATCAATCCGGCGGGCTTCACCCATACCAGCGTCGCCTTGCGCGACGCCCTGGCGGGGGTCGCGATCCCGTTCATCGAAGTTCATCTATCCAACATCCACGCCCGCGAGCCGTTTCGCCGCCATTCCTATTTTTCCGATCGGGCGGCAGGAACGATTTGCGGCTTGGGCAGCCGCGGCTACGAGCTGGCGCTACAGTTCATTCTGCAGCAGGCGTAGCGTCCGCGGATCCCGGCGTGCCGGGCTGGTGCCGCGCAGCAAGGAGGAACAGCCATGGATTTACGCAAACTGAAGAAATTGATAGACCTGGTGCAGGAATCGGGCATCTCCGAGCTGGAGGTCACCGAGGGCGAAGAAAAGGTCAAGATCGTCAAGAGCGGCGGCGCAGGCGTCGCCTATGCGGCTTCGAATCCGGCTTCAGCTGCGGCGCCCGCATTGGCGCCCGCGCCGGCGGTTGCCGCTGCCGCAATCCAGGGTCACGTGGTCAAGTCACCCATGGTGGGCACTTTCTACCGCTCGCCCTCTCCCGGCGCCAAGCACTTTGTCGAGGTGGGCGACACGGTCAAGTCGGGCGACACCATCTGCATCATCGAGGCGATGAAGCTGCTGAACGAGATCGAGTGCGACAAGGACGGCGTCATCAAAGCAATACTCGTGGAAAATGGCCAGCCGGTCGAGTATGGCGAGCCTCTGGTGGTCATAGATTGAGGCGTGAGGAGGGAAGGGTGAGCAGGAACGCCCGAATCCTGGGTCCGCGCGCGCGCGCGCCAGTCGCTCGCCCTTGCACGATTTCCCGGAATCCGGCCGATACGCCTACGGAATTCACGCTTCGCGATGTTTAAAAAAGTCCTCATCGCCAACCGCGGCGAGATAGCCCTGCGCATCCAGCGCGCCTGCCGCGAACTGGGTATCAAGACCGTCATGGTGCATTCCGAGGCCGACAGCGAGGCGAAGTACGTCAAGCTTGCCGATGAGTCGGTATGCATCGGCCCGGCGCAATCCTCGGCCAGTTACCTCAACATTCCGGCCATCATCAGCGCGGCGGAGGTGACCGATTCCGAGGCCATCCATCCGGGGTATGGTTTTCTTTCCGAAAACGCCGACTTCGCCGAGCGCGTCGAGAAAAGCGGCTTCGTTTTCATCGGTCCGCGCCCCGAGACCATACGCCTGATGGGTGACAAGATCAGCGCCAAGGCGGCGATGACCAAGGCGGGCATCCCCTGTGTGCCCGGCGCCGAAGGGGCGTTGCCCGAGCAGAACGAGGAAATTGTCAAGATAGCGCGCGAGGTCGGCTATCCGGTGATCATCAAGGCCTCGGGCGGCGGCGGCGGGCGCGGGATGCGCGTCGTGCACACCGAGGCGGCACTGCTCGCGGCGGTGAACCTGACGCATCAGGAGGCGCAGGCCGCATTCGGCAACCCCGCGCTGTACCTGGAAAAATTCCTTGAAAACCCGCGCCACATCGAGATTCAGGTGCTCGCCGACGAATATAAGAACGCTGTCTACTTGGGCGAGCGCGACTGCTCGATGCAGCGGCGGCACCAGAAAATCATTGAAGAAGCGCCGGCACCGGGTATGACCGAGCGTCAACGCATACGCATCGGCGAACGCTGCGCCGATGCCTGCCGCAAGATCGGCTATCGCGGCGTAGGCACGTTCGAGTTCCTGTACGAGGGCGGAGCGTTCTATTTCATCGAAATGAACACGCGCATCCAGGTCGAGCACCCGGTGACCGAAATGATCACCGGTGTGGACCTGGTGCAGGAGCAGATCCGCGTCGCCGCGGGCGAAAAGCTGCGCATTCGCCAGCGCGACGTGGTGCTGCGCGGGCATGCCATCGAATGCCGCATCAACGCCGAGGACGCGTTCAAGTTCACGCCTTCGCCCGGCCGCATCTTGTCATATCATCCGCCCGGCGGGCCCGGTATCCGCGTCGATTCGCACATCTACCAGGGCTACTTCGTGCCGCCCAACTACGATTCCCTGATCGGCAAGGTTATTGCCTACGGTGCAACGCGCGAGCAGGCGTTGCGCCGCATGCGCATTGCACTGTCCGAGATCGCGGTACAGGGCATCCAGACCAACATCCCGCTGCACCAGGAGTTGTTGCTTGACGAGCGTTTCGTCAAGGGCGGCACGAGCATCCATTATCTCGAGCAGAAGCTGGCACAGCAGAAGCTCGAAAAAGGGTGATCCCCTGGCTTGGGTGTCGCTCATACTGCGTACCGACGCGCGCGTTGCCGATGAGTTGAGCGACGCGTTGCTGGACCAGGGCGCACAGTCGGTCGGTGTCGAGGACGCCAGTGCCGGCACCGCCGACGAGGCGCCGCTCTACCGCGAGCCTGGCGTGCCGGTGGCGGGGGCCTGGCCGCAAAGCTTGATCAAGGCGCTGTGCGCGCACGACGCGGATCCCATGCAACTCCTTGCTGCGGCCTGCGCGCAGGTCGGGCTGGCACCGCTGCCGGACTGCCGCGCCGAGCTGATCGGGGACGAGGATTGGGTGCGGCTCAGCCAGTCGCAGTTCGAGCCGATCCGCATTTCGGAAAAACTGTGGATCGTTCCCTCCTGGGCGAAGGCGCCCGACGCTCAAGCGGTCAATCTGGTGCTCGACCCTGGTCTCGCTTTCGGCACCGGCAGTCATCCCACGACCCGGCTGTGCCTGCAGTGGCTGGAGCGGACAATCCGCAGCGGCGAGCGCGTTCTGGACTACGGCTGCGGTTCGGGTATATTAGCCATTGCCGCGCTGCACCTGGGTGCGCGGGAAGCGCTGGGCGTGGACGTCGACCCGCTGGCGCTCGTCGCGGCGCGCGCGAACGCCGTGCGCAACCGGGTCGACGCCCGTTTTGTCAACACGGAGACGGCTCCTGATTTTCAGGCAGACCTCGTGGCCGCGAATATTCTTGCCAATCCGCTGATACTGCTTGCGCCGCTGCTCGCGGGGTACCTGAGCAAGGGAGGGCGGATCGCGTTGTCGGGCATACTCGAGGCGCAGGCGGAGGAGGTGATGGCGGCCTACGCGCCGTGGTTCGCGATGCGCGTCGGTGACAACGACCGGGGCTGGGCGCTGCTCGAGGGCCTGCGGTCATGATCACCTACTGCCCCTCCTGCCATACCCATTTCCGTGTGCACGCCGAGCAACTCGCCGCGCGGGCCGGGCAGGTGCGCTGCGGCAAATGCAGTCGGGTATTCGACGCGCTCGAGCATTTGATCGAAGAGACCGCTCCGGCGCGCGCGCCCCGGCCGAAACCCGAATTCGAGGCCATGCGCGCCGATGCTGCGGATGCAGAACTTGCGCCGGAGTCGGCTACCGGCGAAGCGCCGGACATCGGTGCTGCAGCGCAGGAGCGCGTAATCGCCCAAGCCGCAGACGTCGTGGCGGAAGCGCCGGAACCCGGAGCCGAAACGCCGGAAGCGGCAATATTGGAGCCGGCAATTGCGGAGCCGGCGAATGCCGAACCGGTGACTGCCTCCGGCGCAAGCGCATTCGGTTTCGGGCCGGTCGCGGCTGCCGAGCCTGCCACGCCTGCGCGCCGCTGGCCCTGGTTACTGGGCGGACTTCTGCTGCTGCTGATATTGCTCGCGCAGGCGGCGTATCACTATCGCAGCGCCATCACCCTGCTCTTTCCCGAGACCAAGCCGTATGCTGCCGCGCTGTGCGCGTCCCTGGGCTGCGAACTGCCACTGCCGCGGCGCATCGATTTGATGAGCATTGAAGCCTCGGATCTGCAGGCCGACACGACCAACCCCAACGTCATGGTGTTATCGGCGACGCTCAAGAACCGCGCCATCTTCAACCAGCAGCATCCCTTGCTCGAGCTGACGCTCACCGATGCCCAGGACCAGCCGGTCGTGCGGCGCGTGCTCGCGCCGCAGGACTATCTCGGCAAAGCCGTCAACACTCAGACCGGATTCGCCGCCAACACTGAAACCGCGATCAAGGTGTTCATCGAGGGATCGCAGGTCAAGGCCACCGGCTACCGCCTGTATCTGTTTTATCCCTGAGCTGACTTCGAGTATCCTTGGGCGTTTCTTAATTCACATCCGAGCTTGTCACGGGGCTCAAAAACGACGGAATCCAGAACCATGCGCATCCTGCTACTGGGCTCGATCGCCTACGACAACATTATGGTGTTCGAGGGTCGTTTCCGCGAGCACATCCTGCCCGACCAGATCCACATGCTCAACGTAGCCTTCCTGGTGCCGGCTTTGCGGCGCGAATTTGGCGGCTGTGCCGCCAATATCGCCTACAATTTACGCATGCTCGGCGGCGAGCCGCTGATCATGGCCACCGTGGGCGAGGACGCCGAACCCTATTACAGACGGCTGGACGCGCTCGGTATCGCGCGTACGCACGTGCGCGAAGTCGCCGGCACATACACGGCGCAGGCCTTCATCACCACGGATCTGGATGATAACCAGATCACCGCCTTTCATCCCGGGGCGATGGGTCATTCGCATCTCAATAACGTCGCTGCGGCAGGCGACGTCGGGCTTGCCATCGTTTCCCCCGACGGGCGCGAGGGCATGCTGCAGCACGCGCGCGAGCTGAAGGAGCAAAACATTCCTTTCGTGTTCGATCCGGGTCAGGGGCTGCCCATGTTCTCGGGCGCCGAGCTGCTGGAGTTCGTGAAACTCGCCAGCTATGTCGCGGTCAACTCGTACGAGGGCAAAATGCTGGAAGAGCGGACGGGGGAGTCGCTCGCGGATCTGGCGAAAAGGGTGGAGGCGCTGATCGTGACCCATGGCAGCGCGGGGTCCGAGATTCACACGGCGGGTCAACGCCTGGAGATTCCGTGCGTTAAGGCGGACAACATCGTCGATCCGACGGGCTGCGGGGATGCTTATCGTGCCGGTCTGCTGTACGGCATCGCCAAAGGCATGGATTGGCGCTCGATCGGACAGGTTGCCTCGCTCATGGGCGCACTCAAGATAGGCGCGCGCGGCGGGCAAAACCATCGCGCCACACGCGCCGAGATCGAGGCGCTCTACCGCCAGCATTTCAATGCGCAACTAGGATAAAAGGACCAGATATGAAAATTTCAACCAGCCTGGCGATCGCAAGCGCGCTCGCCGCAACCGCTGTCATTACCGGCTGTGCCAGCACCAGCTCTGGCAGCGTTTATTCCGGAGGCCAGGCGCGGCAGGAGCAGACGGTACGCATGGGCGTGGTCGAGAGCGTACGCCAGGTCAGCATCGAGGGCTCCAAGAGCGGCGTTGGCACGGTCGCCGGTGGCGTGGTGGGCGGCGTGGCCGGCAGCAATGTCGGCGGCGGCAAGGGCAGCACCATCGGTACGATCCTTGGCGCGGTCGCCGGCGGCGTCGCCGGGAACGCCATCGAGCAGGGCGTGACCAAGAAGCAGGGGCTGGAGATCACGGTCAAGCTCGACAACGGCGAGTTGCGCGCCATCACCCAGGAAGCCGACGAGACCTTCCGGCCGGGCGAGCGCGTGCGTCTGCTCTCCGGCGGTGGTGTGACGCGGGTGACGCATTAATTCCGTAACAGGCTTTTCACTCCAGCACCGCGCGTAGCTTGGCGGCATTCGCCTCCAGTTGCTCGCGCGGCGGCTTCTTCGCCGGCCAAATGAGATGCATGCCGTCTTTGGCGTATCGCGGCACCAGATGCAGGTGGAAGTGAAACACCGTCTGGCCCGCGGCAGGTCCATTGGCTTGGAATAGCGTCACGCGTCGCCGGCAGCGCGCCCGCGCTATTCGCCTGGAATTTGGCACTGTTCGCACGGTACTTGAAACAATTTTCTGTCTTCCAGGCGCACCGCGCTCAGGCTTCCGCCCCACACGCAGCCGCTGTCCAGGGCAAGGAGGTCGGGCCGCAGCTTGAGTCCGAGCATCGACCAGTGGCCGCAGATAACGGTGTGGTCGCGGCTGGCGCGCCCGGGCGCATCGAACCAGGGAAAAAATCCCGGCGGCGCCTTGGCTGTCTCGCCTTTGGTGTGGAACTCTATCGTCCCTTCCGCTGTGCAAAAGCGCATTCTGGCCATGGCGTTGACAACGACGCGCAAGCGGTCCGCGCCGCGCAAGCCCTCGCTCCAGGAATCAGGCGTGTCACCATAAAGCTTTGCCAGAAATTCGCGCCAGTTCGCGCCGCGCAGCGCAGCTTCGACCTCACGCGCCAGTACCTGGGCCTGCGCAATGTTCCACTGCGGCAACAGCCCCGCGTGCACCATCGCCCATTCGCCTTGCACATGCAACATCGGCTGTCGCCGCAGCCAAGCCAAAAGCTCTTCGCGGTCCGGGGCGGCGAGCACTTCATCGAGGGTGTCGCCGCGGTGCTTTTTCGTGTGCCCTGCAGCCACGGCGAGCAGATGAAAATCATGATTGCCCAGCACCGTTACCGCGCCGTCGCCGAGATCCTTCACCAGGCGCAGGGTCGCGAGCGAGTTCGGGCCGCGGTTTACCAGATCGCCGACGAACCACAGCCGGTCGCGCGCGCGGTCGAAGCCGAAGGCGTCGAGCAACCGGCGCAGCGGGCCCAAGCATCCCTGAACGTCGCCGATTGCGTAAGTTGCCATGACTAAAGCGCCCGGTCGAGCTTGCGATATTGAATCGCTTCCGCGACATGGGCAGCACCAATCGTTTCGCTCCCGGCGAGATCGGCGATGGTGCGCGCCAGTTTCAGCACGCGGTGATAAGCGCGCGCCGACAGGTTGAGCTTTGCGATCGCCTGCCTGAGCAAGCCCTCGGCCGGCGCATCGGGCGTGCACCACTTGTCGATCTCGCGCGTGGCGAGGCTGCTGTTGGCCTTGCCCTGGCGATCGATCTGGACCTGGTGCGCTGCCGCAACCCGCGTGCGCACTGCGCCGCTCGCTTCGCCGGCAGTGTGCTTCAGCAAATCTTCCTGCGGCACGGCGGGTACCTCCAGATGGATGTCGATCCGGTCTATGAGTGGCCCGGAAATCTTGCCGCGATAGCGCGCCACCTGATCCGGCGTGCAGCGGCATTTGCCGCTGAAATGGCCGAGATAGCCGCAGGGGCAGGGGTTCATCGCCGCGATCAACTGGAAGCGCGCGGGAAATTCCGCCTGGCGCGCTGCGCGTGAAATCGCCACGCGCCCGGATTCGAGCGGCTCGCGCAGCATCTCCAGCACTTTGCGCTCGAACTCCGGCAGCTCGTCCAGGAATAGCACACCGTGATGGGCGAGCGAAATCTCGCCGGGGCGCGGATCGCTGCCGCCGCCGACCAAGGCCACGCTGGAAGCCGAGTGGTGCGGAGCGCGGAACGGCCGGCGACGAAACTCCTCAACGCGAAATCCGCCCGAACCCAGCGATTGCAGCGCCGCCGATTCCAGCGCCTCGGCGTCGCTCATCGGCGGGAGTATCCCGGCAAAGCGTGCCGCGAGCATGGATTTGCCGGTGCCGGGCGGCCCGATCATGAGTAGGCTGTGCCCGCCGGCGGCCGCGATCTCCAGGGCCCGCTTGGCGTGCGTTTGGCCTTTGACGTCGGCGAGATCGGGGTAATCGGGTTGCACTGTGGCTGCAGTCTCCCGGATATAAGGTTGAAGACTCTCCCTCCTGGCCAGGTGCGCGCATACCTCGAGCAGGGTTTTTGCGGGCAGGATTTGTGCGTCGCGCACCAGGCTCGCCTCCCCGGCGCTCGCGCGCGGCAGCACGAAAGCGCGCCCGCAGCGGTGCGCCTTGTAGGTCATGGCAAGGGCGCCGCGGATAGGCCGCAGATCGCCCGTAAGCGAGAGCTCGCCGGCGAACTCGTATTCGTCCAGCCGATCCGCAGGCAGTTGTCCGGAAGCGGCAAGAATGCCCAGGGCGATGGGCAAGTCGAAACGCCCGCTTTCCTTGGGCAGATCGGCCGGGGCGAGGTTGACGGTAAGGCGGCGCGCGGGAAATTCGAAACGTGCATTAACCAGCGCCGCGCGCACCCGGTCGCGGCTTTCCTTCACCTCGGTCTCGGGCAGGCCGACGATGGTGAAGCTGGGCAGTCCGCCGGACAGATGGACTTCAACCGTGACTTCGGGCGCATCCATGCCGGTAAGCGCGCGGCTGTGCAGCACGGCGAGCGACATGCCGGTCAGGCGTTCGGCTTGGAAACCCTGGCTTCCAGCTCGGCGACGCGCGTCTCAAGTGCGTTGATTTGTTCGCGGGAGCGGGCGAGCAGCCTCGCCTGGACGTCGAATTCCTCGCGCGTGACCAGATCCAGTCTGGAAAAAAAACTTGCCAGCAGCGCGCGGAGGTTTTTCTCGGCGTCCTTGGCCGGACTTTGCGCCCATAGCGCACTGATCCTGCCGCTTAATTCTTCGAATAAGCGGTTTTGCTGCATAAGCTTCTCCTGTTTCCTGTCATTTTTTTGAGTCTATCACGATAGCTTTAACGCGCCAGCAGCCGAACCGGCTGATCGCACCGCAGCTGTGCAGCCTAAAGAAATGGCGCACCAAGATGATGCGCGGCATCCACGGCGCAGAGGCCTGCTTGATACAAGCTATTGAAACAACATAAATAAAAAAGCTGGCACACGAAGTGCTATGGATTTAGTCGTCAAACATTTTTTTAACCTTTGAAAGGGTATTGCCATGCGCAAACTATTGCTCGCCTCGGCCGTGTCGGCCGCGTTTTCGATGCCGCTGACCGTGTCGGCGCAAACCGCGCCGGCCTCGCCGCACACGTTTACAGGAAACGTCGGTCTCGTCAGCCAGTACGTTTTCCGCGGGCTGACCCAGACCAATGGCGATCCCGCGATACAGGGGGGCGCGGATTATTCCCATGCGAGCGGCTTCTACGCCGGCACCTGGCTGTCCAACATTTCCTGGTACACGGACCAGAACGCGAACATTAAATCGGCGCCGATTTCACTGGCCTCGCCGGGCGCCACAGGCGCTCCCTACACGCCAAATAATAGCAACGCGGCGAGCCTGGAGTGGGACTTTTACGGCGGCTTCAAGAACAGCTTCGCCGGCGGCGATTGGAACTACGACCTGGGTGCCATTCAGTATTACTACCCCGGCAAATACGATAACGTCGGCGCCTACCGCAAACCCGACACGACCGAGGTCTACGGTGCGATCGCCTACAAATGGGTGTCCCTGAAGTATTCCAAGGGAATCAGCACCAACACCTTCGGCGTCAACGAGAGCAAGGGCGCTGACTACCTCGACCTCTCGGCGACCGTTCCCCTGGGCGAGACCGGCTTCAACCTGTTGGCCCACGTCGGCAAATACAATTTTCCGGGCAACGCCAACGTTGGATACTGGGGAGCCTCTGGCTGCAACAACAATTGCTTCGACTATACCGACTACAAGCTGGGTGTGACGAAGGATTACCTGGGCTACACCTTCGGCCTCGCCTGGACTCATGCCAATACGAAGGACGCCGCCCCGGACGGCCAGACGACCGCGTACATGAACGCGTTCGGCAAGAATATCGGAGGCGACCGCGTAGCATTGTCCGTCACTAAAACGTTTTGATTTATGAAGGGGAGTATCCATGAAACTCGTTACTGCAATCATCAAGCCGTTCAAGCTTGACGAAGTACGGGAGGCGCTGTCCGCCATCGGCGTGCAGGGCATCACCGTCACCGAGGTCAAGGGGTTCGGCCGGCAAAAGGGCCACACCGAGCTCTACCGCGGCGCGGAATATGTGGTCGATTTTCTGCCCAAGGTCAAGATCGACGTGGCCATCAAGTCGGAGATGCTCGATCAGGCGATCGAAGCCATCGAAAAATCCGCCAGCACCGGCAAGATCGGCGACGGCAAGATTTTCGTGTTCGAACTGGCGCAGGTCATCCGCATACGCACCGGCGAGACCGGTGCGGAAGCACTATAGGGAGATGCATGATGAAAAGATTGATAGCTCTACTGGCGTTGTTCGGCGCATGCAGTCTTGCGGCCCCGGTCATCGCGCAGGATAAACCGGCCGCACCCGCTGCCGAAGCGAAGCCCGCAGAGGCAAAGCCAACTGACGCCACGCCCGCGGCCCCGGCTGCCGCAGCCGCCGCCGCGCCTGCAGCAGCGCCGACCAAACCCGAGCTCGTCGATGGCGCGAAGATAAACTCGGGCGATACGGCGTGGGTGCTCGCATCGACCGCCCTGGTGTTGCTGATGACCATTCCTGGACTGGCGTTGTTCTACGCCGGCATGGTGCGCAAGAAGAACGTGCTCGCCACGATCATGCAAAGCTTCGCCATCACCTGCCTGGTGACAGTGCTGTGGGTGATCGCCGGCTACAGCCTGGCATTCATGCCCGGATCAGAATACATCGGCAGCTTGGATCGTCTTTTCCTCTCCGGCATGTCCTATATGAAGGAAGCCAACAAGGTCAGCGTGAGCCATCTCGCTGCCACGATTCCTGAGTCGGTGTACATGATGTTTCAGATGACCTTTGCCATCATTACCCCGGCCCTGATTACTGGCGCCTTCGCCGATCGCATGAAATTCTCGGCCATGCTCTGGTTCATGGGCCTGTGGTCCCTGCTGGTCTACTCGCCGATCGCTCACATGATGTGGGAACCGGGCGGAAAATTTGCGGCCATGGGGATACTCGACTTCGCCGGCGGCACGGTGGTGCATATCAACGCCGGTATTGCGGCGCTGGTGTGTGCGCTGGTGCTGGGCAAGCGCATCGGCTACGGCAAAGAGGCGATGGCGCCGCACAACTTGGTGCTGACTGTGACCGGGGCGGCATTGCTGTGGGTAGGCTGGTTCGGCTTCAACGCGGGTTCCGCAGTGGCCGCTGACGGCCGTGCCGGCATGGCCATGACGGTGACACAGTTCGCGACGGCGGCGGCGGCGCTGGCATGGATGTTCACCGAGTGGCTCGCCAAGGGCAAGCCATCGGTCCTGGGCATCGCTTCTGGCGCCGTTGCCGGCCTGGTGGCGATTACGCCGGCGTCGGGCTTCGTCGGACCGACCGGCGCCCTGATCATCGGCATTGCCGCGGGCGTAATCTGCTTCGTCGCATCGTCCTCGGTGAAGAAGGCCCTTGGCTACGACGACTCGCTAGACGCCTTCGGCGTGCACTGCATCGGCGGGATCGTCGGTGCTCTTCTTACCGGGGTGCTCAATGTCAAGGAAATCAGCGGCGTCGAGGGCAGTCTGTTGACCCAGTTCTACGGCGTGGTGACAACACTGCTATACAGCGGCATCATGAGCTTCATCATTCTCAAGGTGATCGACCTGGTAATCGGACTGCGCGTCAGCGTGGATGAGGAGCGTGAAGGTCTCGACCTGGTCCTGCACGGCGAAAAAGTCGAATGACCTCATTGCGACGCCGGTGCAAGCTGCGCGCTTGCGCCGGGCGCGCACTGGGCCCGCAGGGGCTAATACTGAAACGGGCACCCGAGAGGGTGCCCGTTTTTTTACGCCGCTGGCGTTTCAGCGCGCACTCAATCGCCGGGGCGCGCGCCCGGAGCATGGCGGCAGTTTCGCTTCGCGCGTGAAATCGGCAGTGCGGCGCCGCATGGCGGCGAGCGCCTTGCGGCCCTTTGCCGTGAGAAAAGGCTCGATCAGGAGGCCTATGCCTCCGGCCACGTATTTGCCCAGGTCGAACTTGGCGCGCAAGGCCCAATGCTTCAGCGCCCAGGCGTGGCAGAACGTCACGTACTGGTAGACCAGAAGGTACTCGTTTACCTGGCGCATGTACCCTCCTGCAATGCAGGCGCGCAAACAGTCCTGCAGCAAACGGTTGGTCCTGAGTTCGTCTTGTTTAACCAGGGCCCGGCGATCGGCGCGCAGCGATTTGGTCGAGCGGTATGCGAGGACCGTCGCATTGCGCAAGCCGTCCACTATGGTGCAATAGGCCCACAATGCCATGCATAGCCGTTCGACCGGGTGCTTGACGCCTTCGAGGCGCGGCGGAATCTCTTTCTCGTAAGTCTCAAGCACCAGCTTGAGCGAAAGAAGCAGGACGTCGTCCTTGTCGCCGAAATACTGGTAGATCAGGCCAGTGCTCACGCCGGCTTCCCGCGCAATCTGCGAGATGGTGGTGGTGTAGTAGCCTTTGTCGGAAAACAGCTTCACCGCCGCGCGCAGGATCTGTCCGCGCCGCTCCTCCACGAGCTTGGTGTCGGTGACCAGGCTTGCCACGTGTCCCGGCAATTTCATCGGGAACCTGGTTCAGCATGAGGGGATACGCGCCCCCCATGCTCCCCCAAGTCAGGGGCCGCTTCTGCAACCGCGAAATGGGCGCTCAATTGCCCTCGAATACCGGTTTCTGCTTGGCCACGAACGCGTTGTAGGCACGTTCGAAATCGCGCGTCTTCATGCAGATCGCCTGTGCCTCGGCTTCTGTCTCCAATGCCTGCTCAATGCTCTGGTTCCACTCCTGATGCAGGCATTTCTTCGTCATGGAATGGGCGAACGCCGGTCCGTCGGCAATCTCTTTCGCCATCGCGTGCGCCCGGTCCAGCAGCTTGTCTTTGGGCACGAGTTCATTGAAATAACCCCAGGCGTGGCCCTCCTGGGCCGTCATCGCGCGCCCGGTGTAGAACAGCTCGGACGCGCGGCCCTGCCCGATCAGGCGAGGCAGGATCGCGCACGCGCCCATGTCGCAACCGGCCAAACCAACGCGCACGAACAGGAACGCGGTCTTGCATTCCGGCGTGCCATAGCGCAGGTCGCTCGCCATTGGTATGATCGCCCCCGCACCGGCACTGATTCCGTCCACCGCCGCAATGATGGGCTGTGGACAGGTGCGCATCTCCTTCACCAGGTTTCCGGTCATGCGGGTAAACGCGATCAGCGCGCTCATGTCCATGCGCGTAAGCGGACCGATGATTTCGTGCACGTCGCCACCGGAGCAGAAGTTGCCGCCCTCGCCGGTGAACACCACGACCCGCACGTCTTCGGCATATTGCAACTTATGGAACGTGTCGCGCAGTTCGGCGTAGCTTTCGAGCGTCAGCGGATTCTTGCGCTCGGGACGGTTCAGCGTGATCGTGCCTACCCGATCCCTGACTTCCCATTTGAAATGCTGCGGGCGCCACCCGGCGGCTTTAAGTTTGTACATGTGCTTCTCCGTATTGCTGTTAGTGAAACAGGGAGGCGTCAGCCGGCCAAGGTAAGTCCGCCGCTGACGCTCAGGGTTTGACCGGTGACGAAATTCGCGCGGTTGCTGGAAAAGAACAGCACGGCGTCTGCGATCTCCGCGGGCTGCGCCAGCCGGCCCATGGGCGTGACGCGGACGAACGCTTCGCGGTGTTTCTCCGGCACCGCGGCAAGGAGCGGGGTGTCGGTCGGTCCGGGACAGACGCAGTTCACGTTGATGTTAAAGCGCGCCATTTCCCGCGCAAGCGACTTGGTAAATGCGATCGCGCCGCCTTTCGCGCCGGAATAGACGGACTCACCCAGGCTGCCGACGCGCCCGGCGTCGCTGGAAACGGTAACGATCTTGCCGGCTTTGCGCTCGATCATCGCGTCGAGGAATGCGCGCGTCACGGCGATCGGCCCGAACAGGTTGAGGTCGATCACCTTGCGCCAGAAATCGGGACTGTTCTTGACGAAGGGCTCTATCTTGCCCCAGCCCGCGACGTTGGCGACGATGTCGACGTGCCCCCGAGCGGCGTAGGCTGCGCGCTTGAATGCCTCGATCGAGTCAAGATCGGTCACATCGAGTCTGACGAAGTCAGCGCCGTAGCCCTTGGCGCGGATCGCGGCCGCGCTCTGTTCCCCTGCTTCCACGGCAATGTCGCCGAGCAGCACATGCGCTCCCGCCTGTGCCAGTGTTTCCGCGGTCGCCCGCCCGATTCCCGATGCCGCCCCGGTGATTACCGCCGTTTTGCCGTCTAATCGCATTTTTTACCCCGCAATAAAAGAACCGTTTGCAAAATGAGCGGATACCTCCCCTCATGCTCCCTTGGATCAGCCGTTGCAACATTCGCGTCGCAACGGGCTCCAGGGAAAATGTCCGCCGTCCAGCAATCCTGTGCCGGTCAGCGCCCGCATCCTGCGCTGGTCCGGGATACGGATCGATCCAGCCTGAAATCGCGCATGAGGTTCTTCTCAGCCACGCCGGCACCGGCTACAATCTGACTGAATGAATATTCATTCAGTGTTGCAAAATTAACATGAACCGTGGTAAAAAGGCAAGCAACAAAGCGGCGGCTGCGGAAAAATTCAGGCGTAGCAGCGCGCCGCCGGCATTTTGGCAATCGCAACACGCGGCTCGGGTGTGCTTTGGCGGAGGCAGGCGACATTTTTCTTGAGCGGCCGATCATGGCCGCCAAGTCTTTGACGGGAATTGAGCTTTGCCAAAGATGCACGCCAGAACGTTTCGGTTTTATTGAAAAAGGAGTTTGGATTGAGTTACGTCGTCGAAATGTGGCAGCAGCTTTCGCTGCCGGTGATTGGTTCCAAAGACCGTTTTCCGGTGCGGCGCATATTCTGCGTCGGCCGCAACTATGTCGAACACCAGAAAGAGATGGGTGGCGACGGCCGCGAACAGCCGTTTTTTTTCTGCAAGGCGCCGCATGACCTGGTAGCGGTCGACGCCGGCGATAGCGGCAAGCTTCACTACCCGCCGATGACCGGCAACTATCATTGGGAAACGGAGATGGTTGCATTGATCGGCAAAGGTGGCTACAAGATCGCCGCCGAGCGCGCCAACGACCACGTCTGGGGCTATGCGGTCGGCCTGGATATGACCCGTCGCGACCTGCAGCAGCAAGGAAAGGACAGGGGCCGGCCATGGAGCTTCGGCAAGGATTTCGACCAGGCGGCGCCATGCGGGCCGGCCACTCCGGCAAGCAAGATAGGGCACCCGTCCAAGGGCAAGCTCTGGCTCAAGGTGAACGGGGAGTTCCGCCAGCAATCCGACATCGATCAAATGATCTGGAGCGTGCCCCAGCAGATTGCATTTCTGACGCAGTACTACACGCTCGAGGTTGGCGATGTCATTTTCACCGGCACCCCGGCGGGAGTGGGCGCCGCCAAGGCCGGCGACGAGCTGGTGGCCGGCATCGACGGCCTGGGCGAGTTGCACGTGAGCGTCGTCGCGCCGCGCTAATCGGATGCGCCGCAGCGCATGAATGCCGCCGCATATTTGCTCGCAATCGGGCAGGCCGGCGCGATCGCGCTGGAATGCGGCGCGGAGCGCTTCAGCTATGGCGAACTGCGCAGCGCGGTCGGGCGTGCCGCAGGCGCCTGGCGCGCGCGTGGCCTCGAGCAGGGCGAGCGCGTGCTGGTGTTCGCGCCGGACGGCATTGACTGGGTGATCGCCTACCTGGGCGCGATCTGGGCGGGCGGTGTCGCCGTCGGCCTCAACTCACGGCTGTTCGAACGGGAGTTGTCGATAGTGCTTTCCGAATCTGGCGCGCGCTTTATCTGGTGCAACGAGAGTTCGCGCGCGCTGCTGCAACGGCTGCTCGCGAACATCGCCGGCCCGCCACGGCTGGTAATCGACGCGCAATGGATCGAAGTCCTGGAGGCGGCGTCCCCCGTTCCCGTCGCCGAACTGGCGGAAGACGCAATGGCGCTTTGGGTTTACACCTCCGGCACCACCGGTGTTCCCAAGGCCGTCATGCACGCGCAGCGCAGTGTGATCGCCTGCGCCGATTTCGCGCGCGCCATTCTTGGACTCGGCGCGCGGGATCGCATCTATGCCTCGTCCAAGATGTTCTTTGCCTACGCGCTTGGCAACAGCCTTTGCGCCGGCTTGCGGCTGGGCGCCACAGTGATCCTGGATAGCGAATGGCCCACCGCCGAGAGGGTGGCGGAGATGGTCGAGCGGCACCGGCCGACGGCGCTGTTTTCCGTGCCCACGCTCTACCTCAAGATGCTGCAGGCAGGCGTGGCGGCGCGGCTTGCCGCGGCCGGCGTGCGGCGCTATGTGTCGGCAGGCGAAGCCCTGCCCGCGGCGGTGCGGCGCGAGTGGCGCGAAGCGACGGGCGTGGCGCCGGTCTCGGGCTACGGCGCGTCGGAAACCGTGGTCCTGGTGTTCTACTGCGATGACAACAGCGCGCTGCTGAAGCCGTCGCCGCGGCTGGAATACCGCACGTGGGAGAGCAGCGACGGTGCGACGCCGCAACGGCTATGGCTGCGCCATCCGTCGATCGCGCTCGGATACTGGCGACGCCCCGAGGCCGAGCGCGACAGCTTTGCCGACGCTTGGTTTTCCCCGGGGGACCTGTTTCTGCGGCACGCCGATGGGGCCCTGGAGCTTTGCGGGCGAGACGACGACATGCTGAAAATTTCCGGGCAATGGGTGAGCATTCTGGACGTTGAGCAAGCGCTCCTCGGCGCGAGCGCCGGCTGCGTTGATGGACTGGCGGCGGTAGGCTTTGAAAACGCCGAGGGCCTGGTTTCGATCGCCTTGTTCGCCGTGGCTGCCCCGGGGCAGGAGACGCAGGCGCGCGAGCGGCTCGATGCAGGCATTGCGGTGTTGCCGAAACTCAAGCGACCGCGGCTCATAAAATGGGTGAGCGAGCTGCCGCTCAGCGCCACCGGCAAGCTGCAGCGGCGCAAGCTCAAAGAGCAGTATCTCGGAGGCGTGGCATGAATCCCATTCTGGATAGCCTGACCGCATCGGGCGAAGCGACCGCGATTCCGCCCGATTTCAACAGCAATCTTTCCAGGAGGCGTCATGCTGCCACCACGTATTGATAGCAAGGCCGTACAGGCGGCGATGGGCGAATACGCCGACGAAAAGGAAACACTGGCGCAGCGCGCCGCGATCTATCAGGAACTGATCGGCTTTGTCCCGCCGCGTATCGAGGCCCGGCTTCACGTCACCGGCGCGCTTGACCCGCAGATGCTGGATTTGCAGGAGCGCATCCGCGAACATGGCATGTATCCGAAGTGCTTCGATGTGAAAACAGCCCAGTTGATGCTGTTCGGCATGCTGCTGATGGATCTGAGCGACGCCGCTCCGCTGCACGCCATCGCGGCACGGCGCGCCGGCGCAAGCTGGGAGGAGTTGCAGGGGGTAATCAATCTCTGCTTTCTTTTCCGCGGGCTTCCCGCAGCCAACCGCGGCGCGGAAATCCTCGCCAATTTGGCCAAGCGCGAGGCCGAAGCGAAACCTGCCTGAGATGGTCGCGATGTTGCCGGAATCGTGTACGATGCAAATGGCTTTGACTGGTTCGATGTCGCCGCGCACCCGTATCACCCGCGTGATCTGGATCTGCGGCGGATAGTCTTAGGATTCGAAAGAGACCCCGCCAACAGGGGGGTGTTGGCATGGACGCAGCCCGTTGGGTGGCGCCAGAAGGAGAGGAGACTGCAATGAAGAAATTGACCGCAACATTAGGACTCGCCGCTCTGCTTGCGGCAGCAGGGCAGGTGCAGGCGCAGGAAATCATACTCAAAGTGCACCACTTCCTGTCGCCGCTGTCCCCCGCGCACACCAAATTGATCACGCCGTGGTGCGATAAAATCAACAAGGAATCGGGCGGCAAGCTGAAATGCCAGATTTATCCGGCGATGCAACTGGGCGGCACGCCGCCGCAGTTGTACGACCAGGCCAAGGACGGCGTCGCCGATATCGTCTGGACCCTGCCCGGCTACACCGCGGGCCGCTTCCCGCTGGTCGAGGTGTTCGAACTGCCGTTCATGATGCGTAACACCGAGGGCACCAGCCGTGCACTGTGGGACTGGGTGCAGGCGAACGACCAGGCAGAGTTCAAGGACGTGAAGGCGATCGCCTTCCACGTGCATGGACCGGGCGTATTCCACATGGTCAACAAACCGATCAAGACCCTGGCCGATTTCAAAGGCCTGAAACTGCGCGCGCCCACGCGCCAGACGAACAAGATGCTCGCCGCGTTCGGCGCCACCCCGGTCGGCATGCCGGTGCCGCAGGTGCCCGAGGCCCTGTCCAAGGGCGTTATCGACGGCGCGGTCATTCCCTATGAGGTGGTTCCCGCGGTGAAGGTGCAGGAACTGGTGAAGTTCCACAGCGAGACCGACCCGTCGCAGCCCGCGGTGTATACCTCGGCGTTCATTTTCGCCATGAACAAGGCCAAATACGACAGCCTGCCGCCCGAGCTGAAAAAAGTGATCGATGCCAACAGCGGCGCGGAGACCTCAGCAGCTTTCGGGAAGGCGCAGGGCGAAGCCGATATACCCGGTAGGAAAGCGTCGGAGAAGAATACCTTCAATACGATTCCCGCGGCAGAGATCGAGAACTGGAGGAAGGCGGCGCAGCCGGTGATCGACGACTGGGTCAAGGACGTTACGGCAAAGGGCGCCAATGGCAAGGCACTGCTCGATAGCGCCCGCAGTTTGATCGAGAAATACCGCAAGTAGATGCAACGGCGTGCGGGGGGGGGGGCGCCGCCCCGCCCGCCGCCGCCCCCCCCCGCCCCCTTTGCGCCGCCCCTCT
>Ga0080064_1002568_pt1 | contig 30094 bp, 37 predicted proteins | sample Subgrocontami54m_FD_69260 | JGI IMG/M metagenome (GOLD analysis project Ga0080064, IMG submission 69260) | Subsurface groundwater microbial communities from S. Glens Falls, New York, USA - GMW46 contaminated, 5.4 m (SPADES assembly) (version 2) ...
GCTAATCTCTGAAATTTCGCCTCAGTTCAGATTGGGGTCTGCAACCCGACCCCATGAAGTCGGAATCGGTAGTAATCGCGGATCAGCAGGCCGCGGTGAATACGTTCTCGGGTCTTGTACACACCGCCTATAGTATTTATAAATACTATAATATAACGCGCGTGGCAGCATAAATATCTAGTTGGTTAAAATCCAACCTAATCCTATAGAAAGGATTTTTAGTCAAAAAAATAGAGCAGTTTCAAGAGAGTAATTTCTTGAGATGGAGGGCTTGAGACAAATGGCAGTCCTTGATAAACGTATGTCTTTGTAATAAGTGATCTTAGCCGGGCGGTTTAAGAGAAACTTAACGATTTAGTAAAAGATGTATGAGGAATGCTAGGAACAGATTTTTATGTGACCCATGGAGATCCTAATAAGGATGAAGTAATTACTTATTAGGAAGTCAGCAGATTCATAGTAGGTATTGAAATAAAATAATACTCAGCGTAAGCTGAATATATACTGAAGGAATCTACGAAGTGTTAACTCCAGGCTACAAAGAACTCAGTGAAGTCTGGAATCTAAAGCTCACTATGAACACGCTTCATAATGAGCCAAGAATCATTTCGGCTCGCTTAGTGCCGGAAATCGGCTCGCTAAGTGGGAACGGAAAGCAACTTTAAGCTATTCCAATCCGTCAAGGCAGCAAAGTTGGGGGCAGCTGAATCATACCGCAAGGCGTGAGAGGCTGAATCCAGCGATGAGGCTTAAGTCGTATAAATGTTGCGACCTACACTGGTAACAGTGTAGAAAACCTCAACTATATCGGTGAACTCCTACTTGAGTTTAGGTTTACTATTCAGTAAGCTAAATTTGAGGGACAATACCGAGGGAAGTCGTCCGCTTTTGGCGAGATTGACCCCGTAGAGACTACACGTTGACGCCTTAGAGAATGACAAAAGCCTATCTGCTTGGAGCATTGCATGATGGTACAGTGAGGAAACTCACTTACCGCATCGTTCAAAAAGATCGAGAATACATAGAATTTCTCACAAAAGAAGTTCAGAAACTTGGTCAGAAAGCTTGGATGTATCAAGAAGGGAAAACTCGACAATTGTATGTTGTTGAGTTTTCAAAATCATTTTTAAAGAATTTTGTGATTAGGTCACAACAAGATAAGATTGATTACATTCGAGGATACTTTGATGCGGAGGGAGGAGTCTCAAGAAGTCCAACAGTTCGTTATTATCTTTATTTTGCTCAAAAGAATCTTGAAGATTTAGAGCAGGTTAGAGAGTATTTGATAGAACTTGGAATAAAATGTGGCCTCATACATAATCCAAGTAAGAAAGTAGATCCAAATTACTGGCGATTTTTCATACGCATACAGTCTTATGGAAGATTTGCTAGGATAATTGGTTCTTGGCATCCAATAAAATGTCATTTTCTTAAGGATGAAGATATAGTCCATGCCACCAGTAATGGATGGAGTAACATGAACAAGGTATCCCTACCCGAAGGTGGGGATGGATCACCTCCTTTCTAAATTTTTTATCCGGAGAGCAATTGAAGGAAATCGAATTTGGATCGAGAGAAGACACAAAATTCAGCTTCTATAGTCGCAAGATTAGGAGAAGTGAAAAGCGTGTAACAAATACCAGGCTTAGTGAATGGTGCCTGTTCTGTCTCGTTATACTGAGAGGCAGAAGAAACTATTCTCGCAATTTCCTACCACTTTTTGATTGTTAATTATGAAAACCCTCCGTAGCGGAGGGTTTTTTGTTGGATGAGTTCTCAACTTGCTAGCTTCAGGTGGCTTTGCTACAATGAGTGGTACTCTTACCAGGCGCGGTGGTGAAGCGGTTAACACAGCTGTTTGCAGAACAGCCATACACCGGTTCGAATCCGGTTCGCGCCTCAATGAGAGAAAGCTATGTCGAATCCAGAAATTGAAAGCGATATTTTAAAAGCCACCGATATAAGCGGTGTGAGTGAAAAACAGACCGATCTGCAGATTGATAAGAAACAGCAGGCTGGTCCTAACGTAAAACAACAAAATAGACTTACAAAGAACACGACGAAACGAGTAATGGCAGATGTCTTTACGAAAAAAGACAAAGAGAAGACATCGGATATTATTTTCGAGTCATAGGAGGGTACTATGGGAAAAGAACAAGGTGGCTTTCGAGAAGAAGCGAAAAAATGGGGGTGGCGACTCGGCATTGTTGGTGGACTCATCTTTATCGTCGCCGCAATAGCCGCTTAGTTAGCTTCGTAGCCTTTCTCTTTCCTGAATGGTATAATAACCGTCTAAAGACGGGTCGTTAGTTCATCGGTAGAACGCTTCACTGATAATGAAGAGGTGGATAGTTCGACTCTATCACGACCCACATTCATAGAAATCTTTGACCCAATGTTATTGGTTAGCTTGAAGGGAAGGCCTAATTGATGGTTCGATAAGCCATTAAAGTTGTAAATGACGCTCTTTGGAAAAATTAGCCTCTGATATTTTATCTTGGCTTCAGGAAGGGCGTCATACCAAGCTAAATGGGGTTTTTAATAAAAACATAGGCATGGTTTAACAGAGTTTCTATTTCTATCTTCTCGCCATGTCTTTCTTTTAAGTCCATTTGGGCCAGTGTTAGCCGTGTTAAAAAAGTTGTGAAAAGGAAGCAACAATTACGGTGAAAGGAAATCAACGACGTTTGCAAGCACAGAACGCTGCTGGGCTACCACTGTACCACTATTTGCTGAGACAAATGCTGTTGTGTCTGTATTAACAGGGATAAAGCCAAGCATTCGATGAGTCTTTACTCCGTTTACCTTATACACTATATCGTTATTTCGTATCTCAAGTTTCACAACGCCGGTAAATGCTCCTAATTGAGTCTGAGTAGTACTATCCGTAGGTTGTGTTTCAACTCTGTTGATAATTCCGGTTGCAAGTAAATTCTGTACTGCTTGATCAGGAAGAACTGTGACAACGCGCGGTCCCTCAGGAGTTGTGAGAATGAGTTGGTTTGTACCAACATCAATTGAGAGGGGAAAGTCTGTAACTGCTGCGACCTGGTTTTTAGTAAGGGCAACGGTATTGCCCTCAACCGGTGTAACGGCAACGCCAAGCTGGCCTAACTCGTTTTCTGTTTCATCTTCCAACTCTTGCAGCTCATCTACATCAACGTCAACTTCTTCACCGGTTTCATTTTCTACTTTCAGGACTAATCGTCCATCCTCAAGCTTATATTTCAGCTTCAGTTCACCACGCCGTATTTCAATTTCTGTTGTGACACCATTCTCAACCTTTGTTTTGATCCTTTGACCATCTGCTGTAATCAGTTCTGTTTCTTGTTCATTTTCATCCTCGTCTTCATTATCAACCTCATCAATATCAGTGGGGCTTACCTCTATAGACGAGGGAGAAAGAGAATCAGAGTTTGTTGGCTTTGGCGACGCTGATTGTGTCTTAAAAATATTTGATGATCCGGATTTTTGACTCCTCGTTGTCGATTGAGAGTTTTTACTTCCTGAGGATCCTCTACTCTCTCTTTGTTCTTCCTGTTTTTTATCTTCCTTGCTACTTCCTGATTTATTCTCATCCTTTTTTTCTTCTTTCTTTTCTTCTTTTTTCTCCTCTTCCTGTTTATTCTCATCTCTGTCCTCATCATCTCCTAGCACGCTTGCTTGCGTATTTGCAGTAAGGTTTTGTGTTGTTTGAATGTTTGCAGCAGCAAGTAAGGTAAGAAGCGATACTGCAGCTATAATGATAACGGGGTGAGAAAATCTAAGTGTATTAGGAGCTGAACTAGTAGTGCTTTTTCTCCTCTGAAACGTTTTACGATTCTTATGCTTCTGTTTATTTTTAGGCATTACTTATTATGATGAAACATTACTGAATTATTGTCAAGTGTTTAATGCCATCTTTTGCTCTTGTACGGGTCAGTAGAGGAAATCCGGCTTGAGCCATGTTTTTTGAGAAAGGTAATTTCTAACCTGACTAATATACCAATTCGCATCGCTGTAGGGCGTATTGATCTCACCATCATACCAATTTCCAGAAAACCAAGCGCCTACACTGACCCATTCATCGCCACCGGTATAGCCAGAATTTTTCTCTCGCATCCAACTAAAATCTCCTTCAAAACATGCTCTTTTTCACGCCAATGCATAATCTACATTAAATGCAGTACTATTGTGAGAAGATGGATAGGTACTCAACCATGACTATTTTCCTTTTAAACATAGTTGCCTCCTGAGGGTCTTATTTTGTAAGCGGGTATTACTCAAAAACTATCTGCCAATCCTTGAGAACAGATACAAAATCATCTAGAATTTGGTTCGTAAGGATGGAACGATAGTCCACATTTTTGCCATTTTCTCTTTTTGTTTCTCCGGTATATTTCTTACTCCACTCTTACCCATTTTCTCTTCATTTTTAAAACAGCAGTAGTAGGATATCTGTAGGGTAAAGAAGGGAGGTGAAGATCATGTGGAGAAAATGGTTTCAACGAAATAGGCAGGATTACTATCAAAAGGACCAAAATGATTTAGTCGTTTCTCGGAGACGACCGAGTTTCGCCTGGGTACCTCTTTTACTTATTCCGTTATTATTAATCCCACTCATTGTTTTCGGTATTGCAAAGATGGGAAATAACGATGTAAAAACGAGCAATAGTAGCGGTCCATCTCAGTCATCTACGACAGCAAAGACTGGAAGTAACCCACAGGTAGGTATAGGAGGCGCACCGGTTGTTTTAACGCCTACACCGACGATCGTAGCACCAATTCCGCCAGAAGACCGAGTCATTCAAGGAGTAGGGGGGTCGGGAACTGTTCCTGATCGAGCACCAGTCTCAGGACGAGGAGAGAATATGATGGAGTGATAGGGTATAATACCCACATGCAAGTCACGCCACTTAAGACACATAAGATAACGACACAGGACACAGATATTCTTAAGATTCTTGATCGATACATTACTGAGCTTCAAGAGAAAAGCGTTGTTGCAGTTACTTCAAAGATCGTCTCGATCTGTGAAGGACGCGTTGTTCCTATTGAAAGTACTGATCGTAACAGCTTAGTAGAACAAGAATCAGAACTGTATCTTCCTCCAGATGAGAACCAGTATGGATTCTCCATTGCAGTAAGACATAGTTCTTTTATTGCTTCAGGCGGTGTTGATGAGTCAAATGGCAATGGTCAGTATATCCTTTGGCCTGAGGATCCACAGAAATCTGCTAATCTTATCCGCGCACATCTTCGAAATAAGTTCAATCTCAAAAATCTTGGTGTCATTATTACCGACAGCAAAACGACACCGCTTCGTTGGGGCGTAACGGGCTTTGCAATTACCCATAGTGGATTTAACCCGTTAAATAATCTTATCGGGAAACCAGATCTTTTCGGACGGGCAATGCATGTCACAAAAGTAAATGTTATGGATGGATTAGCTGCAGCAGCTGTCTATGTTATGGGCGAAGCAAATGAGCAAACTCCTCTTGCTACGCTTACTGATATGCCTCACATTGTATTTCAAGACAATGATCCAACACCGGACGAACTCGCTGGATTACATATAAGCCTTGAAGAAGATATCTACGCACCTATTTTCAAACGAGTTCCCTGGAAAAAAGGAAAACGGGAATAAGAACGTTAGGGTGTTGCTGGTGACGTCACTTGTTGGGGAGGAGTTGATGGTTGCTGTGGTACTACCTGTCGATTCAGTGTAATCGTCGCATCACCCGTTGATTTCAAAACTGAGTGTCCCTGCCCAGTGTAAAAGTCTCCAACTTGTGACTTCGGAAGAATACGCATCTTCGTTATTCCATCAATCGTCGTTGCCGCTTGGGTGAAGGTAATTGTTGCTATAATTCCTTTTCCCTTAATAGGATTCTTGGCTTGAGATGGTGTTATACCCATGATAAAGGTTACCCGACCCGTTTTTATATCAACGCTGTTTTTTAAGGGGCTGGCAGTTTGGAAAAGACCTGCTTGTTGGATGGTTACGTTACTTAAAATCTTTGGATCAAACGCTATTTCTAGCTGCACCGCTGCAACTGCGTTTTCTCCGGTGTCGATACTGACATCGACAGTTCCACGCCCAGTTTGGTCAAGCGTTACCGTGCTTGGTGAGAATGCGAGCACTGTACTGACTAGCGGTGTCGGCGTAGGGCTCATCGGAGGAACAAGTGACGGTGTCAATGGTCCTTTACCTGTACGAAGTGCCAAAAATAACAGCAGTACTGTCGTTGCAAGAAGTCCGAGAATGAGTCCTAGTGTTTTTTTCGGCATAGTTCGTATTATTGAGAAACTATTTTCTCATGTCAATTATTTAGTCCTCGTTTTGGACTGAGAGATTGCGAATAAACAAGTTATAGTCACTAAAGTTCACTTTTCCGTCATCATTAAAGTCAGTAGCGAGTTTCTTCTGGGGATCACAGGCGACTGCCGGACTACTATCACTGTAACAGCCGATAAGCATGGTGTAGTCAAGAATCGTAAGCGCTGAATCTTTGTTTGCATTACCACCGACAAGCGCTGCTAATGGAAGATTATTGGCTCTTTCAGCTTGAATAGCGTGTACACCAGGGATAAGGCGCTGAAGCTGGTAGTCTGATTTCACTTTTACGTAGTAGTTTCCCGACGAGAGCAGATCCATATCGATTGATCCTTTAAAGGTACCAGCAACAGTGTCATAGTTCACGATGCCATTTTTTTCTGCCACGAGCTTATTCGTTGTATCAAAGACAGTCACATGGACTGGTCGCTGTGGGTGAAGTGGATTCTGATTGCTCAGACAACTACTTGCTGAGAAACTGGTTCTTTGACATGGGAGAGGTCTCGGGTTTGGATTAGCTCCTCCGATACCAATGTCGTTAAACAGTAAGTCGAGTGTCAAGACCGTATGGTTGGGAAGAGGCGTTGGTGTCACTGTCGGCGTAAGCGTTAAGGTTGGAGTAAGTGTTGGGGTGAGGGTTGGGGTGAGGGTTGGGGTGAGGGTTGGGGTTAATGTCGGAGTACTCGTCGGAGCGTCACCGACAGTGATAGTGACTGTTTTTGTCGTACTGCCACCTGGTCCTGTACAGGAAAGACCGAAGGTACTTGTTTGGGAGAGGCTACCAGTTGACTGTGAACCAGAGGTTGGTTTACTACTACTCCAGTTACCTGACGCAGTGCAGGCTGTGGTATTTGTCGATGTCCACGTGAGTGTCGAAGTGCCGTTGAAGTTGACATGGGTTGGATTTGCAGAGAAGGTTATGGTCGGAAGAGGAATGGTTGTAGGTGTTGGCGTAAGGGTCACCGTGGGTGTCGGCGTTGGTGTCTGTGTAGGCTTAGTGGTTACTGTTGGAGTAGGAATGATTTGTACGGCAAAACGAGCGCCTGAAAACGTATTGCCTTTCGTGATAGAGAACGTATAGCCAGTGGCACTTGTTGGATCAATTCGTTTCCATCCGGACTGTAAACTTACGCCCATTGTATAGGAACCATCGCAGATATCATTGAAGGTGAAGTTTCCATTTTTGTCAGACAACGCTGTTGCTACAGTGGATTTTGTGGACGCATTTTTTACGCTTACCTTCCAGTCAACAAGCCCTTCTTCGCCAGTGTTTTTTGCTTTATTGCCATTCTTATCATTAAAGACAGTTCCTTTCACTGTTCCTTTTACAATATCGATTGCTATTTTATTATAGATAGCGTCGAGATCACTTGCCGTTGGCACGAAGTAGTAAGAGCCACCTGTTGCTTTTGCGAGTTGTGTCAAGAATTCTTTATTGACATTACTTCCTACGCCGATCGTATAGAAAATAGTCCCTATGCTATTGGTTCCGAGAAGCGCTTCATCATAGGCAGCTTTTTCCGCATCTGCCGCTGGAACAGTTACTTGACCACTCGCTTTATGAGTCGGTCTTCCGTCAGACAAAAGAATAACAATCTTCTTAAATCCTTCGCGACTATGTGCTTTTAACTCGGCATTTGCAAACCGTACACCACACTGCATACATGTTCCACCGTCGGCAGAGAGCGAATCTATTGTCGTGTTTACCGATGCAAGACTAGTAGTCAATGCGCTATCCAGTCTGCTTACTGTTGATGTGTCACTGCTTTTTACATTTGCAAATGAAACAAGCCCCGCTTTGTGGCCGTCAGCTACAGGAATTGTTTTATTTTTCGTACTGAGTTTGCTAATAAATTTTTTGGCTGCACTTTTGACACGGGTAAATCGTGGTGTTTTATCAGTACTGCTTGTAGCTGATTTCATACTGCCCGATTTATCAATAACAAGGATGATATCAACACCTCGTTCAACTTGGCAGGCAGCGTCAACAGTGCTTGCTGCAACAACACTAGCTGGGGCAGTTGTTGGATTGGTAGTTGGTACGCGACTGGAAGTAACCTCTGCTGCTCGTGATTCTTTTTGCTGTTGCTCCTGCGCTACTTTCACCGAAAGGGGAATTGCGGCAAGGAGTCCAATAAGGGCAATAATTCCTAATAACTTCGAACGATTACCCGATGTAACAAATTGCCACACCCGATCTAAAGGGTTTCCCATGTACCTCTTAGCGTAATAAAGAAAACCAAGCTTGTCAATAATAAAAATCTCAAATTGTACGGAGTAAACGCAAAGAACACCTCTCACCATTAATCTCTAGATTTGCATTTAAGATTTGAGATGATTCTGCTATACTCTTTTTCAATGATACTTTCTGATCGAGATTTACGAAAAGCACTGGTAGCCGGAAGTATCCGCATCGAGCCGAGTATCGATGAAAAGACACAGCTAAATTCATGCTCCATAGATCTTCGTTTGGGGAATACTTTCCGCGTTTTTGAACACAGCAGGCTTGCCTATATCGATCCATTTAAAAAGAAGGAGGGGGAGGAGTTCACAAAAGAGTTTCGTATCGATGATGACTCACCCTTTATCATCCAACCTGGTGACTTCGTTCTCGGAACGACGCACGAGCATATAGAAGTTCCCGATGACTTAACAGGTAGACTTGAAGGGCGATCAAGTATCGGGCGCCTTGGCATCGTCGTCCACTCAACAGCAGCAAATATTGAGTGCGGGTTTCGTGGTCATATTACGCTTGAGTTAGCAAACATGGGGAAGATGGCCGTTGCGTTGTATCCCGGCATGCGGATTTGCTCAGTCTCTTTTGAGCAACTAACGAGTCCTGCCGAGGTACCTTACTATAAGAAGAAGAGTGCAAAGTATGCGAATCAAAAAGGACCACACGAGTCAAAGATTCACGAGGAAATAAAGAAGCGATGAAGTATCACTTGGAATTCGATATTGAATTTAAAAAAAACGAGTACCCAGGGCGATTTATCGCTTTTGAAGGGATTGATGCGAGTGGAAAATCGACTCAAGTCGAGTTGGTTGCCGAAAAACTCAAAGCACAAGGACGAGTGGTCAGTGTTCGAAACCCATTCGAAGGGGAGATAGGCAAGTTCATTCGGCAGATTCTTTCCGGCGAAAAACCGCTTCCTGCAGTCACACTTCAATACCTTATCTCGGCGAATCGTCATGCTCAGCAAATGGAGATCATTGAAGATTTAAAAAAGGGACAGGATGTTATTATCGATCGATACATCTGGTCTGCTGTTGCCTACGGCATTTTGGATAAAGGGAGCTATGATTTTGAGAAAACAGCGACGTGGCTTCTTATAGAACAAAGTATCCTCTCTATGTATCATCAGTTTATTATGCCTGATCACACCTTCTATCTGGATATCTCAGCTTCGGAAGCGATAGAGAGGCTTTCGAAGATGGAGAAGACGAAAGAAATTTATGAAGATGCAGGAAAAATTCGAAAAATCGTCTCAATCTATCAGTATCTGGTGAAGACCTATGCAGATCAGTTTGTCGTGATTAATGGTGATCAACCTGTTGAGAAGGTGACCGAAGCGATTGTAAAACAGATTGTTTTACCATAAGTTATCAAGATAATCTATGATACTTGGTCCTAAAATCCTTTTACAGTTAGTTAAAGAGATACAGCTTGTCGAGCATCTGAGTGAGCGCGAACTGACCAATCCTGAAGGTGCGGGTTTTGATCTACGACTCGGCGAAGTCTATCGTATTTCTGGCGATGCTTTCTTGGGAGAAACGCATCGAAAAACAGCAGAAATTGAACTCGTTGAGCAATACGTAGAGGGTGAGACGAAAAGTTTTACTTTTCAACCAGGAGATTTTTTTCTGGTAAAGACGATTGAGAGTTTTAATCTGCCTCAGGATTTGACGGCAAACTTCAAGCCCCGTTCGACAACGTTTCGCAGTGGGCTTTTCTTACGAACCGGTAACGTCGCGCCAGGATACAGCGGGCCGGTGACATTTGGCATGAAAAATGAAGGTCCAATTCCGGTAACGATTGAGATGGGCGCAAGGTTTTGTCATGTACAGTTTGAGGAAGTCAAAGGCGGAGGATCGATGTATCGAGGCCAGTGGCAAGGAGGACGTGTCTCAGCAACGAAGAAAGAGAAGCAGGTATAAATGCATGTTATAATGAATAGATTATGTCAGAGAGAAATTCCTCAGGAGATAAAGATCCAGCAGATACTAAGGTAGCGACTTTTTCTGATACGGCAATACTATTAGGCATTCCTCAGGAACGCTGGAATGACCCAACTGTTCGGAAATTTGTTGAATTCCATAATCGCTTAGCAGAACTTCAGGTAGATTTAACTAATGCTGTTGCTAAAAACAGCAGATTTTTATCTGGTAGCGATTCGTCAAATACACTTGCTAAACAGCGTGATTTGCTTGGACAGCCAGACATGGGGATATCTTTAGCTTCAAGGTATGAGTTTGCAGAATTATTGCTACGATCAGCGATCATGGTTATGAAAGAGGGGATGGGATCGCGTCCAGGGGACAATCGACCATATGTACAAGAAAAGCTCAATGTTGCTTTACGAAGATTAGGCGGAGGATATGAAGTTGTGAAAAAAGCGCCTGACTCAGCATAAAAATATTCTTCATATTGATCTAAAAGATTCTAGTTGAAAAACTTTCTCATTAAGGTTATTATTTTTTGACCATGTTAACAAAAGATGATTTACAAGCGATAAAGGGAATAGTAAAAAACGAAGTCGATGACAGTATTGCTAGAAGAGTGGAGCCTCTGTTAGAAAGGAGGCTAAAACCGATACAAAAAGACCTTAAGTATATTCGTAAAACCGTAGATGTAATTATTACTTCCTTTGACAGAAGAGCTACCAATTTAGAAAAAAAAGTAAAAAAAATAGAAGAACATCTTGATCTTCCGACGCAGAACTGATCCAGTTTGTTCTCTTGTAAAATTTCCCCCTGCCCTCTATAAAAGAGCTTATGAAAAAGACTCATGCCGAGTATCAGTATTTAGATTTGCTGCAAGACATTTTAGATAACGGGAAAGATAAACCTGTCTTCAATAATCCTGGTGTCACTATCCGTAGTGTATTCGGAAGGCAGACGCGCTTCGATCTTTCGAAGAGTTTTCCTCTGCTGACAACGAAAAAAGTATTTCTGAAAGCGGTCATCTATGAACTACTCTGGTTCATTCAAGGTTCATCAAATATTAAGTATCTTGTTGATCACGATGTTCGCATCTGGGATGAATGGGCGTATAAGCCGTATAAGCAACAAATGGCAAAAGGAAAAGACGAAGAGCTCTCGCAGCAAGATTTTATTGCAAAAATAAAATCATTACCGGAAGATGATCCGTTTGTAAAGAAATGGGGGGATATTGGTAATGTCTATGGTGTCCAGTGGCGAAAATGGCAGACCTCAGACGGGCGAACGATTGATCAGCTCGGCTGGGCAATTAATGAACTGAAGACGACACCATTTCGAAAATCGATCGTCGTCTCTGCCTGGAATCCAGAATTTATCTATGAGATGGCGGCTCCTGGGAAATCGATGGCACTTCCTCCGTGTCACACGCTTTACCAATTCAATGTGTCTGATGGTCGATTGAATCTGCAGCTTTACCAGAGGAGTGCTGATATGTTCTTAGGCGTTCCTTTTAATATCGCCAGTTATGCCTTATTCACGATGATGATAGCCCAAGTGGTGGGGCTGAAACCCGGAGAGTTTGTTCATACCTTTGGTGATGTGCATATTTATAGTAATCATTTTGATCAAGTAAAAGAGCAATTAACACGTGAGCCAAGACCATTCCCGACAATGAAAATAAATCCTGACCTAAAAAATATTGATGACTACACCTATGAAGACTTTACTTTGGAAAACTATGACCCATACCCATCGATAAAAGGAGAAGTAACTGTCGTCGGTGGATTCTAGCATATGCATACATGGAAACAATACCAGCTGTTGCCGTTCTCATTATTAAAGATCACAAAGTCCTCCTGGTAAAACATGGAGAAGCTTCGGGTCATATAAATGGCGTCTATGGGCTTCCAGCAGGTCGGTTACAAAAAGGTGAGACGGAGAAGGCTTCGGCTGTCCGGGAGCTTTCTGAGGAAACCGGCCTTGTCATTCTTGAGGATGATCTGATCGAATACCATAGTAATGTCTTCACCGCTGAGGTGAAACGAAAAGGGGAAAAGACAGAACTCTACGCCATGAAAGTCTTTGTTTGCCATACCTTTAGGGGGAAACTACAGTCTTCTGATGAAACTGAGCCTGAGTGGGTCGAGATAGCACGTCTTGATGAGTACGACCTGCTTCCCAATGTAAAAGACGCAGTGATGAGAGAGGTCAAGTGGTAATTTCTACCTATGTCTAGAATCAGTATCATCGCCGCTATTGGTCAAAACAGAGAACTTGGAAAAGAGAATAAATTGCTCTGGCATATCCCCGGTGAGTTGCCAAGGTTCAAACGGATCACAACCGGGCATCCCATCATCATGGGAAGAAAAACGTATGAGTCAATCGGTCGTGTTCTACCACAGAGGACAAACATCATTATTACCAGAGATAAGGCATTGAGCGTAGAGGGAGCAGAGATAGTGCACTCCTTAGATGAAGCGCTGGCGCTGGCGCGAACCAAATCTGGAAACGATGAGATCTTTGTTATCGGTGGAGGACAGATTTTCGAACAAGCACTACCTCTTACAGACAGGCTTTATCTTACGCTAGTTCGTGCCTCATTTGACGCTGATACGTTTTTCCCATCCTTTGAAGATGCGTTCACAAAAGTTATCGAGAAAGAAGCACAAAAATCTGAGGAATATAGTTACACTTTTATGACGCTTGAGCGATAAAGGTAATAATTTGTCTTTTTGTCGGGAGAGACGCCTGAGCTCCATACTTCGTCGCTGCGAGAGCACCGGCTGCACATCCGAACTTCATCGCATCATTTCGTGAGCCAGCAGTAAGCATAGTAGCTGCAAATGCTCCAAGGAAAGCATCGCCTGCAGCAGTACTATCGATACTTTGTACAACAAAGGGTGGAGTATGCTTCATCGTTTTGCCGTATTCAATATGTATTGCTCCTTCTTTCCCCAGCGTTACAATGACGCAAGCGAGCTTTGTAAAAGGGCGAAAGGAGGACATTGTTAGGAGATCTTGTTTTGTGATGGAAAAAAGGCGTTCAGATTCATGTTCATTCATAATCAAATAGTCAACATACGTGAGAAGTTCTTTGGGGATCTCCTGTATAGGAGAAGGGTTAAGTATCGTTACTGCCTTTTTCTTTTTTGCTTGAGAGAGGATTGTGGATACGATCTCCATAGGAATTTCAAACTGTGAAATCACAATATCATCCTTTGCAAGTATTTCTATGCCTTTCTGAACGTGCTTTTTGAGAAGCTTGCCATTTGCTCCAGGAACAACGAGAATCATATTTCCTCCATTACTATCGACCGGGATATAGGCTGCACCTGATGAGCAGGGGAGTGTGACACAGTAGTCGGTTTTTACTTTTTCTTTCTTAAGATTTTTTAGCAGTACTTTGCCAGCATGATCGTTTCCAACAGCACCAATGAAATATGTGGGAATGCCCATTCTGGAAGCAGCGACAGCTTGATTGGCTCCTTTACCTCCAGGCAGAAATACAGCCTCATCACTTAAGACAGTCTCATGTGGGGAAGGAAGCCGATCTACCTTAATGATAGTATCGAGATTTACGCTTCCGAAAACGACAATTTTTTGCTTCATAAACAGCCTCAATAGGAGGCTATCGGATAGTAGCGCACCAGATTATAAAAAGCAATACACCTAAAATTAGACTTATAGTAAGAAATCTGCTATAATGCTGCCTCATGCGTGAAGCTATTTCAGCGCCAACCGAGCATCATCAATCACGATTGGACAAAACAGCTCCTTTTGTGAGAGATGATGGCGTTATCTTTGCCGCCCAGATGCCACGTAGACATTTTCGTACAGATCCCGATGGAAATTATGACCCCAACGAATTACTGTTTACCTTTTTAGGTAGGGTTACCCACCTCGATCGTAGAGATGTTCATCAAGTGCTTACACCAGAAGGTCATATTATACCGGCCTCAGAAGAAGAGTTTGACCTTTCTACAGAAACTGTTCCGAGTATTGTCTCTTTTTTTCGAGGTTCGTCTGAAAGGTGGAATCGCATCATTAATCCCTCGATGGGAGGAATACGTGGTCAGTTAGTTATTAACAATCATGACTTACCTCATGCGAGGGGAGTAACCAGGTATGGGTTGTCTCTTCTTGATCATTATCTTCTTGATGTTCCTGATGAAGATAAGCAGGCAGCAGCAGCAGCGTACATGTTACACGATATAGGAAATGGCGTAGGAAGAATCGATCATCCATGTCATGGTGTTCGGGTGGCTCGCAAGTTATATCCCAATCTTAAGACAACAGATAGACAAGCTGCGCTTTTTGATAATATTATTTTACTTCATGATGGTGATGATTTCGAAAGTATCTTACAGTCATGGGGGCGTATTCGTGTCGACGCAGCGATTCAGAAACTAGCAGCATTTGGGCCAGCTCCTTTGGGGCTTATCATTGCAGATAAAGCAGGAGACGTAGGACCATCTCGTCTTCCTACAGCAAAAAATATTCCTAAGCGAGACTATCAGAACATCCATAGGCTTATTAACCTTTATTGGCAGACAGAACATCTTGGTTTTACCGAAGATGGTGAGGGACTAGAAATGAGGTTTGTCTTCGGAAGACAGATAAGTAAAGAGCTTGGTGAACAAATCTCCAAATTTGTGGAATTTCGTCCCGATGGGTCGGTTGTGAGAAAGTCTGCTAAAAGGATTATGGATACGAAGCATACAACAGAGCCGAAATCAAGATATGATCATTTATTATCCAACTTTTGGTCAGAGTATTATCCCCGCATGATGTTTGCCGTTATGGCGAGTTTTGCTATGAATCCATTTCTAAAGCAGACACGTGTCGTTATGTACGACGCTGTGGGACGAACGCCATCTTTCCCAAACGATCTTTTCACTTTTAATAGAGACACCCTTGCAGCAGATATGTATCGTGTCTATACCGAGAAAGTTCCAGCAGATAAAAAAGGTAAGCTGGCATACGAACAATTTGCTGAGTTTGCCAGAATCGAGCGTGTTCCAGAAGCAGTGCCCGACGTAATAGCTGCCAGACAGAGTGCTGGAGCTGGAGTTGTTGCATTATAATCTAGTACCTTATAAAATATGTTAAGTCTAACCGAAGTAACTCCTCGAGAAAAAAGTCTTTTAACTGGGCCAGAGCTTGCTCTTGGTTGCTTAAGAACACCCACGAGAATAAACCACACAGGAACTCCAGATGGATTTGTTGAAGCCTATCCATTTCTTTTAAAGAGCGGATGTCCTCCAAAGCTACTTAATCAGGTCATCGATCCCCAAACAGGAGCATTTACTTTTCAAGTACGTAAACCTTACAGCTTTCTTGATAGAGACCTTACGACACTTAAAGCAGAGTTGACACATGATCTTGTAGTGCCATACCAGGTTGCACAGATATCTTTAGATACAGTTACTGAAGTGGGGTTTAATTACCATGGGATAGGACATGTTGTCGAGGTCATGGAAGCATCAGAGGATATTATTAGTCTCTTCGATATTCAGGAAGATTTTAGCGATTTTATTAAGTTATTTGATTCACAAGAAGAGGCAATGGACTATTTATTTAAAATCAATGTGGGATTTGCCATGTATCACGATATAGGTAACGCATTTAGCCGTCGTGGGCACTCGTATACTTCCGTTGAAGAGGCGAGGCTAGCACATCCGGGCATGCTGCAAGATAGAATTGTAGGGAACTTTATTTCGGACGCGATCCGTCTCCACGATGAACTCGCGATGAAAAATGAAATACTTTCTTGGGGATCTGATTTAACAATTGATGAGATTATCGCACTTATTCCTAGTCGCATTAATCCTTGGGCGCGAGCAGGCTTTATCGCTGACAAGATTCAGATTCGCCCGAGTAGGGTCCATGAGCTACTCAATAATACCAATGCTGTTGACGTTGATCCCCACGTTGAGCCAAATACACTCGGAAGATTTCGGGAACTGCGACTATCCCCGGATGGAAAAAAGGCAGCAATGATTATCGAATTTACCCCAGATGCGACGAGGGAACATGCAGGCCTGGGTAACCTTGTCAGACCTGCAAGCCATCAACAGGGAGTTGACAGAGTCTATGCCTCAGAGAGAATGCATGAACTCCATAGCAAAAGAGCAATCCCAATTCCTTATGATCATGCATACTCAGCTGTGGTGAATACCGTGTATCATGAAAGGAATCTCTTTACCTTTCTGGTGATGTTTGGCTCATTTCCTGATCTAGAAACTATCTATTATGTCATTCAAGATCCAGTTTCTCGTGGAAATCAGGAAAGAGATACTCAGGGAAAAGGCATTTTGATCCACAAAGCCGAGGTTTCTCTCGACACGATCGCACCAAGAGGGGATTTTATCGGTAAAGCGATAAGTAGAGACTCTCTTGAAGAGCAATTCGAGATGATGAGGAGAAAGCATGTCTCAAAGGCAGGTAGGAAACGGGCAAGGGGATCAGAATAGGGGTAAAAGACCTCTTGTCAAATCAAGCAAATCGGTTTATACTGCTCTGGTAATGCGATATCTTCAGCATACAGATCCTGAAATCTACCAGCTTGTTAAAGAAGAGGAGAAAAGACAGCGCAACGTCCTCGAAATGATTCCATCGGAAAATTACACCTCAAAAGCGGTCATGGAGACTCTCGGCACCGTTCTGACGAATAAATACTCAGAAGGATTTCCCAAGAAGCGTTACTACCAAGGAAACGACGTTATTGACCAGGTTGAGATGCTTGCGCAAGAACGTGCTCAGAAACTTTTTGATGTACCGTATGTGAATGTCCAGCCGCTCTCAGGTTCACCAGCAAACTCAGCTGTCTATTTCGCAATTTTAGAAAATGGCGATAAAATGATGGGGTTAACGCTTGCTCATGGAGGTCATATTACGCATGGTCATAAACTCGGTCTTTCGGGACGATTTTTCACCTCGGTTCACTATGATCTTGGAGACAACCAGCGACTAGATTATGATGCCATTGAGAAAATGGCACTGAAGGAAAAACCAAAGCTTCTTATCTGTGGTTTTACCGCGTATCCACGAATTATTGATTTCAAACGTTTTGGACAGATTGCGGAGAAAGTCGGCTGCTATCTAATGGCAGATATCTCACACATCACTGGCCTTATTATTGCAGGTGTTCACCCAAGCCCTGTGCCATATGCTCACATAGTCACTACGACGACGCATAAGACACTTCGAGGCCCTCGAGGGGCTATGATTATGGTGACGCATAAGGGACTCAAGAAAAATCCTGACCTTCCTCAGAAACTTGAAAGCGCCATTATTCCAGGCCTGCAAGGCGGTCCACACGATAACCAGACAGCAGCGATCGCTGTTTCGTTGAAAGAAGCTTCGGGAAAGCGGTTCCAAAAATACGGAGCACAAATTGTCGAGAATGCAAAGGCACTGGCTGAGGAGTTAAACAAACATGGGTTTGATTTGGTGAGTGGCGGAACAGATAATCATCTGATCTTAATTGATCTCCGCAATAAAAAGGTAAATGGACGAGTCGCGGCAATCGCTCTGGAAGCTGCAGGAATAGTTCTCAACTACAACGGTGTACCAGGTGATACGATGCCGCCTCTCTATGCTTCAGGTATCAGACTTGGAACGCCAGCTATTACCACACGAGGAATGAAAGAACGAGATATGAAAAAAGTCGCAGTTTGGATAAATGAAACGATCGAACAGGTGCGTGGGCTTGAGATACCGCGAGATAATAAAGAAGCAAGAACAGAGCTGATGAAGAAATATAGAGCCTATATTGCAAAAAATAAAAAGCTCATGGCGATTGAGAAGCAAGTAAAAAAATTCTGCACGAGATTTCCTCTGCCGTAAAGAAGAGGAGGTTCTTCTTGAAAAGTCTCTTTTTCAACACTATAATACACGTAAATGCATGAGGGAGGCAGGATCATAGCAATAGGCTCAGCATATGTTGAAGGGAAAATTCAATCTTCTACAGCACACCTCCCGAAAGTAAGTTCCGATCTCCCAGTGTTTTTAGATACTCATCCCATTCTATGATTACCACAATCATTTTTGATCTCTCTAATGTCTATTTAGAAGGGATTTTAGGGAGCCATAAATATTTTGAAAAAAAAGTTGGTACTCCAGTCTCTGACACGTACTTTTACAATGAAGACTTTAAGAGGTTTATGCTTGGACAAGTAACAGAAGATGCGTATTGGAGATCTGTTATTAAAGAAAACTCATGGGATATCTCTATTGACGAATTAAAGACTGCGGCTAGGAAAAACTTCACTGAAATAAAAGGAACACGAGAAATTATAGAAAGACTTAAAAAAGAAGGATATACTCTTCTTTTACTCTCAAATCACGCGAAAGAATGGGTAGAATACAGCGAAGAAAAATACCAGTATCATCAACTCTTCGACGAAGTTTTTTATTCATTTTCTCTTGGGATAGCAAAGCCTCATAAGGATATATTCTCAACTGTTCTCAAACGAATTGCTGCTGAACCGACTGAATGTTTGTTTATAGATGATTATAAGAAGAACCTTGAAGCTGCAGAAACATTTGGCATAAAAACAATTCTTTTTACTACTGCAGGTAATTTAGAGAACGAGCTAACGAATCTAAAAATAGTAAAAAGGAGAAAAATTCTGCGTTAGATTTCCACTGCCGTAAAACTTATTTATATTCCCGATGAGATCCTGAATGTTTAGTAACGGCAAATAAAAGAATAATTTTCTTCTTTGCCTCATCAAAATCCCAAATTATTCGTAAATCACCTGTTATAAAGCTGCTCCATTTTGCTCCGAAATTTCGTGTTATTACTTTATGACTTTTGAGTGAAGGATAGAAGGGATCTATGCGCATGAGTTTTACTGCTTTCTTGGCTCGTTTCTCTTTTTCCTGGTCACCTTTTATGAGTTTCTTATATGCTTCATCATAAGTAGGAGTAGAAACTGGGGTATACATGCTCTTTATAAACTATCGAAGTATTTCTCTATATCTTCATCTGTATTAAGTTCTGTAAATCGACCATTTTTGTAATCTTCCAAACCTTTTGCAATCATTTTTTCCGTTTCTTCATCCACGAGAGGTAAGTCTCTTACTTCTTTTTTATATTTCTCCGCAAGAGCTACTTTGATAATTTCTGCTTCTGACAACACACGGTACTTGCTCCGAAGGAACGATAAGACTGCTTCTAGTTCTGGTGTTTTGTTTAATCGAATCTGTGACATATAGTGTCTATTTTATGGTATTTAATACCCAATGTCAAGCAGTAAATACCCCTATATTGATTATTTAGAGAAGAAATTTAAGCAGCTAAAAAATCTTAAAGTAGATCGACGTATTTATTGATTGATTGATTGATGATTATAACAAGAATCTTGAAGTTGCAAAAATATTTCACATCAAGACCATATTATTTAAATCTACTGAGGATTTGGAGGAAAAGTTAAGAGGCTGGGAATAAAGAGTAAGTAGCCATATTTAAGGACACAAAAATTCTGCGTGAGATTTCGCAGCCCTAGGAAGTTACATATGGAGAAATTCTTCTTCTGTTATGCCTGCTTGGCGGATAATGCTGCGCAATGTTCCAGTTCTTACTTCCTTATGGTGAGGGACAACACAAGTTTTTTTCGTTTTTTCATTCCACCATATTTCGTGTGAGCCCCCTGTAGAGTGACGAAAGATAAAGCCAAGCTTGCGAAGTCTTTTTATGACTTCACGGTACGGTAGTGGATGGATATCAGACATTCTAGAGAGAGGAAATAATCACTGGGATACTTACGCTAAAATTACTTGCTTTTTCTTCGAAAGTATTTTTCAACTGCAAAGGTACTTTTATTCCTTCTTCTTTATACAATTCAATGAGAGATGCGGCCACAGAAGATATTTCACTAATTGCTTCTTCAACGGTATCTCCTTGAGCGTAGCAATCCTGCCAAATAGGACATGTCGCGACATAGCCTCCTTCTTCTTCAGCAAGAGCTATTGGGAGTTCATATGCTTGTATAGTAAGCTTTTTATCTTTATTCATGGCAATCCTATTGTAGCACGATGTTCTGTAAATGGGAAATAGCCTACATTCTGGGGTAATGCAAAGCAACAGTAAGCTCATATAAAACCTTTTTCAAAAATGTAACTGCGGTTTTCGGTCAGTGTTTTGAGAAGATCGTTTGTAGTCACTTTGCCTATCGGATTATGGACATCATGCAGTAAATCGTTTTCATGAATATGGAGATGCTTAACTTGCTTCCCTCGATCTTGTAACAACTTCAGAAGACGTGTCCTCGCTTCAGGGACACTCTTTGCTCCAAGCATGACATGCCCTGTATCGAGACATAAATCAATCGTGTCGGGCACCTGTGTCCAGTCCATTTGTCCATATTTTAAGTCCCATACACCATAGTTTTGTGCCGGGGCATTTTCCCAGTAGAGTTTAATGTGAAACATTCGTTTCAATCGCTCTCCGAAACGGATAAATCGGATTCCATTTTCAAGATTAGGGTATATGGCTGGATGCGCTACTTCAAAAGGCAGATGGACATTAAGACTCAGGTATGGGTGCAGGCGTACTATCAATACATTGTAAAATAGTATGACATAATCCAACCAGCCAATTTTCTTATGTCGACAATCGGCATGTGCATGATTATCTTGGGTACGCATTTTTTTTGAGATTTACTTCCATGCTGCCTCATTATATACTATATCACTTTATCTCTATGCAACCGGTTGCACGATAGGGTAATACATACCTATTTTCAAAATGAAAAAAGCTGTTATTTTCGACCTTGACGGTGTTATTTCTCATACGCAGCAGTTTCACAATCAAGCGGAAAGAAAGGTCTTAAGTAATTATAACATCCATGTTACCACTGCATTTCTTGAGGAAAAGTATGCCGGAGTATCTGATGAAGAGATGTTTATGCAGCTCTTCAGATCAAATAATCTCTTGTTAGACGATATAGAAAAAGTTATCGGTGAGAAATGGAAATTAATGAAGAGGCTTTCAAAAGAGAAAATCAAGCCAATACCGCATGCTTTGTCATTGATAGGGTTGCTTAAAAAAAATGGATATAAGCTTGCAGTTGCTTCTGGTTCGCCTATGCGTTATATTGAATTTGTTCTGCAGCAATTAGGTCTTAAAAACACATTCGATACTATAGCATCATCTGAAGAAGTACTGCATGGAAAACCTGCTACTGACATATTTTTATTAACAGCGAAGCGTCTTGGTATTAAACCTGAAAACATTGTTGTTATAGAGGATGGAAGAAGTGGCATGATGGGCGCAAAGCATGCTCATATGAAATGCATTGGGTTGGTTAAAAACAAAAAAGACTCTTATGAAGCAGATATACTTGTAACATCTCTTAAGCAGATAACAATAAAGACTATCGATGTTTTGTTAGAGAGAGACTAATCTTTTAAGAATTTAAATCACTGACAGATTCTCCTTTATGAACTCTTGGTATTGCTTCTGCAAGAAGTGGCGCTATTGAAGCAATATAGATAGCTTTTTCTTCGTTGTTAATATAATAAAGAATTCTGTGTGGCCATGCTCGTAGTGAACGAAGCTCATTTAATTCTCCTGAAAGCTTTTTACCTTCTAGTGGCCTAGATTCAAGCAAGACTAGTTTTTTTTTGACTCTTTCTTTATCCTTTTGTTGTAAACGACTAAAATCTTTTTGAGCAGAAGGAGTAACAATAACCTTCATGGATTATTTTAATTGAGAAAGTGGAATACCCTGTCCCTTTTTTGCTTGAATAAGTTCCTTTTTACTATTTTCTTTTGCACCAGGGATTGCTAAGATTTCTGCAGTTTCTTCAAGTGACTCAAGTTCTTCTTCACTAACGAGAACTGCTTTTGGTTGACCATTAATAGTGATAACAACCCGATCCATATTTTTATTAACTTTGTTAACAAGTTCTGGGAGATTAGCTCTTGCATCTGAAATAGCAACTACATTCGTCATACAAAAATATAGTACAACATTTTGTACAACATGGCAACGGGGATTTTTTTTGGATTGCTTAAATGTGCGTGGGAACTAACAAGACCAGGAATCTGCAGGTTCATTACTTTAATGGGGTAAGTCACTACTCATGTGATATTTTTTATGGAGCGACTTCTTGCCAGATTGTTGAGGTCGACCTGATAAAGGTCGGGGCATTGAGGATCATATCTGGGCGTTCCTTGAGTGTAAAGACAGGGAAGGAAATATTACCAGTTCCTAGGTCTCGATCATCCTGAAAGGTGCCGCCTGTTCGACTCGCGTTTACGACAATTGCTCCTTCCATATTTAACATTTTTTCTGTAGTTGTAACATTCGTGCTATTGATAATAAATGATGTGTCTGTCGAGAAGAATCCTTGCACTTGGCCTGCTGGTGCAGGGCACGTAGCTGTCGCGCCGACTCCACTTCCCACAGTAATTGTTCCTTTAGTCGATACGGTGAACGTTGATCCGATAGGTACAGTAATATTTCCATTAATGGTAAGATTCCCATTGACGAGAAGGACATAGTCTCTATTTGCTCCAGCGGTGAAGCCACTGAGTGTTAAGTTTCCATTTGCGAGATACACGCCATTAAGTAGGCTTGCGGTCATAGTACATGAGGTGAGGGAGCTGCAGCCACCAGTCGCACCGACGATGTTGGTAGGGGTGATACCTGATTGTTTGGCAATACCTGAGAAGTAGTCATAGGATGTTTTGGTTGTAGCACCAGGAGCGCCTGCATACTCTTCAGGATAGGTACCGCCACCGACCACAAAGTTTCGTTCATTTGCCGATCCTTGGCCGAAGGTTGATGACGTGTCGCCAGTGAAGAAGATGCCCGGTGCATTACCCGTTTTCACAATGGTGTATGTTCCTCCACACGCTGCGTTTGGTGTTTCAGGAATAGGATTATCCATGCCACCATCAAATCGCACATCCAAGCCGAAGAGTTGTGTCCAGGGTGTGCCAGGTTTTATGGCGAAGTTGAGGTCTGTTACATTGTTACCTGCAGTGCAAGTACCTGAGAATCCTCCTCCTGGGGGAGCAGGGGAAGGGGGATTAGCTCCGCAGTTTGGCCCTACTGTGACAGTAAAGAAAGGCGGAGTACCATTTTTAGGGTGAATCATGAAAAAGCCTGCGGGGAGGCTTTCATAGGTTATGGTGTAGGTCCCAGAGACCATACCCGAGACCGTGTACGTGCCATCAGTATTCCTGGTCACAAACTGGGTTGAACCGTTCCGCTTAATGAGGGGCCGAGCTGCATAGTAAGACTCTCCACCATCTTTCTTCCCATTCCCATTCTCATCGACAAATATGCTTCCTGAAATAGTATATTTGGGGAAGATACCGAAGTTAATACCAGTCACATCCGCAGTACTAATCGTCACGTTCTGTGAGGTATTCCCCGTCTGCACATAGTCTGATGGATTATCCAAATGCACGACAAAGTTCCCCTGGTCTAGGTCACGGAAAAGATAGTTTCCTAAGCTGTCGGTTGTTGTGTTCTTGTTGGCTGCACCCGTCAAACGCAGATTCGCTCCACCACTATAGCCTGGCTCACCAGTATCCAGGGTACCATTTTGATTATTATCTATGAAGACCTCTCCTGAGATCTTAAATTTCTTTAAGACGAAATTTACATTACGGTTAGGACCAACCGATGTCGTTCTGGGATTACCACTACTCATCTGATAGTTCGCAGGAACGGTAATTGTTATCTGGTAGTCTCCTTCTGTTCTATCCAAGAATTCATAAAGGCCTGTACTGTCAGTTGTTCGTGAACCGACTCGATTGTCGTAATTTCCTGTACTGGATTTTTTATACATAACCACGCTTACTCCTGAGATCGGAGTATCGATGCTCGAGTTGTACTTTTTATCCTCATCCACATCCAGGGCAACGTGGCCTTTTATGTCTGCTCGTACAGTGTAGCCTTGCGTAGCCTGATTGTTCCCAAAGTTAGTAGATTCAGAGACCCGTCCATCATAATCGACGAAGACACGAGCAGTATAGGAGCCCGCTTCAGCTTGCGTCCAGTAGTTAACGCCAGGAAACTGACCTGAGCGGGGGTGGGAAGGGTAGGAGCCATATGTTACATCATCTCCTACGTAGAACGTCCCAGTATCGAGGTAGAAATTCGATGGATCAGACCCCAGATTGTAGGAGTTAATTTGATTTGGTCGATCTCTATAGAGTGTATGATAGGTCCGGCCATTAGAAGTATATCCTGGGGTACATCCATCATTACGAATCCCAAATTTGACGTAGATTCTATCACCAACGTGAAAGACAGTCTTTACAGTTCCAGCGCTATCTGTGAGATCAAAATTATGAGCCACAAGGTCAGCAGGGCAGTACGTAGCCTGAGAATAGTAGCTTCCTTCACCGTAGTATCCGCCTTCAGCATAGTAACCACCTTGGGTATAAACAGGTCCATATCCACCTTGAGAGTAATAGGCTCCTTGTGAATAGTACGAACCCTGAGAATATTGAATACCAGGCGGTCCACAACTAGCAGCGCCAGGGCATGTTGGTCCTTTACCAGCAGCAGCAAACGTATCTTTCGGTAGTAGTAACATACAGAAGAGAAGGATATAAAACAGCATTGTTGTAAGTAACAATTGTTTATAGAAAGTAGTGCAGAGACTAATTCTTGTCATAAGGTTCTTTATTTTTGGTAATAACATGTATTTTTCTCGTATAGAGGAGAATCTTTAAACATTCTGCAGGCTATGAAATAGACCATGTTTCCTTCATTAATATCCCACACGGAACGGGATTCTACGGTGTTCAATAAGGGGTCTTTCCAAGTAACTTCAAATACCCTTCCACCTATTTCAGCTTCAAACGTTTTGTATTGACTCATGTCAATATTTTTAGGAATAAAGTAATATTTGGTTGCAGTATTCAGTAATTCTTCAAGGGGTTGGTTTTTTTCGTTAGAAACTTTTATAAACACACCATAATCAAGTATAAGCCCGTTTTCAGGATATCGAGAGCCCTTTAGACTTTGATTTAGCTCAACAGAAACCGATATTTTATTGACATCCCATGGATAGGTTCTAAATGTGACGAAATCAGTATCAGTAGCAACGCCCCCATATTCCAGCGTTGTTAGGTAGCTTTTGTTTGGCTTATAAGGAACTTTTATTGTTTTCTCGGCATATACAAGGAGAGCGTTTGTATCTATTTTCCCATATTTTGCTTGAAAAACATTCGTGTCCGTATCTGGCTTTGGTAACTTGTTAAACACAGATATATCTGTAAGTTTTAAATAGGGAAAGAGGAGAACAGAGCCTAAAAAGATACTTGTACAGATAAGAAAAAAGAGAATAACCTTCTTACTAGTGCTCATATACTCATGATATTACTCGTCTCTAAGCTTGTCAATTATACATACTAACTTGATATAAGCATATCTTTAAACAGGCAGTGATTAGAATATTCTTTCGGCGCCAATGCACAGTATTTTTGTCTTGTCGACTGAGAATCAGAAAGAGAAAGCATACTACCAATCTTTAAGAAACATGCGTTTTTAAAATTGTTTTCAGATGTTTCACAGAATTTTATCAACGTTGGTGTATTTGTAAAAGATTCGGAAAGCAATGTTGCAATGAGTTGTAATCGGCATTGATTCTGTTCTACGGTGTTCGATGCATAATGTGAGCAGAATCGGTCAATAGCTCCATTCATATTCTGTTTTGTTATACTTGGACTCGTGATGACAAAATTGCCCATGGACATTTGGCACGTATTAACGTAGAGAGTCCGCTTGGCCCTCTTACAAAGAGGGAAGGCAAGATTGTCGTCATTTTTTGAGTAAGTAAGATAATAGCGAGCAATTTGTTCCCAGCAAGCAAGGCTTGACGTATTTTTTTGCTTTGCGCATAAACTTTCTAGATAATTTATTTCATTAATATCTATTTTCTTCTCCGCAAATGTTAAGTTGTGAAGCTTTGCGTTGAGTTTGGTGGTATATTCCATAAACAATCCCCGATAGCACTGAAAGCTTTTACCTTCGATCCCGGGGACAAATTCTTCACAAAGTTTAATTGACTGAGTGAGATTACCGCCAGTTTCAAGTAATATGATATGTCCCATGGTGTGCATGCAATTAACATCACCATCTTGTCTTCCAACGTGAGGACAGATGTCGCTAATAACGGAAGCATCTATTCGTTGTAGCTTTTTTTGCGCAATAACTTCTTCTATTGCACCGTGCAGAAATCCTCCACCGCATTTGTTCGGGTCAATCTGTCCAAGTTTTTCCTTCCATCGCGTAGGATGCTTTGCAACTTCTGTTTGCCCGATGAGATGAGCTATAAAATGGCATTCACTAACTGTCCTTTTCGTTTGAAGATCATTTAGCACGCTCATGCTAACTGCTATGTCGTTTTTCTTCGTAAGTTTTACGAACGCCTGGTATATACAGATATCTTTTGAAGAGGTTCTATTACACCTCTGTATATTTTTAACCGCTGATTGAATAGTAATGTATTGTTGAAGATGGGTAAGTATATCTGTTTTAAAGAAGACAAAAAGTGTCAAGTAGAAAAGCATGATAAAGGATAGTAAAGAGGTCATAAAAATTTTTTTCTTTAGACTCATACGTTTAGCATGCATAAAACTATCATAACATGTGATGACTACAAGAAAAAGGAAGTAATGAAGATGGCGCTAACAGTCTCGTTCGATGAGAAATTTTTCAGCTAGAGGCTGAATAGAGCGTTCTTTAAGGGATCTTTGAAGTCGTGCAAGAAATGGTTCTTGCACATAGACTAGGCATTTACCACCCTCATTTTTTACTGCGGTTTGGCTTTGTCCAGGTACCGCTCCTGCTTCGTTTCCGCCTGGAATTACCGCAGCTGTTACTAGCCCCGCTGCTGCACCTGCAGCTGCTGTGATAAGTGTGCGTCTATTTAATAAGTGAGGAGCAGCATCCGGAGTAGGCGCTGCAGAAGAAATCGTTTCTTGTGGTATATGGACGGGCGATTCAGACATAGTACTCAATTATTTCAACAAAAAAAAAGTATCTTGTCAAGTGGGAAATCTTATTTCTGCAATCTAAAGCACGAAAAGAAAGAATCTAAATAAAGCGTATTAAGCGGAGTCAGCAGAATCTTGATTGCCTGGCATTGGTGTGTCGCAATCAAGTGTGATTGTATCAGTCGATTCAGCTGAATGGCCCACATTCATATATCCACTCGTACTCTCCTGTATCCCGTTTAATGTGGAACCCCTCTGTAGACCTAGAGTTTTTATATAGATTGGGTCGTCCGACGAAGATGTGCTGCCAAAAACTTCCCAACACTTAGGGCCATTATCTGGCTGTGTTGTTGGACTATGTCCAGCTCCTGCTGAGGCACTATCATAATTGAGAATAGGCGACATGGCAGCAGCAAAAACGAGTGTACTTCTTATAGCTAGATTTCGAATACTTCTTTCGAGAGGTCCACGAGTAAGTGAAACAGGAGCTACTGGAGTTTCTGCAGGCGACTGGGACGGCACTAATGAGAGTTCTGCACTCATAAGATTAAACGCACAATAGCATAATGCTATAGGATTGTCAAGAGTCAAATAATATTGTCTTGTCGCTATTTTTTAACACTTATGGTACCAGTAAAAAAAGGAGCTAAATGATCATGGAATTGCCATCTGCCAGGCTTAGTAAATAGGAAAATATAACTTTTATCTGCTGGAATAGGCTCTTTAGGATCGAATGTCGGATACATCTCGTGCGTCGGATGAAGGTCTGAAGCAGGCCAAAAAGGACGCTCTGCTGTAGTGATGAATTTGATACTTTGTCCCTGTTTTATAGGTATTTCCTGGGGTGTGAATCCTTCTTTTGTTAGGGTTATTGTGTAATCAGCGGGTTGCGTCCTTTTTTGTATGGGAGAGTGATGAAAAAACTGCAGCATGTTATTGCTCATTAATAGTAAATAAGAGGATAATCCGAAAAATAAAATAATGAGTATGAGGAAAATATATTTCCTTTTATCCACAGTATTTTTTGTATCTTTCATCTACATTTGAGCATACTTGTTTTATTTTTATGACAGAATAGACATTTTTTAGTCGGCCAAGTGCGGTTTGATAGCAAAGATTTGCTTCAGTGATTGTCATAGCAGGATTTTTACAGAAAGAGAGCACCTTGATATACTCCTTTTCTGGTTCTCCATGCGATATATATCCACTCACAATGCCACGAAGACACGCTACTTGCAGTCGTTTCTCTATTTTTCTACAGTCATAAATATATGGTGTGTTATCAGCACGTAAGATATCTCGTTGTATCATAGCGGCCGCAGCAACTCCGATAACAGTAGTTGCATGGGTATCATCTGTAATGTCTTTCGTAAAAGAAGCAGCTTTTTGTATACTCCACCCAGAGATAGAGTCGAGTTTTTGTGAGGACTCGTAGTAACAAGAAAGCTGCGGTATGCCTTTTTTTTGCTTCTTACACCACCCGAGAGGATCAGTACGATTGAGTGTAAGGCCGAACTCACGTGCTTCTTTAAAGAGTACTATAGCATTAAAGATGCCATCAGTACATTCTTTTTTTTCAGTCTCATCGTTTGATACTTTAAGGCACTTGGGAATAAGTGGATCGACCATTGCTTGAGCATTCCCCCAGAGTTTGGGTGGTGGTGGATCTTGGACAAGACCATGTCCTATGCCATGAAAACAGTTAAGTCTTGTAAGAGGAGCCTTGCTTTTTAGTTTTTCATCAGCACGTAAACAAAAGTTTCTTGCTGCAGCGATATCTTGATTTTTATACAATAGTAACTGCATAAATCCATGATAGAATCCATACCCGCAGTACGATGTCTGTTCTGAAAGTTCGATATTTTTTCCATCAGCAAACTGACGGTATGCTTCCTGGCCTATCTGATGTGAGACCCAATGACATCCTTGAGAAACAAAAAGTGGTTGCGTCGCATAAAGATGAGCGAAGAGATCAAACGCATTTTTTAGACCTTTTTTTTGAAGCGTTGCTCGAATCTGATTGTCCCAGCAATCGATTCGTTCGGAAACATCCTTTTTTAGACAAGCCTCTTTTTGTGTGAGTTCCGTCTCTGAGAGTTGATCACCTCCGTTGACAGTAATTACTCCTTGGAAAAATGGCGCTAAATGATCATGGAAGCGCCAAATACCCTCTTTTGTGAAGGTAAACTTCCATGATCCTTTTGGGTTGATTGCTTTCCCTGCGTCAAATCCACTGTAATTTGTATGATTAGGATGCGGGTCTGAAGCAGGCCAGAATTCTTGAGTATCTGTAGAAGTAAAGGTAATTGATTGTCCGGTTCGAATAGTAATTTTTTCAGGAGAAAATCCATTTTTAGTACGAACTATTGTATGATTTGTTTTCTCGTTTTTTGCATTGGAAAGAGAAGGAGTAGGTGTCAGAAGATTTTCTCCGTCAGGAGAGGAAGGAAAAAATGGATATGAACCGATACCTATGAAGAGGACGAGTAATACAAGAAAAAGAATCAGGCGTTTTTTTTTCATAGTGCTGAAGAGACTAATCCTGCCTTACACTTGATTTTCCAGTTTGTCGGGAGAGCTTCGCATAACATGGTTGCTTCTTTTGAGCCTGGACGAAAATTATAATGCGAAGATCGTAGTAACTC
>Ga0080064_1002569_pt1 | contig 30081 bp, 33 predicted proteins | sample Subgrocontami54m_FD_69260 | JGI IMG/M metagenome (GOLD analysis project Ga0080064, IMG submission 69260) | Subsurface groundwater microbial communities from S. Glens Falls, New York, USA - GMW46 contaminated, 5.4 m (SPADES assembly) (version 2) ...
TGTCACCGCGATCGGGCCTGTAGAGCACCAGTTCAGAATTTTAAAAATGTTGGGTATCGAATACACCAAAGATGCCCGGCTTGTGCTCTGGCCGGCGACCATGGATTTTGACCAGGGCCAGAATCTTTGGTTTTATTTTCTTGATTTGGCTAGGTTGTATGTTAAGCGCTCTTTTAGTAAGGATTATGAAAGATGTAGAAAAAAAAATGCTTTTTGCTTTGTTCATTATTCCTACAGTCGGGGTTTTGTTTTTTATTAACACTATAAATATTGACGGTTTGATTGCTACAATTTATAAACCATCTGTTAACAATGAGGTTGATTACTATTACCTTGTTTATCTATCTGAAGATGCAAGTCCTTCCTGGCAGGAGGCTATAAAAGATTCAGAAAAAACTCTTCAGAAACTTGAACCAAGCAAAAGTTTTTCTACTGAGGAGTACCGTCAGCTGTATTGGGCCAGATACACATTGGAAAGATTAGATAATGAGGTTACCTACTTAAGTCAAAAATATGGGGATTATTCAAAAATTAAAATGACGGATGAAGAAAATAGGAAATATATAAATAGAATTAGAAAATGGCAATCGTTTAATTTAGGAGAGTATCAATCCTATATGGAGATTTTACAAAACAAAGATGTTTATGATCAAGTTAATGCTCTTTTACAAAAAGCGACTGGTTTTGAAAATGCAAGAGTAACTGATTCTATAAGACAATCTGCTCCTTTAGATCGTGCAACTCAACCGCCTTTGCTTTAAAACTTGGCAACTTCCCTTGACTTATAGCAAAATTTTAGTTATATTAGGCTATGGGAAACGAGATTAAAGAGAAATGTGGAATCTTCGGAGTATACGGGCGCGGATTTGAAGCAGCACGTTTAGTACACCCTGGCCTTTGGGCACTTCAACACAGGGGACAAGAATCTTCAGGCATTGCATCATCAGACGGTAAACAAATTTATATTCACAAAGGAATGGGTTTAGTTGCCCATGTTTTTGATGAAGTTGACTTAAAAAAATTAAAAGGTCATTTAGCAATCGGTCATAACCGTTATTCAACCTCAGGTGACTCCACAGATGTACATGCCCAACCAATCCTAGAAAATGTAGAAAAAAATAAAAAAATAGTTGTTGCCCATAACGGCAACCTACCTTCAACCAAAAAACTTCAAGAATTCTTCAAATCCAAAAAAGTTTCTATAAATGATTCCAATGATTCAGAGATGATTGCTAAAGCAATTGCTTTTTACGTAAAACAAGGACTTTCTTTGGAAGAGGCAATCAAAAAAGCATATTCGCTTTTTACCGGAGTATTTTGTCTTTTGGTAATGGATAATGAAAAAATAGTTGCAGTAAGGGATAGTTATGGAATACGTCCATTGGTTTTAGGCAAATTAAATGGCGGGTTTATTGTGGCTTCAGAAACTTGTGCCTTGGATATTGTGGGAGCAAAATTTATACGGGAAGTAAAACCTGGTGAGATGGTGGTTATATCTGATAAAGGATTAAAAAGTATTCAAATAGAGAAAGGAAAACCAAACCTGGATATATTTGAATTTGTTTATTTTGCCAGACCAGATAGTTATTTAATGGGTAAAAGTGTGGATCAAGTAAGACAAAATTTAGGGGCAGAGCTTGCAAAAGAATACAAAATAAAGGCAGATATTGTTATACCTGTTCCTGACAGCGCAATTCCTGCCGCCATTGGTTACTCGAGACAGTCAGGCATCCCTTTTGAGATGGGACTTATAAAAAACCGTTATATTCACAGAACTTTTATTTCTCCTGAAGTTCATACCAGACATAGAATTGTTCAGCTAAAATTAAACCCCATGAAGCATATTTTAAAAGGTAAAAGGGTGATTATCATTGATGACTCAATAGTTAGAGGAACCACCTCAAAACAAATCATGAGAATGCTAAGGGAAGCAGGAGCCAAAGAGGTTCATCTTCTTATTTCCTCACCGCCGGTAAAGTTTCCAGATTTTTATGGCATAAATACTCCTGACCAAAAGGAATTAATAGCAGCTGTAAAAAATGTGAAAGAAATTGGCAAAGAGTTGGGGGTTGATTCCATGCACTATCTTTCAATTGCTGGAATGCTAAAGGCTGTTGGTTTGCCTGAAAATGAATTGTGTATGTCTTGTTTTACGGGAAAATATCCAGTTGATATTGGTGAAAAAGCAAATGAGGTAGATTTTTCTTTAGCATGACAAAGAATGTTGCAATTTTAATCTCAGGTGGAGGTACCACAGCAGAAGCAACAATTAAAGCAGCAAAAAATGGACAATTGGGCGATGTAAACTTATTTGTTATATCCAGCAATCCGCAAGCTGCAGGTAACACGCGAGTTAAAAATCTAGGAATCACCCCTTTTGTACTGGATAAAGAAAACTTAAAAAAAGAAGAATTTGATAAGAAATTATTTGATCTTTTGGATGAGTTAAAAATAGATATTATTACCCTTCAGGGTTGGCTGCTTTTAATTTCTCCAGAAATTGTTAAAAAATATAAGGGTAATATTTTTAACCAACACCCAGGTCCTATGGATCCTGGCAAACCGGATTTTGGCGGCCCAGGTATGTCCACTCCCTACAGAGTAAATTCTGCGCTGCTTGCTTATGTTTGGGTAACTGGTGAAAAAATATCAGCAGAATCTGATACCCACTTTGTAACTGAAGAATTTGATATGGGAGATTTAATAAGGATAGAACAAATGCAAATCCCGAAGAAAGAAAAATTAACAACAATTGATGAAATTAAAAAAAATCCCCAAGAATTAATAGATGCAACACACATGGTCCAAAAAGAATTTTATCCAGTGGAACATCAAAATGTTATCGCTACTTTGAAAATGTTTATAAATGGTAAGGCCAAAGGTTTTAAGAGGCAAAAGCCTTTGATACAAGAAAAATATATAAATGTTTTAGATGAGGCAAAAAAATTGGCAATGGAACTGTTTCCAAAATATAACCTATGAACATTTTAGTAATTGGTCAAAACGGAAGAGAACACGCATTAGCGCAAAAATACGCAGAAAGCAGCAAGGTTAAAAAAGTTGTTATGACTCCTGGTAATGGTTTAACAGACCTGCCTGCCGGTAGGCAGGTTTTTTCTAAAATTAAAAATTATCCTGATGTAGGAATGTGGGATTTTGAAAAAATTGTTGATGTTTGTAAAAAAGAAAAAATAGATTTGGTTGATGTTGCCCAAGACGACATTATTGCAGCAGGTTATGTTGATAAACTTACAAAGTTAGGAATTAAGGCATTTGGTCCTACCCAAAAAGCTTCACAGCTTGAATGGGATAAAGAGTGGTCAAGAAATTTTATGGTTAAGTATGGCTTGCCAATTCCTGAATTTAAAGCATTTACAAGTAAGAGTAAAGCGACTGCGTATGTAAGAGGAAATGACGACAAACTTCTATTTATTAAAGCAGCTGGTCTGGCAGGCGGTAAAGGAGTAATCAGGGCCGAAAATAAAAAAGAGGCAATTTCAGCAATTTCAGCAATGGATGAATTTGGTAAATCTGGTGAAACTTTTCTGATTGAGGAGGGTTTGATAGGTGAGGAGTTTTCCCTATTTGCCCTGTGCAATGGAGATAATTTTAAAATTGTTGGCTGGGCCCAGGATCACAAAACTGTTTTTGATGGAGATAAAGGATCTAATACAGGGGGAATGGGAAGCGTTGCACCAACAAGCGTTGTCACAAAAGAAATTTTAAAAGAAGCTGAAACAAAGATTCTTATTCCATTAATGGATGGAATGGAAAAAGAGGGACGTCCATATAAAGGAATATTATATCTAGGGGCTATGAAAACATCAGATGGAATTAAGATTATTGAGTTTAATTGTAGATGGGGAGATCCTGAAGCAGAAGTTATTTTACCTTCTCTAAAAACAGACTATTTAAAGGTTATAGAGTCCATATTGGATGGTAAGTTGAAAAATCTAAAAATAGATATTGATAACAAAGTTAGAGTTTCTGTTGCGGGTTGTTCTAAGGGTTATCCCGGTAATTATGCAAAAGTAAAAGATAAAGAAATTTTAGGACTTTTGGACGCTATTAAAATACCAGGTGTTAAAATCTTTGGTTCTGGTGTAAAAAGAAAAGGAAATAAATTTTACGCAACTGGAGGACGGTTATTTTATGTTGTAGGTGAAGGTAAGAATATCGCTGATGCAAGAGAAAAAGCATACAAAGCAATGAAATTAATTTCTATAGAAGGGAATAATTTACACTTCAGAACAGATATTGGATGGAGAGACATGGCCCGCCTTCGCCGAGCTTCGGCGGGTAAAAAAGAAAAAAAATGATACAAAAAATAAGAGTTACAACAAAAATAGGACCTGATTTAAAGGGTGAGGGAATATTATCTGATATTCATAAAATCTTGGGTCTGGCAAAAGTTAAAAAAGTTACAGCCATAAAGGTATATCGGTTAGAAGATATAAGTATTACTCAAGCAGAAATACTAGCTGAGAAATTATTATCAGAGTCTATTAATCAAAGTTACACAATAAATAAATCTGAAAAAAACCGAGGTGAGGTTTTAGAAATTGCCTACAAACCAGGCGTAATGAACCCGGAAGCTGATTCAATAATGAAAGCTGCCAAAGATTTAGAAATTAATCTTAAAGCCGCAGATTCTTCCTGGGAATATATTTTTTATGGTTGCACGAGAAATGAAGTTTTAGAAATTGTTGAAAAATTAAAACTTTATAATCCTTTAACTGAAAGTTTAGTTGAAAAGGAATCTGAAACCTTGATTATTGAAGGAGTGGTTGGTAAAACTCAAACAATTTCTATCAGAGATTTGGGAGATGAAGAATTAATGGAGCTTTCAAAAGATAAACTTTTCCTAAATTTGGAAGAGATGAAAGTTATTCAAAAGTATTATCAAAGGATTAAAAAAGATCCCACAGATTTAGAACTTGAAACTCTGGCCCAAACTTGGAGTGAACATTCAGGACATAAGACTTTCAAAGCAGATTTAATTGTTGATGGTAAGAAAAAAGGCCCCTTATTTCAAAGAGTAAAAAATGAAGCCCTAAAGCACAAAAAAAATATTGTCTCAGCTTTTATAGATAATTCCGGAGTTATGGATTTCTATGATGGGTTTGCAATTGCCGGTAAAGGTGAAACACATAACTCGCCTTCAGCCATAGAACCATATGGTGGGGCAATGACTGGATCAGGTGGAGTATTTAGGGATATTGCTGGAACAGGTTTGGGTGCTAAAAATGTGATATCAACAGATGTGTTTTGTTTTGCTCCCCCAAGTTTTCCGAGTAGTAAATTGCCCAAAGGTACTCTGCCGCCCCTGTATCTATTAAAAAGAGTTGTTGCTGGGGTAAGGGATTATGGAAATAGGGTAGGGATTCCGACAAATAATGGCTCCATACATTTTCATGAAGATTTTAGAGCTAGACCCACAGTATTTGTAGGAGCATACGGTATTATGCCCAAAAAATATGCAAAAAAAGGCACTCCAAAATTAAATGATTTAATTGTGGTAGTTGGTGGTAGAACTGGTAGGGATGGGATTCATGGCGCTACTTTTTCATCTGGGGAAATGACAGATAGAACTATTAATGTTAATTCAACTGCAGTCCAAATTGGGAATGCCATAGAAGAGAAAAGGGTTTTTGATGCTTTGCTTGAGGCAAGGGATAATGATTTGATAAGAGCTTTACAGGATTGTGGGGGTGGAGGATTTTCATCAAGTATTGGTGAGATAGGCGAGGATTTAGGGGTAACAATCAATTTGGAAAATGCTCCTTTAAAATATCCAGGTCTTTCGCCTTGGGAGATCTGGGTATCTGAATCTCAAGAAAGAATGATTGTAGTTTTGGAAAAAAAGAACATCAAAAAACTTCAGGATATTTGTCAAAAATACAATGTTGAAATGACTGTAATTGGTAAATTTGATGGATCCAAAAAGTTGAATGTGACTTTTGAGAGCGAAGTTGTAAGCAACTTAGATATGCAATTTCTTCACCATGGTTTGCCGAAAAAGACTCTTAAAGCATTAAAACCCAAAAGTCATCCTGAGCGATTAGCGAAGGATCTAACTCACCCTAAAAATGAAAAAGATTGGATTAATATTTTGGAAAAAATTGTTTCCCATGGTAATGTTTGTTCCAAAGAAGCAATTGTTAGATTGTATGATCATACAGTTCAAGGTACTTCTGTTTTGCCTCCATTTTTGGGCGTTAATCAGGATGCCCCCTCTGATGCAGTTGTAATTAGGCCGCTTCTTAATAAGCCTTTCGGAATGATTGTCTCTCATGGTTTAAATCCCGTATTAAATAAAATAGATCCTTATTGGGGGAGTATTTGGGCAGCAACTGAAGCTATTTCCAATTATGTAGCTGTTGGGGGAGATTACAAAGACGCCTCGTTGATTGAAAACTTTGTGTGGCCTTTTCCAGATGAGGAGTCTTTATGGTCTTTGGACAAATCAGTTGATGCAGTTGTAGATTTTATGAAAACTTTAAAAATTCCAGTCATCTCAGGAAAAGATAGTTTGTCTTCTACGTATAGGGGAACTGATGAGGTAATTAAAATTCCACCAGTTCTTTGTATTTCTGTTTTTGGAAAAATCCCTGATGTTTCAAAAACTGCTTCATTGGATTTTAAAAAAATAGATTCAACAATTGTTCTGGTCGGTAAACAAGATTTGCAAGGTATGGGTGGTTCAACATTTTTTGATACCTTCGGGCAACTTGGGGATAAACTTCCAAAAGTTGATTTGAAAATTTTGCCAAAGGTTCTGGAGACTCTGCATAAAGGAATCAATCAAGGAAATATTTTATCTGCGCATGATATCTCAGAAGGAGGGTTAATCAGTGCCCTTTTTGAAATGTGTTTAGGTGGAGGGGTGGGTGCAAAGATTAACGTAAGTGATCCAAATAGTCTATTCAACGAGACAGCAGGAACATTTTTAGTGGAAGTTGAAAATGAAGATATGGCAAAGAAATTATTTAAAGACTTGCACCATAAAATAATTGGAGAAACCACAGTCGAACCTTTAATAGCTGTAGATAATCTATTTAATGTAAAAGTTTCAACTTTGGAAAAAGCTTGGAAAAAACCAATGGAGGAAATTTTTGCATGACACTTCGACAAAGCTCAGTACTGGCACCTAAAGTTTGTATTTTAAAATCAGATGGTACTAATTGTGACGTAGAGTTGGCTTTCGCTTTTGATAAAGCAGGAGGAGAGTCTCAATTTGTTCACGTTAACCAGTTAAGGAGTAAAAAAATAAAACTTTCCGATTTTCAAATTTTGGCTTTTCCGGGAGGATTTTCTTACGGGGATGATATTGCCTCGGGAAAAATATTGGCAATAGAGATGATAAGTTTTCTAAAAAATGAACTGGAAAGTTTTAGAAAAAAAGGTGGAGTGATAATTGGTATTTGTAATGGATTTCAAACTTTAATCAGAACCGGGCTTTTGCCTTTTGGAAATTTGGGGAAAATGGATGCAACTTTAGCGCATAATGACAGTGGTCACTTTGAGTGTAGATGGGTAAAACTTTCAACTGTAAAAAATAGCAAATCACCATTTTTGAAAGGCATAAAAGATGGCGGTTGGTATAGTGTTAATCATGGCGAAGGAAAATTTTTAGCAGAAAATAGTATCGTTAAAAAAGTAGAAGATCAAAATTTAGTAACTTTTAGGTATGTAGATAAAGATAATAAACCTACCCAAATTTATCCTGCAAATCCAAATGGTTCAACCAATGCCATAGCAGGAATTACTGATCCGACCGGACAAGTGTTTGGTATGATGCCGCATCCTGAAAAATTTGTAGAGGCGACCCAATACCCGAACTGGAGAAGAGAGGGAATTAAAAAACCTCACGGCTTACAAATTTTTGAAAATATTATTAAGCTTGTAAAGGAGGATAAGAGTATAAGAAGATAAGAGTGATGAATCTATTATGACTCATCACTAGATACTATGCACTCTTATACTAAATTAAAATGATTATATTAATTGATTTTGGAGGACAAACAGCACATCTTATTTCAAGAAGAATTAAGGAGCTTGGGGTAGAATGCCTGATTGTTACACCTGAGCAGGCTTTGGATAAAATTAAAAATTCAAAACCCAAGGGAATAATTTTTTCAGGCGGTCCAGCAGATGTTTTTGATAAAACAGCTCCAACTGCGAACTTAGAAATGTTTGAACTAGGTATCCCAATTTTAGGAATTTGTTATGGACATCAACTAATTGGATATTTATTAAATGGAAAAGTTGTAAGTGGTGAAAAAAAAGAATTTGGTCCTGCTGTATTGGAATTGAATGATAGCGCTGATGAATCACCCTTATTACAAAATGTATCCAAAGAATCATCTATCTGGATGAATCACGGAAATGAAGTTACAGAGTTACCAAAAGGATTTATAAGTTTAGGAAAAAGTAAAACAACTCCTCATGCAGTTATGGCAGATGAAAAAAGAAAAATTTACGGAATACAATTTCACCCTGAGATGGTGCATACAGAATTTGGGACACAAATTTTGGGAAATTTTTTAAAAATTTGTGGACTTACTCCTAAAAAAGCTGAAATAAATAAAGAGTTTGTAGAAAGCTTAATAAAGGATATTAAAGACTCAGTTTTAGAGCAAAGAGCTATATGTGCATTATCTGGAGGTGTTGATTCATCAGTTGCTGCATTGCTAGTTCATCAAGCAATTGGAAAAAATTTAACTTCTGTTTATGTTGACTCAGGGTTAATGAGAGAAGATGAAACAGAGACTTTGAAAAAAGTATTCAAAGAGCATTACAAAATGAATGTGGTTATTGTAGATGCTAAAAAAGAATTTTTGAAGGCTTTAGAAGGGATTGACGATCCTGAGGAAAAAAGAAAAATAATTGGTAAAACATTTATTGAAGTTTTTGATAAAGAGGCCAAAAAAATAAGTGCCAAGTTTTTAGTTCAGGGAACAATTTACCCTGATGTTATAGAGTCTGCTGGATCTAAACATTCAAAAAATATTAAGTCCCATCATAATGTTGGGGGCTTGCCTGAAAACATGAATTTAATTTTGGTTGAGCCGTTGCGAAATTTTTATAAAGATCAGGTCAGAAAAATCGGGGAGATTTTAGGATTGCCTAATTCCATTACTGAAAGACAACCCTTCCCAGGTCCAGGTCTTGCTGTAAGAATTATTGGCAGTGTTACTGAAGATAAACTGGAGATACTTAGAAAATCTGACAAAATAGTAACTGATGAAATTGAAAAATCTGGCATAAAACTTTGGCAGGCATTTGCAGTATTTACTGGAATAAAAACAACAGGGGTTAGGGGAGACAATAGGGCATATGGGCAAACAATTGCCATTCGGGCAATTGAGGCAAAAGATGCCATGTCAGCCAACTTTGCCAAGTTGCCTTATGAACTTTTAGATAAAATCTCAACCAGAATTGTAAATGAAATACCTGAAGTGAATCGTGTGGTCTATGATATTACCAACAAACCTCCAGCAACCATGGAGTGGGAATAGAAAATGAAAAATGCAGTTATCCTTCATGGTACCTCTGAAACAGATCAATCATTTTGGTTGCCTTATATAAAAGACGAATTAGAAAAGGTAGGATACACCGTAACGATTCCTGCTTTGTCAGAGCCTGATTACCCAGACTTAAAAAACTGGTTACCAACTGCACTGAAAGAAACTTATACAAACGAGACAATTCTTATTGGCCATTCAGCTGGAGGACCTTTACTACTTAGTGTTTTAGAAAGTATCAATGTAAAAGTTAAACAAGCAATTTTGGTTGCAGGGTATGCAAGGCCTAAGGGTAAAGATAAGAAACCAGAAGCTATTTTGCAGGAAAAATACAATTGGGAAAAAATTAAAGAAAATGTTGAAGAAATAATCTTTATTAATTCTGATAATGACCCCTGGAGATGTGATGATATTGAAGGAAGGTATATGTTAGATCAACTAGGTAAAGGAAAATTAATTATCATGAAAAGTGAGGGTCACATGGGTTCAGATACCTATAACCAACCATATAAAGAGTTCCCCTTTCTTCTAAAATTAATTGATAAATAAGTTATGGAAGAAGTTGAAATAATTACTCTAAAACCTTCGCAGTGGAAACAATATAAAGATTTAAGACTTGAAGCTTTAAAAGAAGAACCGCAAGCTTTTTCCTCAACCTATGATGAGAATGTTATACACCCTGATAAATTCTGGATGGATAGACTTCAAGATTCTCAAAATGGAAAACAATGGTTATTATTTGCCAAAAAAGGTGAAGAGTTAGTAGGAATGGTTGGGGGAATTATGGGAGATGAAAAAGATACAGTACTTGTTATCGCAATGTATGTTTGCAAAGAGCAACGTGGTCAAGGGATATCAAAAAGATTAATGGATAGTCTTGCATCCGAAATACAAAAAAATAAAACTATCAAAAAATTAAGTTTAAGAGTAAGCACTGGTCAGCCAGTGGCACTTAATCTTTATAAAAGTTTAGGATTTGAGGAATTTAAAAAAGAAAAAATAGTATTAGGGGACGGTGAGCAGCGTTTGATTTGTTATCTAGAAAAGCCAATTAATTAAAGACTGATATATTCTTCTCTTTGAGGACCGGTTGAAACAATAGAGATTTTTACTCCCAAAAACTTTTCAATGAACTTTAAATATTCCTGACAATTTTTTGGTAACTCTTTAAAGCTTCTTACTCCATCTATATTTTCTGTCCACCCAGGTAAAGTTTTATAAACAGGGGTTAACTTAAAAAGTTCTTGGTATCCTGTTGATGAATAAGGAATAGATTTCCCATTTAATTTATAACCAGTACAAACTTTAATTGTTTTTTGTCCTGATAAAATATCAATTTTTGTAATTGCCAGTTCTGTAATTCCTGAAACTGTACAGGCAAATTTAACAGACTCTAAGTCTAGCCACCCAACCCTCCTAGGTCTGCCAGTTGTTGTTCCATACTCTTTGCCTTTTTCCCTAATATCATCTGCCTCTATTCCTTCAAGCTCTGTGGGAAAAGGCCCACTGCCAACCTTTGAAGTATAGGCTTTCACAACTCCTAAGACTTTACCAATTTTTTGAACAGGGATTCCTGCTCCGGCATTTACTGCACCAGCCACAACATTTGAAGCAGTTGTATAAGGGTAAGCAGAAAAATCTAAATCCAAAAGTACTGCTTGGGCCCCTTCCATTAAGATTCTTTTGTTTTGATCTAAAGCCTTATGTAAAAGAGCAAAAGTATCAGTAACAAAAGGTAAAATTATTTTTCTAAATTCCTTAAAACTTTCCAGTTCCTTTTTAATATTAATTTCGGAAACATCAAAGGTTTTTAAGATTTTATTTTTAATTTTGGCTTGAAAGGTAAATTTTTCAACGAATAAATCCCAATTCTTTAAATCATAAAGTCTGATTCCATTATAGGAAACCTTGTCTGCATATACAGGGCCAATGCCTCTTTTGGTGGTTCCTAATTTTTCCTTACCTCTGGCATTTTCATATGCCTCATCCAAAGCTTTATGGTAAGGCATGATAAGATGACACCTTTCAGAAATAAATAACTTGTTTTTTAAATCTCTTCCGTCATCAGCCAACATTCTAATTTCATCAATCAAAACTTCCAAGTCCAAAACAACTCCATTTGCGATAACAGCAATTGTTTTAGGTTGTAAAATTCCGGAGGGGATTAAATGGAATGGATATTTTTTTCCATCAACTATTATGGTGTGCCCGGCATTGTTGCCGCCATTGAACCTCACAGCAAAATCTGATTTAGCGGATAAAAGATCAACGATTCTTCCCTTGCCTTCATCGCCCCATTGTGTTCCAATTATTATTGATACTTTATTTTCCATCAAGTCGCAATGATATCACATTTTTGACTTTTAGGTTAAGTTTTTATATAATAGGCTATGGGATTAAAAAATTACACCATTGTAACGCTTGGATCTCACTCTGCGCTCCAAATCCTCAAGGGAGCAAAAGATGAGGGTTTTAAAACTGCTGTTGTTTGTACTTCGAAACGAATTTCTCTTTATTCCTCGTATAAAAATTTTATAGATGACGTTATTGAAATAGATTCTTGGGACTCTTTTCCGAAACTTGAAAAAAAATTAAAGGAGATGAATGCAATTATTATTCCGCATGGTTCATTCGTGGCTTACTTAGGTATGGAACAAAATAAGAAAATGAATATTCCATATTTTGGCAACAAAGCAGTTTTAGATTGGGAAGAAAATAGAAAAATGCAAAGGCAATGGATGGAAGATGCAGGAATCAAAGTCCCAAACAGATTTAAAAAAGGAGATAAAATTGACAGGCCAGTTATTGTTAAATCATACGGGGCAGCTGGCGGTAAGGGTTACTTTACAGCTAGAAACCAAAAAGAGTTAGACGCAAAATTAAAAAGTTTTAGCGAAGAGAGATTTATGGTCCAAGAATATGTTATTGGAGTTCCTTTGTATTTTCATTTCTTTTATTCGCCTTTAACTAAAAAAGTAGAAGTAATGAGTATTGATAAAAGATATGAAACAAATGTTGACTCATTAGGAAGAATTCCTGCAAAAAATCAAAAAGGTTTAAACATAGAGCCTTCTTTTGAGGTTGTCGCAAATATCCCCCTGGCTGTTCGTGAGTCAATGCTTGCAGAAGCAATGGATATGGCAGAGCGGGTAGTAAAAAAATCTAGGGAAATAATTTCTGAAAAAGGATTATTTGGTCCATTTTGTTTAGAAACAATCATTACCTCTTCTGAGGAGATTTTTATTATAGAAATTTCTGCAAGAATTGTTGCAGGAACGAATTGTTTTATAAACGGTTCTCCTTATACTTACTTAAATTACGATGAACCAATGTCCACAGGTCGAAGAATTGCCAGGGAAATAAAAGAAGCCTTAAAGATGGATAGATTAAAGGAGGTATTGGACTAATGCCAGATTATACAATTGCAGTTTTAGGTTCTCATTCTGCTTTAGATGTATGTCGAGGTGCAAAAGATTTAGGATTTAAAACTTTAGTAATTTGTGAGAAGGGTAGAGAAAAAACCTACCAAAAATATTATGGAACAAGCGGGATATTTGGATGTGTAGATGAAGTATTAGTACTGGATAAGTTTAAAGATATTTTATCTGAAAAAGTTCAAAAGGAACTGATAAAAAGAAATTGTATTTTTATTCCACACAGGTCTTTCGAGGTTTATATCAATGACTATAATGCTATAGAAAAAAAGTTCAAAGTTCCAATGTTTGGAAATAGATTTTTATTAAAAGTGGAGGAACGTGATGTAAAACCTAACCAATATGATCTCCTTGAAAAAGCCAATATTAGATATCCAAAACAATTCAAAAATCCTAAAGAAATAGATAGACTTTGTATCGTTAAAGTTTTAGAAAAGGAAAGAGGGTTTGAAAGAGCTTTTTTCTTGGTTGAAAATTATGACCAATATAAATTGGAATCAGAGGATAAAGTATTAAAAGGACAAATAACACAAGAACAATTGGACAGTGCGGTTATTGAAGAATTTATTATTGGCGTCCAAGTTAATTTTAATTTTTTCTATTCGACATTGGATAAAAGAGTAGAACTAATTGGAACAGATACCAGAAGACAGACTAATATTGAAGGATTAACTAAAATTCCAGGACCATTTCAAAAATCCATTATGGAAAAAATAAATATTAAATATGAAGAAGCAGGACATATTGCTGTGACAGTTTTGGAATCATTACTTGAAGATGCATTTGAAATGGCAGAAAATTTTGTCAAAGCTTCACAAGAATTGATAAAACCTGGGGTAATTGGCCCTTTTGGTTTGCAAACAGTTATTACAGCAGGACCTCCTAAGAAAGAAATTATTGTTTTTGATGTATCCCCAAGAATGCCAGGAAGTCCGGGAATATTTGCTACACCTTACAGTGGATATTTACTCGGGGAAAATATCTCAATGGGTAAAAGAGTAGCAATTGAAATAAAAATGGCAATTGAGAAGAATTGCTTAAAAGATGTTACAAGTTAAAAAGAAATACAAAGCATTAATATTTGATTGCGATGGGACAATAATTCCAAACCAAATGAATGGATTACCTAGCATAGCAGTTTCTGACGCAATAGAAAAAATCAGCAAAAAAATTCATGTAGGAATTGCCACCTCCAGACCGCTATTTTTAGCAGCTCCAATTATGAAACATCTAAAATTATCAGGGCCTTCAATCATCAGCGGAGGAGCACAAATTATTGATGGAAAATCTTTCAAAGTTTTAAAGGAGCAGGAAATAGAAAAAGATGATATGTTTGCTGTTATTTCTGTATTCAAGAAATTTAATTTAAAATACTATGCCCAGAATGGATCCAAAAGAGATAAAGATATGGCCCCGGATTTGATTTTGGATAAAATAATTCAGGTAGCTGTGATGAATTTGGATATGGATACTGCTGATAAAGTGCTCGATGATTTATCAAAAATAGAGGGTATATCGGCTCATAAAATTGTCTCATGGCAAAAAGATAAAAGAGATATTAATATAACTCATGTTTTAGCAACAAAACATCATGGGATACTGGAAGTTGCCAGAGTACTTAAAATAGATACCAAAGAAATTATTGGTGTTGGTGATAGTTATAATGATTTTCCTTTACTTATGGCGTGTGGACTAAAGGTAGCTATGGGAAATGCAGTCCAAGAATTAAAAGAAATTGCAGATTATATAGCTCCAACTGTTGAGGATGATGGAGCTGTAGATGTGATAAATAAATTTGTCCTATGAAAAAATATGCCCTGTTAAGTGTATATGACAAAAAAGGAATTGCAGATTTTGCTAAAGTTTTGGTGAAATTGGGTTATGAAATTATTTCAACTGGTGGAACAATGGATGCATTAAATAAAGATGAAATAGAAGTTACACCAATTGAAGATATAACAGGAAATCATAGAGATTCTTTTGACGGCAGAATGAAAACTATCAGTTTTCAAATTGAATCAGGAATTTTGTATGATCGCAAAAATCCTTCACATGTTGAGCAAGCTGAAAAATTAAATATTCCTCAAATAGATATTGTTGTGTGTAATCTCTATCCTTTTGAGGAAAAACCATCGATTGAAACAATAGATGTTGGTGGTCCAACAATGATTAGAGCTGCTGCAAAAAATAATGAAAGTGTTATGGTTGTAGTAAATCCTGAAGATTATGAAACAGTGGCTGAAGCATTAAAGAGTGGAAAAGTTAACGAAGAGTTAAAAAAAGAATTGGCTGCAAAAGCTTTTTATCATTTGTCATTTTATGATAGCCAAATTGGACATTATTTTTCAAATGATAAATATCCACAAGAAGTAACTGTGCCTTTGCGAAAAGTTCAATCTTTAAGATATGGAGAAAATCCTCATCAACAAGGAGCTTTGTATGTAATACCTAAAACAAACTCACCCCTTTCAAAATTACAAAAACTTTGGGGTAGGGAATTATCAGGTACAAACATTGGAGATATATTTGCAGGACTTGAAACTGTTAGACAATTTGAAGAAAGTGCTGCTGCAGTTATTAAGCATTTAAGTCCTTGCGGGATAGCTGTTGGTAAAGACCCCAAAGAGGCTTTAGACAGAGCAGTTAAAGCAGATCCTGTTTCTGCATTTGGGGGAGTAATAGTTTTAAACAGAGAAATGGATTTGAGTTGTGCCAAAATTGTTGCTACCTTTAAAAATGAAAGCGAAGGCAATATTGATATTGTGGCAGTGCCCTCTATTACCGACGAAGCTTTAGAACTTTTAAAAGGGATCAGAAAAAGTATGGGGATTTATACATTTGGTGATATTCCTAAAAATAGGTCTGAAAAGTATGATTTAAAGTATTTTGGGGGTGGAGTTTTGCTTCAGGATTTTGATGATCTTGCAGATGATAGTTTTATAAATTGGGAAGTGGTAACTAAAAATAAACCAACAGATAAACAGCTAGAACTTGCAAAGTTTGGGTTCAAAGCTGTTAAAGCAGTCAGATCCAATGCAGTAATTGTTGTTGATCGAGATTTACCAATGACCAGGGGGATTGGTTCTGGCCAAACATCAAGGGTTGGGGCAACCAAAATTTCTTTGGAGCAAGCAGGAGACCTTGCAAAGGGTGGAATTTTAATTTCAGACAGCTTTTTTCCTTTTGATGACTCGGTTAAACTATCTGCAGAATATGGAATAGGTGCTATAGTAGAACAAGGAGGTTCTGTAAATGATAAGGCATCAATAGATGCAGCAGATGCAGCAAATATGCCGATGATATTTACCAAAAGAAGGGCTTTTAGACACTAATATGAAAGATTTTTCAAACTACACTAGTCCATTTTCTTGGAGATATGGCAGTGATGAAATGAGAAAAATTTTCTCTGAAGAGAACAAATACAAGATATGGAGAAAAATTTGGGTAGCTTTGGCAAAAGCTCAAAACGAACAAGGCGCAGTTTCAGACGATGAGTTAAAAGATCTACAAGATAATATAGAAAATATTTCCATTGAAAGAATTTGGGAGATTGAAAAAGATACCAGTCATGATGTTGTAGCAGCTATAAAAGAGTTTGCAGAAAACGCCAAAATAGGTGGAGGAAAAATTCATCTCGGTGCAACCTCAATGGATATCAATGATAATGGGGAAATTATTAGATATTCCCAGGCTTTGGATATTGTTGAGGGAAAACTTAAAAAAACAATTCACCTTTTTGCAGAAAAAATAAAAGAATATGCAAAAACTCCAGCTTTGGCATATACCCATTTAAATCCGGCAGAACCTACAACTTTAGGATATAGGTTTGCTTTTTATGCTCAAGATCTATTAAAAGATTTGGAACTGCTTAAATTTGTAAAACAAAACTTAAAAGCCAAAGGTATGAAAGGGGCTGTTGGGACAGCAGCAAGCTATGGGGAGATTTTGGATGATCCTGAGAAAATGGAGGAAACTGTTATGAAAGAGTTAGGTTTGGAAGCAGATTTAGTTTCCACTCAAGTTTATACTAGAAAAACAGATTATTTAATAATTTCTCTGCTTAATTCGATTGGCTCATCTTTGGGAAAATTTGGAAATGATTTTAGAATTTTACAAACTCCGCTTTATGGTGAATGGAGCGAACCCTTTGGTAGTAAACAAGTTGGATCATCAGCTATGCCTTTTAAGAAAAACCCAATAAACTGCGAAAAAATTTGTGGACTCTTAAGGATTTTAAATCAATATCCTGCAGCTATTTTAGAGAATGCGACATATTCTTATCTTGAAAGAACTTTGGATGATTCATCTACCAAAAGGATTATTATGCCGGAAAGTTTTTTGATAATAGATGAGATATTAAAAACAGCAGAAAAATTAATCTCAGGAATGGTTATTAATACAGAGAAAATAAAATTAAATCTTGAAAAATATGGCAAGTTCTCTGCAACTGAAAAAATCATTATCGCAGCTGTAAAAAAAGGTGCTGATAGACAGGAAATGCATGAAGTTTTGAGAGAAATTTCTATGAAAGCTTGGGAGGATATTCAAAATGGCAAAGAAAATTCTTTAGAAAAATTAATTTTAGAAAATGAAGAAATTAGTAAATATTTGAAAGATGATGAGATTAAAAATCTTTTGGATGCCACAGGACATACAGGACTTGCTTCCAAAAAAGCTTTAGAGGTTGTGGGCATTATTGCCAAATTATGATAAGAGCAGTAATTTTTGATATAGACGGGGTAGTTTTAGATTCTGAAAGATTACATGGTGAGGTTGAGTCAGAAACCGCAAAAAATTTTGGAATTGATATTTCTCCAGATGAAGTAGTTAGATTATATTCAGGGGTTTATATTGAGACAGAATATGCTGATATGGCAAAAAAAGCCGGAAAAGAAATGCCATTTTCCGAAGCTTTGAAAATCACCCACAAAATTTTAAAAGAAAAATTAGAAAAACCTATTCCACTAATTCCTAATATTAAAGAAATCTTGCAGTTACTACAAAAAAATTATGCTTTAGGGTTTGCCACAAGTGGTGACAGAATTTTTGTTGAAGAGGCTCTCCGAAAAAATGGCATATTAGATTATTTTAAATCTCAAGTTTATGCAGCCGATGTAGGTGTTCCTAAACCTAGCCCTAAAATATTTTTAGAAGCTGCAAGAAGACTAAATGTAAAACCGGAAGAGACACTAGTAATAGAAGATTCAGAAAGTGGGTTTGCTGGTGCAAAAGCAGCAGGAATGTTGCTTATTGCAAGAAAAGGCAATCACAATAAAGACAAGGATTTTGCGCAAGCAGACTATGTTATTGAAGATTTGATGGAAATACCAAAAATCTTAAAAGATGTTGTTGACGAGAGTATGTAAATAATGTTAAAAAATTAAGTACAAAAATGTCAAAAGTTTTAATCATTTCTGCATCAGATTCCAATTTACCTATAATGAATAAGGCAGGTGAAGTGCTAAAAGAATTTGGGGTTGATTACGAATTAACAATTTCCTCAGCTCATAGATCTCCTGAAAGAACAGTTAAATTGGTTGAAGATTTTGCAAAGAGCGGGGGGAAAGTAATAATCTGTGGGGCAGGACTAGCTGCACATTTGGCTGGGGTTGTTGCGGCTCACTTCCCCTTGCCGGTAATAGGCATTCCTTTAAAAGGTGGGGCATTGGATGGAGCAGATGCACTTTATGCCACAGTCCAAATGCCTGCTGGTATTCCAGTTGCAACTGTTGGAATTGATAATGCCAAAAATGCTGGGCTTTTGGCTATACAAATTTTAGCCACATCAGATAAATCTTTAGAAGATAAAATGTCAGAATATAAAAATAAACTGGCAACAGGTGTAGAGCAAAAGGCTGCCAAGTTGAAACAAAATGGTTCAGACTAAAAAAATTAAAGATGCTATTCCTCTTGCCTTAAAAACTGTAAACATCCCTAGTCTTGGCCAAAAACACCAAGGAAAAGTTAGAGATTCTTATATAACAGAAGGCAGGAGGATAATAATTACAACAGATAGGCTTTCAGCATTTGATAGAGTATTGGGAGTTTTTCCTTTTAAAGGTCAAGCCTTAAATCAATTAAGCCAATTTTGGTTTGAAAAAACTGCAGATGTTATCCCAAACCACATGATTTCAGTGCCAGATCCAAATGTGATGGTTGTTAAAAATTGTACCCTTATCCCAATTGAAATGGTGGTAAGAGGATATATTACAGGTGTGACCAATACCTCAATTTGGGGTTCTTATGAAAAAGGTGAAAGAATGATTTATGGAATTAAATTTCCAGATGGTTTAAAGAAAAATCAAAAACTAAAAACTCCTGTAATTACCCCCACCACAAAAGCAGAGTCAGGACATGATGAAAGATTAACAGAAAAAGATATCCTGAATGGAATAGTTAAACTAAAAGATGGAAGTAAAGTATCCCCAGTCCTTTGGGAAAAAATGAAAAAAGCTGCTCTGGATGTTTTTGAAAGAGGTACTAAAGTATGCGGTAAAGCTGGGATAATTTTAGTTGATACAAAATATGAATTTGGATTGGATGATAAAGGAAAACTTACTTTAATTGATGAAGTTCATACGCCTGATTCATCCAGATATTGGGTAAAAAAATCATACATGGAAAGATTCAAAAAAGGACAAGAGCCTGAGAACTTTGATAAAGAGTTTTTAAGGATTTGGTACGCAAAAAGAGGCTACAAAGGGGATGGAAAAATTCCTCAAATGCCTGATGATTTTAAAGCTCAAGTAAGCAAAAGATATATAACAATTTTTGAAAAAATAACAGGTAAAAAATTTAAAGCGCTTGAGTATCCGATTGAAAAAAGAATCAAAGAAAACCTTACTAAAACGATCGTTTTCTGATAGAATTAGATATTATGCAAAACAGCGATGGCTTTATACTACTTACAGGAACAGCTAATTTAAAGCTTGCCCAAGATATCGCAAAGATTTTAGGCCAAGACGTAGATGAAACTGTTACCACTTTTGCAGATGGTGAAAAAAGAGTCATAATTCCGGAAAATTTAAGAAAAAGAAAAGTTTTTATAATCCAACCAACTTGCCCCCCTGTTGATTCAAATTTAATGGAACTTTTGCTGATGATAGATGCAGCCAAAAGGTCTTCTGCAGATGAAATTTCTGTAGTTATTCCTTACTTTGGATATTCCAGACAAGATAGAAAAGATAGAGCCAGGGTTCCTGTATCAGCAGCTTTGGTTGCAGGACTTATAGAGTATGCAGGAGCAAGCAGGATTTTGACTGTTGATATCCACAGCGAACAAGAACCTGGATTTGTCAAAATTCCTTGGGATAATTTGTATGCCAGCTATTCATTATTTCCGGTTTTGAAGGATCATTTTAAAGAAAATATTGTGATTTGTGCCCCAGACAAAGGGTCAGTATTAAAGGCAGCCTTCTATGCAGAGTATTTAAATGCAGACGGTATAGCCATTGTTTTTAAGGAAAGAGATGTCCAACAAACCAATGAAAGCAAGGCTTTGGACATGATTGGAGAAGTTGAAGGTAAAGATGTTTTAATTGTGGACGATATGATTGATACAGCAGGTACTTTAGTTGAGGCAGCCGAAGTAGTAAAAAGCAGGGGAGCAAAAAGTGTTTCAGCTGCAGCCACCCATGGATTATTTTCCGGCTCTGCTCCCGAAATAATTGCTAAATCTCCAATTGATAAAATATTTGTGACAGACACAGTGCCCATAAGAGCAGAAATGTTAAATAACTCAAAAGTACAAATTGTTTCCTCAGCCCCTCTTTTGGCTGAAGCAATTAAATGTATTGATAACGGGGATTCAATTTCTGAGAGACTAATTCCTCAAACTCATCCTAGAGAAAGACTCTAGATTTTATTTTCAGAATATCTTATTGTTAATTCATGAACCAAAAAGGTTCCCTTTTAATCTGGATAGTTTTATTCTTTGTTCTGGTAGTGGGAATAGTTGGAGGATCATTCTACTTAAAATCTCTAAAAAATTCTAATCTAACTATACAGCCAACTCCTTTCAATAGCCAAATGCCTTCAGCAAATCCTTCTATTAACTCAGAAACAAGCTGGAAAAGCTGGGATAGCCAAGAACCCGCATTTTCATTGAAATTACCTTCTAATTGGCAAGCCCAACATAGTACTAAAAACTGCTTAGCTGAAAATTGTTTAGCAATTAATGGAACAGAAGGAGAGGTAGTTATTAAATGGGGAAGTGGATTTGGTGGGGGTTGTGATCAGCAAGATACTCAAAATGTTCAAGTAAATAACCAGACTATACCATCATGCCATGGACTCAACTCAGATGGTTCTGAAACTTGGGGGACAATCAATTTATCTGCTCGCGGAATCAGTTTTAACTTAACTGCTAAAGCAAATTATCCTTCAAGTAATAACAGAGATATTATTTTAAAAGTTCTTTCTACTTTCAAATTAAATTAGTTTTGAGAAAAGTAAATTTAACGTAAATCCAAACTTTCACCTGCAAAAGTAACCTGCCTGCCGGCAGGCAGGTATTTTTCATTTAAAATAACTTTTCTTTCTCCTTCTTCCAAATAACCTGCATCTAAACTCTCAAAACCATTTTTTGTGATGATTTCCTGAGCTTGTTGGACATCTTGTTCTGGCAAGAATAAAGCATAATCCTGCCCCATGTTATATGTGCCATACATTTCTTCATCAGACAAATTGGCATGTTCTTGGATGAATGAAAAAACTGCTTGAGGCTCAAATAATTTTTCCACAACATAACTAAGTTCTCTTTTTGATCTCATAAGTTTTCGAAGTCCATGTCCTGTGATATTAGAAACGTAATGTATATCAACATTTTCATCTAATAGGTCTTGAATTAATTTAGCATAAATATTGGTTTTAGTTAAAACTGCCTCCCCAAAAAATGTCCCATCCGAAAGTTTAGTAGAATAACCCTCAGGAAGTTTTTCCGCTACCGCTCTGGCAAGAGAGATGCCGTTTGCATTTAGGCCATTGCTTTTAATAAATAAAATTCGGTCACCTTTTTGGAGTTTTTTGTCAGTGATTAATCTACTTTCAGTGGAAATTATTCCTACTGCTGATCCTCCTAAATCTACAGTATTTGGTGCAACAATCCCTTTTAAGGTAGGAGTTTCTCCTCCTCCCCAAGAAACAGAGGCTTTATTACAAGCATCAGTCCAACCAGCAATTAAATCTTCCATTCTTTGCTCGTCTGCAAGCCAAGAATTATTTTCTATTGCCCAATAAGCATGTATAACCAATGGTTTGGCACCTACTGTAACTAAATCATTTATAATTGTGGCAACTGTGTCATGACCAACAATTTCATAATATGATTTCCCGGTAATATCTCTCATCTTGTCAGCCACTAGGTTTTTTGTTCCTAATCCTTCAATAACAGATGCCATGAATATCTCGCCCTGTTTCCATACGTAGGCAGATTCACCCCGTGATTCTTTTATTTCTTCAAAACCTCCGGGCAAATTTTTGGCAGTTTGGGCTGCTGCAGTTTGAGCCAATTTTTTAATAGGGTCTTTGGTACTATAGTTATCCCCCACATCAGAATAAGTAATTTTTTGTGCTTTCATTGAAGGTTGACTATATCATATACTAAATCCATGATAAAGAAAAAAATCAAAAAACATATTAAGCCTCTTGGAGGAATTGGGCTTTTTTTGTTGCTAGTTATCCTTTTAGGTTTGTCTTTTTCAAATAATTATAATTATTTGAAAGTTTTTGTTAAACAAAATAATCTTTCTCAACCTGTAGCATCTAGTTCTGCAGCTGTAAACCCAACACCTTCTCCAACACCCACCCCAATACCAATCAGTTATTCTCCTGCAAGTTCAAACGGAATACCGATTTTAACCTATCACTACATTGGCAACAACCCAAATCCTGCAGATAAGGCCAGGGATAGTTTAGAAGTTACACCAGATAAATTTGAAGCCCAAATGCAGTATTTATCAACTAATGGTTTTACACCAATTACTCTTGATACGCTTTATTCAATATTTAATGGTCAATCAGGAAGGCCTGCAAAAGCGGTGGTTTTAACATTTGATGATGGTTATATAGATTTTTATACCACTGCTTTTCCTATTTTGCGAAGATTTAATTTTCATGCAGTTTCTTTTATCCCAACAGCTTTAATAGGGGGAGGTTATTATATGAATTGGGACCAGATTAAAGAAATACAAAGTTCGGGTTTAGTAAATTTTGAAGCCCATACAGTCACACATGTTAATTTAACATCCTTAAGTTATGCAGCTGTCTTAAAACAAGCGCTTGATAGTAAAAATGTTTTGCAGGAAAAAACAGGATATCCAGTTAATTTTATTGCCTATCCTTACGGGATAAATAATAATGTTGTGCAACTTGCTATCAAAGAAGCAGGATTTTTAGGGGGGTTTGGGACTTGGTTTGGTAAATCTGCAGGTATGGGTATGAATATGCCAAGAATAAAAGTATCAGGGTTTTGGAGTATAGAAGAATTTGCCTCACGGCTTTAAATTACAATTTAAGATGAAAAATATAGTAATAATAGGAATAGTTATTTTAGGCATTTTAGGATTCATATATTCTAAATCATCCAATATAAAGTCTAATCCTCAAAGTGTCCCGCAAGCATCTTCATCAACATCTAAAACTTCAAATATTCCTGATGATATTTCTCAAACAACAGTAATTGCAGAAGGGCTAGATACCCCTTGGGCGATTGCTTTTTTGCCAGATAAAAACATGCTCCTTACAGAAAGAGCAGGTAGGGTAAGACTAATCCAAGATGGGAAATTGCAAGAGCAGCCAGTTGCTGCTTTAACTCAAGTAAAAGAGATTGGGGAGGGTGGACTTTTAGGTATTACCATTGATCCTGATTTTTCTACTAATAATTTTGTTTATTTGTATTACACATATTCAAGCAGTGGAGATAATACTTTAAACAGGGTGGTGAGAATGACTTATCAAAACAATGTACTAAATGATGAGAAAATAATTGTTGATAAAATCCCCGGTGCTTCAAATCATAATGGCGGAAGAATTAAATTTGGGCCTGATAAACTTTTGTATATTACAACCGGTGATGCAGAAAATCCCTCTCAAGCCCAAGATAAAAATACTTTAGGCGGGAAAATCTTAAGGGTCAAAGATGGTAGTGTTGAAGTTTATTCTTATGGTCATAGAAATCCTCAAGGTCTAGCTTGGGATAATCAAGGTAATCTTTGGGCCACAGAACACGGCAGGTCTGGAGTCCAATCAGGATTGGATGAAGTTAATAAAATTGTGCAAGGTAAAAATTATGGTTGGCCAACTATCCAAGGAAATGAGAAAAAAGATGGTATGGAAACACCAATTTTAAACTCCCTCTCAGATACCTGGGCTCCTGCAGGACTGGCATTTTTAAATAGTTCATTTTTCTTTGGAGGGTTAAGAGGTCAGGCTTTGTATCAAGCAGTTGTAGATGGAGAAGCATTAACTTTAAAAGAGCATTTTAAAAACCAATTTGGCAGAATTAGAGAAGTAATACTTGGGCCTGACAACATGTTATATATTACAACCAGCAATAAAGATGGTAGAGGCATCCCAAAATCAGGGGATGATAAAGTAATCAGGATTAATCCTGCTAAATTGTAAACTTAACCCAATATTGACATATTGCCTATAAAACCTATATATTCCCATCTATGGTAAAAAGAGAATCTGAAGGATCAAGTGAAGCAGGTGTCAGAGGATCAATGACAGTTGCTGATGCAGGCAGGCTTGGTGGGAGAAAACTTGTAGAGAAATATGGCAAAGAGCATATGGCTGATCTTGGGCGTATATCAGGGAACAAATTACTTAAGGAGCGAGGTCCTGAGTATTTTAGCACCCTGGCTCAAGCAGGTGGTGCTGCCAATGCTGCAACCCACGACCATGAATACTTTTCAAATTTGGGTAGACAAGGTGGGGAAGTAATGAAAGCTCGCGGGAAGGAATATTTCCAAAGAATCGGTAGATTAAGTGCACAATCTCCTAAAAGAAAACCACAAGTCTAATCCGTAAGTATTTTGGGAAGTGTTTCGTCTTTTGGGATAAATTTGATTGATAAAGAGTTTACACAATGGCGGGTATTTTTTTCGGTTAAATTTTCACCTGTAAATTCATGTCCCAAGTGAGCTTCACAATTTGCACACTGAATTTCTGTTCTTTCCCCATCTGCATCCGGAATTCTTTTTAAAGAATTTGGATATTCACTATCAAACGCCGGCCAACCACAACTAGCATCAAATTTTGTCTCAGATGAAAAAAGCGGAGCATTACACCTTTTACAAATAAAAACTCCATCTTCATAAAAATTATCATATTCACCTGTAAAGGGCTTTTCTGTTCCTTTACCCTCAATAATATCTTCTTCTTGGGGAGTTAATTTATTAAATGCCATGGCTTTATTTTAACACTGCAAATTAGTTAAAATATATAATACAAAAAATGAATAAATCTTTTTACAACGTAATTTTTTTTCTTACCATAGTCTATATATGTTTTGTCAGCTTTTTTTTGTTTTGGCATAGAGTAGGGTTTTCTCCTGACCAATTTTTTGCAGTTGCCTTACTTATAACTTTGCTTTTGGGGAGAATGAAGCAATTTGTCCGTGATTGGTCTGTACCAGTGACTCTTTTTCTAAGCTACGATTATTTAAGAGGTTTGGTTCCTAAGTTGAGTTTGCAGGTTAATATTCACCCGATGATAAATTTTGATAAATATATATTTGGGGCTGTTCCTACCAACCAACTTCAAAATTTATTATTTTCGCAAGCAGGAGTTCACTGGTATGACTATTTGGCAACAGTGCTATATATGTCTCACTTTGTGGTGCCAATGGTTTTAGCTTTTCTTTTCTGGCTGAAAAATAAAAAGTATTTTGAAGAATATACTTTGAGTTTGATAATACTTTCATACTCTGCATTTATTACCTATGTTTTGTTTCCAGCAATGCCTCCTTGGATGGCCTCACAACAAGGCTTTATTCCGCAGGTGCATAAAGTTATGGATCGGGTTTTTATATCATTTCCTACACCTATAGATTTACCATCTGTTTATAGATTCATGGGAGCAAATTTGGTTGCAGCAGTCCCATCTCTGCATGCAGCATATCCTTGGCTGACGTTTTTATTTGTTATGAAAAGATTCAAAAGAGCTGGACTTCTAGTTTTGCTATATGTTTTAGGAGTCTGGTTTTCCATAGTTTATTTAGGCGAGCATTATATTTTTGATATCTTAATTGGGGTTTTATATGCAACATTAATATTTATGTTGGTAATAAATGGGGCCAAAATTTGGAAAAAATTAAATTTAAAAAGTCTTTATCCAAAAAAACAAATAATAAGTTAAATAAATGATTGAGCAGTTAAAAAAAGATTTAAAGAAATTGGCAAATCCTCAAAGGGCTAAAATTTCCCGAGGTTTTTTTAAAACAGGAATTGGGCAATATGGGGAAGGGGATATATTTTTAGGGATTACAGTTCCAAACCAAAGAAAGGTTGCTAAAAAGTATAAAGATTTATCTTTAATTGAGACAGAAAAACTTCTTAAATCAAATATCCATGAAGAAAGATTAGTCAGTCTTTTTATTTTAGTCTACAAATTTTCCTCCTACGCAAAGAGTCACGAGGATAGAAAAAAAATTTTCAATTTTTATTTAAAAAATGCCAAGTTTGTTAATAATTGGGATTTGGTAGATTCATCAGCAGATAAAATTGTCGGGGAATATTTACTAGATAGAAAAAAAGATATTTTAATTACTTTGGCAAAGTCACAAAATCTTTGGGAGAAAAGAATTGCAATAATTTCAACCTTTCAATTTATAAAAAAACAAAAAGAATATGTTTGGACTTTTAAAATTTCAGAAATATTATTATCTGATAAACATGATTTAATTCAAAAAGCAGTTGGTTGGATGCTTCGGGAGGTAGGAAAAAATATCTCCAAAGATATTGAGGAAGAGTTTTTAAAAAAACATTACAAGGATATGCCAAGAACAATGTTAAGGTATTCTTTAGAACATTTTAATTCTGATTTAAGAACATTTTACTTAAACAGAAGCCCTATAGTTGAATAATTAATTTCTTTTAGATATACTCTCCGGATCATGATGGCAGATAGGGAATTAACACCAGAACAGTCAGCTTTAATTGAACGAATGCAGCCAACAGATATTCCTGTAGTTGGTGGCACTAGAACATTTGATCAAATTTCTCCAATATTTGGTAATGGTAGGGCTCCTATAATTGCAGTTCATATTGATTCTCATCCTCCAACAGATGAAGAAGTTAGCAAAATTGAAGATATAGGAAGAGCAAAAATCTCTAGACTTTTTGTTCCTTCAGAAGTACATGGTTGGTATGCAGATGGAGCCAGGATTACAATCTTAAAAAAAATTGACGAAAAGGGTATATGGACTTATCGTGACTCATTTTGGACTGTTGGTCCAACTTGGTTTCCTATCCCAGGGTCTTTAGAAGAATTAGAAAAGAGAATAAATTTTAAATATTCTTAATTACTAGTATTTTTTTTAAAAAAGTACTAATATGAAAATATGGTAGATAAGAATTGTGAAAGTGGAGATAGTTGTTGTTGTGACACAGGCTCTAAAAGATGGTGGAAGATGAAGCAGTGGCATAAAGGCGGAGGTGGTGGGGGACATCTGTACGGATTAGGTGTAATTGGAGCGCTATTTTATTTCCTTCCAAATGTAACAAATCTTCAGGAAGCCTTCTTTGGAATTATCAAATCAATAGGTTGGCCAGCACTTCTTGTTTTTAAAGCTTTAGAGCTTCTCAAATTCTAATTCTTAATCTTTTTCTTTTTTACACTACCAAAAATCTTTAAAAATTTATGATAAAATACATCTATGGCTATTGATTGGACTCATATTTATAAAAAATATAAGGGTTCTTGGGTTGCTTTACAGAGCGATGAAGAAACAGTTATATCGAGTGGTAAAACAGCAAAAGAGGCTTGGGATAAAGCTTTAAAGAAGGGTTTTAAAAAGCCAATCTTAACCCAGATGCCCGAAAGACTGATTCCATATGTAGGCTTTGGAATGCATGAAATTTAAATATAAGAAGTATGGATTGGATACTTTACGTCCAGTAATCCCAATTGAGATTAAGTATAATAATTTGAGTGTTCCTTATGAGGTGTTAGTGGATTCTGGGGCGGATATCTGCATATTTAATGCACAGATTGCCGATGTTTTAGGGATTAATATTTCGAAGGGTATAAAGGTACAAGTTGGTGGAATGACTGGTTTTCCGGAAGATACATATATCCATACACTGCATATTAAAATTGGTGGAAGGATTTATAAAATTGATGTAGGGTTCATGCGTATGTCTCGTAGTTCTTATGGTGTTGTAGGTCAAAAAGGATTTTTTAATAAATTTATAGTAAAGTTTGATTTGGTTAAAGAAGAAATAGAAATAAAAGAAAGAATATAAGTTCCAAAAACACCCTTGCGGGGGATTTCAGATAATTATTAATTATATTTTCTATGAAGTCACTTATTATCTTTATTTTGAATATCCCCTTTACTCTTACAGGTATTATTCCAATGATTTTATCTGGTCCATATCATATTAGATTAATTAAAAATCCATACGCTTTAGTGTTTAAGGTCAAAAGTTTTTGGTGGGGGTTTTACTTTTATAAAAAATCTAGGGCAATGACAATTGGACACATTATTTTACTCGGCCCAAGACTTTTAAAAAATGATATGGAACATGAAATTATTCATGTTAAACAATGTGAAAGATACCCATTTATTTTTCCATTCCTATATTTCTACGAAGCCATCACAAAAGGTTACAGAAAAAATCGTTTTGAAGATGAAGCATATACCTTATCCAATAGTATTTATGAGGGAAGTAAGTTTTAAATATGATTGAACAATTTGCATTGATAATATTTGGGATTCAGATTCTTCACTCAATAGAAGAGTTATTAACAGGATTTCACAAAAAATGGTACTTATTCAAAATGCCTTTTAAGATATTTTTAAGTTTTGAAATATTTTTTAGTTTATTTTGGGGCTCAGTATTGTTTCAAAAGACCTTTCCTTACAGGGAAAATCTTTTGGTATTTTTTACAGTTCTCATGTTTGCAAATGGGGTACAGCACATTGTTTGGTGGGGAACAGTTAAAAAATATGTCCCAGGATTGATAACAGCATTTGCACATATTGCAGTATTCCTAATCTTCTTTTTTCAAATTGTAGGTTAAGTAATTGATTACGTAACTAGTTACGTAGTACCATGAAAGTATGCCTGTGCGGAGAATGGAAAAGAGGAATGTTAGAAGTCTTACTAAAGTTGCAGGTAAGAGCTTTGGGATAACCTTTCCCATAGAATTAATTAGGGCTTTGGGTTGGAGATCCAGGCAAAAACTGACTGTTACCCCTAAAGGCAAAAAGCTAATTGTGAAAGATTGGAAAAAATAATCAGAATGAGAATTCTTGGGAAAGCCTTAACTGCAAGTCTTTTTACCTTCCTTATAATAATTTTTGTTATTTTGGGAACTTTGCGTTTTGGACTCTTAAACAAAAGTTTTCTCTTTTCATCCTTGGATAGGAATGGGGTTTATGAAAAACTTCCAAAGGCTTTGGCGCAGTCTCTCCCTAATGACCCAAATATTAAAAATGAGGATGAAAGAAGGGAATTTGCCAAAATTGCAAATAGTGTTAGTCCTCATCTTGCAAAAAGGATTATAGAAACAAACTTTGCCCCGTTTTTAGATTTTATAAATGGGGAATCAAAAGATATTAAAATTTTAATTCCAGCAAAAGAGCTTGGGATAGAGGGTGCAGGGGATATCAGTTGGTCATTGTCTCAAATGGAAAATGGGGAGTCATCCAGTAGGTTTTCCGGGGCTTATGGATTGAGCAGTAAAATATTAATTGCTTGGTTTTTAATACTTTTAATCTTGGTTGGACTGTTTTTCTTATATGGTAGGTTAATGATTCCTCCAGCTTTACTAGGAGGTAAAACACTGCTTTTAACTTCAGGGATATTTGTAATATTTATTGGTATTGTAGGAAGGTTTTTTTCTTGGCTTTTGGAAACAAAAATGCCAATTGTAGAGCCTGCCCAAGCCTT
>Ga0080064_1002571_pt1 | contig 30043 bp, 39 predicted proteins | sample Subgrocontami54m_FD_69260 | JGI IMG/M metagenome (GOLD analysis project Ga0080064, IMG submission 69260) | Subsurface groundwater microbial communities from S. Glens Falls, New York, USA - GMW46 contaminated, 5.4 m (SPADES assembly) (version 2) ...
TGAAATGCCCAGTTCATTCCATCCTGAGGCCTTGAAAGCTCAAGCTGTAGCTGCCCGTTCCTATGCTTTGGCTTACACCAATAATGGTGCAGGGTCTATTTGTACAACAGAACAGTGTCAGGTTTTTAAGAGTGAACCCAAAGGTGGGGCTTGGGAAGATGCTGTAAATAGCACCCGTGGTTGGGTGATGGTATCTGGAGGAAATCCTGTAAAAGCCTGGTATTCCTCAACTCATGGTGGATATATTTTGTCCAGTGCTGAAATAGGCTGGTCAGGCACTTCTTGGACTAAACATGGGGTAGATACTATTTCTGGTTCTGCTTCAGGATTTGATGATCTTAAAGCAGGAGCCTATGATAAAGATTCTCCTTGGTTTTATTGTGACTGGGGTTCCCGTGCACAATACAGTAAAACTGCATGGCTTAAACCAGATGAAGTAGCAGATATTGTAAATACCTTGCTTTTAATTAAGGCAGATTCTTCCACCACAGAGCATCTTTACCAGGTAGATAAAGCAAATCCTGCTGGGACGGATAATTGGGATGAGAGTAAAGTCAGACAAGAGTTAAAAAGCAAGGGCGTTAGCCCTTATGGTAGTGTTTCTTCTGTTTCTGTCTCAGCAGATTTTGGCTCAGGAGTAACAACTTCAGTTAATGTTTCAGGGGATGTAGGTCAAACAAGTTTTTCTGGAGCCGATTTTAAAAACAGATTTAATTTAAGAGCTCCTGCGAATCTTCAGATTGTAGGGCCGCTTTTTAATATTGAGCAAAAATAAGGTAGTTCTCGACAAGCTCGAACAATAATTATTCTTCGACCGAAGTGGAGAAGTACACTTGTGATATACTAGGCTCAATGTTTCCTGCATTTATAAAAAACCCTCAAAGCTGTCATTACCAGGGTCAAGATGATGATGAAAATATACTACTTCTTTTAAGAGCACATCCCATTACCAATTTACCCTGGATTCTCCTTTCAATATTTATATTTTTTATACCCTTATTAGTGCCAAAATTTATTCTCTTGCTAAACTTGGATTTCTCATTTGTGCCACAAAACTTTTCTTTAGTGCTCATTATTATTAACTATCTACTTATTTTGGTAATAGTATATGAAGGATTTTTAGGATGGTATTTTAATGTTAATCTTTTAACTGATAAAAAGATTGTTGATATTGATTTTCACTCAATACTTTCTAAAAGTATTGATGTAGCGCTACTTAGGGATGTTCAGGAAAGCACCTCTCACTTAGCAGGTATAATAGGGATGATCTTTAACTTTGGAGATGTTTTTATTAAAACTGCTGCTTCAACTGAGAGTATTGATCTAAAAGATATTCCTCATCCAGATATAGTTTCTGATATTATCATGGATGAAGCACTTAAAAACAGGGGAGGTTAAAGATGCAGGTAACTCCTACACAGTCAGTAATAGATCCTTTAATTCTAACCTATATCTTGCGGATAGGTATCTATATACTAGTAATTTTTTATGCTATTTTTGCTTTAGTGATAGTTAGACAAGTGACTTTGATGACTAAAACACTGATTACTCCAGTTTCTCCTATAGTCAAAGCCATTTCTATAATTCATGCAGGATTTGCTATTGGCTTGGCAGTGTTTATAATGGGGACACTCTAGTATGAAGATTAAAGTTGGGCAGGCAATTGGACTTAATACTGATCAGCAAGCTGCTTTAGTACTCTCATCTCCAACTGATGAGGAAACTTTCTTAGCTGTTTTGAAACTTACCTGTGATGATGCTTTTACTAAAGGTAGGCAAGTTTTATCTGAAGTTGAAGATTTATATCATGAAGGAGAAGGCACTACTGCTCAAAAACTACAAGATATTTTTGCATCTGCCCAAGAAAAATTAAAAGATACCCAGAAGTATAGTTTGCTTTTGGCAGTTGTAACTGGAAAAGTTTTATATTTTGTAAGAGAAGGAGAAATAGAAGTTTATCTCAAAAGAGGAGGGAAACTTTCTTCTTTATCAGAGCTTGCTAAACCCAACCAGTTGGTTTCAGGATTTTTATTGGAAGGAGATAGAGTATTTTTTGCTACCAATTCCCTCACTTCATTTTTAGGGGATGATTTAGAAAAAAGCTTGGATCTGAGTATAGATGCTTGGGAGGAAGAAACTAACAGTAGAATAGCAGAAGCCCAGGATCAAGGGCTATCTGGCTTAGTAGTTGATGTAATAGGAGAAGACCCTAGCATATCTCCTGCAAGCGTTCAAGAAGAGCAAACAACTCAAAGAAATCCTAAAGGTGCTTTTGGTTCTTTGATGTCTAAAATAAAAGGGGCAAATGGGTCTGCAGTAGAGGAAGAGCAACTGTATCAAGATTCACCTAAAAAAAGGATCAATCTTAATTTTGGTAAATTTATTCCAAAAACTAAAAGAGGTAGATTAATAGTAGGAGTTATTTTAATTGCTATTTTAGCAGTTGGCATTGGTATGCAGTACAAAAAGGCTACTGACCAACAAAAAGACATAGAGTTTAATCAGTACTTACAAACTGCCAAGGATGATTATGTGGCAGCACAAAATCTGTCTGCTCTAAATTCTACTGATACCAAAACAAAGTTACAGGAAGCTAAAGAAAATATAATTAAAGCTTTGACTCTCAAACCCAGCAATTCTGACGCCCTTGATTTAAAAAAACAAATGGAGGAAAACTCTGATAAGCTTTTGCAACAATTTGCAGCAGCCAATTTTCCTGAGTTTTTAGATCTAAATTTAGTTAAAAATGGTTTTAGGGCAAATTGGATGTCTTTGTCTGGTACAAATTTACTACTTCTTGATCCAAGCTCAAAAACTTTGGTCAGTATAGATGTGGCCAAAAAGAGTAATAAAGTTTTGGCAGGACAAGATCAATTAGGGAGTGCCTTGCTTACCTCATTAAATGGTAATTTTGCCTTTGTTTATTCTACTGACAAAGGAATAATTAGGATAGATACTACTAATAACAAAGCAACAACAGTTGCAAAAGCAGATGAGCGCAGCTCTTCTACGAATAAAGACTTAAAAGATGTGGTAGATATTGCTGGTTTTGCCAGCAATGTTTATTTACTTGATAAAGGTAATAATAAAATTTGGAAATATCTAGCAACTACTGATGGATTTTCTGATAAAAAAGAATATTTAAACTCTGGTGCAAAGGCAGACTTTGCAGGAGTTATAAGAATGCAGATTGAGTCCTCTATTTATGTTTTGAAAGCAAATGGAACTATTTTAAGATATACCAAAGGGGCAACAGATAGCTTTGCTTTAACTGGTTTAGATAAACCCCTTAAAGATCCAAAAAGCTTTTTTACCTCATCTGATGTAGAAAATATTTATATTTTAGATTCTGGGAATGGGAGGTTAGTAGTAGTTGATAAAAAAGGTAGCTACAAAGCTCAGTATCAAGGTGATAAATTTAGTATAGCCTCAGATATAGTGGTAGATGCGAAAAATAAAAAGCTGTATATTTTAGATGGAAGCAAAATTTACTCAATGGATCTAAAATGACACAAGATGTCATCCTGAACGAAGTGAAGGATCTCTAGACTTGTTCTAGAATTAATCTAGAGATTCCTCGTTTCACTCGGAATGACGAGTCTATTATGCGCATCCTTAACAAAAAAGCCCTACACAACTACCATATTCTGGAACACCTTGAGGCTGGAATTGCTTTAACTGGTGGTGAGGTTAAATCAATTAGGGCAGGAAGAGTTGATTTAGGTGAGGCATATGTCAGAATTTTAAATGGGGAAGCATTTTTATTAAATGCAAATTTAGCAAAGCTTGATCAAACATCCGCCAAAACTTATGATCCGCTAAGGTCTAGAAAACTACTTCTTCATAAAACCCAAATCCAGACTCTACTTGGTAAAACTTCAGGCTCAAAAATGACTCTTATCCCAGTTTCTTTATATGAGAAAAGCAACAGATTTAAGCTGGAAATTGGACTTGCCAAGAGCAAAAAGGATTTTGACAAAAGGAAAGTACTCAAAGATAAAGACCACTTACGTCGTATTGAACAGGAGTTGAGAGGGAAGGAATAATACCATTTGTCATTCCGTGCTTGACACGGAATCTATATAAATAGATCCTGAATCAAGCCTGCCCTAGCGCCAGGCCAGGGTTCAGGATGACGAGGCGTCATTTGCTTTTAGGATCACTTTGTGGTAATATATGAGCCTGGGGATGTATTGTCTCGACAGGTTAGCTCTTTAAAAACTGCAAGCTGTTAAGGAAACATTAAACGTAAAATATTGTTTCAAAATACAAACGGCAAGAATATTGCTCGTTCTGGTCAGGGTTTAGCCTTCGCGGCTTAATCCGAAATCGGTACTTTAGTAAAATCTTCTTTTTGACGGGATGCTAAGGTAAGTACAAAGTCAAAATGCGGTTTGAGTGATTTTGATTAAGTCGCTTAAACCAAAGACAACTTAATCAGAGTTTAGTTTTCCTGCTAATTGGTTACAACTAATCTCTAAAAGTAAATTAGCTAAGCTTGTAGAAGTTTTTATTGATACTATCTTGGACTCGGCTTCACCGCCGACATCTCCACACTTCGTGTGGTAAACCACAAAAAAACGACCGTCCCCAAGGCGGTCTTTTTTATGGACTCTTCTAACAAGATTCTTTAGAAGCGTAGCTTCGCAAGAAATTGGGTTCTATCCAATTTCTTACCTTACCTGATATTTCTTTCTTAATTTTGGGCTGTAGAATGCCCCTTATATGAGTTTACTTGCCTGGATAATATTTGGATTAATAGTTGGAGTTGTAGCAAATCTGATTGATCCCAAGCCTTCAGAAGGAGGAGTATTAGGAGCAATGGCATTAGGAATTGGAGGAGCCTTAATTGGAGGATTTTTAGGCAGTGTCGTCTTGGGAATAGGAATTTCCGGATTTAATCTTTCCTCATTTTTTGTAGCAGTTTTAGGATCAATGTTGCTGCTTTTAGTAGGAAGGTCTTTAAGAGAGGTATAAATTTATAAGCAAAGCTTGAAAACGAAGTTTTCAGCTGAAGCTTTCAAACTTGTTTATGAATGAAACAGTACTTTTAGCAAATCCAATACCAGCCATAAAAATGATTAGTCTGACGGCTCTAGTTAAAGTTGTTAAAAACCACTCAATTACAAAACACCTAAAAGCTGTGGTTAAAAATAATTTTGTTTATGCATTACTTTCTGCACCAGTCTAATATGAAAAAGATTTCAAAAGAAAAGTTAAAAGGAAACAGGAGTATAACTATATCCCAAATCCTTTCAAATATTATTACTATGAGTGCTATCTCCACTGGTGGCAAACTCAAAATAGCTACCTAGGTTGGTTTTGCGTAGTTTTTATTCGTTGTATGACTTCTAAAATATCTTCCTCATTTCCTGGGATGGTCATTCGTACATACCTATCTGATAACCCTGGATGGGTTTCTGCAAATGCCATTCCTGATGCAGTTTCAATACCCAATGCTAGTAATCTTGAGTGAAAACCCCCTGACCGACCATCTAGGAGCAAAATAGGAACTCCAAAATCTGTAGAAAGATAAGGTATTCCAATAATAGCGAGTTGGTTGAGAAGCTGATGCTTAAAGATCCGTGTTTTTTCGCGTACTTTATCTAAATGGGGTAAAATTATATCCGGGTTAAATATCTCATTAGCGAGAAGTTGCGTTGGTCCTGAGATATCGTATACCCTTCGTACCCTATCATAGGCCTCACCTACTCCAGCAGACATCCCAGCAAAGCCAATCCTCTCACCCGGAAGACCAACTCCTTTAGAGAGAGAACGCAAGATAATGAGGTTAGAATATACTGCTGTTAATGGCATTGCTGAATTCTCGTCTTCCAGAGCGTCACCGAATGCTTCGTCCACTAGTAATAGCTTTTCTTGGCGTGCTGTAATATCAGCAAGATCCTTTATAAGATCAATATCAACGCTATCTCCTTTTGGAGTATCAGGATTACATAGATACACTAGTACATTATGTCTCCCATCTTCTTTACACCTTCTTATTGTTTCTAAGACAGTCTCACTAAGGGGTCTATGAAGATCAAGAAAAACCGATCCATACAACAACCTCATCGTATGTGCTGAAATTTCGCCAAACCCATAACGCTTAGCAAAATTGTTTATATGGGGGTAATGTGGCCCAATTCCCATAATGTGTACCTTCCTTTTATAGGGATCTTCAATAAGTTGAGTAACAATTCTTTCTAAGATTTCATCACTACCACCTTGGCTTAGGGCGATGTAAGGTACATCTCCAAATCTTTCTCTAATAAATCCAAGAGCTGGTGTGTTATCTACACTGCCTCCATATACTAGCCCTGCCCTTGCAAACGCTCCCTCTGCTTCTAAACGCTGCCTTATCTCAAAATATTCAGGAGGTGGACCAAATGGGGAAACTCCTTCTCCAAGTTTTAATACTCTTAAAGATGGGTTTTCGTCTGTCACCTTTGCGTCCTTACCTACATAGATTCTCCCTCTCGGGAAGAGACGTATGATTTGAGGAACATCTCTACCCCCAGTTGTTATGTCAGCTTGATGGTATGAGTGCTCTTCCTCTAGTGGTTGGTGTTCTGTCATGTTTTCTTTCCAGCGCCCGAATTTTACCATTTTGAGCTCAACTTGGCAAAAACAGTGGTTATTGCTAGAATAGGGGCACGATGGCGTATATAATTCAAGATAGAATACAATTCTTGGCTGAAGCAAGCAGGATTCTTTCCTCATCACTTGATTACAAAATAACCCTTGCAAGCATCGCTCGTCTTGTTGTCACGAATATTGCTGATTTTTGCATGATTGATCTTAAAGAGGATAATAAGCTTAAACTTTATCGAGTCGCATCACACGTTGATGATAAGAGGAAAGAGAAAGTTGCGCAACAAATGTTCAATTATCCTCCTGATCCAAAAAACAAAAAGGCAATTTATGAAGCAGCCCGAACAGGTAAACCTATCTTGGTAAGGCATATTACACAAATATGGCTTAATAAGGCTTCTCAAATCTCTGAAGAGCATAAAGTTCTTAAAAAATTAGGAGTGAATTCTTTTATTTTCGTTCCTCTTAAAAGTAGAAAAAGAATAATTGGTGTTGTAACTCTTGTTTTAAGCGGCAAGAAAACTTATACAAAATCAGATGTAGTTTTGGCCGAAGAGCTTGCTAATCGTGCAGGTGTTGCGGTGGATAATGCACGTCTTTTTTCTGAATCTCAAGAAGCTTTGAAGGTAAGAGATTTATTTCTCTCTATGGCTGCACATGAGTTTAGGACCCCTTTGACTACTATTAGTGGCTATACCCAGTTGCTCTATACCAAACTTGCTGGTTCGAATAAACCAGAATCCAGATGGGTTGAGGAATTATTAGCCGAGGGGAATAGATTAACTTCATTAGTTAATGAGCTACTGGAAGTAGATCGGATTAAGAGTGGTGAATTTATGTATACTTGGGTTACTTGTTCATTAAGAGATATTATTAAAAGAGCTATCACAGATTTTAGTTTTACCCATCCAGAATATGGGGTGGTTTTAGAGGATCATATAAAAAATGATCAAGATAAGGTAATTGGGGATTTTAATAAATTACTTCAAGTAATTATTAATTTACTGGATAATGCTGCAAAATTTTCTTCTTCTAGTTCAAAAATAACTATCTTTTTGGAGTACAAATTACCATATGTTGTATTAACTGTTAAAGATAGAGGACAGGGGATTTCTAAAAAAGATCTGCCCAATATTTTTGACAGATTTTATAAAGGGATTGATCACTCTCAAGAGGGTATGGGTTTGGGACTTTTTTTAGCCAAGAGTATAATAGAGGCGCATCAAGGTAAAATTAAAGTTAGCTCAAAAGAAAATAAAGGAACTGAGGTAGAAATAAAACTACCAAAAGTTAGACATAATTAGACTGGTTACTCCTTAACCATGTATCCAAAGCCTCTGACTGATTGGATTAGTTTTTTATCATGACCCTGATCAATTTTTTTCCTGAGATACCCCATATATACATCTACCACCCTTGTTTCTATATCTGGTGAATATAACCAGACTCTATTTAAGATCATTTCCCTAGTTAAAACCCTATCTTTATTATTCATCAAATAGTTTAAAAGTTTGAATTCTTGAGGAGTCAGTTGGATATTTTTGCCTCCTCTTTTAACTTCTAGTTTTTGGGTATCTAGCTGCAAATCTGCTACCTTCAAGATTGACTGACTATCATCACCTTTATTCCTGAGCCTAGCTTTGATTCTGGCCAGTAACTCTGTTGCTACAAAAGGCTTGGACATATAATCATCTGCCCCCAAGGATAGGCTTTGCACAATGTCAGGAGTGGTATCTTTGGCAGTTAAAACAATAATAGGTAGATCAGGATGTTTCTTTTTGGCCTCCACTATGACAGACTCACCACTCATTACAGGTAATCCTAAATCCAAAACCATTACATCAGGTGGTACCTTAGTAAGATTGCTTAAAGCTGCCACCCCATCTGAGGCAGTAGTGACAGAGCAGTCATTTTCCTGCAGAAATTCTTTTAAATATTTCTGAAGGGCAAAATCATCTTCAACTACTAGAATTTTTGGCAACATATTTATTATTACACTTTACTTACCACTTTTTAGTATTTTTCTAAAAAAGCCTTGCTATTATACAACATGTAATCAGGTGATTATTTTTTTTATCCATCTGCTTCATAACTTCTAAGTAAGTATCCAATAGTAGTGTGAGGAGCGCATTAATTTATTGTAAGATTAGTGCAAGGAAGAAAAATGCTACTAAGCCTACTTTTTCCCAAAAAATGTGTAGGTTGTAAAAAATTGGGCACCTATTTTTGTACGTCTTGCATTGCCAACGTTAAACAAAGACAACTGATATGCCCAATATGTAAAGATTCGGCAATGGGAGGGCAAACCCATCCTTTATGCAAAACTAGATTTGGTCTTGATGGTTTATGGAGTTTAGGAATTTATGAAGGGGGTTTAAGATCTGCAGTACAACAACTTAAGTATAAATTTGTTAAAAATCTGGCTGAAGTATTAGTAAATATTGTGGTAGAGTACTGGGCAATTTACCAGCCATTTTTACTGGATAATATTAAAAAGGATTATGGTAGGGGATGGGTGATAATTCCAGTGCCGCTACACAATTTTAGGCAAAATTGGAGGGGTTTTAACCAGTCAAAACTACTTGGACAATTATTGTCCAAAAAGCTAGGTTTGGACTATTCTGACTGTCTAAAACGTATTCGTTATACCAAGCCCCAAGCAAAGTTAAAGAGTTTTGAAAGGAAGAAAAATATCAAAGATGCTTTTGCAGTTAATTCTAACTATAAACCATTAACTATGAACTATGTACTATTAGTTGATGATGTTTGGACAACAGGTTCAACTATGAAAGAGTGTTGTTATATATTAAAAAAAGCAGGTGCAAAACAAGTCTGGGCGCTAACTCTGGCTAGATAACACCTTGTGTCATCCTGAGCCCTTCGGCATGCTCAGGGTAAACTCGCGAAGGATCTCTCAGTTTATCTGAGGCTTTAATTCTGGTACAATTAGGCACACGGAGGAGTCGCATAGAGGCCGAGTGCCGCGCAGTGCTAATGCGCTATACCCGTAAGGGTATCGTGGGTTCGAATCCCACCTCCTCCGCTTTATCCTGCTAAGCGGGACAAGGAGGAATTGAGCAACGGTGGCTCACCAGTCTTGAAAACTGGGGCTCGAAAGGGCATGTGGGTTCGAATCCCTCTTCCTCCGCTCACTTTACACTTTTAACTTTTAAGTTTAAACTTAACCTAACATGCCCGAAGAATTTGTCCCAAAAACTGAACCTCAAGAAGAACATAAAGAGGAATATTTAAGTCCTAAAATAGGTGAGGCTGGAGAGATAAAAACACTTTTAGAATGGCATGGTCCAGCCAGGCCATATAGGGCAAAAAGCCGTTCTTATTATATAACTATTGCCCTTTTAGTAGTTGTTCTAGGACTAATTGCTTTTTTAGCTAGTGAATTTTTACTAATAGGAGTGCTTTTAGCCTTAGCATTTGTGGCATATGTCCTGGCATATGTTGAACCTGGAAATGTAAAATATAGGATTTCTACCCAAGGAGTCACAATTGGGAATCATTTTTATTTTTGGCACGAGATGGACTCATTTTGGTTTAAAGAAAAAGATGGACATAAAGTTTTGTATATTCAAACTCTAATGAGTTTTCCTGGGCAATTAATGTTGGTATTAGAAGAGGGAAAAGAAGAAGAGGTAAAGAGAGAAGTTGCCAGATTTTTACCTTTCCATGAAATTCCCAGGACTACTTTTATGGATAGGTGGTCAGACAGACTACAAAAATATATTCCGCTAGAAACACATCATTAGTTTTCAGCCTCAATTTACTGTACAATAGCCCTATTGCGCCTGTAGCTCAGTGGATAGAGTGCGACGTTGCGGACGTTGAGGTCGGGGGTTCGAATCCCTCCAGGCGCGCTAAAGGAGGGTTGACAGAACGGTAATGTAATGGTTTCGAAAACCATCGGGTGTAAGCCCTAGTAGGTTCGACTCCTACACCCTCCGCCTTCGCTCGCCGAAGCGAGCTACGGCGGATGAAATCCGCCAAATAGATCGCGAAGGAGAGTAATCTATGAACTATTACGTATACATTTTGCATTGTGCAGATGGTAGAACATATGTAGGTTGTACAGATAATCTGGAGGATCGTTTGAAACGCCACCAGTCTGGTTGGGTTCCTGCAACTAAATTAAGATTACCAGTAAAACTACAAACTTACATAGTGTTTGAAGATAAATATAAAGCTTATGATTTTGAGAAATACCTAAAAAGTGGATCTGGAAGAGCATTTCTTAAAAAGAGATTAATTTGATCTTGTCCTGGTAGGCTAATGGACAGACTACAGGATTCCGGATCCTGATATATGGGTTCAATTCCCGGCAAGGGCACAAGCTACTGATTTTAATCATATTTTCCTGACCAAAAGTCTCTAGCGAACTGTTTTGCAAATTCTGTAGCCTTTTCGGTTTCTAGTAATTTATTAAATTCATTTTCATTAAGAAACCGAATGTCCTCGATCTCAGATGGCTCAATAACTATTTTTTCTCCCTGGTATTTCCCCAGGTAACAACTGGTAAGATATTGGTGAGGTGGCTCATTAACCTTTACTTTCTGAAGAAAAGTTAAGTTTGTGTCAAATCCTAACTCTTCTTTTAATTCTCTATGAGCTGTGTTTTCTGCACCTTCTCCTTTGCTTATATGGCCCTCTGCACTCATTGTCCAATAAGAAGGATAAAGACGTTTATTTTTACTTCTTTTCGAGAACAAGATTCTCCTGTCCTGAGCATATATTAGAATAGATACATCCTTAATTGATTTCACACTGTCATTATATGATAAACTCATGATTGTGAAACGTGAATTTTCTGCTGGTGGAATAGTATTTAACAGTCAGGGTCAGGTTTTAGTGACCCAACACTCCCAAAATAAAAATTGGAGTTTTCCTAAAGGTTTAATAGATCCAGGACAAACAACCCAGGAGGCAGCAATAAGGGAAGTGAAAGAGGAAGGTGGAGTGGAGGCTGAAATTATAGATAAAGTTGGGTACAACAAATATGTTTACACTATGGAAGGGGAAAAGATTTTTAAAGTTGTGACTTATTTTTTAATGAAATATATATCTGGTGATCCAAAAGATCATGATTGGGAAGTGAGCGAAGCAGGTTGGTATACCCCAGAAGATGCCCTAAAACAATTATCTTTTTCTCAAGACAAGGCCCTTTTAAAAAAGGCACTGGAAATGTATGGCAAGTAATTTATTCGCAGAAAAGCTTCGCTTATTTGTCTCCCGCGGTGGGGAAAAACTTCAAGCTGCAATTGTCAATTTTCAATTGTCCATTGTCAATTTAGTTTGCCTTGATGTAGGTTCTTCAACTGGTGGGTTTGTGGATTGTTTACTCCAAAATGGGGCTCAAAAAGTTTATGCGGTTGATACTGCATATGGGGAACTAGCCTGGAAATTGCGCAATGACTCAAAAGTTGTGGTAATGGAAAGAACTAATATTTTGCATTTAGACCACCTTCCAGGAGTCAAAGCTCGCACCTCGGATGGTGGCCGAACGGACTCCTCCGAGGTGGATGGTGTGGATTTGGTCACCATTGATGCTGGCTGGACAAAATTAGAACTGGTTTTACCAGTGGTTAAAAAGTTTTTGAAAAGTAACGGTCAAATTATTGCTTTATTAAAACCTCACTATGAATCAGATAAAAAGTTGTTGGTAAAAGGAGTCTTGCCACCAGATTTGGCTGAAAAAGTGAAAAATGAAGTGGTAGAAAGGTTACAGGTTTTAGGTTACAGGTTACAGGGTGAAATGGAATCACCCATTCTTGGTGGAGCAGGGAACAAGGAATATTTGCTAGAAATTACTGTATAATTTACCAGGCTTGGAGGGATCGCATAGTGGCCTAGTGCGCGGGCTTGGAAAGCTCGTATACCGAAAGGTATCGTGGGTTCAAATCCCACTCCCTCCGCACTACTATGCAATCTGGGGTTGAAGTTGTGATTTAGGAATTGTGGTTCCTACCCACATAGCATTTTTCTTAACAGGGTTTCCTTCTTTGTCAATTGAAGCTAACCGATGAAGTCTTGTTACAAGCCTGAATTGATCACCCTGATCATCCAAGGACCAAAGTAAGGATGCAAACTTTTCATTTCTAAGTGGAGGATAATATTCTAAAAGATCTCTATAAACTCTCGCTATAGAATCTGCAAGCTTTTCAGGTTCGGCTGATGGATCGAAAAGCGGTGATGATCTGTCAGGAAATCCCCAGGAGATCTGACCCTTCTTAGTAGGGTATTGATTCATGGCCCAAATTTCCCATCTAGCCTTAGAAAACTGTTTTGGTAACGGGACTCCTCTCCCAATAACCTCATCCCTTTTAGCCGTAAACGAGAATACGTCTAATTTTTGACCCAGCTCTATTGGTATAGGTTTAAATTCTGGGGAAAATGGTAATTGTCCACTCCAACTATAAACAAGAGCTGGATGCTCCAAGCCACCATTTGTTAAAAGAAAAGAGGGACTATAATCTTTCTGAAATTCCTCAGCTTCGGCACTATCTTTAGGAAATGGATTAGCTGCGGATAAGGCTTTCGCCCTAAGAGTTTTTAAGTCTGTTAGTTTGACTTCAGCATGAAGTAAGGTTGATCCTGTATGTTCTATAGGTGAAAGAGTATATACCCATACTCCTGGTTTTTCAGCTGTGTCAGGCATTTTAGACATTCTATCACACCTGTCAAAAGTCTTATATTCAGCCTTGTTTTTGGGATCAGTTTGGAGTACAATTCAGCTGCAAACAGATTTAAGCCTGATGATCTCGACTTGACGAATCATTGGACCAAGATATGGACGATCTAGACCTCATTAAAGAAAAAATAAATATTATTGACTTAATTTCCGAGTATCTTCCTTTAAAAAAAGCAGGTGTTAACTTTAAAGCAAATTGTCCATTTCATAGCGAAAAAACTCCTTCTTTTGTAGTTTCCCCGGAACGCCAAATTTGGCATTGTTTTGGTTGTCAAAAAGGTGGGGATATTTTTAAGTTTTTAATGGAAAAAGAAGGACTAGAGTTTAAAGAAGCTTTGGAAATTTTAGCTAAAAAAGCAGGAGTAGCTTTAAAAAAAGTAATTGGAGCTAAAAAAGATAGTAAAGAAAGACTTCTGGAAATCAACTTAAAAGCCCAAGAGTTTTTCCACTATATTTTAACCAGACACCTTTTAGGCAAAAAAGCCCTGGAATATTTACATGAGAGGGGACTGACAGAAGAAACAATTAAGGAATTTGGCATAGGCTATGCTCCTAATTCCTGGGATTCACTGACTAAATTTTTAATTAAAAGAGGCTTTAGCACCCAAGAGCTAGTAGATTCTGGTTTGGGAGTAGCATCCCGTAATCCTTATGATAGATTCAGAGGTAGGATTACTTTCCCTTTGATTGATACCAAGGGGCAAGTAATTGGGTTTTCTGGTAGGGTTTTATACCAAGCAGAACCAAAATATATAAATTCCCCCCAAACACCTCTTTTCGATAAAAGCAGATACCTTTTTGCCATGAATTTGGCAAAATCAGAAATAAGAGCCAAAAATGAAGCTATTTTAGTAGAGGGAGAAATGGATGTAATTTTATCCCATCAAGTAGGTATTAAAAATGTAGTGGCATCCAAGGGCACTGCTTTAACAGAAGGCCAAATAGATTTACTTAAAAAATACACAGACACCATAAGTTTGTGCTTTGATACGGATCTAGCAGGTGATGCTGCCGCACGTCGTGGAATAGAGATTGCTGATAAAGCTGGATTAAATATTAAAGTTATAACTGTAACTGGTGGCAAAGACCCGGCAGAGGTGGCATTGAAAGATCCTAACATTTGGCAAAAATCTATTACTGAGGCAACACCAATTTATGATTATTATTTATTTTCAGCTTCAAAAAGATATGATACTAAAAAAAGTGAAGATCTTCGTAAAATATCTCAGGAGTTAATTCCGATCTGGGCTAAAATTAGTGATGATTTAATCAGAGAAAGCTATATTCACAAACTTTCTGCGATGTTACAAACTGAAGAGTCAGTTTTAAGAACAACCGTAAATAAAGCAAGAGCAACAGTAGGAGCCTCTATCTCAGCAGTTATCAAGGAAGTTAAAGCTGACCAGATTGTTAGCCCCCGTTCAAGGCGTGAACTTTTAGAAGAGTATCTAATCGCCCTTTTCTTACATATTCCCAAAGATTATACTTATGTACCAAATTTTCCAGATGAGCGCATATTTTTAGCTGAGAAATGGAAGCAAGTTTATATATTAATGGTTTTATATCTTGATTCGATATCTTTTAAAGGAAAATCATTTGATATTAATGACTTTATAAAACAAGTCCCTCCAGATTTTGTAAAAGAAGTAGATAGACTTTATCTTTCTGAACTTGATAATAAGCTTACAGATGCTACATTCTGGGTGAAAGAAGTTGATGGAGTAGTTTTGGAGTTAAAAAGAGCACTTGTCAAGGCTTCTTTAGAAAAACTTTCTTACCAGATTAAAGATGCACAGGAATTTGGTAAGATGGAGACAGTAGAGGTTTTAAATAGGAGATTTAGAGACCTCTCCCTGAAGCTCAAGAATCTGTGATATAATCCAACGCCTAAACTATGACTAAAACAAAACAGCCAGTATTGGATATTAAAAAGTTATTAAAACTTGGTAAGCAGCGTGGTTTTGTTTCCCAAGAGGAGATTTTACAAATTTTTCCTAATCCTGAAAATACTGTCCAAGATCTGGATGATTTTTTTATAAAATTGATAAATGAAGGTATTGATGTTTTTGAGACTACTGCTGAAGAACTTGAAACAGACACAAAAACTGGCACAGATTTAGAAAAAGAGCTGGAAATATTGAATACTCTGGAGGAAGGAGCTGTCACAGACCCTGTCAGACAATACTTAAGAGATATTGGTAAGGTATCACTGCTTACTGCTGCAGAGGAAGTTGAACTTGCAAAAAGAGCTGAAAAAAATGAAAAAAAGGCTAGGGATAAACTAACTAGTGCAAATTTAAGGCTTGTTGTTTCTATTGCTAAAAAATATGTAGGAAGGGGTATGTCACTTCTTGATTTAATAGAAGAGGGAAATATAGGTTTGATGAGAGCTGTTGATAAATATGATTGGAGAAGAGGATATAAATTTTCTACATATGCTACTTGGTGGATTAGGCAAGCTATAACTCGTGCTATAGCAGATCAGGCAAGAACTATCAGGATTCCAGTCCATATGGTAGAAACCATAAATAGGTTTAACAGAACTCAAAGACAACTAATGCAAGAGCTAGGTAGAGAACCTACCCCTGAGGAGGTGGCTAAAGCTTTAGGGATAGATGAGTCAAAGGCCCGGGAAATTATTAAAGTTTCCCAAGAACCAACTTCACTTGAAACCCCAGTAGGGGATGAGGAGGATTCCCATTTGGGAGATTTTATAGCAGATCAAGGTCTGCAGCCAGATGAACAAGCAACAAGAGAGTTATTAAAGCTTCATTTAGATGAAGTATTAGATTCACTTTCTCCCAGGGAAAAAAGGGTTTTACAGCTTAGATTTGGATTAGAGGATGGGAAACAAAGAACACTTGAGGAGGTTGGAAAAGAGTTTGGAGTAACCAGAGAAAGAATCAGACAAATTGAGGCCAAAGCAATTAGAAAATTAAAACACCCAACAAGAGCTAAAAAACTTAGGGATTACTTAGAGTAACTAGCATAATCCTTGATTCATAGGACTCCAAGCCCATGTCTGTTGCCGTACAAAAGCGTCATTCATATACGCTACAACTTGGTAAGGGTTAAAAGGATTAGTGTATCCTAGGCGAAAAAACTCTGGCAATTTTCCATCTATTGCGAGCTGACCAATTCCATAATTAAAGGCATTTTCCACATCAGGCCCATCAAGAATATAGGGATCATAAGGAGGATATCCATGATCTAGTCTTCCACCCCCAGCCTCATATTTAATGGTGCATTTGACTTGCAAAGAAGCTTGTTCAGCTGCTTTATAACCATCTTCAACTGAAAATTCTCTTATGTTATGCAGCTGTTTTAATAGGCTAATATAGTCAGTATAGGTACGTTTTTCCAAGGGATTTATTGCTACTGATGCAAGTCTGGAGATTGATGGAGTGGGGGTAGGGATTAGCTCTGGTGCAGGTTTGGGAGCAGGAGGATACCAATCTGGCTGTATAGAACCCATAATTGGAGTGGGGGTAATATGCTCATAAGCTTGTGCCTCACGGACTAAAGGAGAGACTGTTAGGATTCCTAAAAGCATAAGTAAGAAAGCCACGTTTTCAACTGCTTGCATACGCAGCTCGGTAGTTTTTCTGTTAATAAGTATTTCTTGTCTCATAAAGTGCAAATTTTAGCTTAAATTTTACTAATAAGTCAATCCTAGATAGATTTTGGGGCACTTTGATGATATGATTCACTCGTATGAACTGGGTTGAACAAGCTCATCAGGAAGAATTATTAAAGCAAGAACAAAAAAGGCTACAAGAAGAAGCTGCTCAGAGGAAGCGTGAAGCTTATATAGAACAAGTAGATGAGATGGTAACAAGAAATTTAGCAGATATGGCTCGTCCTGTATGGGGAGATGATGGTTTTAAGCCAAGTACAGGATTAACCAACTTTGGTTATTACTGGAGAGTAGGACAAGCTCAGGCAAAAGAGGTTGGGTTATATGATGAATATGAAACTTTTCAGCTTTCAGTCTCCTTTGATAAAGATGGGTCACCAAGATCATTTCAAGCAGGACTTGAACCAATAAATGATAAGGAAGAATTATTAAAAGGGAGATATAAAAATAAATTTCCTGGTGGTTTGGTAAATGGCATACAAACTTATACTATTCCAGCCTGGATGCGTCCAGATTATGATCCGAGTAAAAAAGATTCTTATAATCCTCTATACAAAATCACGGAAGAAGATTTAAGGAGACTGCTTAAAGACTATGTTCTACACGGGCCTGATCTGTATAGGATACAAGCAAGATATCCAGAACCTTCAGCACCTTCACTGAGTTCAAGTAGTGGTTATGATTCAGGAATGACGATTGAGTGGCCCAGTTACCCGATAGTAAGAATAGCAAGGTAACTCCTCGTTTATCTTTGCCAACATTATAAAGAATCATAGAATGGATTTCAGCGATGTTAGATGGTAAAATTGCTGAGCACGTTTACATTCCTCGGTAGCTCAATGGCAGAGCGGCTTCCTGTTAAGAAGAAGGTTGTAGGTCCGACTCCTACCCGAGGAGCAAATTCTGGTTGACCTAACTATTTAGTTTACCCTATGATAGTTATATGGCTAAAAGTATCAAATCCAAGGTTGAGATACCCACACCTCCTCCTATTCCTGATTTAGAAAAACCTCTTTTACAAGTTAGCATTACCAATCCTTTTAAGAAAATTATGTATTGGTTAAATCAAATCCGCCGCAAACAGACAACAACTTTTGCCATAAAATTGTCTATCCCCTTGATCGCTATACCAGTAATAGCTTTCGCTTTCTTTCAGTTAGGTAAAAATTTTGCCTTACCTTATTCTCCAGGATCTGTTTCTCCTCCAGGACCTTCTAGTTCACCAACTCCTAATTTGACTATCTCCAGAGCTGGAATACTAAAAATTGCCAAAGGTAAAGAAACTCGCTACCTATTAAACTTAAAAGATGGAAGGGTGATTGTTTTAGAAATACCTTTGGGAGCAGATCTTAGTAAATATCAGAATAAACAAGTTTTAGTAACGGGTCCATATAACCGCAACACTTCTGTGATGAAAGTTGAAGATATTGCAGAAATTGAAGTTTTAAATGAAGTTTCGGTTTCACCCACCCCTTCTCCATCTCTTTCGCCGTCACCTCCATCCACATCTTCAGCCACACAATAATCCTAGTCCTACTACTCCTGCTCAGAGGAGCTTAAATTTGCTATAATCTTGCCATGGTATTAGAAGAGGATTCATCAAGGGATAAATTATCAGCTTTTAAGGAGGCTTTTACTCCACTGGAGGGAGAAACGAGACCTACTGGCACGGCCAGATTTCAGGTTGTTTCTGGAGAGATTTCAATTTTTGATCCCCATTATGATGTTCCATTTGGATTAAATCACAGAACAACTGATTCACTATTGGGGGACTTAGCAAGTTCAACTCAAGACGAAAGTCCTATCTTGGTATTTAAGAGAGGAGTTTTGGTATTGCTATATGAAGATACCTCTTTTAATGTCTACAAAGAAGGCGATAATATAACCCTTAAGGATAAGGAGATGGATGAAGAAGGACAGCAAGGTATGAGGGCAGAAGAACCTTTGTTTGAAGTTTCTGTAGATATTGCAATGGTTGTAATTGGAGATACTAGGGCTTTTGGTATGAGCGAGACAAATATGAATCCAGATTCAAATGTTGCTACATTACAAATTCAGAATGGAATATATGAATGCACAGTTACGTCATCTCCAGAATCTCCACCAGATCCATATTATGAAGAAACTATTTCAGAGATTAAAATTGTTAAAATCCCAGAGGGAAATTAGGTAAGTCTTAAAAACTATTGGGTGTAATAATTCAAGGGATGGGGAGCCATAAAAAAGCAGCCAATTAAGGCTGCTTTTTGTAAATTTCAGTGTGGCAGAATCTAATTATTTCTTGCCCATAACCATTCTTCCAACCCAAAGCGTCAAAAGTGATCCTAACACTGCCACAATAAAAGAACTAATATTAAAACCAGTTACTCCTACTCCGAAAAGCATGTCTCCAATATATCCTCCGACTATCGCACCTATTATACCCAAAACAATATAGCCTAATATTCCTCCACTTGAAGGATGCGGATCAATGTAATTTGCGATGCCTCCTGCTATAAGACCAAATATTGCATTATAAATAATATTACCCAAAGATTATCTCACCCCCTTTCCTTATATTCTCAGCATAGAATTAAGGTTACCAACTTGTCAATCTAACTACTGGAATTACCATTTTGACAAAAAAATAAATTTGTTAGAAACTGTATTAAAGGGGGTGATTTTTACGTTAAGAACTTTAATTCTTATTGGAATCGCTGTACTTGTCGTCCTATTATTATTGGGTCAGATGGGCATAATTAATCTTAAAGGGCTTATGAGTAGTTCTAGTCAGGGAACTACACAAACAGGTACTAATGGCAGTCAAACTCCTACGTCAGGACAATCAGGTTCTGGAACATCCGGTGGATCTCAAGGAGGTAGTGGAGGCACAGGTGGAAGTACTACTACTTCACCATCTCAAGGATCTGGAGGTATAGAAATAAATATTCCCGTGCCATCAATATCACCAACACCTTTACCATCAGTGCCAGGACTATAAAATCTGAGTAATTTGGGAAAGTGTTTTATAACTGCTCGACAAGCTGATCAATTTTTGAGGCAAGTATGTGGTCTTTTTCTGTGATTTTTCCCTCAGAATGAGTAGTTGTTTCTATCCTTAATTTTTTATAATCATAGATTTTTAGATCTGGATGGTGATCCATTTCATTTGCTATTTTGGCAATTTTATTTACTAGATCTATCACTTTATCAAAACTTCCCAGGGTAAGCTCCAGAACCAGTCTATTATTTTCTTCTTTCCAATTCATTTCAGCTTAATTTTAGCAGCAATCAGTTCTGCCATCAATTGATGTCCTGCAACTGATGGGTGAATCCCATCATTGGGATCAGTATAGTGGCCAGTACCAAATTTACCATTTGCTTTTGTGGGTGTGTAGGCATCAATCAGTGGGACTTTCAGGTGATCTTGGGAAATATACATAGCATTTTCCAAAAGCTCCACAATATCAAGAGAATGTTTGTAAGAGACATCATATTCCCAATTGACTCCACCAGGACCTTTACCAAATCCATATCCTAAGGGAGCAATTTCTGCCAACATATAAACGTCTGCTCCTGTATCTTTCGCCATTTGGACAAGCTTAGTGAGAGAGTTCCAATGTCTATCTCTATTATGGGGATAAAAAGGATTATAGGCAAAAGAGCCAACAATAATGATATCTGGATGAAGAGTTGCTAAAGGCACAAAATTCCTGGTTTTGTAAGTAAAAGGGGAGTTAAAGTTATTAATACCCTCCTCCACATTTTTTGAGCCCATTCCATAGTTATAATAATAAAAAGTAGTCTGAGGATACCTTTTTTTTAAAGCTTTTTGTAAATATTCAAGCTGTTCACCCATAGTATCTACCATGGAATCACCAATGATAGCTATAGAATAAGTAGAGCTTGCGGCTCCGTCTAATGCTTTTTTGGAGGTTCCCAGAGTATTTTGGGATAAGTTATTAACACTTGCTAGTATGGCTATAAAACTAGCAGCAAATAAAATCTTTAGCAGCATTTGCTCATCATAACAAAATATTGTGATAGTTTTGTTATATAATCCAAAGCTATGATTACATTTTGGGGTAAAGTTAAAAAAGGCCATGGTCGAGGGAAAGGTCTCGGTTTTCCTTCAGCTAATGTTAATATTCACAGGAAAATTCCTGAAGGAATCTATATCTCTGAGGCTAAAATTAGGGGAAAGATCCATCCAGCTCTTACCTTTATTGGTGCGGCTAAGACTTTTAATGAAACAAAATACCATTCTGAAACTTGTATTTTAGTTTTTTCTGGAAATCTATATAATAGCTGGGTGACTGTTAAGCTTTTAAAAAAAATTAGGGATAATAAAAAGTTTGAGAAAGTTAGTGATTTGATAAAAGAAATGAAGAATGATGAAAAAATAGCAAGAAAGTATTTTAATGTTTAGTGGGATAGTTACTAATTTAGAAAAAGTTATAAAAATAGAAAAAACTAATCAGGGAGTGGAAATAACTTTGCCTATTCCTGGTGGGTGGAAACTTCAGATGGGAGAGAGTGTAAATATTGATGGGATCTGTTCAACTGTAAAATATTTGGATAAAGATAATTTTTCTGTATATTACATGCCAGCTACACTGAAAGTTACCACTTTGGCAGATATTAGTGATACTCATCAGTTTAACCTGGAAAGATCCTTAACTTTAAATTCTTTGGTAGGTGGGCATTTGGTTTCTGGGCATGTGGATTGTGTAGGAGAAGTAGTTAATTTAAAAAATGAAGGTGATTCTAAGGTTTTGACAATCACTTTACCAAAAGAGTTTTCCAAATATTTGATTTATAAAGGTTCTGTGGCTGTAAATGGAGTAAGTTTAACTGTAGTGAGTGTGGAAAAAGATAATTTTGTAGTTTCTTTAATTCCTTATACGCTGTCTCATACAAACTTAGGTTCTTTAAAAGCACAAGATAAGGTTAATATTGAGGTAGATACATTGGCAAAGTATTTGGAAAAGCTGATCAGAAAATGACTAATCAAGAAGCATATAGAGTAGTAAATTTTTTTCATCAAACCTCTCCTGAGGTTTTGCAACTGCTAGCCAAAAAATACCATAACTCAAAGATTGTGGCTCATAAAAGTAAAAATAAAAATGATTTTAATTTTGCAACTGAGGCTGATATAGCAGTAGAGAAGTTAATAGTAGATAAAATCCAAAAAACTTTTCCCCAAGACCAGATTATGGCAGAAGAAAGCTATGCTGCTATAGCAGTTAGTGGTAAAGGCAGATATTGGGTGGTAGATCCAATTTGTGGCACTGGTAATTTTGCCAGAGATATTAAGGTATATGTTACCAATATTGCTTTAGTGGAAAATGGCAAGTTGGTAGCTGCTTGTGCTATAGATCATACTCAAGCCGAATATATTTGGAGTGTGGGAAAGAGGATTTTTATTGGTAGGAAATTACTTAAGAAAGAGAAAAAAACTAAAGGGGTAGCAATAGAAGTAGATTTAACAGCTCTGTTAGGAGCAAGTAATGAAGTTAAAGAAAAACATGCCAAATTTATTTCTCAACTAATCTTGAAAACTGACTATTACCTGCTGTCAGTAGCTTCTTCACTGACCTTTGCTTATGTAGCAACCTGCAAACTAGATGCATATATTTGTGTAAATTATAAATTGTGGGATGTAGCAGCGGCTAATTTTTTAATTTTACAAGCAGGAGGGGTAGTGACTGATATATTAGGGAAACCTTGGGCAATCAGTTCCACAAACGTACTGGCTGCTCTAGATAAAAGGGTTCATCGAAAATTAGTTAATTTTCTTTGTCAGTAGTTGGGCAATCTGGTTTATGGTTTCATCAAGAGCTCCATCTTTATTAACTATCACATTTTCAAATTTATCTTTTAATTTATCCCAGTTTTCAGCGTCTTGCTTGAATCTAATTTGGATAGCTTTTTCATCCATACCACGGGAAGTTAACCTTCTGACCAAAGTCTGTTTATTAGGAGTGGTAAGAAACACCACCAATGTTTTCTCAAGTAATTTTGCAGCAGAATTTGGATCAAAAATAGCTTTAAAATAATCCTTAGCCCGGGAGGCCATAGTAGCCTCAATTCTCCAAATCATATTTTTACCATTTAAAACTTTTCTAATCTCAGCTTTGGTAGTGCCATAATAATTTCCAGAATATTCAACTGTTTCTAGAAATTCCCCAGCTTGCAGTCTTTCTAAAAATCTTTCGCGGGATACAAAGTAATAATCTTTACCCTCTTTTTCATCTTTTCTGGGTAGGCGTGAAGTAGTAGTAGTAATTTTGGAAAAATCAGGAAATCTTTGTAAAAGTTTTCTAACAACAGTATCTTTACCAGAGGCTGTAGAACCTGTCAAAATTAGCAAAATTCCAGGTGCTTGGTCTAGTGATTCCATAAGAGCACATTATATGGTAACATGACAATTGATGCAAAAAGGGCCTTTTTACGATCCCGAAAAGACTTATGAAGAAAACTATGACTTTGGTCCATATGGAGCATTTGCAGACAGTAAAGTTTTTACCCAGTCTGGTGAGCCAAGATATGATTTCTTAGGCCAAAAAGTATATTTACCTTTTGGTATTCCTGCAGGCACGATAATAAATAGCAACTACGCAAAAGCTGCGTTTGAAAAAGGCTTTGATATTGTTGTGTATAAAACAGTACGAAGTGATTTCTTCCCCTGTCATCCATTTCCAAATATTCTTGCAGTTCATGTTGATGGTTCGTTAACGCTTGATAAATTGCAAACTCCGCAGTTAGGAGATGCAAATTACCAGGAGCCCCTAACAATTACAAATTCTTTTGGTGTTCCATCGAAAAAACCAGAGGTTTGGCAGGAAGACGTCAAGAAGGCAATTTCGTATGCCGGAAAAGGACAAGTGCTAGTGTTGAGTTTTATGGGAACGATAAAAGCCAACCAAACCCAGGAAGAATTTATTGATGATTATATTTTGGCAGCCAAACTCGCATATGAAACAGGAGTAAAAGTGCTGGAGGTAAACTTATCGTGCCCAAATATCGGTAACGAAGGTCTTGTTTGCTATAACTTAGATGTAACAGAAAAAATATGTAAAGGTATTAGACAGATTATTAATAATATTCCGCTGATTCTAAAAGTAGGGTATTACGAGCATAATGAGCAGCTGGAAAAAATTGCACAGATCGCAAACCAATATGCAAATTCAATCTCAGCAATCAATACACTACAGACAGCAATTGTAGATAAGGAGGGGAAACAAGCACTTCCCGGAAAGAATAGAGATAGGTCAGGGGTTTGCGGTGCAGCAATCAAATGGGCAGGTTTAGAAACTGTGAAACGTTTGCGTAAAATTAAACAGGACCAGGGCTATTCTTTTTCAATTGAGGGAGTCGGTGGAGTAGTGGAACCAGCTGATTATTTTAAATACCTCAGTGCTGGAGCAGATTCAGTGATGAGCTCAACAGGAACAATGTGGAATCCATATTTAGCCCAGGAAATTAAGGAAAAAGAAAAAGTTAAAGAAGAATTGTTAGAAAAAATTGAACCAGTTGTATCTCCTACTAATTTTTAATTTAGTCCTTATTATTAATTGGGGTTGTTGGTTGAAAAAGCTCTCTGGAGTTCAAACCGGCATGGTCTATTGCAGCAGTTAATTGTTCAATGCCATGAATTCCGCCACCTGCTCTGTGCATAGCTTCCCAGAGTTGATGGGTAGTTGTTCCAGGATGGTTTTCTACATACTCCACTGTCCATCCCCGGAGTTGAGGAGCAATACTTAGATCAAAAAAAACTCTTTCAAATTCAGCCATCTTGTGTATTTTAACAGGGATAAACTACTTGTCCAGAACCTGGTTTGGCTAAGATTTTCCCATCCTCATATACTTTTGTTCCATGCAGATAAACTGTTTTAACTCTTCCTCTAACTTTTCTCCCTGCAAAGGGAGACCATTCACATTTAGTTTTTAATTCCTCATTTTTAATCTCGTATTCTTCATCCAAATCTACTTCTATATAGGTTTTATCATCAGTTGGGATATTAAAAATTTTGGCAGGATTTTTATGTAAAAGCCTTATTACATCATCTAGAGTTAGTTTATTTTCTGATACAGCTGTAAGGAGTAAAGGTAGGGTGGTTTCCAGTCCTGGGACTCCAAAAGGGGGGCTTTCTGATTCCTTCTCTTCTTTAGTATGGGGAGCGTGGTCAGATTCTATTAGATCAACAAACTTGAGATTTTTCCAGATAAAATCTAGATCTTTTTTGGTTTTTAAAAATGGCTTCATATTTCCATAAGGGCCTAATTTCTTTGTATCCTCTTGGGTTAAAAACAGATGATGGGGCGTAACTCCACAAGTTATAGGCAACCCTTGAGATTTTGCTTTAATAATCTGTGAGAGTTCTTCTTTGGAGGAAACATGGCAAATATGAGTTTTCTTTTTGGTAGTTTTTATTACCTTTAGTGCCATAGGTATAGTCTCACCTTCACAGTGTAAAAGTATAGGTTGGCTACCTGGCCAAGCTTGATAAATTTCCTTTAATTTTTTCTCATTAATTAAAAAATTCCCAGTTGTAGCATTTAAATAAAGTTTTATGCCAAAAACCTGATCTTTTATAGCTTTAAATTCCTCTAGATTATCTCCCAAAGATCCAAAATGAAAACCAATATCACACACTGCTGTTTGGGAGGCTAACTTGATTTTTTCCTCTAACAAAGCTGGAGTAGTAATAGGGATTTTATTATTAGGCATATCTAAAATTGTGGTAAATCCTCCAGCAAGCGCTGCAGATGTGCCTGTTAAAAAATCCTCTTTATGCATCTGTCCTGGAGTCCTGAGGTGAACATGGATATCAATAAGACCAGGAAGGGTAATACTACTCATATCCTTGCTATTATACCAATGTTAAAATGTTAAAAGTGAAGTTTAGAATTTTTCTATTTTTAATATCGAGTGGAATTTTTGCCATATTCACCCTTTTTTCTTATACGGTTGCTAAAGAGATGTGGCAGAGTGTTGATTTTGACACCACGGTCAAGCTGCAGGATCATATCTCCAGACGTTTTGACTTAGAGTTTTCCTATTTTTCTTTAGTTGGGAGTGCGGAAGTAACTTTTGCGATAGCAGGATTTATCTCTATTTTTAATTTGATTAGGTTTAAGGTGTGGTCATCTTTGGGCTGGTTGATGGTAATTCCAGCATCAGCAGTGGAGATTTTTGGTAAGTTAGTACTATTTCATCCTGGTCCACCGGTTTTATTTCACAGATCCATACTGGAAACCACCTTACCCAGCTTTTATATCCATACAAATTTTTCCTATCCTTCAGGACATATGATCAGGACCACATTTTTGACCACTGCACTGTTAATAGTGGGTTTATCAACTACTAAAAATAACTTTACAAAACTTATCTTTCTAATCTTAGCAATTGGCTTTATATTTATAATGGGTTTAACAAGAGTTTATCTAGGGGAACATTGGTTATCTGATGTAGTAGGGGGGGTAATGTTAGGGGCAAGTTGTGGGATTTTAGCCTCGGTTTTTATCATTGGAAAGAAAGCAGAAAAAAACTTGCACTTTTAATATTTTTGTTGTACTATTTGGTCAAAGCTGCCCGCTTTGATGAGCAGAAACGTTACAATTGTAGTCATAATTTTAGTTTTAGCAGTAATAGCTGCATACCTAGTTTGGCTAAGAGGGCAGTATCAACAGCAAGTTACCTCTCCTCAGCCTTCTCCTACTGAAGTAGCAAGCCCAACACCAACTCCCAGCGTAACTCCAAGTCCAACAGCTACTGCTACACCTTCTGCAACACCAAAAACAAGTCCAAAAGCTGCAACTTCTTCTTCAACCACTAAGTAGATACTAGATAGCGAGATTCTAGATACTAGTTTCAGAACAACTAGCTGTCTAGTGCCTAGTATCTAATATCTTTGTTTATAACAATACTCATGATAGGATATAGTTTACATTTATGGAGGATCCTAAGGTGGAAAAATTGATCATAATAGGCTCTGGTCCTGCGGGTTTAACTGCTGCTATTTATGCTGCTAGGGGAAACCTAAATCCAGTAGTTATCTCAGGAAGAGAGGCAGGGGGACAGTTAACTTTAACTACAGATGTAGATGATTACCCTGGGTTTCCTGAGGGTATTCAAGGCCCAGATCTGATGATAAACATGAGGAAACAAGCCCAAAGGTTTGCTACCCGTTTTATTGACGAAGACGTAGTCTCTGTTAATTTAAAAACTAAGTCTTTTGAGATTAAGACTGAAACCTCTAACCTGAAAACTGAAGCCTTAATTATAGCTACAGGAGCCTCAAGCTTGTGGCTAGGGCTAGAATCTGAAAAAAGGTTAATTGGTAAAGGAGTTTCATCTTGTGCTGTGTGTGATGGATTTTTCTTTAAAGATAAAGATGTGGTAGTTGTTGGAGGAGGGGATACTGCCATGCGGGAGGCTCAATTTTTATCCAAACTTTGCAAAAATGTAACTGTTATACACAGAAGAGGAGAACTAAGGGCTCAGAGTGCACTGGTTGAATTAGTTAAATCTAAACCAAATGTTAAATTTTTATTTAATACCACTATAGATGAAGTTATGGGACAAGATAAAGTTACTGGTTTGAGGTTAAAAAATACTCAGGACAATAACACCTCAGAAATGACTATAGATGGAGTTTTTGTTGCTATTGGACATAAACCAAACACTGATTTTCTAAAAGGACAAGTGGAACTGGATGAAAAAGGCTATATTGTGGTGAAAAATGAGACCCATACTAGTGTTGAAGGAGTGTTTGTAGCAGGAGATGTGGCAGATCATAAATATAGACAAGCAGTTACAGCAGCTGGAGCAGGCTGCAAAGCCACTTTTGATGCAGAAGAATATCTAGAAAATCTACTTTGATAGTAATACTCGTTCTTTATCAACTAATTTTGTTAAGTACAAAGGTATAAGTAATATAGATAAAATTAAAACAATCCAAATAAAGTACACGATAGATTTGTCAGCTATCCAGTAATCTCCGGTAGGTCCATAGAGCCCTTCGTGAACAAACGGAGGTTTAAAATCAAAGATCGGTAATGTGTCACTACAATAATACAGGTGACCATCGATTGCAAAATACCAAAATGTAGCTCCTACAGCAAAAGAAAATAATAGAAAAATGATGTAAAACGGAAGCAGATGTAGCTTATTCTTTAAAGAGTACACAAACACAATTATACTACTCACCACCAATTGCAAATATCTGATTGAAACTAGGTGTATAATATCTGTAATGAGTCTCATTAATTCTCTGATTAAACTCCTTCCCACAAAACCAATTTATGCTCATTGTGATATTCCTTGTGGGATCTATGATCCTCATGAGATGCAAATGGCAGCTCATACTGTAATCAGGATGGTAAATTTAATTAATGAGGCCAAAGGGGATACTCATAAAATTGCCCGCTGCACTAGAGTAAAAGAAAAACATGGAGATAGAGTAGAATATGAAATAACAACTTTGTGGGCAGATTATTTTAAGGAAGAACATTTAAAAGATTATCCTAAGTTACATGATTTAGTCTGGAAAACCGTTAAGCTAAGTGGAAAAGTTAGACAAGAAGTAAATTTAGAAAGCTCTCAAGAGCTTTTAAAAAATGTTCAGGAAATTGCAGAGATTTTCTGGAAAACTAAAGGTTTTGAGCCTGTAAGAATACCATCTGGATATCCTACTGAAGGTGAAATTGTTTCCCATTCTTAAATTTAAAGTTTCTGGCAATTCCATGCTACCCACGCTAAAAGAAGGGCAGGATATTTTAGTCTGGTGCTGGTTTTACAATCCTAAAGTAGGTGATTTAGTAGCACTGAAAAAATTCGGTAAAGAGATGATTAAAAGGATCTCAGCTAAAACTAACAATAAGTTCTATGTGTTAGGGGATAATCCAAAAGAAAGCACAGATTCAAGGTCCTTTGGGGCACTAACTCAGGATGAAATTATTGGTAGAGTAATCTACAAATAGCCATCAAAGTGATCATATCTAATATTTTCTTTTTCTACTCCCAGACTTTGTAAAATATTATCAAATGAATCAACCATTTTTGGTGGACCAGCTAGATAATAAATAGTAAATAGTTCATTGTTCATAGTTAATTGTTTTAACTTTTCAGGACCTAATTTGCCTTGAGTAGTGGTGTTAATATAATGAATTTTTAAGTTTTTCAGCTTCTTTTGCCAATTATTAAGATCATTTCTAAATGGAAAATCATCATCAGAATTTGAATAAATTAAAGTAATTGGAGTTTTTAACTTGCGGTATAGGGCATCTTTAATCATAGATCTAAAAGGTGTAATCCCAATTCCTCCTGCAATCATTACTGCAGGGGATTTTTCATCTAAAGTAAAAGTCCCAGCAGGGTGAGATGCTTTAATCTGATCACCTGGCTTTATTTTTTCTAAAGCCTTTTTAAATACAGTTTTTCCATGTCTTGTTGAAAGCATTAAAAAATCCTCAGTGGGGGAGGCAGAAATAGTGAAGGACCTTGTATTACCCAGTGGATCTTTTACAGGAAGCTCGTAATCTAGATATTGCCCTGCATAGAAATGAAAATTTTCAGGTTTTTCAAAAATTACACAAAAGTATCCTGGATATTTTTTAATATCTTTGACTTTAAGAGGCACAGGGGTATAGTATACTAACCTTATGCCCACTTCAAGTTCTGTAGTCACAACCCAGCAAGTGCATGATACTCATGCTCAAAATGTGGCTGATAATCTAAACCAAGCAGGAGTAGCTGTGACACATGATGTAAAACCCACAACTCCTGAGACCCCTATTCAAAAAACCCAAGATCTGGTTGAGGCAGGAGCAAAAATAATAGGTGAGGATATCCAACATGGGTTTAATGATTTAGGTTATATAGCTGAGGCAGATTTAAAACATGGAGATAAAATTAGAACTACTGAATCTAAGAATCCTCTTAAAGTACTGGTCGGGAAGTTAATGAGGAAGAAAAGTAAAGATCAGGAAGTAGTGGAGAAGTAATATGGAAGTTACCCAAACAGGACCAGACATCTTAAATATTTTCATGGTAATTATTGCCCTTTTAGCTGGAGGGTTAATTTCTGCAGGCTTAGTAATTTATTTTTGGAAATATGTTGTTGGCTTTA
>Ga0080064_1002572_pt1 | contig 30033 bp, 28 predicted proteins | sample Subgrocontami54m_FD_69260 | JGI IMG/M metagenome (GOLD analysis project Ga0080064, IMG submission 69260) | Subsurface groundwater microbial communities from S. Glens Falls, New York, USA - GMW46 contaminated, 5.4 m (SPADES assembly) (version 2) ...
CTAACGCAGATTGTTTCCAACACCGTCAGTCTAACAACTTACGGCAGGAGACGCCTGCTTCATACCATCAAGCGGTAGCGACCGGATCGACAATGACCTTTGACTGAACATCGATCAGCTCGTTCTTTTCCGAAGTTATCCGTATGATCCGGTCGCTACCGCTCGCGGTTCTGACACGCGCTAACATGAACACTCAATCCATCTACATGCATTGGGCCAAGACGCGCCCGAAGGTGAAATACGATCTCGCGCTCAGCGGGATCCTCAATCTGCCGTTCGCTGAGCTGGACGCTCAGATCGATGATCTGGATTTGAACGGCGACAACTCTTACGGTTATCGACCGCTGGTTGATGCACTGGCATCGCATTGTGCCGTTGGGTCTGAATCGGTGGTGACGATTTCCGGCGGAACTTCGATGGCAAATCATCTGGCGATGGCCGCGGCACTCGAACATGGCGACGAAGTCTTGATTGAAGAGCCGACCTACGAACCGATTCTCGCCGTCGCGGAATATCTCGGCGCAAACATCAAACGCTTTCCGCGATCGTTTGAGAATGGTTTTCGGGTGGAGACGGATGAGCTGGCGAAACAGATCACGGCGCGGACTCGACTGATTGTGCTGACCAATCTGCACAATCCCAGCAGCACGCTGGTCGATGAGGAAACACTAGAGCGAATCGGCGAGATGGCGCGCAGCATAGGCGCGCGGGTGCTGGTCGATGAGGTTTATCTGGAAGCGATGTTCGAAACCGCGCCGCGATCGTCGGTCCATCTCGGGCCGGAGTTCATCGCGACCAGCAGCCTGACGAAGGGTTATGGACTGAGCGGCTTGCGCTGTGGCTGGATCATGGCTGAGCCGGATTTTGCACAACGAATGCGGCTGCTGAATGATATTTTTGGAGCTATCGGACCGCAACCTTCCGAGCGGCTCAGCGTCCTGGCGCTGGCGAAACTGCCGAAGGTCATCGCGCGCGCGAAAAACATCCTGGAACGCAACCGAGCCGTGCTTACTGAATTTCTCGACTCGCGCGAGGAACTGAAAGTTGTGCGCACCGAATCAGGCACCACCTCGTTTCCGCGACTGCTGAAAGGGCGCGTCGAAGATCTCTGCGCCTTGCTCACCGAGAAATACGATACTGCCGTCGTGCCTGGCCGCTTCTTTGAATCGCCACAGCACTTCCGTATCGGCATGTGCGCTGAGCCGGAGTTGTTCAAAACTGGTGTGGAAAGATTAGGCGCGGCATTGGATGATTTGCGGGGATAGAGTAACCTCAGCATCATGAAATCACTTTCTCGTGATACTTCACCCGAAGCTCAGGAACTGATTTTTGAGATGCTTCGAAACGCGCCTGCCAGCAAGAAGATTGCTTTGACGTTTGATCTAATTCAAGCCAGCCGCTTGCTTGTCCTTGCCGGGCTGCGCCGCCGGTTCCCCACGGCCAGCGAAGGGGAACTAAGACTTCGTCTGATTTCCAAGCTATTGGCGCGGGAAGACGTGATTCGCGCATTCGGCTTCGATCCCAACGCCGCAAACCATTGATCCATTCGATGGAAAATCCCTTTATCGTATTGTTGCAGATAGTCAGCGCGTTTGAGGCGATCGGGATCGACTACGTCGTGGTCGGATCGCTGGCCAGTTCAATTCATGGCGACTATCGGGCGAGCGCTGATATTGACATCGTTGCGGAGATAAGGGACGAACAGATCGACCCCCTTGTGAATGCGTTAAGGACAAATTTCTACGTCGATGACTTGTCTGTGCGGAAGGCAGTTACACAGGGCCGTTCATTCAATGCCATTCACCTGACAGCAATCTTCAAAGTCGATGTCTTTCTGGCGGCGAGCGGTTTGGGCAAGCAACAACTGGCAAGGCGACAACTGCACCAGCTAACTGCCGACATGCCTCAACAGATCTGGATCGCCACAGCCGAGGATACGATTCTTGCAAAGCTCCACTGGTACCGCCTCGGCAAGGAGGTTTCCGAGTTGCAGTGGCGCGACGTCAAAGGGATCATCGGTACTCAAGCTAGCCGGCTTGATTTCGATTACTTACGTTTGTGGGCAGAGCGCATGGACGTTCTCGGCTTGCTCGAGCGGGCGTTTATGGAAAGCCATTAGCTCCCTCGCACTGTAATTGGAATGAAAATCAAAATCATCGGCGGCGGTCCGGCCGGGATGTACTTCGCGATCCTGATGAAGAAGGCCGACGCCACGCATGACATCACAATCTACGAACGTAACGGCCCGGATGACACGTTCGGTTGGGGCGTGGTTTTTTCCGGAAAGACGCTGAGCAATTTACGCGAGGCCGACGAGCCGTCGCACGCGGAGATCACGCGCGGCTTTGAAGCCTGGGACAATGTTGACGTCGTTCATCGCGGTGAGGAGATTTCGATTCATGGCAACAGCTTTTCCGGCATCGCGCGCCTGCGTCTGCTGAAAATTCTGCAACGGCGTTGTGAAGAACTCGGCGTGGCGATCGATTTTCGAAGCGAAATTGCAGACGTTGATTCTTTACGCGCCGAATGCGACTTACTCGTTGGCGCTGACGGGGTGAACAGTCTGGTAAGGGAGAAACTCAAAGCTCAATTCCAACCGGATCTCAGCATCCGTCCAAACAAATACATCTGGTACGGAACGAATCAGTTGTTCCATGGCTTGACGCTGACCTTTCGCGAAACGCCGGCAGGTGTATTCGCCGCGCATTCGTACAAGTTCGACAAGACAACCAGTACGTTCATCGTCGAATGCGATCCGCAGACCTGGGCGAGCGCTGGATTCGCCGAGATATCAGAAGAAGAGACGCGTGCCTATCTTGCGGAAGTATTCGCTGCGGATCTAAATGGTCAGCCGCTGCTTTCAAACAATTCAAAGTGGCTCAATTTCCTGCTGGTGAAGAATGGGAGTTGGAGCTTCGATCACGTCTTGCTGCTGGGTGATGCATTGCACACCGCGCATTTCTCGATTGGCTCAGGCACAAAGCTGGCGATGGAAGACGCGATCGCGCTCAAACAATCGTTCGCTGAAACGTCCGACGTGGTAGAGGCTTTGCTGCGATTCGAAGAAGTCCGCAAACCAATCATCGAAGACTATCAGGCCGCGGCATACGACAGCATGGTTTGGTTTGAGAATGCGAGAGAGTATATGCACTTGTCGCCGATCGAACTCGCCTATGTGTTAATGACGCGCAGCGGGAAAGTTGATCGTGAGAGTCTGAGACGGCGCGATCCGGAGTTTGTGGCGAACTACGAGTCGGAAGCAGGAGCAGGAGGCAGGAGCAGGAGGCAGGAGTCGCCATCGACTAGCTCTTGAAACGCTCAGGATGCGCTATCATGCCGCCAAGCATTCTCCCAACTTCCTCATAACCATCTACTAAACTCCTCCGCTTCTCAGCGGAGATGTAACCGCAATCTCGAGAGTAGTCTAGCCACACTTGAGTTTCCGTGGCTTCTCCATCGGCATCAGCCATCTTACTAACAAACATCTTGGCGTAGAGCTTTTTCCGGTAACCCTCAGCGATGTTCGCTGTCACGCTTCGCGATGACCGTCTTATTTGATCGGTAAGAGAGAACCTCTCTTCGGCTGGAAACGCCTTTGAGAGGTTAAAAATCTCCATGGCTAGCTTGTAGGCCAATTGGTACACCTTGAGATCTCTGAATCCACGGGTATCATCCATCGAACTTCACTGCCTCCTGCCTCCTGCCTCCTGTCTCCTGTCTCCTGTCTTAACCCACGTCGGCGCAAGCAGTCTCCGTCTCCCATCACTAGCCATCGCGATGCCGGGTTCGTCGAGTTCCTTCCGATCCCAAAGCTTGCACGTGACCTGGCGATGCGCCTGGTCCAGTGCTTCACAGTAGTTCGTGTAAGTGCAGCGACGAACTTCATCGCCCCGACCAACCTTCACTTTCATAAACCAATCGGGATCGGCGAGCGCCTGTCGCGCCATGCCGACGATGTCTGCATCACCGCGCTGAAGGATCGCTTCGGCCTGTTCGAAAGTCGTGATGCCTCCCGTGGCGACGATGGGCGTAGTGAATCCGGCAGCGTTCACCGTTTGTTTGATCTTTGTGACCAGCGGCACGGAGCGGCCGAACGGTCCGCGTTCATCCGATAGAGTTGTCGGCATGCATTCGTAACCGCTCCGGCCGGTGTAAGGATAGACAGCCTGGCCGACTTTCGGCTGCTCGGCGTCTTCGAACTTTCCGCCTTTCGAGATCGAAAGATAATCCATCCCGGCTTTCGCGAATTCCACGCCGAAGTAAACCGCGTCGTCGATGCGATTGCCGCCGGCGATTACTTCGTCGCCGAGAAAACGCACGCCAACCACATAATCGTCTCCGACTGTCTTGCGCACGGCGCGATAAACTTCGAGCGGCAAGCGCACGCGATTTTCTCTCGTTCCACCATAACCATCGTCGCGATCATTCAGCGCGCTGAGAAATCCGGCCATCGTGTAGGCGTGCGCATAGTGGAGTTCAACGCCCCCAAATCCGGCTTCGCGCCCGCGCTGCGCGGCCTCGGCGAAGATTCCAGGGAGGACTTCCGGCAATTCGCGGACGTGAGGCAGATGCGTATCCGTCACGTATTCGCGGTAACCGAAGCGCAACGATTCCAGCTCGCGGTCGTTGAGAACGCGATCGATAACTTCGTCTGGGGCGTCGTTGAGAAAGGAGCGAACATCTGTTTCATTTGCGCTGAGCCAATATGAATCCTCCATCAGTTCCGAAATCCCCCGGCGATGACGATCGGTGATTCCCAGAAAACGCTCGAAATATTTTGTCTGGTCCGGCCGACGCTTGACGGCCAGAAAATCGATGATCTGGATGAAAAGTTTCGTTTCGCCATCGCTCGCTGCGCGTACCGTTTCGACGAGCTGTTTCAATCCGGGCAGAAATCGATCATGCCCGATGCGTAGTAGTGGCCCGCTGGGAATATCGCGCACGCCCGTCGCTTCAACAACGAGCGCGGCCGGTCGTCCTTCAGCAAATCGTCGATACCAATCAAGATTGTCTGGCGTAACAAAGCCGTCTTCGGTCGCGCGCCAGGGGACCATCGCCGGTACCCAGGTGCGGCTTGCGAGGGTGCGTGAACCAATCTTGATCGGCTGAAACAGAAGTGAGTGCGCGGCTTCCTCAGCAGTAGGCCACCGAGTCTCAGGAATTGAATGCTTGATCGGGTTCGCGAATTTCCACATCGCTCGATCACTCTACCACGGAGAACCTTTTTGGAGTTGCGGCGGTGTCAGAACCGGGAGCGGTAGCGACCGGATCGCACGAAGCCCGTCGAACACGGTGGTATTAGTTTCTTTGGCTTGGTTGAGTGGTGGGATCCGGTCGCTACCGCTCCCGGTTCTGACACGAGCGTGGTAAATTATCGGCGACCCAAACGGAGAGCACCTTGACTGACGACCTTCTCAAATGGCGTTCTGAGTTTCCGATCCTCGAAAGAGCGGTCTACTTGATCTCGCACAGTCTGGGGGCGATGCCGCGCGCGACTTACGATCGCTTGCATGAGTACGCGGACATTTGGGCGACGCGCGGCGTGCGCGCTTGGGCCGAAGGCTGGTGGAACATGCCCGTTAGCGTCGGCAACGAAGTCGGGCGCATCATCGGCGCCGATCCCGAAACCGTGGTAATGCATCAGAACGTTTCAATCTGTCAGTCGTTGATCCTCTCCTGTTTCCTGCCGCTGCCCGCGAACTCGAAACGAAATAAGATCGTCTATTCGGAATTGAATTTTCCCTCGGTGATGTACGTCTACGAGGCGCACGCTCGTGAACACGGCCTGCGCATCGAGGTGGTTAAGTCCGACGACGGCATGACTGTGCCGCTGGAGAGAATGCTCGCGGCGATCGACGAAGAGACTCTGCTCGTTCCGATTTCGCACGTGCTGTACAAGAGCGCATACCTACAAGATGCGAAAGCGATCACTGATCGCGCGCATGAACTCGGCGCGCGGGTCATCCTTGATACTTATCAATCGGCGGGCACGGTTCCGTTTAGCGTGAAGGAATTGAATGTGGATTTCGCGACGGGTGGTTCAGTGAAGTGGCTTTGCGGGGGCCCCGGCGCGGGCTATCTTTACGTGCGGCCTGACTTGATTGACCAACTTGAGCCGAAGACAACCGGATGGATGGCCCACGAAACGCCGTTCGCATTCGAAACGAACCTGCATTACGCTCCGAACATTACGCGATTTCTCCACGGATCGCCGGCGATTCCGGCGCTGTACGCCGCCCAAAGCGGGTACCAGATCATTAATGAGATCGGCGTTGGAGCGATTCGCGAGAAGAACATGCGGCAAACCGGAGCATTGATCGAACTCGCCGAGGCCGCCGGCTTTCTGGTGACGAGTCCGAAAAATCCGGAACAGCGCGGAGGCACGATCACAGTTTGGGACGACAATGCCGCGGCAATCGCGAAGGAGTTGATTCGCCGCGAGTTCATCGTCGACTATCGCCCCGGCGCGGGCGTGCGCATCTCGCCGCACTTCTACACGAAGGACGAAGAGCTGGAGCTGGTCATCGGCGAGATGAAAAAGATCCGCGACCCCCGGGCCTACGCAGCGCAGGAAAAAGTCGGCGCGGCGTTTTGAAGCAGGACCATCATGAAGTTATTCGTGGAATCCCCAGATCTACTGCAAACGATCGTTAACGAGACTGAGAAGAACAGTGAGGCAGCCCGTCAGTTAGTTTCCGGCCTCAGTGAGGCTCAACTCAATTGGAAACCAGACCCGGACAAATGGAGCATTGCGCAGTGTTTGGATCATCTCGCGGTTACGTCTAAGAAATTCGACGCGTATTTCACCGTCGCGCTGACGCGTGGACGAAAGAAATGGCCGGTGAGCACTGGCCCGGGCTATCGGCCGAGTTTGATGGGAGGGTGGCTAATCAAGCAAGTCACGCCGGAGACGGGAAGGAACTTACCGGCGCCAAAGGTGTTTCGACCATCTGAGTCGTCAACCATTCAAGGCGCGCTTGAAAGTTTTCTGAAACAACAGGAGAGATTTCTTGCGTTCGTCCGAGAGACTGCGGGAGTCGATTACAATAAAACGCGCCTGCGGTCGCCGGTGACTCCACTAATGCGGTACAGTCTGGCCGACGCGTTTGTGGTCACCGTCGTTCATGGCCAGCGGCACCTGGCACAGGCGCGGCGAGTCCGCGAAACTTCGGGCTTTCCCAACTAAACGAAGTTATGTCCAATGATTACGGCAAAGACGCACCGCTTTCCTACAACAAATACCTGCGCGTGCCTGAGTTGATCGAGCTGCAAAACTGCCTGTCGTCGCCGGCGCATCGCGATGAATTGCTTTTCATTACTGTGCATCAGGCGTATGAACTCTGGTTCAAGCAAATCCTGCACGAGATTGACGGAGCCATCGGCCTGATGAAGGAAGATCATCCCGCGGGAGCCGCGCACGCACTACGCCGCGTGGTTGAAATTGAAAAGCTCCTCATCGCGCAAATTCATATTCTGGAAACCATGAAGCCGATCAGCTTCCTCGCCTTCCGCGACGAACTGAATCCGGCGAGTGGTTTTCAGTCGATGCAGTTTCGCGAGATCGAATTCTCTTCCGGCTTGAAAGATGACGCGGTGCTGCGCGCGTTTGCGCAGGACGATTTTGCCCGTAAGCGCCTGGAGACCCGCATGAAAGCGCCTTCACTCAGCGAGGCATTCTTTGCTTTGCTGCGCCGGCGCGGCTTTGACACGCCGGCCAGCGACGCTCCGCGAAACGAGAAGGAACGCCGCAGCAATCATGGCAAACGCCAGCGGGCGATGTGCGAAGTGCTCACGCATCCCGAACAGCTCGGCCAGGAATATCAACTAGCCGAAGCGCTGCTTGAACACGACGAATACTTTTCGCTGTGGCGCTCGCATCACATCAAGATGGTCGAGCGCATGGTCGGAACCAAACGCGGGACGGGTGGTTCGGACGGCGTCGGCTATCTGCAAAAGACTCTGGACAAGAAATTCTTTCCCGAAATCTGGGAGGCGCGCACCTTTCTCAGCACCAAGCACGACGATCAGGGCTGTCCGTTTGCGAAGTCTTGAGAGCTTCCGTTGCTATCCCGATCAGGGGCCGTGATAGAATCGTTTCAATTAGGAGTACAAGCCATGTCCAGGAATGTTCAATACGTTACCGACGCCAACGGCGAGAGAACCGCCGTGATCTTACCGCTCGACGAGTACGAAGAGTTACTTGAAGACCTGCACGTAATTCGCGTGGCCGAAGAAACAAAAGACGAGCCAACTCGGCCGCTCATCGAAGTTGTCGAGGAATTGCGAAACGCCGGCGAGATTGATGTATAAGGTCATTATCACCTCCCACGCTGAGCGAGAATTGAAGCGGCTCGATCGATCAACGAAGAACCGAATCATACCTGTTGCTCTCGCTCTGGCGGACAATCCACGTCCACACGGCTGTCTGAAAGTAAAGGCCGAAGAAAGACGATGGCGGATTCGTGTCGGTGATTGGCGGATCGGCTATGAGATCGATGATGAAACTCGCTTGGTCAAGATTGTAACCATCGGTCATCGCCGCGAATTCTACGATTGAATTCCAAATGCCAATCGAATTTCCCGAACGCTTCAACATGGCCGACTACTTCCTCTATCACAATCTGGAGGAAGGGCGCGCTAACAAAGTCTGTCTCTACTTCGAAGATAAAACGTTCACGTACGCCGAGGCGGCGCGGATGTCGAATCGAGTCGGGAATGCTCTGCGCATGTTGGGCGTCCGCGTCGAAGATCGGGTCCTAATCGTCCTGCCTGATTGTCCGGAGTTTGTTTGGACCTGGTTCGGCGCGGGGCGGATTGGCGCCGTAATCACCATGGTCAATCCACTGCTGCCGGCGGATGACTATCGTTATTACCTGGAATACACCCGCGCGCGCGCGGCGATCGTGCACGAATCGTTTCTCAAGCCATTCACCGAAGCTGTAACTGGCGCGAAACATTTGCGAGCGGTGCTGGTGGTCAGTAACCAGGACGCCATCGACGTTGAACTAATCGACTCTCAAAGCCGCCTGAAGTCGTTTTCTTTTTCTGAAGCCGTTGAGTCTCAGTCCACGGCTTGCCTGGCGGCAGACACGCACCGCGACGACATCGCGATCTGGCTGTTTACTTCCGGTTCGACCGGCCATCCAAAAGGCGCGGTGCATTTGCAGCACGACCTTCCTTACAACACCGAGGTCTTTGCCAAACGCGCGATGGGCGTGAACGAATCTGATTTGACGGTTTCGGTTCCCAAACTTTTCTTTGGTTACGCGACGGGAACGAATTTGCTGTTTCCATTCGCGGTGGGCGGCGCGACGGCGCTCTTTTCGGAACGCTCGACCCCGGAAAAGATGTTCGAAGTGATCGATCGTTATCGCCCGACAATCCTCACCACCGTCCCGACGATGATCAATTCAATGCTTAACGTCGAACCAGCAAGCACTCATGACTTGTCGAGCATCCGATTCTGTTATTCGGCGGGCGAGGCCCTGCCGGTCGAACTTTATCATCGCTGGAAGGAAACGTTCGGGGCAGAGATTTGCGACGGCATTGGTTCTGCCGAGATGTTCCACATCTACATCACGAATCGACCCGAAGATGTGAAGCCGGGCAGTCTGGGCCGCATCGTCGAAGGATATGAAGCAAAGATTGTCGACGGCGATGAAAACGAAGTCGCGATTGGCGAGATGGGCACGCTGAAGATCAAAGGCGATTCCGCGGCGCTCTGCTATTGGAACGCGCATGAGAAATCAAAAGAAACTTTCGCCGGCGATTGGTGCACGAGCGGCGATCAGTTTCACCTCGATGACGACGGCTACTACTGGTATCACGGTCGCACTGACGACATGCTGAAAGTTGGCGGCGTCTTTGTGGCGCCGGCGGAAATTGAGAACTGCCTGCTGCAACACCAGGCGGTTAAGGAATGCGCCGTCATCGGCCACGACGCCGGCGACGGCCTGGTAAAACCAAAAGCGTTCATCGTCGCGCGTGGCGAAGGAACGGACGTGCTCGCAGAAGAAATCAAGCAGTTCGCCAAATCGAAACTTGCGCTTTACAAATACCCGCGTTGGATTGAGTTTGTCGATTCGCTCCCAAAGAATGATCGAGGCAAAATCGACCGCAAGCTGCTCAGAAACTAGCTGGCTTCAAGCCCTCGCTCACCGAAAACCCTGACCTGACCCTCGCCGATTCCCCACAAAAAGCGGCCAAAAAGCAGGGCGCTTTGTGGAAATGTATACTCACTAACCATTTCTTTCCTAGGAGAGTCGAAGAAGACCTTACGGAGGGAAGAAATCTCGTGCGAAAGTTAGTTATCTTGTTTGCGGCCGCAATTCTTTTGGCGTTGCCGACGGTTGCGTCAGCCAATGTGGTTACGTTTCAAGCGCCGGCGACGGCGCCGAACCAGGGCAGCGGCGGACCGAACCAATTCAATTTGGATCATCACCAAGCCTACACCTGGCGCATCGGCGGCGTTAATCTGCAGGGCCAGACTATTACAGGTGCAACGCTCACCTTCAGCAACATCAGCAACTGGGATCGCAATCCCAACATGCTTTTCATTCACCTGCTCGACACGGCAAAAAACGCGAGCGTCGGATCGTTTCAGGATGCTCCGGCCAGTCAAATTCCGGTCACGGACATTGCCGATGACTTTGCCGGCAGTCGCTATCTCAACAATCCGCTAGTTGATCCTAATACCGCGAACACGTTTCTGACGCAGCAGTCATTCACGACCACGGCGACGAATTTCGTCTACACGTTCACCGCTGATCAGTTACAGATTTTGAGTGCGTATTTCATGAATGGCGGCGACATCGCGTTCGGTTTCGATCCGGACTGCCACTTCTGGAATAACGGAATCACCTTCAGCTTTACGACGTCTCCGACGACTCCGACTCCAGAGCCGGCTACGTTGGCGCTGCTCGGCACAGGTTTGGCGGGACTCTACTATCGTCGCCGCCGTCAGCAGCAGAAGAGACAAATCATTTAGTTCAACCATGGATCGCTCGGTCCAGCGAAAAGCCGCAGACAGCAAAGGCTGCCTGCGGCTTTTTTCTATTTGGAGTGCGCCGGCAGAGCGAAGCGGCGACGGCGCTTTGGGACTAGCAGGTTGAGATCAGGCGGTCCCTGCGTCTTGCGCTGCGAGATCATCTCCCACAAACGCCAGGGACTCGCAAAGGAACCAAAAGCGCCATCGCCGCTTCGCTCTGCCGGCGCACTCCAAATATCTAACGCAGTCTTCCTTCCAAGTTGTAATCGCGCAGACGGCGGTAAAGAGTTGAGGGCGAGATGCCCAGCATCTCGGCGGCTTTCCCACGATGCCAGCCGGTTTGCTCCAGGGCAGAGATAATCTGCTGCTTCTCAACTTCGCGCAAAGAACCAGAGGCAGAGAGACCACCCGAATCGCCAGCCACCGCTGGAGCCGTACCCAACGAAAGCGGCAAGGTCGAAAATGGCATCGCGCCATTCGTGCGCGCGACTTCTGGCGGCAGTTCGTTCGCTGTGATCCGGCCTTCATTCGAAAGCAGAATCGCGCGCTCCAGACAGTTGCGAAGCTGCCGCACGTTGCCGGGCCAGTGGTAAGCACGCAACTTGCCGATAACTTCGTCGGTAAGCTGCGGCGCATTCGCGCCCGCCAGTTGCTTCAGGATGTACTCGGTCAGCGGTGCGACATCCTCAGGACGTTCGCGCAGCGGCGCCAGATGAATCTGAAAACTATTGATGCGATAAAGCAGATCCGCGCGAAACGATCCGTCGCCAACCACGGAATCCAGATCACGATTGGTGGCCGCGACGATGCGCACGTTAACTTCTACTTTTTTCACACCACCGACCCGGAAAAATGTGCGCGTCTCGATCGCCCGCAGCAGTTTCGCCTGCAGCGGCGCCGGCAACTCAGATACTTCGTCAAGAAAGAGCGTGCCGCCGTCAGCCAACTCAAACAACCCCAGCTTGCGCGCCTTGGCGCCGGAAAACGCACCGGCTTCATAGCCAAATAATTCCGATTCCAACAAAGTCTCCTGGAACGCCGCGCAGTTCAGATCGATAAACGAGCCGCCGGCGCGATTCGACAGCCGATGAATGGCTTGCGCGATCAATTCCTTGCCCGTGCCTGACTCTCCGGTAATCAGCACGGAGGCTTCAGACGGCGCGACGCGCTCGACCAAACGTATCGCTTCTTTCATCGCTTCCGAATGGCTCACGATCTCCGGCGCAGCGGATTTACGCTCGATTTGCGCCCGCAATCGCTGATTGTCTTTGCGCAGGCGGCGCTTGTCCGCGGCCTGCTGCACGCGCACGTCGAGTTCGTTGATACTGTAAGGTTTCGTCAGGTAATCGTGCGCGCCGTTCTTCATTGCCTCGACAGCAGTTTCGATCGTGCCCTGGCCCGTGAGCATGATCACTTCGGGCGGATTCGGCCGCTCATGAACGCGGCGCAAGAGCTCCATGCCGTCCATGCGCGGCATGTTTATGTCGCACAAAAGCACATCGACGTTGTTCTCTTCGAGCTGGCGCAGCGCCGCTTCGCCGTCGGGCGCTGCATGAACTCGATAGCCGAGCCGTTGCAGTTCCTTCTGCAACACCAAACGCAGATTGGTCTCGTCCTCTGCTATCAGTAATCGCGCGTCACGTTGTTCGTCCACTTGATTGTACTCCGCACTCAGGTAGGTTAATTCTAATCGTTGGCGACGGGCAGCGTGATCGTGAATGTCGTGCCCACGCCCAGACTCGATCGCACGTCCAGCCGGCCAGCGTGCTCAGATAAAATACCATAACAGACGGCCAGCCCCAGCCCGGTGCCGCGGCCCACGTCTTTGGTGGTGAAGAACGGATCGAAAATCTTCGTCATGTTCTCTGGCGGGATGCCGATGCCGGTATCGCTGACTTCCACCAGCACGCGCGGGCCCGACTGTTTCACGCGCAGCGTCAAGGTGCCACCGTCAGGCATCGCATCGATCCCATTGGTGGCGAGCGCGACCACCGCTTGCTGTAGTTGACCTACGTCGCCAGAGACTCTGGGGAGACTTGCGGGCGCCTCGACCGAGATTTGAATATTGTCGCCGCGCTGCTGATGCGTTACCAACCGCGCCGTCGTCTTGATCACTTCCGCCATGTCGACCAGAACAAATTGTCCGGTCCGCTGCCGACTGAAATCCAGCAGGCCATTCGTGATCGTTTTGCAGCGAAAGGCTTCATCGCGAATCAGCCCGAGATATTCACGCAAGTCTTCGACGTCCGGTGAATCGTTGAAGGCGCCTTCTTCGATTCGCTTGCCGAGCGATTCGGCGCAGGCGGCAATCGTGGCGAGCGGATTGTTGATCTCATGCACGACTCCGGCAGCCAGCCGGCCGACCGCGGCCAGCTTCTCGGTGCGCGCGACGGCGCGATCAGATTTGACGCGCGTGCTGATGTTCTCGCCGACTGTGATCACATGCGACACTTCGTTGCCTTCGTCGGCGCGCATGGGAATCTTGCTGATCAGCCAGTGATTTGTCTCGCCGCTTGCCGATACGGTTTCCTGCTCGACGCGATGAATTTCGCCGGTGGCAAAAACTTTGCTGAACTCGCGTTCCAGCAGTTCGCGACTCTGTTTCGTCAGTACGTCAAAAATATTTCGACCCAACACTTCGCCGCGTGGCAAGCCCAGCTCACCCAATTCGCGGTTTCGGTTCCACGCGACAATTTGGTAATCGCGATCGATCGCGTAAAGCGAAAGCGGCAGGCTGTCGATGATCGCTTCGGTGAAGCGCTCCTGCATCTCGGACTCAGCGGTGCGGCGGTCAACCTCTTCGGCGAGGGTCGCGGCCGACTCGCGCGCGCCCAGGTAAAGCAAAGAGATGTGCGTCGCCAGTCCGGCCTGCTGCGCCGCGGCATCCACCAGGCGGCATCTGTCCTCGCTGCAATCTTCCGCGGCGCTAAAGGCCACGACCAGCGCACCGATGTTGCGTCCGCCGAAACGAATCGGCGCAACGTATTCCGTCTGATGCTGCTGGTCTCTTAACAGGAACTCTCTATGGTTTGTGAGCAGCGACGGCGAATCAGAGACAGCCAGCCAACGCTCCAAACGATCGAGGTTTACTAACGCCGAGCTCTCGGCGCTGCCCTCTTGATCGAAAACGCAGATCGCCAAACCGTTGCCGTTGTTCTTAACCGCGCACGCGCACAGCGCCGCATTCGTTCCTTCGTAAGTTGCTCCGGCAACGCGCCGTGCGACTTGCTCGGGCACGAGCGTCTGCAACAAACCGCGCCCCAGATCGGCGAGGAACTGTAGCTCGCGATTGCTGCCAATCAGTTCCCATTCCCTTTGGGCATAGTTCAGATGAGAGTTAACGCGGGATAGCAATTCGCCGGGCGTCGATGGCTTGACGATATAGTCATCCGCGCCGGCCGCGAAGGCTTCGACTTTTTTGTTCTCGCTGTCGTCGGCAGAAAAGACAATCACCGGCAACTGTTGCATGGCCGGCTGCGCGCGCAACAGGCGGCACAGCGCCAGTCCATCAACATCGGGCAGGGTCACGTCGAGCATCACCAGATCGCACGACTCCCGGTGCAGCAGACGCAGCGCCGATGGCGCATCAGCAGCCGCGATCGTGCGATGGCCCGCGCCTTCAAAGACGCTGCGCAGTTCATGCCGCGCGCTGAGGTCGTCATCGACGATGAGCAGCGTGGCCGCGTTGGTCGTTAAGCTAAAAGAGCCTGGCATCAATCTGGAGAGCGAGGAACTGTGCGTCAGAATCGCCTGCAATCGCAAGCGCGGAGTCGGGCAAGGATGGCGCGAGTTGGAAACTTGCGCAGGGCCGCGAGGGACAATAAAAATGCGGCTGGCGGACGAGGCAGTCCGCACCCTGCTTCCAGATTGAAAGATTGGGGGTCGGGTTGTCAAGAAGTTTAATTAATAGCGGTACTTATAAGGGCTTCCGGGCTAACTTTGGTCCGGTCTTTGGCGGCCGCCTCGTGTGCGCCGGATGGGTGCGTGGCGAGTCGCGCCGGTCGGGTCTTGTTCGCGGCTTTGGCGCGATACATCGCCTGGTCGGCGGCGATTAAGAGATGATCTAGAGTTTCGCCGTCCGTGCCATATATCGCCGCGCCGACGCTGATGCCCACGCGCGCGTGCGTCTCGGCGCGAACGTGCAAGGCAAAAGCCGACACGACCGCTTCGATGCGCTCGCTCAACTCATCCACAGGCGGACCTTCGAGGCCCGGCACGATCGCGACAAATTCATCGCCGGCATAGCGCGCCAGAAAATCGTATTCGCGCAGTTGGCGGTGGATCAGGCTCGCGACCTCGCGCAACATGCGGTCGCCGATCTTGTGTCCAAAGGTGTCGTTGACCAGCTTGAAATGATCGAGGTCCAGCATGATTACCTGAAAAGGCTTTCCGGTACGCTGGGAACGCGCGACTTCTTCCTCAAAACGAACGTGCAGACTGCGCGCGTTCGGCAAACCAGTAAGCGAATCTGTCAACGCATTTGATTCGGCGCGCGCGTGGTTCATCGCGTTCGCCAGCGCGTCCGAAGCCAGGCGCGTTACCGTTTCCAGCAAGCGAACATGATCGTCGCTGTATTCCTTCAAAGTCGTGGAGTAAACCGAAAGCGCGCCCAGCAACAGATCGTCTTTGCACAAAGGCAGCGAAGCCATCGAGCAATAATTTCGCTCATCGCCGAGTTTCAGGTTCACGCAATCCAGACTGGGATGAAGGCGGTTGACCGCGCGGCGATTGGCGAGCGCAAAGCCCGTCACGCCCTCGCCCGGCGCAACGCACCGGCCGCGCAACGCGTCGGCATTCAGACCCACGGCGAGCGCAGCATTCGCGAATCCCTTCAGTTCGTCGTAGAGATAAACCACGCACGTGTCGAACGGAACGATGTGGCCAACCTTATCCACGAGCACTGAAAGCGTGCTCTCAATTTCGAGCGAAGAGCCGAACGTGCGCGCGATTTCATAAAGCGCATAGACCTCGCGGTGCGCATTGCGAATTTGATCGTAGGCCGTGACCGGGGCGTTTTCTCTCGCGAGGGCTACGTCATAATCCGACGGCTCAATAGAGTGATCGGGAACAGTCGTCGGCTTGGGCGCCTCGAGCCCTCGCGCCGCAGTCTCCGTCTCAAAGCGCGGCAGATGCTCGATGAATAGATCCACGACCGTCGGATCGAAGTGAGTTCCTGATCCCCTGTGCAACAATTCAATCGCCAGCTCACGGGTCATCCCGGACCGGAAAGGCCGGTCTTCCCGCACCGAGTCGAAGCAATCCACGACGGACATGATTCGCGCCGTGATTGGAATCTGCTCGCCCTGTAATCCGTCAGGATAACCGCATCCATCCCAACGCTCGTGATGGTGCTTGACGATGGGGACCACCGGAAACGGAAAGTCCACGCGCGCAAGAATCTCAGCACCGATAACCGTATGTACTTTTGTCTTTTCGAATTCAGCCGGCGTCAACGCGCCCGGCTTGTTCAGAATGTGATCAGGCACGGCGAGCTTCCCTACGTCATGGAGCAAGGCTCCGGCATTGAGCGCCTCCAATTCGGGTTCGGAAAGATTGAACACCTTGCCGAGGCCGGCGGCGTAAATCTGCACGCGGCGAACGTGGAAGTGCGTCGTTTGATCTTTGGCGTCGATGGCTGTGGCCAGCGCTTCTACGATTGCCAAATGCAGGCGACTGACTTCTTCAGCTTTGCGAGTCCTCGCGCCAACGCGTTTGAGATAGAACTTGTGGATCCAGAAAGCCGCCGCGACGAAGGGCAATCCAAGCAAGCCCGCGACTGCACACCGCTGGAAAAAAGAAAGAGGCAGAGAGAATTGAAGTAGAAAGACGAACCCGGCGGCGCCGACGCAGATCATGGCTTGCGTCTTTGCCGCGCGTTTGCGGTCGGACATTTCGACTGGTTTCATTTCGCTGTCAGGTGACCGGCTTGCTTTCTTCAAGCCCTCCTTCGGCGCAAAGCGTCCGCGCCGAAAACGAATACCGGAGCAACTCGGCTCTTCGTTTCCGGCGCCTGACCGGGCAAGTGGCGTCCGCGGCACTGCGTCCGCCATCTGGGGTGTAACACAGCCAACGATTCTTCCGTGCGAGGTTGCGCGCTGCGGGTCTCGACCAATTCTTACGCGGCTAGCCGGGCTCAGTGCGGTGAGCCCATTCAGCGATTAACGCCTCCTAGCCGCGACCTTCGATTTACAAAGCGCGTGCCGCTCGCGTGGCGCATAGATTTGGGACCGCAAAGCGCTGGTTATTTGACTCGATGCGGAAGAATCTAGCGTCGAGCTGTTCAAAGTGACAGGTCAAAGTGAAAGTTCGGTCAGGCGATCTATTCATAGTTAGCCCTTGCTGACGCGCGGGCTTCTGACACTTTCTTCGCATTGGTGTCAGAAGCCCGACCGTGAGGGAGGGCCAGGTAAATCGGCGCTCATCATGCGTTAGCCCAGAGACTAAAAGTTTGACAAGCACACTTTCTAAAGTGCACCTTTTCAAAATCTTCGGATTCCCGAAAACAGGTTGAGCAAAGCGATCAAAACCAGCGTCGAAGGAATGCGGACCGTCGGTTACGCCGAATTGCTTCGGAGTAATCGCCGCTTTCGTCTGCTGTGGCTGGGCCAGGTCGTCAGCCAAATGGGCGACTGGTTCGACACGATTGCGGTTTACACGATCGTCTTGCACCTGACTGGATCGGGCCGTGCGGTCGCTTTGATCATGGTCGCGCGGTTTCTGCCGAGCGTCGTCATGGGGCCATTGTCCGGCGTCGTCGCGGACAGATTCAGCCGCCGCACGATCATGATCACGGCGGATCTTTTGCGCGCCCTGGTAGTGCTTGGTTTCTTACTGGTGCGCCGGCCCAATCAAATGTGGCTGGTGTACGTTCTGACAGTCTTGCAGCTGGCGTTCTCGGCGTTTTTCGAGCCGGCCAAGACTGCCGCGATTCCTTCAATCGTTTCGGATCGCGAGCTGCTCCCCGCGAACGCCATCGCCTCGGTCACCTGGTCGGCGATGTTGACGCTGGGCGCAGCGCTTGGTGGTTTTGTCGCGGGCTGGTTCGGGACCAACGCGGCCTTCGTACTCGATTCCCTTACGTTCATCGCGTCCGCGGGGTTGATTGCGAGCGTGACTTTTCCGAAGCGTCCGCCGCGCGCGAAAGCAAAACTTACGATAGCGAAAGCGCTCGGCATCAGCGACACGATCGAAGGCGCGCGGTACGTTAGGCATCGGCCAAGAGTCTTCGCTTACCTAATGGTGAAACCGGCGTGGGGAATGGGCGGCGGCATTCTGACTTTGCTGGCCGTGTTTGGCGAAAGAGTTTTTCCGGTGGCCGGCAAGACCGCGACGGGCATCGGCGTCTTGTTCACCGCGCGCGGAATTGGTACTGCGATCGGACCAATCGTCGCGCGGCGTTGGGCGGGCGAGACGCGAAAACAGATGCAGAACGCGATTGGCATAGGGTTTTTGATCGGCGGAGCCTTCTACATCGCTTTCGCTGTTTCGCGAAGTTTCGCTCTCGCTTTGCTGTTTCTGGCAATCGCGCACACCGGCGGCAGCATCCTCTGGGTGTTCTCGACCGTGCTGTTGCAGCAATCGGTCGAAGATCAATTTCGCGGGCGGGTGTTCGCGGCTGAGCTGGCGCTGCTAACGCTGACGATGGCCGCTTCGAATTACCTGGTCGGCGAATTGATGGATCGCTTTGGCTTTTCTCCGAGGGTGGTCACGGTTGGCGTCGGCACATTTTTTCTGCTGCCGGGACTATTCTGGTTTGCCACGCGGAAGTGGTGGGATCGGAAAGAAAAGGTTCAGACGTCCGAATCGACGGTGGCCTTGGAAAACGGGAAAGCAAACAGAGTGGTTACGAACGAATGAGACTTAACGCAAAGGACGCGAAGGCTTTCGCAAAGAGCGTGAAGGTTTTGTTAAGGCGCTAGTTAACTATCTTTGCGTTCCTTTGCGATGACCTTTGCGTTCTTTGCGGTTCAATTTTGGCTTCCGGATTTCATCTATGAAGATCAAAGTGGGCGTCATGGGATCGGCTGAAGAGAACTCGCCTGCTGAGTTGCGCGAGAAGGCCGCAGCTCTGGGCCGTTCCATCGCCGCGCGTGACGCGATCCTTCTAACCGGCGCGACGACTGGGCTGGTTTACACGGCCGGAAAAGCTGCGCACGATGCGGGCGCGCTCCACGTCGGTGTCTCTCCGGCGAACGATGAACGCGAACACGTCGAACGGTTTCACTTGCCAACTGACGCCTGCGACGCAATTATCTACACCGGCTTTGGTTTAAAGGGCCGCAACGTCGTGCTGGTGCGCTCGTGCGACGTGGTGCTGTTCATCGCGGGCTCGATTGGTTCGCTAAACGAGTTCACAATCGCTTACGACGAAGGAAAAGTCATCGGATGCTTGACCGGGACCGGCGGTGTCGCGGATGAAATTGAGCGCCTCATCAGAACTTTTCCAAAAGTCACAAAGGCCAGCGTGTTTTATGATAATGATCCGGCTCGTTTGCTGGGGAGGTGTTTGGTTGAAGTCCCGTAGGGACGGAATATTTATAGCCCAACGCCCTCCCTGATTTTTCGGGGCCCATTTATGGGCGACAGAAACATTTCGCTCCTTCGGAGCTTGGAAAGCCACTCAGATTGGCTGTGCTATAAATATTCCGCCACTACGTGGCTCGAACCCGCTCATCAAGCGCTGAAAGGAAATCGAATCATATGGACTTTGGATTGAAAGATCGCGTCGCCTTAGTTGCCGCTGCCAGCCGCGGCATTGGCTTTGCCGCCGCACGTGAGTTGGCGCGTGAAGGCGCGCGAGTGTTTCTTTGTTCGCGCGATGAGGCGCGCGCGTCAGAGGCCGCGCAGAAGATTCACGAAGAAACCGGCGCCAACGTGGCTGGCATCGCCGCCGACGTCACGAACGAAAAAGAATCAGAGCAGTTCGTCCGGGTCGCGCTGGAACGCGCGGGCCGCATAGACATTTGCGTCACCAACGCCGGCGGCCCGCCCTCGACAGTTTTCGCCGATACGGACCTCGAGATGTTTCGCCAGGCGTTTGAACTCAACGGGCTTTCGGCAATCAGGCTCGCAAAGCTGGTGCTGCCGGGAATGCGCGAGCGCAAGTGGGGACGAATAATCAACGTCACTTCGATCTCAGTGAAGCAGCCGGTCGATGGCTTGCTGCTTTCGAATACCGTCCGCGCAGGTTTGACGGGTTGGGCCAAAACCGTCTCGAACGAGGTCGCCGCCGAAGGTGTGACGGTGAACAACGTCGCGCCGGGTTACACGATGACCGAGAGGCAGGACGAACTGGCCGAAGCGCGCAGCAAAGCAACGGGCAAAACCAAACAGGAACTCATCGAATCCTGGTCGGCCCAGACTCCGATGCGCCGGATGGCCGCGGCGGAAGAGATCGCGGCCGCGATTGCGTTCCTGGCTTCCGAACGCGCGTCTTACATCACCGGCGTGACGCTGCAAGTGGACGGCGGCTGGGTAAAGAGTCTTTTGTAGTTCAGTCCGCTGGTTTTTGAGATACAATAATTCAGAAATGAACTCTTCGGTGACTGCAAGCAAGTTCGACTAACAATTCTGTACAGGTTCGAAATAGAAGGAGATAAGCAATTAATAACAGACACTTGGCTGTCAAGCTCTCGGTAATGGCCGCTCTGATTTTTACCGTGGTCGGGCTTTCTGGCTACCCGACTTCGGCCAGAGTGCTTCCGCCGGAAACTACCCGACCGTCTTTGTTCCGATTTGATGTTCTTCATCGCTACATCGCGCCCGTCGATGATCCCGTCGCGATATACGAGGGCGCGCGAATTGTGCATAACGTGACCGTCGACGGGGTGAAGGGCATGCGAGTGCACGCCAAGTTCCACGTCAAATACGGACTCGGCGTGCCCTGTATGATGATTGCCTATTTCTACTATGACGATGCGGAGAATACCCCGCTGAAGTCAGGTGACGCAGACTACCGCGACAAGAAGGGTAATGTGGCAGCAACGGCAAATTTCACGCCGGCCTACGATCCCGCTGTTTACAACGATTTGCAGCTCTTCGTGCCATATGACGCGCTCAACATGGAAAGCGGCGAGAAGTATGCTCTGAAGTTTTACCTCGCTCTCTATGACAAAGAAGGCGGAAGGTTTTTTGGAAAATCGGGCTGGTACAAATTTGTCCTAACCATGCCCTAAGAAGAATCATTTTCAGAAGCGACTGAGCGCGCGGCCCGCGGTCATCAACGGACGATCGCGGGCTGCGTCGGTTTAGTTGGATAACCCGGCCGGCAACCACGCGCGATCGGCTTAATGTTGGTAGTGTTCATCAGAACGATCGCGAAATCCTTGTTCAGCAGCGCGACGACCAGATCGGGTTTGCTGTCGAGTGTCCGTTACTGCTTTGCGTCAACTCAGGGCGTTGCCTTCGCCGGCGCCGGCGGCATCTTGAACTTCGAATCGTCCACCGGGGCGTTCATCTTTATCTCGGTGTACTTGCGGGTTGAGACCAGGCCCGGTTCGACCGAAGAGATTTTTACCGTGAACGGAAGCTTCAGGCCGTCCACGTCGCGGTAATCTTCAAAATCAATCTGCTCGGGAATCACGCCGATCATCGTTTCAGTGTAACTGATCCGGCGCAGCAACAGACCAGTCTCAGTGTCGAAGAACAAACGCTCGCGATGGTTATCGGTGGTGGTGCCGCTGACGATGACGACGTTGCGGTCGCCGATCTTGTCTCTGCCGCCCAGACGCAGCCGCGTGAATTCTTCCTTGAGCTTGATGTTCCGGAAAGACAGAAACATCGACTTCATCTGATCCAGCACGGGATTCGTAAGTTCGTTGACGCCGCGCGAATTCTTTTCCCACGCGACCTTGCCGTCAAAGCCGCGTTCGTTGGTTCCCTGTGGCGTGGTCACAGTGACGTAGAACTTATCTGGCGCGGTCAGGGACGCCTCGAAGACCAGCTCCGCACCGTTAAAGCCCGCGTAAGTTCCCTTCATCACGCGAGTCTTCATCTTGTCAATCGCGGCTTGTCCGCCAATGGCGTCGGTGTACTTCGCGAGAATTTGATCCGCGGTCGGAGACGCCGGAGTCGGCGTCGGACTCGGTTGACCCACAGCCGGCGAAGCTGCTGGTTGCGGCCGGGGCGGCGGTGTCGGCAGCGGAAATGCCGGAATGCTGTTCGGCTGATTGCGACCGCGATGGCAGGTGTAGCAACCCACCTGCGTATTGCCGCGAAAACTATCTTTGTTAATGCCGAGCACCATCTTCATCATGGCGCGCGCAGTCTGCTTTTCTTCTTTTTCGTCAGATTCCCAGACCCAGTTGTTACCGCCTTTGTTCACGTGACAAAAGTCGCAGCGCCGTCCAAGCGAAGTGGCGACGTACTGCATCACGGTACCCAATTGCGAGTCAGGCAGACCTTTGAGCACCTGAATGTTCTTGCGCGTCTGATCGACAGTTTTCTCCTGTGTCGCCGCGGTGGCGGCCGGCGTTTGTGCGGGCGTGGCGATGCCGAGACTCGACAGCGAAACTGCAAAATCGCTTCGGACGGGCAGCGATTTTTGCGCGCGCACGTTGGCGATAACCATCAGGGCGCTGACACAACAGAGCGCAGCGACGAGAAGTCTGAGAAGTTTTAGTTTCATTTCGTTCTCCGAATATTTACGAGTTGGCAAGTGTTTCAGAAGCCCGACCGTCAGGGAGGGCCGCTATCGAAGGGGAGCCCTCCCTCACGGTCGGGCTTCTGACACGACCATGAAAACAGGCTTGCATAAATAACATTGCGCCACTAAGTGGCGCAAGTTCGGAGAACAAATTACGGAGGGAAAGTTAAGATCGCCGGGCGCGAGGGTGATTCTCTTTAGCCTTCATCAGGCTGTCGAATGATTGCAGGATTTGCAGGTAAGTTTGAGTCTCTCGCGGAATCAAAGTGCGCCACGATGCTCCGCCGCGGCGAATATATCCAGGCAATTTCGCAGCGTTTGAATTATAGGCGGCGGCCATCAATTCGTTCGTCGTGGCTTGCTTTGCGCTCAGCGCAAACTGAACATCGTCGTTGGCCACCAGATCGTTCCAGGTGTCCTGCATGTAAAGCAGCATCGCTTCCAGCGCGTTTCCATGATTGCGCATGCCGAACACGAAATCGGGATTTAAGCCGACGCCCGGATGACGCTGGCGCATCAGCGCGTACGTCCATGGAATCATCTGCACCATGCCGCCCGCGCCGGCAGAACTGACTGAATAGCGATAAGTATCGAGTTCATTTAGCGCGTAAAGCGAATAGATCTCCTCAAACAGCGCGATGCGGTTTTCATTGCGAAAGCGATCGTGGTCGACGTGCTCGATGACGCACAGCCGCTTGGCCACATCCACGATGTTCTGCGCCACGGGCGAGCCGCGTTCGCGTAAACGTTTCGCCGCCAGATCAACCATCGCCGAAACGTAGGTCTGGCCCGTTTTGACGACATCGGGTGACAGCAGCGCAGGGTGCGCCGAAGTGTAATAGGCCATCTCGCGAAACACGCCGCGCCGCTCGATCGGAAACTCGACAACCAGCGGGATTAACGATCGATTTCGGTTGTCGAAGATCGTGACGGCCGTGTTTACGCCGTTGGCTCGCACAATGCGAAGTTGGATCGGCAGTCCCTGCGAGGTCGTCAACGAAAGCTCAGTGCCCTTCGTCAAAAAGGTTTGCTTCGCTAACTTGATCAGATGAATCTGCGAAGTCTCGGGCAGCAACGCCGCCAACGTCACATAATCGAGCGAAGGCGCAGTCATCGCGGTCGGCAAGGGACGGACCTTCATCAAGCGTTCCGCCTCGGTCCGGCGCAAGCGAATTCGATTGGGCGACAGATGCCGCGCGGCCGCGCTTGATTCTTCGCGTTGGACAGCCGTTGACGACTCGGTCGCTTCCGGCTTGCTCGAAACCGGCGCAGAAGAAGGCTTTTTAGGCCTTGTTCCAGTTTCCGCGGGACGCGCAGGCGTCTGCGTTTGCGTGGACTGGCTCTGGAACTTCGCGGAGGCTCTCGCTTTGGATCCGGTCACTACCCGCGGGCGGCGGATTGGATCAGATTCGGGTGTTTGAGCTTGAACAGCAGCGGCGGCGAAGAGAACGAGCGCAATGAGAATAGAGATGGAGGGCTTTTTCATGATGACACTTTTCTGAGGGAAAAACTTCGCGGGAGAACGAAGCTTGAACTCAGATTCGCGCACGCTCCGCTTGGTTGTCAACGACTTTTTTTCTGGAAGGTCTCGCGTTGATTTCCAGTTTTATTTCTGGAAGATCTTACTTTGACTTCCAGTTTTTTCAAAGTGCTCAAAACACTCAACCACGATCCACTTCCTCGTTCTGACGCAACTCATTTTCCAACATCTTGACACGCTCAGTCAGCTCTTTCAATTCCTTGCGCACCTGCGGCAGCCGACTGATGTGAGCGTTCAGTCGCTTGTACTCATCCAGCGGTTGAATGGGAATACCCCACCAGACTCCGGGGCGCACAATCTTTCCGGGAAGAATGCCGGCCTTTGAGCCGATCACGGCTCCACTTTGCACGCGTATGTGATCGCCAAAGCCGACTTGCCCGCCGATGATGCAGTCATCTTCGATCGTGACGCTGCCGCTGATGCCCGTCTGCGCGGCAATGACGACGCGCTCGCCAATGTCGCAGTTGTGGCCGACGTGGACCATGTTGTCGATCTTCGTGCCGCGTCCGATGCGCGTGCGACCAAGCGCGGCGCGATCTACACAGGTATTTGCGCCCAACTCCACATCGTCTTCGATTACGACCGTGCCGATTTGCGGAAACTTGTGATGGCTGTGCTCATCGCGCACGTAACCAAAACCGTCCGCGCCGATCACGACGCCTGCGTGCAGAATCACGCGATTGCCGATCGTCACGCCGTCTTCGAGAAGAACGTTCGGATGGATCACACAGTCGCTGCCGACACCGACGTTGTCGCCGATTTTTGCGCCCGCGCGAATTTGCGTTCCGTCGCCGACCGACGAGTTTTCGCCGACACAGACAAACGCGCCAATAAAGACCTCGTCGCCCACTTTGGCGCTGGACGCGATGACTGACGATGGATGAATTTCCGGCGCTCTCTGCTTCGGTGGATGCAAGATTTCGGCGATCAGAGCGAAGGCCAGCTTTGGCTTCTTCACTTCAATCCGACAGCGCGCTTTCACATCCGCACCTTCGGGGGCAATCACGCACGCAGCCTTGCTCACGCTTGCCGCCGCGAAGAATTTTTCGTCTTCAACGTATGCGATTTCACCCTCGCCGGCGGTTTCCAGGCCGGCCACTCGATGGATGACGACGTTGCCGTCGCCGAACGCGTGGCCGCCGACATGCGCAGCGAGGTCAGAAACTTTTTTAGCGGTCGGGCTCATCACATATTTCAAAGTGTGGGGCCGATAGTACAACGCGCTCACCGCAAATGGCGAACGCAGATTTGGCCAAAGCGTGGGAAAACATTGAGGTTTTCCGCTTTGCCCCACCGGTCGAAGGGTTTTTGTCTTGCCTTTGACTGTCCCGGCAAACTATCATGGCGGGCGTTGCTCAGAAGATCGATTCGAAGCGTGGGCGACAAGTTCTGCCTAATTTCTTAGTCTTTCCATGATTTGGGCGCGTCTGAATACCCTAAAGCGCCACCCAGGGAGAAGCATTAATTGTTTAGTGATCAATTCCGCCGAGGCGAGACCGACAAGAGTAAATTAACGGGAGTCAGGGGCTCGAAGATTGTTTCGACCCTGTCGGACGTCGCTTGGAAGGCTTTTCAATCGGTCAACAAACGCCTGCCCGAAGGCGAGGCCATACGTCCTAAGTGGGCGCCCGGTCCGCTGCTGAAGTCTTATGAACGCTCGGCGCCTCCGCTTGGTTTTCCTCGAGAGACAGATTCGCTTTGCCCGCGTTGTGTCAAAGAAGTCCGCACCGCGGTGATCGACGGCACCACGTCGCTCGAGTCGTTGATGAATGAACATCCGGGCGAAATCAAAGCCCAGATCGTGGAAGAGAACGGCCAGGTCGTCATGCGCAAGACCTGCCCTAAGCACGGCGAGTTCGTGGACGTGATGGCCACTGATCCGGCGTTTCTCGAGCGAATTGAATCGCTCTTTTTTGGCCGCGACTTTAAGGCAGCCGAAGATTCGCACGTGCATAAGCACGGGACATCGAACATCAAGTTCGGCCGCGGCGCCGTGCTCACTGTCGATCTAACCAACCGCTGCAACATGATGTGCAACCCGTGCTTCATGGATGCGAACCAGGTTGGCTACGTTCACGAGCCGACGTTCGAAGATACAAAAGCGATTCTGGATCGCGCTGTCTCGTTCAAACCAAAGCGCCAGGTCATCATTCTTTTCTCAGGCGGTGAGCCAACGATTTCGCCTTACTATCTCGAAGCGGTCGCTTACGCGAAGAAGATCGGTTTCTATCGCATCCTCGCGGCGACGAATGGAATTCGCTTCGCTGAAGACATTGAGTTCTGCAAAGCCGCAAAGGCCGCCGGTCAGCATGGTGTGTATTTGCAGTTCGACGGTGTCGGTGAAGAAAAGAACAAGCATCGTGGCGTCGGCAATTTGTTCGACGTGAAAGTGCGCGCGATCGAAAACCTTGCGAGCGTGGGAATCAAAGTCACTCTGGTCGTAACGATCGTTAACACCATTAACAACGACGGCATCGGCCAGATCGTTGAGTTCGCGGCGAAGAACATCGACAAGGTCCAGACGATTGCCTTCCAGCCGGTCTCGTTCACCGGCCGGGATGAAGACGTATCCGATGATGTGCGCATCAAACAGCGCTACACGCTCTCAGGCATGACGCACGATTTGAAGGATCAGCTTGGCGGCCGCATGCAGCCATTGCGCGATTGGTATCCGCTGTCTTCCTATTCCGCGTTCACCAGTGTGATGGACATGCTGCAAGGCGCGGACGCGCCCTGGGGCTGGTCGTCGTGCAATTGCCATCCGAACTGCGGCATCTTTACCCTCGCGGTGGTTAATAAGAAGACGGGCGACTTCAGTTCGCTGTTCGAATTCTTTAACTACGAACAGTTCATGAAAGACGTCGCGGTCATTACCGACACGGCCCGCGGCAAAAAACTTTCATACGCACAACTCGGCATGGCGATCATGCGCAACTTTGACGCGTCGAAAGCGCCCGAGGGCTTTCCGATTTCGCAAATCATCAATCTATTCAAGCCGTCTTCGACCAACTCTAATTCCGATCGCAACGATCGCATGACCAACGCGGGTCAGGATACGACGAGCGACAATTGGCGCGTCCTGTGCGTAGAAGGCATGTGGTTCCAGGACCTCTTCAATTACGATTTTCGCCGCACAGAGATGTGCGTGATTCCTTACGGCACTCAGGAAGGCGAGATTTCCTTCTGCGCTTACAATACCGGCGTGGGTTGGCGGCAGATCATTGAGAACATGCACAAGACCGCAAACCTCGCCGACTGGTACCAGGAGAACGAGCGCCACGCGGTATACGCCGCCGGCCACAACGTTCCCGGCATCACAAAGAAACACTCGCTGAGTCTGCCGATCGTAAACGCAATCATCGCCGACAATAACGGCGGCCAGCTCGCGGCACAAACACCCTATCTGATCGAAGAGCAAGAAGAGGTCGTGACCGTCTAGCTTGGGTTTCTTATCAAGACAGTAAGGAAGGGCGATCCTGGGTGATCGCCCTTTTCAATTTGTGGATTAAAATCGCAGTCTATTTCGCTGGAACCTTAACCTTCTTATCTTCGTCGGTGTAGACCTTAATCTTCGTGCCGGGCTTGATCACCGCGTGATTCCCTCTCCGAAAAAGGAACAGGGGACTTATTAATACAGACAAGGCAATTGTAGATCCCACCGTGCCGGTATCTGCTTTACCCTTCGCCGCTCTCAGCTTAACCTTTTGGCCATCGACAGTGGTGGTCGATTCAACTCTCAGGCCCAGCTTGCCGCCTTTTCCGAGGTGACCTCTCTGCTCAACGTTAGCCACGATGCCCTTCACCAAAGTGTCCTTCGCAATCACTACTCGGTCGTTTATCTTCACATCCTCCGCAACCTTGAAATTTACCGGATCGTTTTCCGACGCGGTCTTGCTGCTTATTTCCTCCGTAGTGAGAACCTCGAACTCGGTGCCGTCCGGAACTGTGATCTCATCACCTTCCGTCGTCGGCTTTATTTCCTGAGCCGCCAGAGTCAACGGGAATAGTGTCTGACTGAGCAATGCTCCCATGACCAGAATGACCAGGAGAGAAACACCTTTAGTCTTCATCGGAATTATTCTCCTTTCGAGAGATGTGAGTTTCAGATGGCGAAGCCTGATCACTTCCGACCACCGCATCCTAAGGTAGGCGAAACATATGTCATGTTTGTCTATTAGTCAACAGGGCTGGGGTGTCTTGTTTCGAGCTGGCGGAACTTTAGGCGTCTCCGTCGCGATGCACAACCAAGAATGAGGAAGAGTAGCTCGTATTATTCCCACAGGCCGCCCCTGCTCATTTAGAACTCTTCTCGTCGTCCTCGATCTTCTTCTTCAGGTACTTTGCGAGCTTCTCGGCCGTGCTTCGTTCTCCACGGTTTGCGGTTGTTCGATGCGAGGAATCGGCATAGACGACCACCTTTGTCTTCAGATTCACGACCTGCATGCTGGCTGACGCCGATGGCGATGGACTTACAAAAATAGTCTTGGCCCAGCCCGCATTTTTCTTTTCATGAGTTCCCGTAATCTCAAAATCGGCCTGATCGCGATCCGTAACCATCGTTAAGGGAACCTCCTTCTTGCGAAAAGCCGCCGCGAGATAGGTTTCGAAGCCATCCATCGGCGCGATATAGACCTTTGAGTTCCTCGGTATTCTGGTGTCGGCAGAAGTCGCGGTGGTGCTATTTCCCACTTGCGTTCCGGGCTTATCCTGGGAACCGGCCTCCTGAGCCGGCACCATTGCCCACGCGCACAAAGCAATGACGAATACGAATCCAATTTCAGTTAACTTCTTCATAGGGCGATTTCCTTTCACTTTGCAAAGCTGTTGTGTTCTTCGTCGTTGAGTGATTCCAGAGGGTGACCTCCCAATGCCTGAACCATAATCTAGGAAGGTGATGCACTCAGAGATTACGCTTGGTATGCTGGCGAGCGCAATCCCGGCACCGCGATTGCAGCCGTCCCTGCGAACGAATGTTTTGCAAGGGAGGCTCAATCTCGTGAAGAAGTTCTTTTCAGTGGTTCTATCGGCCGCACTCGCATCGACGATCGCGGCCCAGTCCGGCCCGCCGCGGTCACCCGACGCAACAAAACCTATCCAACAGTCCGAATCGGCCGTTCCTGTTTCAGCGACGCCCAATCCCCGCGAACTCAAGCTACCCGCAGGCACGCCCATCGACATTGAAGCGACTTACACGGTCAGCTCGCTCGATTTCCGGCCCGGCGATTACCTGAGCTTTCGCGTGCTCGTTCCCGTCATGATCGACGGCGTCACGCTCATCGAAAGGGGTTCGCTGGTGACGGGGCGCGTCGTCGAAGCCAAACGCGGTGGCCACTGGGGCAAGGCCGGCCGATTATCGTGGACGATTCAGGATGTAGTCGCGACTGACGGCACGCGCGTCCCGCTGCAAGCGCAGAAGGATCTGCCCACGGGGCGAACTGGGATCAAGGGCACCAGCCACGGCGGCGAAGTGGCAACGAGAACCGTTCTGTTCGGCGCGTTGCTGTTTCCACTTTCTCCGCTGGCGTTGATGACCGGATTCAAGCGCGGAGAGAACGCGGTCCTGCCGGAAGGCAAACGCTTTGTCGTGTTTGTGCAGAGCGATACCGCGGTAAGGTTCCCGGTGCGCTAACTCCACACTACTCGTGTCAGAACCGCGAGCGGTAGCGACCGGATCTCATGCTCACCTCTGATCAAACCAACACACGACTTGTGCTCGAGCTCCTTTCCAAGTTGACCCTATGATCCGGTCGCTACCGCTTGATGGTATGAAGCAGGCGTCTCCTGCCGTAAGTTGTTAGACTGACGGTGTTGGAAACAATCTGCGTTAGCAGAAGGAGACGCCTATGACAGTATATATCGGAG